>Ga0316580_10000143_pt1 | contig 13821 bp, 16 predicted proteins | sample S0NA_2_FD_204519 | JGI IMG/M metagenome (GOLD analysis project Ga0316580, IMG submission 204519) | Rhizosphere microbial communities from salt marsh grasses in Alabama, United States - S0-2_160517rDrB | ecosystem: Host-associated > Plants > Roots > Rhizosphere | place: USA: Alabama | collected... | reverse complement strand
TGGGTCAAGCTCGGCTTCGTCGCCTGTCTGGCGTGGGCCAGCCTGCTGGCGACATTGCGGCTGTCGCGGCCGGGCATGCGGCTCGACTGGGTGCCGGCCGCGCTGGTGACGCCGGTGTTGGCGATCTGGGTCATCGCCGGCGTGGCGCTGGCCGGCGCGCCGCCGATCGAGCGGCCCGAGCTGATCTTCGGCACGACCTGGCAGTCCTGCCCCTGGCTCATCGCACTGCTGTCGCTGCCGATCTTCTTCGCGGTGTTCTGGGCCATGCGCGGACAGGCGCCGACCCAACTGCCGCTCGCGGGCACTGCGGCCGGCCTGTTGGCGGGCACCGTTGGCGCGCTGGTCTACTGCCTGCATTGCCCGGAGCTGCAGGCGCCTTTCGTCGGGACCTGGTACCTGGTCGGCATGCTGATCCCGGGCCTGTTCGGCGCCCTGCTCGGTCCGCGGCTGTTGCGCTGGTAGTGCGGTCGAATCGAGAGCCCGGGGGACCAGGGGGCCGAGGACTGCCGCGCAAACCCATATGGGCCGTCAACGCGGTTCTGCACAACGTCGCCACTGGCCTTGCCCGCCGCCCGCATCGCGGCTAACCTGCCAGTCATCGGGGCCGGGGGCGGCTCGACCGGCCAGCCGCGCCCGTCCGGGACTCCCCTTCCGTGTGTTTCGACGAGCAACCGATGACCACTCTCCTCGACTTGTGCCGTGACCTGCCCGTGCAGCACTTTGCCCCCGGTGACGCGCTGCTGACCGAGGGGGAGCGCTCGGGCAGGCTATACATACTGATCGAAGGGGAGGTCGAGGTCCGCAAGGGTGACGTCGAGATCCCGACCATCACAGAGCCCGGCTCCATCTTCGGCGAGCTGTCGGCACTGCTGGGCCTCCCGCATACGGCGCTGGTCCGGGCGCTAACGCCGTGCCGGGTCCATGTCATCGAGCAGGCGGATGCGTTCTTGCGGTCGAATCCGGTCGTGACCTACCAGCTCGCCCGGCTACTGGCACAGCGACTGAATACCATCACGACCTACCTGGCCGACCTGAAGAACCAGTTCCAGGACGCTGAGGATCACCTCGGCATGGTCGACGAAGTCCTCCACAACCTGCTGCATCAACAGGTCGAGGAGTGCGCGCCGGGCTCGGTGCGTGACCCGGACAGTGCTACCTGAGCCAAGCCGGCAGCTCCGTCAGCTCTGCAACCGGGCGGCTGAGGGGCTCGTCGAGGCGAATCACCTCGGCACCGGCGAGTGAAAACCACAGGGCCATTCGCTGTTCGGTATCGCAGATCACGTGGGTCGGGCAGTCGCCGATCTGGCGACCGGGATTGAAGACCCAGGTCGATCCGATACGGTCCACCCAGGAGCCGTCCTGGCGAAAGGGGGCTTGATGGATATGGCCGCTGAGCACGAGATCCGGCTGATACCGGTTGATCCATTCGCGCAGCGCGCTGTCACCGAAGTCCTTCTCGCCCACTCGGCCGGTCGGTGAGGCATCTGGCGGTGCGTGGTAGACCCAGACCCAGGCATCCTTGGCCATGGCCGCGTCCTGCGCCAGTTGTTCGCCCACCAGCGCGCGGGTCTTCGGCCCGTCCCACCAAGGGCAGATCGTGAACAGCACACCATCGAAAGGGAACGCGTCGCCATCCGTCGGGATGCCGAGACGGCGTACCTTGGTCTCGATCCAGCGCGCCGTCTTCTCGCCCAGCGCGTTGTTGGCATCGAGGTCATGATTCCCCGAGCACAGGATCAGGCGCGTCTTGGTCTGCAGGCGGCGGAAATACGTCAGCATGACGGACATCTGCGCCCGCAGGTCCACCGTACCGGCGATGTCGAGGTGATCGCCGGCGATCACGACTAGATCGAAGTCTCCGGCCGTTCGATACACCCAGTCGAACTGCTTCAAGGCATAGTGCAGGTCGGAGACGAGGAGAAACCGCATGGGCTTGCAGTAGGGGACAGGGACGCCGTGCCAGCGGGAAGCATAACCCTTGGCCACGCTCTGGCGACAGCATGGAGATGTGTTGCCGCATGAGGCCATGCGGCAGGGGAGGCGTTCACGGGCGAAATCCTCGGATCGCCGCTGTCAGGCGGGATCAGCAGTACGGGGTCGCTGACGCCGAGCGTCTCAAGTGTTGCCGGTCTTCGGGGGCCTGAGCCTGGGGATCTCATCTGGATCGACCAGCAGCCGGATCGAACGTGCCTTGCCCGGCGTGCGGCTGATGAGCCGCACCTCCGCAAGCTTGACGAGCATTTGGTGAATTGTCGGTGGCGAGGTGCCGAAGAAGCGCTGGAGATCGGTCTCCGCGGGCGCTTGCTGGAACATGACCGAGTAGTTGTAGATGAAGGCCAGATACTGGCCTTGCTTGTCCGTGAATGCTTGGGTCATCGAGCGTATGAGGCGGATCCGCAGATAAGGTTCCAACAACGGTGTCGACCGAGACGCTTGTTGTCAATAGCTCGCCCGGTGGGCTCTTGGGCGAACGCCGACGGCGCGCGGCGGCCCGGCATTTCATGCCAGGGGTCGAGCGTCCGATCTGCGTCCCGCCGCGGCGGCGGGACCCCCTGTGCCCAATTGCGCGCGTCCATCGGCAAAACGGACAGCGGACGATTGCAACCCTAGCGCTTTTCCGCGACCATCTGCGCCGCGACAGCCACGGCACGACTGCCGCTGCGTTGTCGTCTCGGTTCGAGTCCCGGAACCCTTTCCCTGTTCGACGACGCCGGGTTCTGGCGTATCCGTCTCCTCAGGCATCGCCCAGGGGCCTGGGCGGGGTGGATGTCCGCGCCGGGCCCGGCACCGCTTCCGGGCAGGCAAGGTGGCGACCGGCAGCGCCCGAATGATGTATCCAACCCTCTGCGGCTCCATGCTTCCCGAGCCAATGGAATAAGCGATGACTGAGGTTCCCGTCCACGCGCAAGGCTTCGAGATGCTGACCATGGATGCCCCCATGGCGGTGTCCGGGTTCATCCTGGCGCTGACCTTTATCGGCATCTTCACCGAAGGCATCCATCACATCCATCGTGCGAAGATCGCGATGCTGGGCGCCGCGGCCATGACCTTCGCTGGCCAAATCTGGGGTTTTTACACCCCGGAGCAGGCGTTGGAGGCAATCGACTGGAACGTTATTTTCCTACTCGCGGCGATGATGATGATCATCGCCGTGATGATCCCCACCGGCGGTTTCCAGGCGATCGCGTTCTGGATCGCACGCAAGGCGGGCGGTCGCCAGTTCGTGCTGTTGGCCATGCTCGGAACCGCGGTCACGCTGCTGTCGCTGCTGCTCGACAACGTGACGACGGTCGTGATCTTCGGGCCGCTGATCGTGCTGATCGCGGAGGTGCTGAAGGTCTCGCCGATCCCTTATCTGCTGGCGGCGGCGCTGCTCACCGACACCGGCGGCGTCGCGACGCTGGTCGGCGACCCGCCGAACCTGATGATCGGCTCGGCCGCGGACATCGACTTCAATACCTTCTTCCTGCGGATGGGCGGGGTGGTGTTCGTCGCCTGGCTGGCAACCCTGGGCACACTGTGGCTGCTGTTCCGCAAGGAACTGTCCGTGAAGCCCGCGACAGTCAAGTTCGCGGAAGATTTGAAGCTGGAAGATCCCAAGACCTGGACGCTGTCGCTGGCCGTGCTGGGTCTGATGGTAGTGCTCTTCGTGTTCCACCGGGCGCTGAACTGGGAGGCCTGGGTGGTGGCGGCAACCGGACTGGTCATCCTGCTGGTGGTCGGTCGAACGTTGCAGCTCGATCCCTATCTAGAAAAGGTCGAGCACGCGCTGCTGCTGTTCTTCATCTCGTTGTTCGTGCTGGTGGGCGGGGTGGAGCACAGTCGGTTTCTGCAGTATCTCGGGCAGGGCATCATCCCCTTCGTGCAGCAGAATCTGGTGGTGGCATGCGTGGCGCTGCTCTGGGTAGCCGCCTTCCTGTCGGCGCTGATCGACAACATCCCGTTCACGGCCGCGATGATCCCGATTCTGCTCAGCATGGAGGCGCGCGGCATCAATGTGACGCCGCTGTGGTGGTGCCTGTCGATGGGGGTAGGCATGGGTGGCAACGGCACGCATATCGGCTCGACCGCCAACGTCTTCATCGTGACCCTGTCGGAACGCCTGGCCAAGCAGGAAAAGAACCCGGCACTGGCCATCACTCCCGGGCTCTGGTTTCGGAAGGGCACCCCGGCGATGCTTGCGACATTGGTGGTGTGCTCGATCTTCGTGATCCTGTTCTTTGAGTTCTTTGCCGCGCCGATTCATCCCTGATGCGCCCGCCGCCCTGCCTGTCGCACGGCCGTCCCGCAATCGATGAGGCGCAGAGGTATCCGAGATGACCTGCCAGACTGCGATGCTTGAAGAATTCGTCTCCGTGGGGCCACGCCAGACCATCGGCGACGCCCTGGGGTTGCTGGCGACGAAATGTATCCGCTGGGCCCCGGTGCTTGATGCCGACGGGCGTTTCCTCGGTCACTTCGCGTATAGCGACGTGCTCGCGAAGCTGCTCCCTGGTCCGCTCTCTCTTGATTCCCAGTCGTTGCTCGGTGCGCATCTGCGGCTGGACTATATGCTGGATGCCGACTCGGAGGTGGCCAAGGAACTGCATGCGCTGCTGCCGGTGCCCATCGAGGACATGATGGAGGGCAATACGATCGTGGTGCGTCCCACCACGCCGTTGTGGGAGGGGATCCGGCTGCTCGTCCTGCACGGCGGGCCATTGCCGGTGGTCGAGGAGGACAGCGGCAAGTTGCTCGGGCTGCTGTCGGTGCAGTCCGCAACCATCGCGCTGATGAAGGCATTCGGAGTGCCGACACCGGACGACAGCTCAGGGAATTGACGGATCGATGTCCGGCGGCATGCGCTGCTACGCCGGCGCGACAGCCCCGCGCACCGGCGCCTATCCCAGGTCCAGCGCCCGTATTTGGGCGCTCGATCCAAATTGTGCGCCTGGGGCACGGGACGTCATCCGCGTGCACGGCGCCAGTCCAGTCGTGGCGGAAGGGGTGGGCTCCTCGCCGGTGCCGACGTCGGGGCCGACTGCCAACCGCGGTGCACTCTGCGCTCGCCTGCCGGGGTCGCTCTCCCACGATCCGCTGCTCGACCCTCAGCGGGACCCACGCTGATCCCCGCTCCCACGATCCTGTATCATGCCGCGGGCCGCGCCAGCCGCGGCGATCTTGGTCGTTGCCGTTGAAGCGGAGGTATTGCCCGGGTGTTCGAGTTGCTGGAGGCCGGGGGCTGGCTGATGCTGCCGATTCTGCTGTGCTCCGTCGCTGCCGTGGCGATCGTGATCGAACGCTTTTGGGCGCTGCGCCGGGTCGTGATCATGCCGGACAACCTGGTCAGCCAGATCTGGCAGCTCCATCGGCGCCGCCAGCTCAACGATGACCGTATCGCCGAGATTCGGGATGGCTCGGCGCTCGGGCGCATGCTCGCCGCCGGGCTGATCAATCGGTTCCATTCCCGCGAGGTCATGAAGGAGGCGATCGAGGACACCGGCCGCCAGGTGGTGGCTGACCTGGAACGCTATCTGAACACCCTCGGCACCATCGCCGCGGTGTCGCCGCTGCTGGGACTGCTCGGCACGGTGTTCGGCATGATCCAGGTGTTCGGCGTGATCACCCAGGCCGGCGTGGGCAATGCCGGCCTGCTCGCCGGAGGTATCTCCAAGGCCCTGATCACGACCGCGGCGGGCCTGTCCGTTGCGATCCCGGCGCTGATGTTTCACCGTTACTTCAACGGCCGCGTGAACAAGCTGATCATCGCGATGGAGGAGCAGGCGCTGCGTTTGATCGAGGTCATGAAGGGTGAGCGCGAGTCCGGCGAGGAACGCGTGCTGTGAACCTGCGCCCCACCAAGCCGGACCAGCCGGACATCAATCTGACGCCATTGATCGACGTGGTGTTCCTGCTGCTGATCTTCTTCATGGTCTCGACGACGTTCAAGGACGACGCCCGTCTGCGCCTGCAGCTGCCGCAGGCAAACGGCGAGCCGGTGGCCGCCGAGGAGCTCGATCAGCTGCAGATCGTCATCGATGCTCAAGGTCACTTCTACATCGGCGAGCGCCAGTTGGCCGACGCCCGGATCGGCACCCTGCGTGACGCACTGCGCGCCGCGGCCGGTGCGCGACATGACCTGCCGGTGCTGATCAAGGCCGATGCCAAGACCCCGCATCAGGCGGTGATGACAGCCCTGGACGCCGCCGCCCAGCTCGGGCTGACGCACATCGCGTTTGCCGCCAGCCGCGGCGAAAACGGCCCATGAGGGATGCGGTGCGGGCGGAGACCCCATCCGGCCAAGAGACCTATCGGCGCTTGATCGGCTATGTGCGGCCCTACTGGCGCATGTTCCTGCTGTCGATCGTCGGTATGCTGGTGTTCGCGGCCACCGAGCCGCTGTTTGCGGCGATGATCAAGCCTTTGCTCGACGGCAGTTTTGTCGAGCGCGATCCAAAGACCGTGCGCTTGATCCCGATCCTGCTGGTGGGCATCTTCCTGGTCCGGGGTATCGCCGGCTTCATCAACACCTACTGTCTGAGCTGGGTCGGCCGGCGCGTGGTCGCCGATTTGCGTCAGCAGATGTTCGACCACCTGCTGCGGGCGCCGACGCGCTACTACGACACCCACGGCTCCGGTCAGATCCTGGCCAAGCTGACCTATAACGTCGAGAACGTCGCGACGGCCACGACCTCGGCCGTGACCACGCTCGTCCGAGACGGCTTCACGGCGGTCGTACTGTTGGCCTACATGCTCTATCTGGATGCGGCGCTGTCGGCGATCTTCCTACTGATCGGGCCGATGATGGCGTTCTCGATCAAGTACGCGACCAAGCGCTTTCGGCGCTACGGCAAGCGCATTCAGGAGCGCGTCGGCTCCCTGACCCATGTTGCCCAGGAGGTCATCGACGGCCACCGCGTGGTCAAGGCCTTCGGCGGCGAGCGCGCGGAATCGGCCGAGTTCTCGCGCATCAACGAGAAGACACGCTCGCTGCAGATGAAGATCATCGCCACCGAATCGATCAGCGTGCCGCTGGTGCAGTTGCTCTCGGCGGTCGCCATCGGTGTGATCGTTTACCTGTCGACGATGCAGGGGGTGCGCGAGGACATCACGGTCGGGACCTTCATGTCCTTCGTCGTCGCGATGGGTCTGATGCTGCCGCCGGTGAAGCGGCTGACATCGGTGAATGCCCAATTGCAGCGCGGTATCGTCGCCGCCGACAGCCTGTTCGAGCTGTTGGACACCGACAGTGAGCGCGACACCGGCACGCGCGTGCTGGGACGCGCCCGGGGGCGCATCGAATATCGGCAACTGACCCATGCCTACGATACCGACAAGGGGCCGGTGATCCACGACCTGGATCTGGTCATCGAGCCGGGGGAGAGCGTGGCGCTGGTGGGGCGCTCCGGCAGCGGCAAGTCGACGCTGGCGAGCCTGCTGCCGCGCTTCTACGATCCGTCCGCGGGACGGATCCTGATCGATGATATCGATGTCCGCGAACTGACGCTGGCGAGCCTGCGCGCGCAGATCTCGCTGGTGACCCAGGACGTCGTGCTGTTCAACGACAGCGTCGCCAACAATATTGCCTACGGTCAGACCGCAGGTGTGCCGCGTGCCGAGGTCGAGCGTGTCGCCGAGGCGGCCCATGCGATGGGTTTCATCCGCGCACTGCCCCAAGGCCTTGACACCCTGGTGGGCGATCGCGGTGTACTGCTCTCGGGCGGCCAGCGCCAGCGCCTGGCGATCGCCCGGGCGATGCTGAAGGATGCGCCGATTCTGGTGCTGGACGAGGCGACCTCGGCGTTGGACACCGAGGCGGAACGCCACATTCAGGCCGCGCTTGCCGCGTTGATGGCGCACCGCACGACGCTGGTGATCGCACACCGGCTGTCGACCATCGAGCATGTGGACCGCATCGTCGTGCTCGACGGCGGCCGTATCGTCGAGCAGGGCCCCCATGCCGAACTGCTGGCCAAAGGCGGCTACTATGCCCGGCTGCATCGGCTGCAGTTCCACGATGCGGACGATGTCTCGGCAGGGCGCGTTGGCGAGCCTGCATGACACCGACCGACTTGTGGTACGGACGGGCGCCGCCCGGGCGCGTCCTGTCCTTGCTGCTCGCACCGCTGGGCTGGCTCTATTGCGGCGTCGCCGTGCTGCGGGCACTGGCCTACCGCCGCGGCTGGCTCGCCTCCGAGGCGGCCGGCGTGCCCGTGATCATGGTCGGCAACCTGACGGTGGGCGGGACTGGCAAGACGCCGTTGGTGCTGTGGCTGGTGCGGCACCTGAATCAGCGCGGCCTGCGGCCGGGCATCGCGTTGCGGGGTTACGCAAGCAGCGCCGGCGGCGCACCACGGCTGGTCCCGGCCGACGGTGACCCCTTTACGTTGGGTGACGAACCGGTGCTGTTGGCCGCCCGCGGCGGCTGCCCGGTGGTGATCGGCCGCGATCGCGTCGCCGCCGCGCGGCTGCTCGCGTCGGCGCATCACTGCGACGTCGTCGTCTGCGACGACGGGCTTCAGCATTATCGGCTGCGCCGCGACTGCGAGATCCTGGTGGTCGACGGCGACCGCCGTTTCGGCAATGGTCGCTGCCTGCCCGCCGGGCCGTTGCGCGAGCCCCGCCGGCGGCTGCGCCGGGCGGATTTGGTCGTTGTCAACGGCGACGCGGCGGATGATGCATTCCACATGACTCTGGTGCCGGGGCACGCCGTGAATCTGTATGATGCGGCCCGAAGCCAAAGGCTCGGCGACTTTGCCGGCACCCGCGTGATCGCCGTGGCCGGCATCGGCAACCCGGCGCGCTTCTTCGCGATGCTGCGTCGCTCGGGTCTGGACGTGGAGCCACATCCGTATCCGGATCACCATCGATTTACCGCCGCCGACCTGGCATGCTGGCCGGCCGGGCCGGTACTGATGACCGAGAAGGACGCGGTGAAGTGTCGCGTGGTCTGTCGGGCCGGTGCCGAGCACTGGTACGTGCCGGTGCGGGCCGAGCCGAACCCGGCCTTCGTCGTCGCGCTGGAGGGCGTGCTGGCGCATGTCGGCATCTAAGGCGATTTCTGTGAACTTTCATACCACCTGACTTGCCTTGACGCCCGCCTTCGGTGTCGGGCTGGTGGTCACAGAGCTTGCTACGCTCCCGCCAGCCCTCCTTGAAGGCAAACGGCAATCCTGCGTCATCTGGTATAAAGGTTTCCGGCAATTGCCTAACCTCGTCGCCAAATGATCCGTCTAACTCAGTTAGGTATTGCGATGGACAAAAGACTGCTCGAGATCCTGCGCTGCCCGAGTTGCAAGGGTGAGCTGTACTACGACAAGGGCGCCAACGAGCTGATCTGCCGCGGTGATCGGCTCGCCTATCCGATCCGCGACGGGATGCCGGTGATGCTCCCGGAGGAGGCCCGGCAGTTGCCCGCGGACGAGGAGGTCGGCAGGCGTTGAGCTCGCCGTTCAAGGTCGTCATCCCGGCGCGCTACGGGTCAAGCCGGTTACCGGGCAAGCCGTTGGTGGATGTCGGCGGCCGGCCGCTCATCGCCCATGTCTGGGAGCAGGCCCGCGCGAGCAGCGCGGCGGAGGTGATCGTCGCCACCGACGACGAGCGGATCGCCGAGGTCTGTGCTGCGCTCGGCGCCGACGTGGTGATGACCAGCCGCGCACATCATAGCGGCTCCGACCGTATCGCTGAGGTCATCCAGCAACGCCGCTGGGACACGGACAGCATCGTCGTCAACCTGCAGGGTGACGAGCCCTGCATGCCTCCGGCGCTGATCGATCAGGTCGCTGCAGACCTGGCGCAGCAACAGCAGGCAGGTGTTGCCACGTTGGCGTGCCCGATCGCCGATGCGACGCTGCTGTTCGATCCGCATGTGGTCAAGGTCGTCACCGACGCCCGCGGTTTCGCGCTGTATTTCTCACGCGCGCCGATTCCATGGCATCGCGACGAGTTCCTGCGCGGGCGCTCACGGCTGCCCGACCGCGTGCCCTTTCAACGACACATCGGGCTCTATGCCTACCGGGCCGGCTTCTTGGAGCGCTACGTGGCGTGGCAACCGGCGCCGCTGGAGCTGGCCGAGTCCTTGGAGCAACTGCGCATCCTGTGGTACGGGGAGCCTATCCATGTCTCCGTCGCAAGCGAGGAGCCAGGGCCGGGCGTCGACACCGCCGATGACGTGCAACTGGTGTCGAGGCGCCTCGCGGCACGGGGCTGAGCGACGCCGCGCAGCGACATTCAGGCGTCAGCGTTGACTCCGTCGAGCAGATGCATCAGGTCCTCGGAGAGCTCGCCGTCCTGGTCGAAGACCTCGACCTCGATGTGCTCGCTGCCCCGGTAGGCGGCCTGCCCGTATTGGTCCACCTGAATCGGTGGGTTCGTGTCGCGCGACTCGAGCACCAAGCGGGCGTCGCCGTCGAGGATTTCAACGATGCGATAGCGGCGGCCGTAGAAACGGCAGTCGCGGCCGATCAGTTGGTGCAGGCGTTCGATGAAAGGCTCGGCGTCGGTCATGCAGGGGCTCAAGATCTGTGGCGGTTGGGCCTCGATTGCGGCGGCAACATCGCGGGCAATGGCGGGTGCTCAGGTCAACATGGGGTTATGCCGGCTCCATTTCCCACCGGTTCGGCGGCGCTATCTGCAATGGACGCTAGCTTCAGGACTTAGGACGAAACAAAGGCTTCATCTTGCGGGGAGGCACCGTGCCATGATCGTTGGAACAGTCGAGCCGCCGGGGAGGCCAAGAATTGCGCGCAAGTCGGGTCGCAATGGATAGCCAGGCGTGCGGGGGCAACCCATCGACCCTCTGAGTCTCAGGACAGCTCAGCCACTCCTTTTTCGTTGATTTGGAACTTTGCGAGGTTACCCAAATGGCGCAACCCCTTGAGGTCTCTTTTCCCGGCGGCAAACGCGTCGACGTCAAGGTTGGCGATTTCGATATCGCCACGGATCAGGCGGTCAAGAACGGCGGGGACGCCTCCGCCCCTGAGCCCTTCATGCTGTTCCTGGCCTCCATTGCGGCCTGCGGCGGCATCTACGCATTGAACTTTTGTCAAACCCGAGACATCCCAATAGACGGGCTTGGACTGTCGATGGACTGGGAGCGGGATCCGCAGGATGCTCAGAACACCCTTGCCCGGCTTCGCCTCAGGCTCCCGGCGGGATTTCCGCAGCAGTACCGGGACAGTATCGTCAGGGCCATCGACCTGTGCGCGGTGAAGAAGAACATCTTGCAACCGCCGACCTTCGAGGTCTTGATCGAGGATTGAGCCTCGGATGGACCGCCGATGCCCGGATGCTGAGCGAAGGGATCCGAAGTTGGCGACCATGCGGTGGCTGACGCAAGCTACTACGATTTCCGCCAAAAAAATGCCCCGCACGAGGCGGGGCAATTCACCACTGAGGAGGTCAGAGGACGGAAATGGCAGAGAGAGGGAGATTTCCGCCTCGGTTTGGTTGAAGCAGATGGGATGCCAACTTTGCACTGGGGCCATTTTTGCCCGTAGACGGGACGTTTTGCGTTAGGCCGGGCGCGCTAATGCCGGGGTTCGCGGTTCAAAACGGGTCGCAGTGTCGCAGAAACGGTGCATATTGCACTAACACGGTGCGTTTGGGGTCAGAGACCTTGAGGTGGTCCGGGTTAATGCTGGCGGTCGTGACCCTGTTGGGCGCGACGCCGGCCGCGACCGAGGCCGGCACCCGGCGAGAGGCGCGCGGCTGGCTGGAGCTAGAGCGCGAGCAGAGCCGGTATCGCGAGCGGGTCGAGCCCTTGACCCTGCCCCAGCAACGTCAGCTGGAGACCATCGAGCGTTCGCAGTACAACGATCTGCGTGCGCTTCAACAACGCCAGCGCCGGGACGTCGAGAGCGATCGCCGCCGAGCCCTGCAGAGGCCGAATCTCGATGCGCCGCGTCCGGTTCCGCGGCCTGAGCCCTTCGGCGAGCAACGTCGTGCCTTGGAGCGGCAGCAGCTGCAGATGCGCATGCGTCAAGGCTGGTCGCCGTTCGGCAACCAGTAGGTTCGGGCGCCCGCTTGGCGATCGGCGGGCAGTGCTAGAATGCCATCGACATCGGCTGAACACGGGATTCGTCGACACGATGAACGAAACCACGCGCGTCCGGGTGCTCTTTGTTTGCATGGGCAACATCTGCCGGTCGCCCACGGCCCACGGCGTGTTTCGCATGCTGGTGGAGCAGGCCGGGCTGGCCGCGCAGATCGAGATCGATTCCGCTGGGACCCATGCCTATCACGTCGGCGAGCCGCCGGATCGGCGCGCCCAGGAGACGGCCCTGCGGCGCGGTATCGGGCTGTCGGACCTGCGCGCGCGCCGCACCATGCCCGAGGACTTCGAATATTTCGACTACATCCTGGCGATGGATCAGGACAACTATCACAGCATGTCCGCCCTCTGCCCCGAGGGACGGGGCCTGGAACGCCGTCTGATGCTGTTCATGGATTTCGCCCCCGAGATGCGCATGCGCGAGGTGCCCGATCCCTACTATGGCGCTGCCGGCGGTTTCGAGGCCGTCTTCGACATGGTCGAGGCCGCGGCCCAGGGATTATTGGCGGACATCCAGCGGAAGTACTTCTGAGCCGCAAGCTGTCGGCTCAAATCCCCTAGCCAGGCGACGCCCGTGTCGGCGTCGCGCGCGGATCGTTTCCCTTAGCCCAAGCTATCCGGCACATTGCTCACGCTGGCGGCTGGCGGCTGGCGGCTGGAGGCCCCTTCCGTCACCCGTCACCGAGCCCCGCGTAATCGATGGCATGATCGTAGCGCTTGAGATCCCTGATCAGGTCCTCGCGCAGCCCCAACTCACCGTCGTTAGGATGGATGCCGATGCGCAGCAGTCGAGCCCGCCGGCCGAGGCGGCGGTTGAGCGCGTTCCAAGCCCGCAGCACCGGCACGCGGAGGCTTTGGTCGGCCTCATAGCCGAGCATCGGGATGCGATGGCGGCGGCGGTTGCGGACGTCGAGCACGCCGTTGAAGGTCTCGTACAGTGCGAAGGGGCAAGCCGAGGCCAGGCGCTCGCTGCTGATCGATCCCATGGCCCAGGCGGGCGGGACATACAGGTCTGGTCTGTCGAGCCCCTGGTCGCCGAACCATGCATAGCAGCGGTCGATCAAGGCGAAGATGCCGTCGGCATCCAGGGCCAGGTGCTCGGCGACCCCGCGTGACAGCAGCAGGCCGTGCAGGCGATGGTAGAGTCCGCCGAAGCGCGGCACCCGGTGGAGCCAACCGTGTCCGGCGAGACGATAGCCGCTTCGCTGCAGCGCTTTGAGCTCGCGGATGCCGTGCCTCGCCCAGCCGCTGCCGGGGACCACCAGCAGCGTGACCGGCGCGCGGCCCGCCTGCTCCAGCAGTGTCAGGATGCGGCGCACGGCAGGCATGGTCGCCGGCATCAGGTCGTGGACCGAGATCAGGGCCGATACCGGTCCGGCGGGTGCCGGGTCAGCCGGGTGGGTCATCCAATCCCCGCGTGTCGCCGCGTCCCAGCACGCCGATCCAGTGGCGCAGATTGCGCTCGTTGATCTCGCGCGCGGCCTCGCGGGCGATCCCCGCCTTGCGCTCGAGAATGGCGGGATCCAGCTCGCGCACCCGTCGCAGCGCGGTCGCGAGGGTTTCGTTGTCGTGCATCTGGAACAGGCCGCGCTCCAGCAGGTTCCAGCTCAGAATGCCGCACTGGGACGAGACCACGACGAGACGCGCCCGCGCCATGGCCTCCAGTGCGATGGTGCCGAAGGATTCCACCGTGGATGGCAGGACCAGGGCGTCCACGCCGTCGATCAGCGGCAGTATCTGCGCGCGTTTGATCCAGCCGATGTATTCCAGGTTCGGCCGTCGGGCCGCTT
>Ga0316580_10000140_pt1 | contig 13916 bp, 10 predicted proteins | sample S0NA_2_FD_204519 | JGI IMG/M metagenome (GOLD analysis project Ga0316580, IMG submission 204519) | Rhizosphere microbial communities from salt marsh grasses in Alabama, United States - S0-2_160517rDrB | ecosystem: Host-associated > Plants > Roots > Rhizosphere | place: USA: Alabama | collected... | reverse complement strand
CCAGCATGCTGGAAGCGCGGGCACGCCGTTGGCCTTTGCAACTGCTTTTAACACGGCCTTTAATCCGTCTCCGACACCGGGATACTCAGGGTTGGGTTCGAGCAAACCCCTCTGTGCGGCGATATGTGCCCAGCATCCGGTGCCGACAACAAGGATATTTTGTGCCAAAAGTGCTTTTGTCAACACAAGATGACGGTATCCATAATGATCCCATGGGGTAACGCATCCGACGATGGCTACGATCCCTCTTATGTTGTTGGCGACAATGTTGTCGATCAGTGGTTTGAGAGGATCCGAAGCGTTTACCTTGGCCAATGCGCCAATGATTTGTTCTACGGAAAAACCGGCCATTATTTTTGCCGGTGGATGATCTGGAATCATCACCTTGTTCGATTTTCGAAGTTTGTAGTTATCAACAGCTGTTTTAACAATTTGTTCCGCAACCTCATCTGCTTTTTCCGGTTCAAATTCAATATGGGTTGCTCCGGTTATTTTGGCTTGGGGATTGGTGGTAATGACTTTCGTGTGAAAGCGCTGGGCAACCCGCTGAACGTTGGGCATAATACATTGAACATCCACCACCATGGCTTCCACCGCGCCGGTAACAATGGCCAGTTCCTGTTGTACCATGCTCCCGGCCAGTGGAACACCTTTACGCATCAAAACCTCATTTCCGGTACAACACATGCCGATGACATTAATCGCCCGCGGCGGGGATGGATATTTTTCGGCAGCTTCAACTATCTTTTCGGAAAGTATAGGTTCATGACCGTGAACAATGATGTTGATCCTGTCCTTCTTAATCACACTTAGGTTAGCGAGGCTTGAAACCAGTTTCGGCGTGCCAAACAAAACATCCTGCATATCTGTAGCCGGGTGAAGTCCGCAGTAGCCGTCCACCAGTCCCAATTTGAGGGCGTCAGTGGCCAGATGGGTCATATCGGCATCCACGCCCATATGGGTTCTGTGGCAGGCCTGGGCAATCTCCGCGCCGGCTCCGGTAGGAAGAATTCCGAGTTTTTCCCATGTGGCTATTCTTTCCGAGTTGGCCTTATATCCCATCCATGCTGGTGCACCCTCATCCTTTCCCAAATCGGAAAGGCAGGTCTCTGCAACCGCCAGTGCTTTGTTTGTCCCCTTACAGCCGAGTCCTTTATAAAGCGCATCCAGTTTGGCCTTGTCTCTGATTTTATAGGCCTTGATTTTACCTGTTGCCACGTCTTTCAATGTTTTGGCCGTGGCTCTGGCGTGTTCAACATGTGCGGAAGCACCGCCCATAACGCGCCCCACCAATCCTCGAGCAACAATGGTATCCGCTGTGGCACCGCAGGCGCCATATTCATATCCCATGGCTTCGCCAAGGGTGCACGGTCCCATATTGCAATGAAAGCAACACACGCCTGAAATTCCGCCGTTTCCTTCTTCAGAAAACTCACAATGCGCTTTTCTGTCCCAGACCAGATCAATGTTTTGCTTGTGTGCATGATCGATCAGTTTTTCTGTAATGGGATCAGGAGTAAACCCTTCTGGGGCTTTATTGATGGATTTTGATCGACTTTTCTTGCCCCCGGCCGCAAAAACTTCTTTTCCGTCTAGCATCAGACCGGCAACTCCCGCAGCTGCGGTGGCCTTTAAAAAATCTCGTCGGTTGACTACTTTACATGGCTTGCAGCCTTCTATCTTATTTATGATTTCGAGATCTTTCTCATCCATTATGACACCTCCTTGGTATAGCAGTTAATAAAATTAATCCTTTTATAAAACTAGACCATTTCATAAATTCATTTTTTAACGGGAAAAAACCTTGCAGGTATCGGGGTAAGCACCAATTAAAGGGTATCACTATTTGCGGTCCTCCAAATGTGCATTTAAGCGGGATGAATTAAATTTTAAGGGATAAAATCTTAGTATAATGGGAATAGTTTTGTGTCAAGAACTGACGAAAATATCCGCGATGTTAATCAGGGGAAAAGACTTAAAACAAGTTTTTGATGGCAGCCACCTATTGTCCATTCAGAAGTGGTAGATTTCGGTTCAGGCCAAGGCCAAAGCTTTTTTGCAACCGCAGGCGTAGAAGCACTACGTCGAGGATTGCAAAAGAGCGAGAACATCGGCCTGAACCGAAAGATGCTGTTTCTGGATGGACAATATTTATTGGAGGACATTTAGGCTATCAGCCCAACCCAAAGATTCCATATAATAGCGAGGGAGGTCGCCTTCATCTATACCTAATATGGTGGCAGCTTGGTCGATCTCCTCCCAGTCGCCTTTTTCATAGGATTCTATCAGGCTCAGATAGCCGTTTAAGTCGCCGGTTCTGGATATGAGAACTTCTTTTATTTTACTGGATAATGGGATTTGCGACATGAGATTTTCCATGGAGTCATCCATGATCGCATCTATCAATGAAAATAAGCCCATTGTAAACAACTCAGATGTATCAGCAGTGCTGCCGTGATTATTTCCAAGAAGTTCACAAAATCTAGCTCTGACAAGTGAACCCCTTATCAGTTCATCAGGTTTATTGGCGGCCAAACCTGCCATGGAAATAAGAGATAAAAAGCGCCTGATTCCAGCCTCGCCGATCAATACAATGGCTTGCCGAATGGAAGAGATTTCTTTTGCTCTCTTGAAGTATGCTGAATTGATCAAACGCATAAGTTTATAAGAAATGGTCGCATCACGGAGGATCATTTTTTCCAGCCTGTTAAATTCAAATTCCGCTTTGTTGACTTCAGCCATTATTTCCAAAAGCTGCATCTGGGACGTGGAAATTTCCTTGCCTGCCAAAATTTCCGGTTTGCTGAAAAAGAAACCCTGAAAATAACGAAATCCCATTTCAAGGGCCTTCTTGAATTCATCGTGGGTTTCCACTTTTTCAGCCAAAAGATTGACCCCTCTTCCCTTTATATTATCTACAAGATCCCTAATCTCCTCCAAAGGCGTTGCTTTGACGTCAATTTTTATAATGTCTGCAGTTTCAATTAACGGCTCCATACTCGGTTTGTAAAAAAAATCATCCAATACGATGATGAATCCATTAAGGGCGATCTCCTGGCAGGCTTCGATGATGTCTTTATCCGGTTGGACATCTTCTAAAATTTCCACTACAAGCCTGTCCTGGGAAAACATCAAGGGAAACTGTTGGGTTAAAAGGTCCTGGGTAAAATTGATGAAGGCCAGATTGGAACCGGCAATTTTTTCAATGCCGATATTAAGAAAACTGTTGGAAAGCAGCTTGGAAGTCGCCGAATCTCCTTGAATATCAGGAAAAAAGTTGGCCATGTCGGCCCTGAATAGAAGTTCGTAGCCAAAAATGCATTTCTTTATATCGAAAATAGGCTGTCTGGCAACATATATATCCATTGAATGACCTTTTAATAACAAAGGATTTCTTAACACTAACAAATATATGCAACAATCATGCCTTATTGAAACACTTGATTCCTTTTCCTTTTTTAGTCATAGTATCTAATTGATATTACATTAAATTATTTCCTACATTCGCTCTGTTTCAGCAACAGCGATGGAAATAACAGCAGCAACCATTTAAGTTTATAGTAAAAAAATTGCCGACTTTATGTCGTATTTTTCAAAAATCAAGTTTCAGACGCAAATATTGGGTCACTTCGAAACATTGTGTAAGTGGAAAAGCATAGCCCCTTTTTTGAAAACACATATCGAGGATTTTTCACTGCTAACATTGGAAAAAATACTATTTATGGATAGACACTAAGAAGAAGCCATCTCAAAAACAGAATTTTGGTCCAAGATCAAGGCATGCGAAAAAAATAACCACAGGCATATTTTTAATATTCCGAGGATTTATCCGCCTCAGGAGGATTATTTTTTTGAGCATAACACAGAGACTTGTCCGCCTCTGGTGGATTGGGCCAAAAGATTTTTTGAGATGGCTTCTTGAATCTTGACCAACCGGTATAGGTCTGATATCCACTCGGTGAATAACTGAAAGGATCATATATGCTGATTACAGAGATACTGGCCCGAAATGCTCGTATGTATGGGTCTGAAACAGCGCTTATCGAAAGAGAACCGGAAAAAAACCGGCGCCAGAAAATCACCTGGAAAGCATTCGACGAGCAGGCCAATCAAATAGCCCAGAGTCTTATTGCCCGGGGGATAAAAAAAGGGGACCGGGTTGTTCATTTGATGACCAACTGTATCGAATGGTTACCCATCTATTTCGGAATCCTTCGCACCGGCGCCTGGGCCGTTCCCCTCAACTTTCGTTTTGTGGCAAAGACCATCCGGTACTGTGCTCAAATCGCGGAGGCCAAAGCTTTAATTTTCGGTGAAGAATTCATTGAGCGAATCAACGCCGTTAAAGAGGATCTGGATTTTTTCGTAGAGACGTATATTTTTGTCGGCCCGAAGGAATTAACCCCCTCATATGCATTACCCTATCAAGACATTATAGAAACCGCTCCTCCTGTCGACCCAAATGTGGAGATTAAGATCACAGATGAAGCAGCGCTGTACTTTACTTCCGGCACTACGGGCATACCCAAGGCAACTCTTTTGACCCAAAGGAATCTTGAGTTTGCCTGTTTCTTGGAAAATCTGCATCATCATCAGACCCATGAAGATAATTTTCTATGTATCCCGCCGTTGTATCACACAGGTGCGAAAATGCACTGGTTCGGAAATTTCATCGTCGGGGCCAAAAGTGTAATCCTCAAGGGAATCAAACCCAAATGGATCATGGAGGCCATTTCCCAGGAAAAAGTGACGGTGGTCTGGCTGTTGGTCCCCTGGGCGCTTGATATCCTCTTTGCGATCCAGAGCGGAGAAATGAAGCTCAAAGACTACACCCTGGACCAGTGGCGATTGATGCATATCGGAGCCCAACCCGTACCCCCCACTCTAATCAAAGAATGGAAAAGAATTTTTCCCCATCATCAATATGATACCACCTATGGCCTGACTGAATGCACCGGACCGGGATGCGTCCATCTTGGAATGGAAAACATGCACAAAGTCGGTGCCATAGGGCTGCCCGGCTTTGACTGGGAAATCAAGATTGTTGACGATCAACTGAAGCCTGTTGCCCAAGGGCAGCCGGGTGAGTTAATTGTCAAAGGACCTGGTGTCATGAAAGAATATTATAAAAACCCTGAAGCCACACGAGAAACGCTGGTCGATGGTTGGCTGTTAACAGGAGATGTCGCCCGGCAGGATGAAGATGGATTTATCTGGCTGGTGGACCGGAAAAAGGACGTTATCATCACCGGTGGAGAAAACATATACCCCGTTGAAATTGAAGATTTTTTACAGGCACATCCTAAAGTTCATGATGTCGCGGTGATTGGGCTCCCCAGTCTGCGATTAGGGGAAATCGCCACCGCCGTTATTAAGGCAAAGTCCGGTGAGGAAATCACCAAAGAAGAAATCGATGCGTTCTGTCAGACGCTTCCCAGATATAAAAGACCCCGAAGGATCATTTTCGGTGATGTTCCGCGTAATCCTACCGGTAAGATAGAAAAGCCGAAACTGCGAAAAAAGTATGCAGGAATGACCGAGAGCTTTAAAATATAGTAGGAATAAAACCATGATAATCGAACACAACGGCCGCAACCCGATCATTGGAAAAAACGTCTTTATTGCGCCAACAGCCACGGTCATCGGAGATGTTACCATAAAAGACAATTCCAGCATCTGGTATGGCACGGTATTAAGGGGAGATTTGGCCCCGATAACCATCGGCGAAAGCACCAATATCCAGGACAACTGCACCATACATACGGATCATGATAAACCTGCGATTATCGGAAACCGTGTCACGGTGGGACACAATGCGGTTGTTCACGGCTGTATTGTGGAAGACAACTGTCTTATCGGCATCAATGCAGTTGTTCTCAGTGGCGCTTGGATCAAAACTGCTGCTGTTGTGGCTGCCGGCTCAGTGGTAAAACATGGACAGGTGGTCGAACCCTATCATCTTGTGGCGGGCATTCCTGCTGAGTCAAAAAAGAAACTTTCGGAAACATCCGTCGAAAAACGCAAGCAAACTGCCGAACACTATATTGAGCTTGCACAAGAACACATGGCCATAAAAAAAGCCGGAGATTAATCCGGCTTTTTATTGACTTTCAAAATTAATAACGGCAACTGGTTTTAATTAGAGTTCATACTTTCCTTCCATCTCGAGAACGAACTCACCGGATACATCCCCTGAGGTCACTTTAAACGTCCCCGTACCTTTTATGTTGTCCAGTTTGCCTGTTCCCTTATAGGTCTCCCACGTACCGGTGGTGAGCTTGGTTTTCCCGTCACGATGACCGTTAAACTTGCTGAATACCGAGCCATACTGGAAGTTGGTGATCGCATATCCTTCCATATTACCGCTGCCTCCCAAGCGATCGTGGAAATTGACACTTCGGCGGGAAACAAACTCGCCGGCAACACCCACTTCATAATGAAGCGGCGTGCCTTCCAGTTCCACAAGCATGAGCTGGTGGTCGAACTCGTCATGAACATGAAGGGATTCTCTCCGGGTAACACGCAGTTTATATGTCGCTTTTCGTAACATTCCTATCTCCTTTCGTGGATAATTAATGAAAAAACATCAAAAATTAAAAAAATTTTAACCACCGATTCTAAAATTGTCAACATTGTAATTATAAATTATATTTTCCATTTGGTCTACGATCAATTTAAGTTATTGGGAGATGATCCAGTTTTAATAACTTCCCAGAATCTTAAAATAGTCGGTTTTTTCTTTCAACAGATCAAGCACCGGTCTAAAGGTTTCCGACTCGGAATCCGTTTCGATATCGACATAAAACATATACTCCCAAGGCTTTCCATGAATGGGCCGCGACTCCAGTTTCACCATGTTGATGCTGTTTTCGGCAAATATTTTCAAAACTTCGAAAAGTGCGCCCGGCTGATTTCCTGTTGAAAAAATGAGAGAGGATTTCCGACGTGGCCCTTTATCCAATGGTTGTGCCCCGATAATAACAAAGCGTGTAAAGTTTCGGGGGTTGGTTTCAATACCTTCCTCAATGACCGCCATCCCGTAGATATCCGCAGCCTCTTTGCTTGCAATAGCGACATCGCCTGGATTCTTTGTTGTACTGATTTCTTTTACCGCAGCAGCAGTGTCTTTCACCGGGACCAGCTCCCAGTCAGGATGCTGATCGAGAAACTGACGGCACTGTTGAAAAATAAGAGGGGGAGAAAGTACCCGCTTGATGCCGTCTATCTTGGTACCGGGATGACCAATCAAATGGTGGATGATGCGCAGCTTAATTTCGCCGATAATTTTCAAATCGTATTCCAATAAAAAATCGAAATTCTCATGAATACTCCCAGTGAGGGAATTCTCCACCGGTACCACACCAAAATCGACCTCTCCGGTTTTTACCGCCTCAAAAATCGCCTTAAACGACGGTGAAGGTACACCCGCCACCTGAGTCTCAAAATACTGGGTACAAGCTTTATGACTAAATGTACCCATTTCTCCTAAAAAGGCAGCCCTTTGAATTCCCGAACCGTTGGTTCGGCTTAAATAATCCACGGCTTTGGCTTTATCCAGATAATCAAAATCCATCTGTTTTCCAACAACCGGTGCAATCACATAAAGGTCTCGTGTCAGTTGGCCGAACTGCTTTGGATAAAGGCTCTGTGCCCCGTCGGAGAGGGCATGGTCTGGATCATGATGCACCTCTATCATCAATCCGTCTGCACCGGCGGCGATGGCTGCTCTTGCCATGGGGCTGACTTTCTCCCGTATGCCGGTGGCATGACTGGGATCGATGATCACGGGCAGATGAGTAAGTGTCTTGAGCACTGGAATGGCTGATAGGTCCAGGGTGTTACGCGTATAAGGCTCAAAGGTTCGTATTCCCCGCTCACACAAAATGACGTTGTCGTTACCCTCGGAAAGGATATATTCCGCCGACATCAGCCATTCTTCAATGGTGGAAGACAGTCCCCTTTTAAGAACCACAGGTTTTCCAATTCGACCGACACATTTTAGCAGTTCGAAGTTTTGCATGTTTCGTGTGCCGACCTGGACGACATCGACATACTTCATCATCATATCCGCCTGGGCCGGCGAGGTAATTTCCGTTACAACTCCGAGACCAGTAACTTCCCGGACCTCGGCAAGAATTTTAAGCCCCTCTTCCTGAAGGCCCTGAAACGAATATGGAGAAGTCCTGGGTTTAAATGCCCCGCCGCGAAACAAAACCGCTCCGTATCTTTTGACTTCTTTGGCAATGGTCAGGGCCTGGTCTCTGCTCTCGATAGCACAGGGTCCTGCAACAATGGTGATACGGTCTCCCCCCACAACCACATCACCTACCTGGACCCGGGTGTCTTCAGTATGCAGTTGTCGACTCACCAGTTTGAAAGATGTCGATATCGATACCACTTTGGCGACACCGGGAAGCGCTTCAAAGAAATCGGTCTTTTTATCTCCTTTGCCGACTGCTCCTATGATGTTCTGTCCGGCTTCAGACATTTCACGAACAATATACCCCTCCCTGAACAGTATATTTCGGATATTGTTCTTTTGCTCTTGGGTGATTTCCTTTTCCAACACGAGAAGCATGGTATTTCCTCCTTTGGTAACAACTTAGCCTTTTAAAAACTTTACCGTTTCAAATACATAAGAAATTTTATCACGAAAGCACGAAATTTTAAAAACACGAAAAAGAATATTTTTGGTTTCGTGCTTTCGTCCTTTCGTGTTTTCGTGATTGACCTTTAACGTAAAATACAATGAATTCTTCCAATAAATTGAATCATAAAAAAAGCCCCGAGAATCAATTCCCGGGGCTTTTAAAAAATAAACCCCGGACAGACCGATGCTGGTCCATCCGGGGTGTTTAACCTGAAGCGTTAACGATCCGGATGGACGCTTCTAAAGATAAAAAAGAAGCGCCCAAATGTATTATCTAATCTAAAAACACAACGTTTATTCATCAATCAACTTCCTCATCAACAAATTTTAGGCTTTTTTACTGTATTATTTTATATCTGTCAAGAATTGTTTTTTGCGTTTGTTCACGTAGTGTACACCCCCGTATGCGTAAATGCCTATAATTCAGATTCTACACCATATATTTCCTAAATAGGCGATATGTATCATGACTCTGCATTATAACCCAATATTTTAAAAGATGTAACATATTTGAAATCGTTTACCATAAAAAATAGCTTCGTTTTATTATTGCCCTTTTCATATATTTTGGTAATAAAGTTTTACATAAAGTTTGCACTTAGTTGAAACAAAAATATCCACTAATTAGGAGCCTAAATGAAAACCCTTGAAATTCACGGCAGCACCGGTAATTCCTTCATATATGTGGGTGAGACCCTCCGGAATTTAAAGAATTACATTCCATCTGAAAATGTCGTGATCATCACAGACAAAAATGTGAAACAACTTTATGAGAATGACTTCCCGACGCATCCTGTCATTACCATTGATACTGGCGAAAAAATAAAAAACCTTGATACGGTCCGGAACATCTATGAAAAACTGTTGGCTCTCGAGGCTGATCGCTCAACATTTATTGTCGGCATTGGTGGCGGTATTGTCTGTGATATTGCTGGATTTGTGGCCTCAACTTATCTTCGCGGGGTGAGATTCGGATTTGTTTCTTCAACCCTTTTGTCCCAGGTCGATGCCAGTGTTGGCGGCAAAAACGGCGTTAATTTCAAAGAATACAAAAATATGGTCGGGGTTTTCAACCAACCTGAATTTGTAATCTGCGATCTAAACCTTTTGAACACGCTGCCCAAAAAAGAAATTTTGAACGGCATGGCAGAGATCGTCAAGCATGGCGCCATTGAAGATGCGGACCTTTTTGCGTATCTTGAAGAACATTCTCAGAAAGCCTTAGCCCTCGACATCGAAGTTATCGAAAAATTGGTTTATGATTCCATTGTTATCAAATCCACCATTGTTAACCAGGATGAACTGGAAAAAGGAGCGCGCCGAAAACTCAATTTTGGACACACTTTCGGGCATGCTTTTGAAAAAACAACCGGTGTTCCTCATGGTGAAGCCGTCAGCACCGGTATGGTTGTAGCATCGGAAATTTCAGTAAAGGGAGGCCATCTTCCGCCCAAAGATGCCCAGAGAATTGAAACACTGCTTCAGAAGATCGGGCTTCCTGTTAGAATCCAAGTTGAATGTAAATCGGTGCTCGACGCTCTGACAAAGGATAAAAAACGAAAAGGAAACCATATATATTTTGTATTTCTCAATAAAATCGGGAATGCCTTTGTAGACCAAATTCCGATAAAAGATCTTGAGCCAGTAATACGCCATTTTTGTTAACTTCTCGGTTCAGGGTTGTTTCGCTTGTAACTGAATCGCATTTTTTATATTGCTTAGGGTAATCGATGGGCCTAAAAACGGAAGCAGTTACCATCCATTTACTACGTCTCAATATCTTAAAACCGTTCAATTTTTATCAGCTAATCTTGAACCAGAGTAGTTGCGATACATCTTGACACCAGACGACTCAACTGTTATCGAGCAAAATTGTAACACTTCTCAACAAAGTCAGCCTGTTTATCCCGATCAAGCGGTATTTTTCACTTTGATCGGTCATGGTGTTTGTATTAAACTAAGGATAAGGTTTATTCGGCTTTCAATTTTAATCCTATAAATCAGGAGGGTGGAAGTATGATAAAAAAATTTGCATGGGTCATGGCAATTGTTATGGCACTTTTTATGGTTTCAAACGGTGATGTGTTCGCAAAAGAATTGATCAACGGAATCGATGCCAACTTTCCACCATTTGCCTATGTGGACAAAGCAGGAAATCCCGGTGGCTTTGATATTGAATCGGTGAACTGGATTGCAAAAAAAATGGGGTTTACGGTCAAACACCAGCCCATGGACTGGGATGGGATTATTCCCAATCTGGTGGCAAAAAAAATCGACTTTATCGCTTCGGGTATGAGCATCACACCCGAAAGACAAAAAGTGGTCAACTTTAGTATTCCGTACTGGACAATCAAACAGGTGTTTGTGACAAAAAAGGATTCCAAACTAACGGTGGACCAGGTGTTAAAAGGCAAAAAGCGTTTAGGAGTGCAACGCGGAACCAGCGAGGCAGAATGGCTTAAAGACAATGCCATTAAAAAAGGTTGGGATTTCGTTCTGGTTTACTATGACTCCGCACCCCTGGCTATTGAAGACGTTCTCAACGGTCGCATCTCCGCTGCTGCAATGGACGATGCACCGGCAATGGACGCTGAAAGCAAAAAACCAGTCAAGATCCTCGGCACCTTCGGTATGCATGACGAAAAATTCGGCTATGCGGTTCGCAAACAGGATACAGAATTGTTGGACACGCTCAATAAAGGATTGAAAATGCTTATGGCAGATCCCTATTGGGATGAACTGGTTAAGAAATATCTCAGGAAATAACCGCTCCAAATCACAACCTGGGAACAAAGGAAATACCGAGAAGGCGCCAGGTTAACCTGCGCCTTCTTTTTTTGAAGGTCTCTATTCAACAATGCTTGATGCACTTATTGCCATTTTTGAAGCACTCCCATACCTGCTGAAAGGTGCTCTGGTCACCTCGGGGATTGTTGTCGGCGCCATGGGGCTCGGTCTGGTTATGGGAATTCACATGGCCGTTGGACAGGTTTATGGCAACCGTGCCGTACGGTGGTTCGTGGGACTTTACGTTTGGTTTTTCAGGGGGGTACCGGTTCTGGTACTGCTGTTTCTTTTTTACTTTGGCCTGTTCGCACTTATCGGATTGAATTTGAGCGCCTTTGCCGCATCTACCCTTGTTTTGGGAATGACAACTGCAGCCTATCAGTCCCAAATTTTCAGAGGCGCAATTCTTTCGCTACCCAAAGGACAGCTTCAAGCTGCAAGAGCATTGGGAATGAGCGATATCAAAGCCATCATCAGCATCATTCTGCCCCAGGCTTTGAGGTTCTCCATACCCGGCTGGTCAAATGAGTATTCCATTATCCTTAAAGATTCAGCACTTGCATTTGTTCTCGGAACTTCCGAAATCATGGCTCGCAGCCATTTTGTTGCCTCACGGACGTATCACTACCTGCCTCTTTACATAACGGCAGGATGCCTCTATTTTCTTCTAACCTGGCTCGGGGTTCGGGCGTTATTGAAACTGGAAGCAAAGGTACGTATTCCCGGTTATTCCCAATAAAATCGTGTAACGATTTTATGAAACTCCCGAAGCTTTATCTTCGGGATCTAATAAGCGAAAGGTTTACCCGCCGTTTGTTTGGCTGGCTAAAATTCCTATCCCCGCAGCCCCGAGGACGGGATTTCCGCCACACAACATAGGCGGACAAGTCCGCTTCGCTTCAACACGCTTTTGGGGTATTTCGGAATTTTTACCACAGCCCACCGGGCTGTGGTACCCCGCTTTCGCTTTAAAAAGGATTTTATACATTATTTGAATTCATCCCGCGCTGCAAGCAGCGGGGAATTCAAATTTAAAGGTGAAGAATGACAAAACCCAAAAAGCCAATTCTGCGTGTCGAAAATATTTGCAAGATTCTCGGAGGGAAAAAAATCCTAAAATCCGTATCGTTAAATCTTTGCAAAGGGGAGTTAAAAGTGCTCATTGGACCGTCGGGAGCCGGCAAAAGCACCCTTCTTCAATGCATCAATTTCTTAATTCCTCCGGATAAAGGACGTGTGTGGCTGGAAGAGACTGAAATCAACAGTCGCCGAAAACGTGATCTTTATACATTTCGGCAACAGGTCGGCATGATTTTTCAAGACTTTAACCTTTTTGATCATCTGAATGCTCTGGAAAATGTGGCCATTGCACTTCGTAAAGTAAAAAAGATGCGTCGGGATTCAGCCCGGGATCGAGCTGTTGCCGAACTTGAAAGGGTAGGACTGGGGGATAAAATCTCTCTGTATCCAGCTGAGCTTTCCGGCGGCCAGAAGCAACGGGTTTCCATTGCCAGAGCCCTTGCCATGGATCCCAAAATCATGCTTCTGGACGAACCCACCTCAGCCCTTGATCCGGAACTGATTGGCGAAGTTTTGTCCGTTATACGGGATTTGGCCCGAGGGGGGATGACCATGATTCTGGCTACCCATCAGATCGGCTTTATTCGGTCTTTGGCGAATGAAGTACTTTTCATGGAAAACGGCACTATCATTGAACAGGGATCACCCGAAGATCTCCTCTCTCCCAACGCACGTACCCGAACAAGGGACTTCTGTAACCGACTCAATGAACTTTATGAAGAGGGTGTTTAAATGGACACGGCATTTTACACCACGCAACTGATTCCGGCCCTGAACCGTGGATTGGTCATGTCCATAAAACTCATCATTCCATCAGGACTAATCGGCCTGATGCTCGGAATTGTAATCGGGACACTGCGAACATTCGGCCACACTACCGTTCGAAAAGCAGCCAACACATATGCCGCCGTCTTCCGGGGAACCCCTCTGGTGGTACAACTCTTTTTGCTCTATTTTGGACTCCCCAACATTGGCATTTATTTAGACGCCTATACAGCTGCCGTCGTTGGTTTTATTTTGTGCAGTGGCGCTTACCACTCCGAATATATTCGCGGCAGCCTATTGTCTATCAAAAAGGGTCAATTTTTGGCAGCACAATCCATGGGGTTCTCAACCTTTAAAACCATGTGCAATATCATCGTTCCACAGGCGGTTCGACGGGCCTTACCCGGCTGTGGTAACGAGATTATATACTTAATCAAATATTCGTCTCTGGCTTATATCATTACCTGTATCGAGCTGACAGGTGAAGGCAAGATCATCGCTACCCGGACTTTCCGGTTTACAGAAGTTTTTCTGGTCCTCGGATTTTATTATCTGGTTCTTGTGACCATGGCCTCATTAGGTCTGCAAAAGCTTGAAAAAAGGCTAACGATTCCTGGGTTCGGGAAGGCCTAAA
>Ga0316580_10000139_pt1 | contig 13948 bp, 12 predicted proteins | sample S0NA_2_FD_204519 | JGI IMG/M metagenome (GOLD analysis project Ga0316580, IMG submission 204519) | Rhizosphere microbial communities from salt marsh grasses in Alabama, United States - S0-2_160517rDrB | ecosystem: Host-associated > Plants > Roots > Rhizosphere | place: USA: Alabama | collected... | reverse complement strand
ATCCCGGCGACGTACATGAGGAAGAAGGTGGCCACCACCGAAACCGGGATGGAGATGCTGATGATCAACGTCTTTTTCACCGAACGGAGGAAGAGGAAGAGAACCGCTATGGCCAGAATGCCCCCGAATAGCGCGGTTTGCAGGACCTCACGAACCGAGCGCCGAATGTACTGCGCCTGGTCGGTAATGACCTCGAGACGCAGGCCTGGGTCGGTACGTGCGAGCTCTTCCCCAATATTGGCCAGCCGGGTGGTGACCGAGTCAGAGACGGTGACGGTGTTGGTGCCGCCCTCCTTGTACACTGCGAGCTCGACCGACTCGAGACCATTGATGCGGGTGATGATCTCCCGCTCCTTGTGGCCGGTGGTGACGCGCGCCACATCTTCGAGACGGATGATCGCGTCCTCCGAGCGCCGCAGCACAATGGTGCGCATGTCCTCCGGTCGCATGTACTCGTTCAGCGTGCGCACCATGTACTCGGTCTGCCCCTCGCGCAGCGTGCCCCCGGTGAGGTTGACGTTCTCGGCGGCGAGCCGCGCGGCCACATCCCCGATGGTGAGCCCCAGGCTGGTCAACTTGCGTTCGTCGATCTCGACCTGAATCTCCTCCTCGAGACCCCCGGAAACCACCACCGCGGCCACTCCCTCGATCCGTTCCAGTGCTCGTTTGAGATCCTCCTCGGCGGTAAAGCGCATCCGTCCCAGGTCGTCACCGCCGTACAGTCCGATGCGCATGATCGGGTCGAGGGAGGGGTCGTAGCGGAGCAGCACCGGCTGCTCGGCGTCCACCGGCAGGTTGACGCGGTCGAGTCGCTCGCGCACATCGAGCGCGGCGAAATCCATGTCGGTGCCCCAGGTGAACTCGAGCGTCACCTCGGAGATGTTGGCGCGCGAGGACGAGGTCACGCGAACCACGTTGTTGACCACACCCACCGCGTTTTCGATCGGCCGCGTGAGCAGCGACTCGACCTCGACCGGAGCGGTGCCCTCCATCTCGGTTCGCACGGTGAGGGAGGGGTAAGTGATATCGGGCAGAAGGTTGACCGCGAGGTTTTTGAAGGCGACCGCGCCGAAGACTACAGCCGCGAGCGCGAAGATGAACACCGTGACCGGTCGGCGGATCGAGACATCGACGATCTTCATGGTGCTGCCTCGACCTTCCGGCAGTTCACTGTGTTGACCCTTCGGCGGCGCGGACCCGTCGGATGATCTCGTCGATGCGCTCGTCACTCATGCCGAACTGACGCATTCTCGCCTTGATGTTTTCGAGCTCTTCGGGTGAAGCGGAGCGGATTCGCTCGACCATCATCGGGGGAAGGCCGCCTGCGCCCGCACCGGGCGGGCCTTCCCCGCCCTTCTGCATCCGCTCGAGCCGTTCCTCGATCTCCTCGTCGGTGAGTCCGCGGTCCTTCATCCGCTGTCTGGCCGCCTCGATCGCCTCCGGCGACATGCCCGGCGCCGCTCCTTCCGTAGCTGGGGCCGATTCCTCCGGCGACTCGTCGAGGATCTCCACCGGAGTTCCGTCAGACAATGCCTCCTGGCCCAAAACCACGACTTCCTCTCCCTCTTGCAGGCCCTCGAGCACCTCCACCGAGTCCTGCTCGCGGATCCCCAGGCGCACCTCGCGGCGGACCGCGGTGTCGCCATCGAGCACGAAAACGGTGTCTCCGATCGAGTCCAACACCAGGGCTTTGCGAGGGATGACCAGAGCATCGGGGTGAGTCTCGGTCTGCAGGTAGACGCTGGCGAACATGCCCGGCCGCAGGCGATTGCGCCCGTCGATCTCGAGAGTCACGGTCACCGTGCCGGTCGCCGCGTCGACGGTCGGTCGAACGCGGAGGACTTTTGCCGGGTACGTGTCATCGGGAAAGGCCTCGACCACAATCCGTCCGCTCTGTCCAACGTGAACCCGGGGCAGATCTTTTTCGGGGATCTGCACCGGACACAGGAGGGGTGTGAAGTCGGAGATGCGGAACAACGGGGTGCCCTGGGTCACGTACTGCGCCAGCTTGATGTGCCGCGTCACGACCAGGGCGTCGAAGGGGGCGCGGATCTCGGTGTAGTCGAGCTGCAGGGAGGCCGCATCGAGCTGCGCCTGAGCCCCCTCCAGAGCGGACTGGGCCGAATCGTAGGCCTCCTGGCTCACCAGGCCGGAGTCGAACGAAGTCTTGGCGCGCTCGAAAGCGAGCTTGGCTTCGTCCCGGTTGACGGTGGCGACGGCGACCTGATTGCGCGCTTCGCGGTCGTCGATGCGGGCCAGGAGCTGACCCGAGCGGACGTAGTCGCCCTCCTCAGCCTTGAGGGCGGTAATCGGGCCCGCCGTGCGCGCCACCAGCTCGACCTCATTCTCCGCTTCTAATGTGCCGTTGGCTTCGAGATACTCGGAAATCGCTTGCCGCCGCACCGGCTCGACCTCTACAGGCACCGCCGCCGGCTTGGCCTCGGCTGCGGGGGCTGCGACGCCCCCAGGCCTGCCGGCCGTCGGCGTGCGGTCACCACCGCCGCCGCCCCCGCCTCCGCAGGCGACGAGGGTGAGGAGGAAGAGAACAGTGGGAGTTTTCAAGGCAGTCATGTATCACTCCGAAGTCAGTGGGTGGCCGGGTTCTGGGGTGTGTTCTGCGCAACGCCAATGGGCGCCGGTGCCGCGGGCGTCGGACCGGTCATGGCTGCGGCCACTACCCTGCGGAGGAAGATCGTCAGATCGTCGACCAGCGAGTAGAACACCGGCGTCACCAGAACGGTGAGAAAGGTCGAGGACGTGAGCCCGCCGAGAATGACCAGGCCGACCGGCGCCCAGAACGCCGCCCGCCCCTCGACGGCGCCGAATATGTGAGGAAGGAAGAACGGGGCCACCATCGGCGACAACCCGAGGATGGTGGTCATGGCGGTCATCAGGATCGGACGAAGTCGGTGGCGGCCGCCGAGGATGATGGCTTCCTCTCGTTCCAAACCGGAACTGCGCAGACCATTGATGTGGTCGATGAGCACGATGGCGTTGTTGACGACCAAGCCGGCGAGGATGATGAGACCCATGTCGGCGGTGCTCGAGCGAGGCTGGCCGGCGAGCTTCATGGCGATGCCGACGCCGGTGAAAGCGAAAGGCACCGAGAGCATGATGGTGAACGGCTGGACAAAGCTCTCGAAGAGGGCCGCCATCACCATGTAGACGAGACCAACCGCGAACAGCAGCATGAACAACGCGTCCGACGAATCCTCGGAGCCGAAGCGCCAGTCCTCGCCCTCCATCAGCTCGTAGCCGGCCGGCAGGTTCATCGAGTCGACGGCCTGCCTGGCCATTTGCTCGGCCATGAAGGACGGAGTGCCGGTGGCGACGTCCGCCGTGATGGTGATGGTGGAGCGGCGGTCTGAACGTTCGATCGAGCGCGCGCCCGGGGCGGTCTCGAAGTTGGCCACGGCTCCGATCGGCAGGCCCGATGCGTTGCTTCTCAAGGGCAGGTTTTTGAGCTGGTCCAGGGTCCGCCGGTCCTCCTCACGGTGCTGCACAACGACGTCGAGCTCCCGGTCGCCGACCTCGAAGTAGGTGACCGGACGCGACGACAGCGCCGACGAAACGCTCATCCCGATCACCTGCGACGACATTCCGGCCTGGAGAGCCCGCTCTCGATCGGGGCGCACGTGAATCTCCTCGTCGCCGCTCTCGAGCGACGAATCCACGTTGGTCAGTCCTGGGAGAGCCGAGAGCCGGGCAACAACCCGTTTCGACAGCGGCTCGAGGATCTCCATCCGGTCGCCCACCAGCTGCAGCTCGATGCTGGCGCCGGTTGAGCTGTGGCGGCCGCGCATGGCGCGGGCAACGGTAAAGGTCACGCCGGGACGGTTTGGCAGGAGCTCCTCCAAACGGTCTCGAATCGCGCCCGTGTCGTGCGCGCTCTTCTTCTCGTCCACCAGGTAGAGGTCGAAGCGGTTCGACCCCCGCCAGCTCCGCGAGCGGCCGGAAGATCTTTGGAAGCTGTGGGTAACATTCGCGACATCGAGCTCCTGGCGATGGGCGTCGATCACGGCGTAGATCTCGTCAAAGAGGTTCCGTTTCTCTTCCACCGAGAAGGTCTTGGGCATGTCCACCTGGATCGAAAGCTGCCTTTCGAACGACGGCGGCGAGAACGATCTGCCGATGTTCTCGTACAAATGCCACGACCATCCGAGAAGGGCCACGATCATCACCGCGAATGCCAACCGGTGGCGGAGCATGAAACGCAGGACGGCCGTGTACAGCTCGTAGATGCGGTCGAAAAGCGGAAAGGGGCGGGCTGCCTCGCCGGAGAGGATGCGCGCGGAGACCATGGGAACGACCGTCACGGCAACCACGAACGAGGCAGCCATCACCACCACTACGGTCAGCCCGATGTTCTCCATGAACATGGCGAAGCGACCGCCGGAGGTCAGGAAGACCATGGGCAGGAAGACGCACATGGTGGTGAGGGTCGAAGCGAAGATGGGCAGCACCACCTCTGAGGCACCGCGCAGAGTGGCGGTCTTGCCGTCCTCGCCGAGCTCGTTGTGGTGGCGAAAAACAGACTCGATGACCACGATCGAGTTGTCAACCAGCATGCCGACCGCGAGCATCAGCCCCATCAGCGTCATGATGTTGAGGGTGAGGTCCGTCCAGCCCGCCTGCCGCGACAGGTACATGATGGCGAAGGTGACAACCAAAGACACCGGGATCGCGATCGCTATCAGGAGGGTGGTGCGAACGCGCCTCAGAAACAGGAACATGAAGAAGATAGCCAACGCCCCACCCAGAAGCCCGGTGTTGCGCAGCTCAGCCAGGCCGGTGCGTACGTCTTTCGAGTCGTCGCTGTACACGTAGATGTCGAGGCCTTCGGCCTCCGGCAAGCCGCGGATGACCTCGAGCTCCTTCTTGACCCGATCGATCATCGCCAGGAGATTGGCGGTCGAGGCCTTGTAGACACGCACCGAAAGAGCCTCGGTGCCGTTGAGGTAGTCCCACTCCTCGCGCTCTGGGTAGGCGAGCGAGATGCGGGCAACGTCACCGAGCCGCAGGCCGCTCGATCCCAGCGGCAGCTGCCGGAACTCCTCCAGGCTGTGCAATTTGCCATCCACCTCTACCAGGAAGCTCTGTGAGCCCTCGCGAACCGTGCCCACGGTCCTGGTGAGGTGGTTGGCGCGCAGCACCGAAGCCACGTCGCGGACGTCAATGCCGTGTGCGGCGAGACGGCTCGACACGAGATCGATCTGCAGCTGCCTGGTTTCGTCGCCGTGCACCTGGACGTCGGCGACTCCCTCGAGCCGGAGCAGGCGGCGTACGATCACCTCATCGACAAAGCGGTAGAGCCGGTCACGTTCCCACGGGGCCGTGAGGTTGAAACGAAACACCGGGCGGTTGGAGGTCTGGAACCTGCGGATGCGCACCCGCTCGAGATCCTCCGGGAGCTGGCCTCGAACCCGATCGACACGGTCGCGGACATCCACCGCCGCCATGTCCATGTCGGTACCCGGGGCGAAGCCGATGTTGACACTGCCTGAGCTGGCGGTCGCCGTTGCCGTGAGGGTCTCGATACCGCTGATGGTGCCGAGGCTGTCCTCGAGCGGCCGCACGATCAGGCGTTCAGTCTCCGCGGGCGAGGAGGACGGGTAGGGGGCGTCGACCGAGATGAACTCGAACGAGAACGAAGGCAGAAACTCGAGTGGCAGGCGATTGAGCGACAGCCATCCGAACACCAGCACGCCGAGGACACCCATGGTCATGGTGACCCGGCGTTCCACCGCAAAGCGGATGATCGGATTGACCTTTGTGCTCACGTGCTAACCCTCAATTCACACCATCGTCATGAGAACAACGGCCGCGCCCCGGAATCATTCCCGACGTGGGCGGTCCGTAGCCTCCCATTGTCTACGATTTCGATGCAAACTTGCTCGCGGCTCGTGTTAAGAAAGGTCAAGCCGGGTGATTGTCTCCGTTGTCGCTTACACCGCTGCGTACATTCCGTCGATCAGGTCTGCGTACCGAGACAGAAGCACACGCCGTTTGAGCTTGAGGGTGGGTGTGAGCTCACCGGCTTCTTGCGTGAACTCATCGGAAACCAGCTCGAACTTCCGCACCTTCTCGTACCTCGAAAACCCTTCCATCCTCGCTGCGACAATGCTTTCGAAATGGGCCTTGACCTCGGGATGGAGGCAGAGATGAGGGAGATCACCTTCGATTCTCCTGCCCTGTGCCCACTCGTCGAGAACCTCCTTTTCAGGAACGATCAGGGCGCTGATGAAGTTCCGCTTGTCGCCGATGACCATGGCCTGGGCGATGAAGGGGTCGGTCTTGAGCGCGTTCTCCAGTGGCTGCGGCGCAACGTTCTTGCCGCCCGCGGTGACGATCAGCTCCTTGATCCGATCGGTAATGTGGACGAAACCGGCCTCGTCGACATGGCCGACATCACCGGTGTGCAGCCAGCCCTCGGCGTCGATGGTCTCGGCCGTGACCTCCGGCTTGCGCCAGTACTCCCGCATGACGATCCGGCTGCGGATGCAGATCTCACCTTCCTCGGTGAATTTCAGCTCGACACCCGCCCCCGGTTTGCCGACGCTGCCGAAAAGAAAGGCGTCTGGTGTGCTGACGGTCGCTGCGCCGGTGAGCTCGGTCATGCCCCACACCTCGAGGATCCGGATGCCCACCGCATCGAAGAACTCCGCGAGCGCCCTGGCCAGCGGTGCGCCGGTGGAGACGTAGTACCTGACGCTGCCCCCGGTTGCCGCCCGGATCTTTTTGAAGACCAGGGCATCCGCCAGTGAGTGCCGGATCGACAGGCCCGTTGGAATCGCACCTTTCTGCTCAGCCTGGCGATAGCGCCTGCCGACCTCGAGCGACCACTCGAACAGCCGCCGCTTGAGCGGAGGAGCCTTGTACACCCCCTCCTGGATCTTGCCGTGGATCTTCTCCCACACCCGCGGCACCGCCACCACATGGGTCGGCCGAACCTCTTTCAGGTTTTCGGCGAGGGTCTCCATACTCTCGGCGTAGGCAAGGGTGACTCCTTGTAGATGGGAGAAGGTGTCGACGACGCGCTGGAGAATGTGCGACAACGGCAAAAACGAGATGGTGACGTCTCCCTCACCACCCTCGACACATGGCTCCACCACGTCGAGCTCGGCCATGAAGCCGTCGTGGGTGAGAACCACGCCCTTCGGCTCTCCGGTGGTTCCCGAGGTGTAGACGAAGGTCGCAGGGTCCTCGGGCCGGACCTCGAGCGACATCGCGGCGAACTCTTTGTCCGAGCGATCCCCTCCGAGCTTCTTCAGGGAATCTAAGCTGATGACGAACTCGTCCTCCTCGAGATTCTGGGGGTAGAAGACCACCACCTTCTCGAGCGCCGGCACGAGGTCTCGGATGGATAGAATGGTCTGCAGATGAGCCATCGTGGAGACGAAAACGACCTTCGCCTGAGCGTCATTGAGGATGTAGGCGAGCTGTGACGGGATCAGGGTGGTGTAAAGAGGCACGAGAAGGAAACCCGCAGCCATCGCGCCGAAATCGGTCGTCGCCCACTCCGGCCGGTTCTCGGAGAGGATGCCGACACGCGTTCCCCGCTCCAGTCCCAGGCTCGCAAGGCCGAAGGCGGTTTTTTTGACCTGCTGGCGCGCCCAGCCGAAGGAGAAGGACATCCACTCCCCGTCGCGCTTCGTCAGGAAGGCCGTTGCCTTCCGATGTTCCTCGGTGGCCTCGAGAAACCGCTCATTGAGGGTGATTCCCATCGGCTTCTCCCTGTGGTTGATTTGGAGGGGGAATTGTCTCAGCATTTGCGCGAGTACGCAAGTCTCTTGGCGGCACTCACACGATCTGCCGGCCGTCGCTCACGAGCTCGTCGACGATGCCGACCACCACGGCGCGCACCGGCGCGTCCGGGGCTTCAAGAACCTGCCGCGCCGAGTTTCCTTCGTCAAGGACGAGAACCGTCTCGCCCGCGCCGGCGTCGACGGCGTTGACGGCGATGAGGTAGCCCCCGGTGGGTGCGCCTTCCAGATCGAGAAGATCGATCAGTAGAAGGCGACGACGATCGTAAACCGGTGCCGAGATGGTCGAGACCACGGTGCCGGCCACGCGCCCAATCTTCACCGCGACCACTCCTCGACGGCATCGACTATGCCCACGACCGCATGGTCGACGGGGACGAACGGCTGCGGCATGGCCAGCGAGGCCTCGCGGCTGGCCACCACGTACACCAGCTCGCCAGGACCGGCCATGGCGACACCGTCAGCGGCCACGACCGAGGCGCCGCGTGGCTGCAGTGCTCGGTCGAGCGGCTGAACGATCAGCAGACGTACGCCTTCGAGGCCCGGGTAGACGGTGCTCGCGACGACGGTTCCGGTGACCCTTCCGAGCTGCATTCATCGTCCTCCGCCGTTGATGCGGGCCGCGAACTCGGGTGCCGCCTCGAGGTTCTCGAGCATTTCTTCGTGAAAGTCGGGGATTACGACCTCGGCGATCAACTGTTGCGGGCTTTCAAGGTGCCGTACAGCGAGTTCCACGGCGGCCTCCACGTCGGCGACATCGCCTGAAAAGATGCAGTAGGCCTTGCCTCCGAGACGGTCAGCCAACCGGATCTCCACGAGGCTCACCTCCGCCCCCTTGAGCCCGCGGTCTGCAGCGCCCACGATTGCCGCCACGGTTCGGGTCTCCACCACCCCGAGCGCGTCGCCGATGATTCGGCCACGAAAACCACGTAGAACGCTGACAAGATCGGGATGGACAGCGGGCAGGAAGATCCGGTCAACCAGAGACTCACCGCCGGCCGTAATGCCAGCAGCGTAGCTCTCCTCGACCGAGGCAACGTCGCCGCCCACCAGCACCAGGTACTTACCGGGATGGACAGTGCCGGCGTAGGTGACCGCGACCGGCGCGCGCTTGACCATGGCGTCGCCAGCACGGACGCCGATGGCAATGGAGTCGAACTCGAGCAGGGCGATGGCCGGTTGCATCGAAGCCGTCATTTCCCTTCACACCATTCGCAGACCGCCGGCAACCGTCATCCGCCGTTCGCGGGAGAAGGAGCGGGGGCGGGTGAGCCCCTCGCCGGTGGGGCTGGCGATGGAAAAGGAGGAGAACCCCTCGCCGCCGTCGCCAAGCCCGGCGAGAGTGGCGGCGTTGGCGACGAAGATGCTGACGTTGATCGTGCGGGCCATCCGGGTGATGGTGTCGACGTTGCGGGAGAAGATCGACGCGGTGTGACCGCAGCCGTGCTCCGCACGGACCGCGTGGTCGATGGCGGCGTCGACGTCGCGCACCCGCGCCACGGGAAGCACGGGCATCATCTGCTCGGTCCACACCAGGCTGTGCTCGGGTGGGACATCGGCGACCACCAGGCGGACCTCCGGGCCCACGCGAACGCCGATCTCTGCCAGGATCTTGCCGGCGTTCTGACCGATCCACCTGGGATTGATGCGACCGGCCTTCCCAGGCTCGCCCAGGTCGGTGAAGATCACGCGTTCGAGCCTCCTGAGCTCGTACTCCTTGAGCAGGTAGGCGCCGTTGGACGCCATCGACCGCAGCAGGCCCTCTGCTGCAGAGGCCACCACGAAGACCTCCTTCTCGTCGGTGCAGATGACGTTGTTGTCGAACGAGGCGCCGCGCACAATCTCCCGTCCAGCCAGCTCGAGATCAGCGGTCTCGTCGACCACAACCGGGGGGTTCCCGGGCCCAGCGAGAATCGCCCGCTTCGAGGTCTTCTGCGCCTCCGCCACCACCCCCGGCCCGCCAGTGACCAGGAGAATGCGGACCTTTGGGTGATTCATCAGCTCCTGCGCGCTGCCGATGGTGGGCTCGGGCAGGCCGGTCACCAGGTCGGGCGGGCCGCCCGCTGCGGTGATCGCCTCGTTGATCCAGCGGATGTTCTGCACCGACACGCGTTTGGCGTTTGGATGGACGTTGAACACCAATGCGTTGCCGGCCGATATCGCGGCGATGGTGTTGTTGATGATGGTGGTGGTGGGGTTGGTGGTCGGTGTGATGGCCCCGATCACTCCGAAGGGAGCGTACTCGGTGATGGTCAACCCCTGGTCGCCGCTCCACACCTGCGGCTCGAGGTCCTCTGGTCCGGGGGTTTTCTCGATCACCAGGAGATTCTTCAGCACCTTGTCCTCGGCGCGGCCGAGGCCGGTCTCAGAGTGAGCCATCGACGCGAGCTCGCGCGCGCGGATCCGCATGGCCCTGCGCACCGCTTCGACCACATGCCTTCGTCCCTCGAGCCCCATCGATCGGTAGGCTTCAAATGCCCTCGACGCGGCCTGGACCGCCTGGTCGACTGTGGAGTGGATGCCGTCTCCCAGCGAAGTGGGATCGGCCTGAACAGTGGGCGGCGGGGCTCCGCCGCCGCTGACCTTCAAGCGTACCCTCTCGATGATCGCTTGGACCTCCTCGTCGTTGATCTGAGTCTTCAGCATCCCCACCCGACAACCCTTCTCCAGCTTGACCTCTTAACCTCTTGACCTCTTAACCTCTTGCCCCCTGCGATCCCGCAGATGGGTCCCGGGAGCCCGCGCAATATGTTGCCGACGGCGATCAGCTCGCCCACTCACCGTCGGCGGGCGTCTTGCGGTAGATCTCCTCGCCGCCGACCTCCCAGCTGTCGACGATCGCCATGATCACCGCGTCGCAGGGCCGGTCGCGCGTGGTCTCCGTCTGGCGGGCCGACGAGCCCGATGCCCACAGGACCACCTCTCCGATCCCGGCGCCAACGCTGTCGACGGCAACCACGTGGCCCCCGGTCTCCTTGCCGTCCGATCCGAGCTCGCGGACCACGAGAAATCTCTGGCCCGAGAGCCCCTCGTCTTTGCGGCTGGCGACCAGGGTTCCTGCCACTCGACCGAGGAGCATCAGCCCTTGCCCTTGGTTTTACCCTCGGCGGCAGCCTGGTCGGCGCGGCCGAGCGGCAGGACGATGTCGATATTGGTGTGTGGCCTGGCGATGACGTGGGTGGACACCACCTCGCCCACCGTCTGGGCCGTGCGGACTCCGGCCTCGACCGCCGCTTTGACCGCCGCTACGTCGCCGCGGACAATCGCGGTGACGTACCCGCCCCCGGTTTTTTCGTAGGACACGAGCTCCACCTTGGCAGCCTTCACCATGGCGTCGGCGGCCTCCACGACCGCTGCGAACCCGCGGGTCTCGATCATTCCCAATGCCTCAGCCATCGCTGACTCCTTTCGCAATTCTCAGTTCTTAATTGTCAATTCTCAATTGAGGATTCAAAACTCAAAATCGAGAAATTCATGTGTTTCCTTTCATTCCGAATTCTGAATTCTCAATTCCTCATTCCTCTACTCGTCCTTCGACCGACTCGATGGCGGCGACCGCGGCGCGCCAGCCGACGTCGATGTCCCGTTCCTCGCCCCCGAGGTAGACGCGGCCCATGGATCCGAAGGCACGCACCTCGAGGATGTTGATCTCGGCTGCTTTCTCAGCTTCGTTGGCCGCCAGTGCCGCATAGGCCGCGGGCTCCACCTCGAGCACGTAGAGGGTCTGGCCCGGGATGATCATGTGGCCGTGCCGCATGCGGTTAATGAGCTGGACCTGGTGGTCGTCGAGGTGGCGGATCACCTGGCTGGAGAGAATGCGTGGCTTGCGGCGATCTGTCTCCTCAAGCTCGATCGCCTCGAGAATGGCGGCGCCGGCCGCCCGCGTGTCGGCTTGCGAACCGGAATGAACCTCGAGCAGGCCGTAGTAGCGCTCGACGATCTGCATCCCAGGTCGCACATGGGTTGCCTTCAGTGCGATGTCGGTGAGGCGGTTGATCTCGATTCCCGGAGAGATCTCGACGTACAGCGAGGCGTCGTTGGCAAGGGGCAGGAAACCTTGAGCGATGGTCCCCAGGAAGGCTGCGTACTGCGGCTGCAGCGAGTCGAGGAAAACGTACGAACGAAGGTCAATATGATTCACCGGACTCTCCTTCCTCTCCGGCCACGATGCGGACCCCGGCCGACGCGCCGATACGGGTGGCCCCGGCCGTGATCATCTCCCGTACCTCCTCGGCGGTACGGATGCCGCCCGCCGCCTTGACACCCATCTTGTCGCCCACCACCTCGCGCATCAGCGCGACATCGAACACCGTCGCGCCTCCGGGACCGAATCCGGTGGAGGTCTTGACGTAGTCGGCGCGCGCGGCCTGCGCGAGTCGGCAGGCAATCACCTTCTCTTCATCTTCAAGGTACGCAGCCTCGATGATCACCTTGTTGAGAGCGCCCACCTCGCGGCAGGCGTCCGAAACCCCGGCGATGTCCCGCCGCACAAGCTCGTGGTCTCCGCTTTTCAAGGCGCCGATGTTGATCACCATGTCGATCTCTCGCGCGCCGTCGCGGAGGGCCCGGCGCGCCTCCATCGCCTTGATCTCAGGCGTGTTCGCTCCCAGAGGAAAGCCGGTGACCGAGGCCACGGTGACGCCGGCCGGGCGAAGCCGAGCGGCCGCTCGGGAGACCCACGTGGGGTTGATGCATACCGCCGCAAACCCGTACTCGGCAGCCTCGTCGCACAGGCGGTCGATGTCGGCCAGCGAAGCGTCGGGCCGTAGCAGGGTGTGATCGATGTACCGGGCGAGGCCGTCCGGCACCTCGGCGCCCGAGCCACAGTAGCCGATGCGCGCGGCCCCGGAGGCCACCGCCCGGTCGGCATTGGCGAGGCTCTCGAGATCGGCGCCGCCGGCCAATGCGGCCAGCACCTGCTGGGTCACTTCCGCGATGATTTCCTCACGATTGATCATGCCTCGCCTCGCAGATAACACCGCTCGACGGCGGTGATCTTCTCCACCCGCCGAGCGTGGCGGTCCCCGCCCCATGGGGTCGCCAACCATTCGTCGACGATCTGGACCGCCAGCCGGTCGCCGATGAGTCCGGCGCCCAGAGTGAGCACGTTGGCGTGATTGTGTTCCCGGCTGTTGCGAGCGGTCGACAGGTCGTAGCACAGGGCTGCACGGACCCCGGGGACTTTGTTGGCGACCATGGCCGAGCCGATGCCCGCTCCGTCGACCACGATGCCCCAGCGGCAGGCGCCGGTGCCGACCAGATTGGCCACGGCATGGGCGAAGTCCGGGTAGTCCACCGCTGCGCTTCCGGTCGTGCCACAGTCGTGGATCGACCAGCCCGCGGCACAGAGATGGTCGGCGAGCACCCCCTTCAGCCTGAACCCGCCATGGTCAGCGCCGATGGCGATGGTGGCGGCGTGGTCCTCCGCTGCATGCAACGCCTCGTCGACCGCCCGCTCGACGAGTCGCCGAACCGCGGTCTCGTCCGCCACGCTCACCACGTTCTCCAATCTGCGTTGTGTCGCAGGCGCGGGGGGGCCGGCCTCATTGGCACGGGAGCGTCTTCGGCTCCCACGTCAGCCCGCCGCAACAGCCCGAGGTGGCGTCTGAGCCCGCCGACGGCGGCATCGAGGGGCGCAGCGCTCTGTTGGGCTCGGGCGACAACGAGGGCGCCCTCGAGGGTGCAGGCCACGAGCTCTGCGACTTCGTGTCGATCAACTCCGGCGACCAACGAGTCAGCGGCCTCGTCGAGCAACGACTCGATGCGGTTGATCGTGACATCAAAGAACTCGCGGGCTTTGGCCCGCACCAAGGGGTGCGTTTCGCTGAGCTCGGCTGCGAGGCAGCCCGCCGGGGAACCGAGGGCGAAATCACTGGCCACCAGTCGTTGCCGGTAGTGATCGAGAACGGCGAAGATTCTCTCGACCGGGTCGTCGGCGGTTTCCGCGGCCGGTTTGAACACTTCGGTTTCGAGACCCTCGGTGGCCCGTTCGAGCACTGCCGCGGCGAGGTCCTCCTTGGCAGGGAAGAAGTGGTAGAAGCTGCCGCTGGTGGCCCGGGCACGTTGCATAATCTCGTTAACCCCGGTCTGCCCGTAACCCTGGCGCGAAAAGAGATCGGTGGCGGTGCTGACCAATCGGTCCCGGGTTGTGGATCTGCGAGCCACCAGCTGTTTCTCCTCAACAC
>Ga0316580_10000138_pt1 | contig 13969 bp, 14 predicted proteins | sample S0NA_2_FD_204519 | JGI IMG/M metagenome (GOLD analysis project Ga0316580, IMG submission 204519) | Rhizosphere microbial communities from salt marsh grasses in Alabama, United States - S0-2_160517rDrB | ecosystem: Host-associated > Plants > Roots > Rhizosphere | place: USA: Alabama | collected... | reverse complement strand
ATTCCCAACATATCATTTTCAGGGAACATAATCCCGGCATCTATGATGATGATAGAGTCATCATATTCAAATACCGTCATGTTCTTTCCTATTTCCCCGAGGCCTCCCAAGGGGACAATTCGTAATTTTGGTATCATTATTTTCTCCGTAGTAGTAGTAAAAATAGGTGAGGAGTCAGACGCGCAGCACCAGCCAGACTAAAACAATCAAGATCGCTTCAATCAATGACAAAAAAATTGTGTAAGGGATCAAGAGAGCACGATTGGTGGAATTGCTGCCCGTATCGGAGGTTGGTGGCATAGCCACACGAAGCTGTTGTTCTTCGAGAGAATAGTCGCTTTCCGCCGGTCCATAATCAATAATTGCAACGGATATATTGTCTTGGCCACCGCGATCGTTCGCCATTTGTATTAACTGTTTGGCCGATTGCTCAATATCCGCACTTTCCAGGATTGCACAAATTTCATCATCGCTTACATGGCGGGTCAGTCCATCAGAGCATAGAAAGATCTTATCTCCCCATGAAAGCGTTACTTCAAATAAATCAATTTTAGGCGTTCTTTCTGAGCCTATACTGAATAAGATCACATTGCGGTGGGGATGGCTGGCCGCTTCTTCCTCGGTGATAGCGCCTTCCTCTACAAGCTTGGCTACCAGACTCTGATCTTTGGTAATCTGTCGCAGCGTGTGATCCCGCCAGTGATAGCCGCGGCTGTCACCGACGTTGGCAATATAGGCACGCCCATCATCAGCGATGACGGTTGCCACCATTGTTGTGGCCATACGCTTGCCATCATTGCCCTCGGCCACGTGCGTGCGCAGGTCGGTGTTGGCCAACTGCATAGACTTAACAAGGCGCTGGCCAAAATGACTTTGTTCGCTGTTCTCCGAGTAATGCAAAACAGTTTGAGTTGAAGCGAATTCGCTGGCAAACTCACCCGCATCGGCTCCACCGACGCCGTCGGCGACAATGTAAAGCCAGCCATTTGCTGCTTCATCTTCAAGGTTGACCGGTTCTTGTCGCATAATGAAATCTTCATTATGTTCGCGTACACGGCCTTGATCCGTTTGCATTGCCGCCCTTATGGGCATAAGCTGATTCATGATTGGACTATATAATTAAAGGGTTGTTGCGGCAAGCATCCCTTAATTTCAAGACTTTTCCAAAGTCCCAATAAAGCGACCGGCACCTGGCGCTTCCGTAAGAATGGTAAAGCAGAGTGTTGCGAAGGAACAGCCCTTTGATTTGAAGATAAAGCAAATAACGTGTAATGCGCCGGTTTAACTCCTGTTAAAATATCGAGCTGCTGACTGATCGAAATACGAGGAATCATTAAAAGATGACTGTGTATGCTAAATAAGCGATTACAACGGCGGCCAGAGCAACCAGAATTATAAAGATCGTCAAAAGCCATTTGTTTACCGGTTCTTTCTTCGATTCAGTTGCAGTTGTTTGACTTGCTGTTTGGGCAATAACGGCCGTGTTGGCCACAGCCTCTTGCCGTACGGGCGAAACAGAACCTGAGTTTGATGCACGTTTGGGTGGAGGGGCTGTTTTTTGCCAATCCGAATCAATCCGGCTGCTGTTCTGCTCTACCACAGCCTGCTGGTCAGACTCCCCAGATGCTAACTCAGGATTACTGGAGATGATTAATACGGGATTGGTTTTAGCCGGAGCTATCCCTGAAACACCGCTGTTTATAGTCGGTGGGGGTGTCGTAAAGGGTGAGATTGGTCCATCACTGCTGGCGGCTTTTATAACCGGCGCAGGCACCCCGGGATTTTGCAGGCGTTCCAGCTGCTGCTTGGCTAACTCGTTATCCGGGTCCAGTAGCAAAGTCTGTTCCAGATACCGTGCTTGGCGTTCATTGGATTCTACAAGATGGGCCAGGAGGAACCAGGCGCCTGTATCCTGCGGGTTTTCTTGCAAAGCATCAGCCAATAAAATCTGAGCGGCTTCATTGTATCCGGCGCGTGCGGCGTTTATCGCTTGCTGTAATCTGGGATCCATCTTTTCCAAGGGCCAACTGGTTTCCTATCGATGTAAAAATTGTAACATGGCTGAGTATTAATTACGAGATGCGGGAAGCCATCTTATCGAATTTTTTATGCTCGCAGATTAAGCTCATCCAGTAGCGGGCAGGGGTAGTGGTTATGTGCTTGTTTTACAGCCTGCATATCAGCCAGTAATGGCACTTCAAGCTTATTCAACTGTTGTAAAAGCTGGCAAACACTCAAGCCCATTACACCCAGATAACAACCATCCAGGTTGTCGACCGGTTGAAATTGGGGGTGCTGAATAGCATAAGCCCCCGCTTTGTCCAAGGGATCGCCGCTGGCGACATAACGCTCAATTTCAGAGTCTGTGTAAGGTCGCATATGAACTTTTGCGGCGTGCACGGCCGTTAATTCCTGTCCCGTTATTAAATCGATTAGGAACAGACCCGTATACACCCTATGTTCGCGATTTCGCAACGCTCGCAGCATGGAATGCGCTTCGGCGGCATCGACCGGTTTCCCGAGCATTTGATCCTGCAAAGTAATAATCGTATCTGCGGCGATAATGATAGTATGATCTTCCCCCGGATCTATCAGATTGTTGGCGATAGCCCCAGCCTTCAATCGTGCTGTGTTGATCGTATTTTCGGATGGATCGGCGATATTGACGGCCGTCTCATCGACGTTAGCAGCCATCACCTGAAATGGGTAACCGCAGAGGGAGAGTAGTTTCCGCCGTCTTGGTGACTGCGAGGCAAGAATAAAACGCGTCATTAGCAAAAAAGAAGGCCAGCCCTCATTGAGCTGGCCTCCTTAGAATTTAATTTTGAAAATAATCAGTGGGTGATTATTTCAATTCAATAACCGCGCCGGCTTCTTCCAACTTGGCCTTTGCTTCTTCTGCGGCTTCTTTCGAGGCGCCTTCCAGAATGGTGCCAAGATTATCAACCACTTCCTTGGCCTCTTTCAAACCAAGGGATGTCAGAGCTCTAACCTCTTTAATGACATTGATCTTCTTCGGACCAATCTCTTTAATGATGACATCGAACTCTGTTTGCTCTTCAACCTCTTCCGCTGCAGCACCCATGCCAGGCATGGCCATCATACCCATAGCCATCGGAGCGGCGGCGGTGACGCCTAACTTATCTTCCAACATTTTGGTCAGTTCGGCTGCCTCAAGCAGGGTAAGAGCACTAATATCTTCAACAATTTTTTCTAAATCAGCCATTTTAATCCTCCGGATAAATCCTTCTTTTTAATTTAAATTCAACAATTGTAAGTGGTTCATGCAGCATCGCAGTTATGCGGCATCGCAGTTATGCGGCATCGCAGTTATGCGGCATCTACTTCCGCTTCTTCACTCTTTGCATAAGCGTCAACAACATTGACAATCTGACGGACACCATTAGCCACGATTGTGGCCAGATTACGTGCCGGGGCACTGATAAGACCAATGATTTGGGCCTGCACTTCTTCGAGTGAAGGCAGCTTGGCCAGAGACTCAACCTGCTCTTTAGAGAGGATTTCTGTCTCCATGATGCCACCTCTAATGACGAGGTTGTCCGCACCGTCAGCATAATTGACTAAAATTTTTGCCAGCGCCGGGGTTTCGCCAAGTGCAAAACCAGTTGCTACTTGACCTGCTAACAGGTCATCAGGAACTGTTGTTCCGGCTTCTTCAAGTGCCAGTTTCAAAAGCGTGTTCTTGGTAACATAGAACGCGCCATTTGCATCCCGTATTTTGGATCGCAAACCTTCCATATCACTGACGGCCATTCCTGTATACTCGGTAAGGATGAGCGCGCGGGATTGTTGGATAAGATCCTTATACTGGGCGACCAGTTCTTCTTTCTTTTCTTTTGAAATAGCCAAAGAATATCACCTCCCTTTTAGGGTAAATAAAAAATCCTCATGCCAGCCGGCATGAGGATTCATCGTCACTTTATAGACCTGGTGCAATAAATGCACGCGGTTAATCGTAAATGATTTGACCCCCACCTCGGCTGGAAATTAAAGCGACCAATAACAGTTGCTACCAGCTGTCTTTGGTAGAGAAAACACTATTTAAAATGTTGTTAACTAATGTTGCCCTTACCGGAGGTCATGTTGATGACAAATACCGATAATCAACGAGGGCATCGAAATACAATCTTACGACAATGCCTCAGATGGGTCAACTTTGATGCCAGGGCCCATAGTATTGGTTAAGGTAAGGGTTTTTACGTAAGCGCCTTTGGCAGAAGCCGGTCGTGCACGTTTTATCGAATCAAGGATGACCTGTAAATTATCCAGTAACTGCTCCTCTGAAAAGCTTGCCTTTCCAAAGGGTGCATGAATATTTGATGTACGGTCGATACGGAATTCCACGCGGCCAGCTTTCGCTTCTTCAATCAAGCGGGGGAGGTCTTCCCCTGGGGCAACTGTTCCCGCTCTAGGATTCGGCATTAAGCCGCGCGGGCCTAGAACACGACCTAAACGGCCGACCTGGCCCATCATCGATGGTACGGCGATTGCGACATCAAAGTCGGTCCAGCCATCCTGTATTTTCTTGATCGTTTCGGCATCGGCGATAATATCAGCGCCTGCTTCCTCTGCACGGGTTGCATCCTCGCCTTCGGCGAATACCAGCACACGTACTGATTTGCCAAGGCCATGTGGTAAGACAACAACATCCCGAACCTGTTGATCTGCGTGACGCGGGTCGACACCCAGTCGTGCATGAACTTCAACCGTGGGATCAAACTTGGTGGTCACTGTCTCCTTTAGCAGGTCGACAGCTTCTTTTCTGGAATATAATTTGGAGCGGTCTATTTTTGCCGCAGCCTCTTCGTATTTACGTCCTCTCTGGGCCATGATATCTCCTTGTGGTCATCGCGAACAGGGTTCAATCTGTTCTGCCACGGTTAGTGTTTGCTTAGTCAATAACGGTGATACCCATGCTTTCCGCGGTACCGGCGATGATTCTCATCGCATTTTCCATGTCATGGGCATTGAGATCTTTCATTTTGATCTCAGCAATCTCACGCAGCTGATCCTGGGTAACCGTCCCAACCTTATCTCGATTGGGTTCGGCCGAACCGCTCTTGATACCGGCAGCCTTTTTCAACAAATCCGCGGCCGGCGGCGTCTTCAATATGAAGGAAAAACTGCTGTCTTGAAAGACAGTTACTTCGACGGGCACGACCTGGCCGACCTGATTAGAGGTCTTAGCATTGTACTCTTTGCAGAATTGCATCAAGTTAATGCCATGAGGGCCAAGCGCCGTACCAACCGGCGGGGCAGGGTTTGCCTTACCGCCTTGAATCTGAATTTTTACTACTGCTTTTATTTTTTTTGCCATTTTTATTCTCCGGGGAGTCCTGACGCCCGTTACCGGGCTCCTCCTTACCGTTTAAATCTTTGTATTTTGACTGTTAAGGAATTTGCCAGGCCGACTTGCTCGGCCACCTATACCTTTTCTACATGCAGGAAATCAAGCTCGACGGGTGTTTCGCGCCCAAAAAAGGAGACCATGACCCGCACCTTAGCGCGATCGGCATCGATTTCAGCTACCGTACCGATGAAATCGGCGAATGGGCCGGTGCCGATGCGTACTTTTTCGCCAATCTGGAAGTCAAATTTCACCTTCGGTGCTTCCGCTTCCATCCGGTTCATGATTTTTGCAACTTCGTCGGGCCGCAGCGGTGTTGGTTCATTACCCATGCCGACAAAACCGGTTACCCCAGGTGTGTTTCGAACAACATACCAGGAATCCTCGGACATCAGCATCTGAACCAGGATGTAGCCTGGAAAAACACGCCGTTCAACAGTCCGCCGTTTTCCGTCTTTAATTTCGATTTCTTCTTCTGTTGGGACGACGACATCAAAGATCTTGTCCTGCATGTCCATCGTCTCAATCCGCTGCTCGATGCTGTGCCGCACCTTGTTTTCATAACCGGAATAACAGTGAACCACGTACCAGGCACGGCCGTCATCGGGAATGAAGAGTTCTTCTATTTCCTCTTCGGGCTCTTCCTCTTCTTCAACTTCTTGAAGATCCTCTTCTTCCTCAGTTGTTTCCGCTTTCCCAAGCCCGAATGCGGCCATGGCCTTTGCCTGGAGCGCTCTCTCTTCGTTGGTTAGAGCGTCCGTGTCGATTTCAAAGCCCGTGGCGACCTTATGTTCACCAGATTCTTCAGGAACAAGCGCTTCCTCAGCTTCAACAGCCGCTTCGGCTTCGTCAACAACCCCTGGATCGTCAACTTCAGGAAGTGCTTCATTAGAAACCTCTGGTGAGGCTTCGTCAACGCTTTCCTGATCAACTCCATTTTGTAGGGTGTCAACGGCCGTTTCGATTTCCCCGCCATCTTCTTGCGGAGCGGTTTCTGTTGTTGTTCCCTCTAATTCTTCGTTCATTCCTGTTTACCCACTTTGTCTTAAGCGCAAGCGTTGTTCGGGTCTGCGATGGGTCTTATTCAAAAGTCCAAATGGATTGGATTAAACGCCAACGATTAGCTGAATAATCCAATGAAGACCGTGCGAAAAAACCGTGTCCCAGAACCAAAAGAACGCGGCTGCAGCGAGCGTCACACCTAAAACGATAGCGGTTAAGCGCCAGGCTTCCTCCCGCGTAGGCCAGGTAACTTTACGAATTTCACCGCGCGTTTCGCGCAAATATTTAGAAATTGGATTCTGCTGTTTTTCAGTTGCAGTCTTACTTCGCGACACTATTATCGCTCCTCTTTTGCCTAATACTTAGGAAGCTGGATCAGTCACTTCCGAGCCAGCTTCCTGATAACTATTCATAAACAGGGGGTGCAGGAATCGAACCCGCAGCCTACGGTTTTGGAGACCGTCGCTCTACCAATTGAGCTAACCCCCTAAGCGCGTATGGGGCGCATTATTCCTATCGCGTTTCCCGGTGCATCGTATGCTTCCGGCAACGCGAGCAATACTTGTTTAGCTCTATCCTGTTCGGATCGTTGCGTCGATTTTTCTCGGTGATGTAATTCCGCTCTTTGCAATCAACGCATGCAAGTATAATGTAACTGCGTACTGCCTTTTTAGCCATTGTATTCTCACAAAACAGGGCGTGTCGCCGGTAAGAAGCCGGCGACCGCCGTGTTATAAATCAAATAATTTAATCTTGATTACCCTTAATCAAGAATATCGGTGATGACGCCGGCGCCTACGGTCAAGCCACCTTCGCGAATCGCGAAACGGCTGCCTTCTTCCAATGCCACCGGGGTGATCAACTCTACCTGCAGATTCGCCGTATCACCAGGCATGACCATTTCCACGCCCTCGGGCAGCGTTATCTCTCCCGTCACATCCATCGTGCGGATGTAAAACTGCGGACGGTACCCGCTGAAGAACGCCTTGTGCCGTCCACCTTCATCTTTGCGCAGCACATACACTTCGCTCATGAATTTGCGATGCGGCGTTATGCTGCCCGGCTTGGCCAATACCTGGCCGCGCTCCACTTCCTCTCGTCCCACACCGCGCAGCAGCAGACCGGCATTGTCCCCGGCCTCTACCTTGTCCAGTACCTTGTGGAACATTTCCATCGAGGTCACAACGACTTTGCGGATTTCGTCCGTCAAACCGACGATCTCCACTTCCTTGTTCGGCAGCATCGTCCCACGATCCACACGTCCCGTCACAACCGTTCCGCGTCCCTTGATCGAGAAAACATCTTCTACCGACATCAGGAACGGCCGTTCCGTGTCGCGCTCCGGCGTGGGAATATACTCGTCCACCACGCGCATCAGCTCCCAGATCGACTCGTACTCCGGCGCATCCGGGTCCGTGCTCTCGCTCTCCAAGGCGACCAAGGCACTGCCCTGCACGATCGGCGTCTCGTCGCCAGGAAATTCGTAGCTGTCCAACAGCTCGCGCAGCTCCAGCTCCACCAGCTCTAACAGCTCTTCGTCATCCATCTGGTCCGTCTTGTTCAGGTAGACCACGATCGCCGGTACTTCCACCTGCCGCGCCAGCAAAATGTGCTCGCGCGTCTGCGGCATCGGTCCGTCCGGCGCCGACACGACCAGGATCGCTCCGTCCATCTGCGCCGCACCCGTGATCATGTTCTTGATGTAGTCGCGGTGCCCGGGACAGTCCACATGTGCATAGTGACGGCTTTCCGTCTCGTATTCGACATGCGAAATAGCGATCGTGATCCCACGCTCTTTCTCTTCCGGAGCGTTGTCAATCTGATCGAATGCCGAAAAATCGGCCAGACCTTTCATTGCCAGGACTTTGGTGATCGCCGCCGTCAGCGTCGTCTTGCCATGGTCAACATGCCCAATCGTTCCAATATTCACATGCGGCTTCTCGCGCACAAATTGTTCTTTTCCCATTCTATTTTTCCCTCGTTCTTCGCCAAACGATATAATTATAAACCTAACATCCTTAAGCGGGTCTTATAACCAACTATTATCCAGCTACTCTAGTAATTCCCTCGCAGCAGCTCGCGCGCGAGTTCATCGGAAACTGGTGCGTAGTGGCTAAACTCCATCGTGAAAATGCCGCGACCCTGGGTCATTGAGCGCAAACGTGTTGCATAACCGAACATTTCGGCCAGGGGCACTTTGGCTTTTACAGCCTGAAGTCCGTCCGCACGCATTTCCATCCCATCAATCATGGCGCGATTTGCCGACAGATTGCCAATAACATCACCCGTATACTCTTCAGGAGCCAACACTTCTACAAACATGATTGGCTCCAGGAGTACCGGTGAGCCCTGCATGATCCCTTCCTTAACACCCATCGAGCCGGCAATCTTGAACGCCATCTCGGACGAGTCCACTTCATGGTAGGAACCATCATATAAGGTAACTTTCACATCAACCACCGGATAACCGGCCAAGACGCCGCTCTCCAGCGCCTCTTTCACACCCGCCTCAACCGGTGAAATGAATTCCCTGGGAATAGCTCCACCGACGATGGCATTTTCAAACTCAAATCCCTGGCCCGGTTCTTGCGGCTCTAAACGGAGCACCACATGCCCGAACTGGCCGCGCCCGCCGGTCTGGCGGACAAAACGCCCCACAGCTTTTTCAACAGGTTGGCGAATTGTCTCGCGATAGGCGACCCGCGGTTTCCCAACATTGGCGGCTACACGGAACTCGCGCAGCATACGGTCGACCAACACCTCAAGGTGCAGCTCGCCCATACCGTATAGGATCGTCTGGCCTGTTTGGTCGTCTGTCTTAATCTGGAATGTCGGATCTTCTTCGGAAAGAGCCTTCAAAGCCAGACCCATCTTGTCCTGATCCGCATTGCTCTTGGGTTCAATTGCCAACATAATAACCGGCTCTGGAAAATCAATCGCCTCCAGCAATATGGGCGCTTTGGCGTCACATAATGTCTCGCCTGTAAAGGTTCGTTTTAAGCCCAAGGTAGCAGCAATATCACCGGCATGAACTTCTTGAAGATCTTCGCGATGGTCGGCATGCATACGTAAAATACGGCCGATTCGCTCTTTCTTATCTCTGGTGCTGTTTAAAACCGAATCGCCACTCTTAATCACGCCGGAATAGACCCGGAAATAAGCCAGTCTACCCACATAGGGATCGGTAACAATTTTAAATACAAGAGCCGCCAGCGGTTCATCGTCACTCGCATGCCGCTCTTCTACAGCCTCGGTATAAGGGTTGATACCCTGCATCGGCGGAACATCCAGCGGTGAAGGTAAATAGTTAACAACAGCATCCAAAACGCGCTGCACACCTTTATTCCGCAAGGCCGTACCACACAAAACCGGCGTAGCCTTACCGGAGATCGTGGCCTCTCGCAAAGCAACTATCAGCTCTTCGGCCGTAATCTCTTCACCTTCCAGGTACCGCTCCATCAAGTCATCATTCAACTCAACGATGTATTCCACGATATCCTGGCGCGCCGCTTCCGCTTCATCAAGATAGTCTTCAGGGATCTCGGTGATAATTGGAGTAGCCCCAAGATCACTCTCTTCCCAAACAGCGGCTTCCATTGCAAGCAAGTCAATGATGCCGCGGAAATCCGACTCACTGCCAATCGGCAGCTGGATCGGGATAGGGTTCGCGTTCAGGCGGTCACGGATCATGTTAATCGTGCGCTGAAAATCAGCGCCAATGCGATCCATCTTATTTACAAAACAGATACGCGGCACATTGTAATCATCCGCCTGCCGCCAAACAGTTTCTGATTGAGGTTCAACGCCGGCAACAGCATCAAAAACCACAACACCGCCATCCAATACACGGAGGCTGCGCTGCACCTCGGCCGTAAAATCAATATGCCCGGGTGTATCTATGATATTGATCTGATGGTTGAGCCAATACGTCGTTGTCGCCGCGGACGTAATAGTGATGCCACGCTCCTGCTCCTGCTCCATATGATCCATGGTCGCGGTGCCTTCATGCACCTCACCCATACGATGGATCACACCGGTGTAGTATAGGATTCGTTCGGTCGTGGTCGTCTTACCAGCATCAATATGAGCAATGATGCCGATATTTCTGACTCGTTCCAGCGGAAAGTCACTCATCAAAAAGTCTCAGTCTAATACCTAAAATGCGAGAAAGCGCGGTTGGCCTCAGCCATTCTATGCGTATCATCTCGCCGCTTAACCGCCGCCCCTTGGCCTTGGGCTGCATCCATCAATTCACCAGCCAGCTTCTCTGACATTGAACGGCCGCTTCGAGCACGAGCCGCAGACAGGATCCAACGCATTGCCAGCGAAATCTGGCGATGCCCATCAACAGGCTGGGGAACCTGGTAAGTCGCACCACCGACGCGTCGCGGCTTCACCTCGACGCGCGGCATGACGTTTTCCAACGCCTGCTCAAAAACTTCGATGGCGGGTGTATTCCCCCGCTCATCAATCAGGTTCATGCTGCCGTACATCACACGCGCGGCGGTGCTTTTCTTACCACCCCGCATCAGACGGTTGATAAACATTGCCACATGCAAATTGTCGTAGCGCAAATCCGGCTCGACTTCACGTTTTTCGGGACGATATCGTCTTGGCATAATTAATTTCCCCGTGGCGCGCCTTGACTCCCAATCAGAGCATGGGCAGCCAACGCGCCATCCTTTCGATTCTTATTTCGGCGTCTTCGTACCGTATTTTGAACGGCCTTTCTTTCGATCTTCAACACCGCTGGCGTCCAGCGTCCCGCGCACAATGTGGTAGCGAACGCCGGGCAAGTCCTTCACACGACCACCTCGCACGAGGACGACCGAGTGATCCTGCAGCGTGTGCCCTTCACCAGGGATGTAAGCTGTAACCTCGATATTATTGGTCAAGCGTACACGGGCCACCTTACGCAGCGCCGAGTTCGGCTTTTTCGGGGTCATCGTCTTAACCTGGGTGCAAACACCACGTTTCTGAGGAGCACCTTTCGCCTGCCGGGTACGGCGCTGGTGAAATGAATTATAAGTCCACTGCAATGCAGGGGCGGTGCTCTTTTTGGACTTCGCTTTACGTCCTTTACGCACTAATTGATTAATTGTCGGCACGCTATAGTTTCTCCTTACTATTGCTTCTACCAATCGTGCTGGATACTCACAGCACAAAATTCAAATCTTCTACTTGTCAAAGACGGAGGGTTATTTCTTAAAACAAACAATGGAACCCAGTAAAAAACCCACTCTCCCGGTTCCAATTTGCGACAAATGGAGGCCATCGAAATCAAAAATTGCGATGGCCTCCAATGGAAATCTCCGTTATTCAATTGGTAACTACTAGTTACGTTAGTTACTCGCCATTTATTCAAACATACGAAGAAGAATTCTACCACAGCAAGTTATTTAGTCAACTGCTGTGGGATGGATTTTAATATTTCCGCGATGTATTCGACCGGCCGGACCTGTTAACGAATACGCCGGTAGTCAAGCATGCCCGAACCCGTCCACCGCGTACGGTTTCCGCGCCGGTCATCTTCCTTACCGAAGTTAAACACCTCTCCATCTTCCGAGACCGCTTCAACAGCCAGTCCAAGGCTCTGGAGTTCCTTGACGAGCACACGGAATGAAGCCGGCACACCAGGTTCATCAATCGGCTCGTTCTTGACGATTGATTCGTAGGTTTTCACGCGGCCCTGAACGTCGTCGGACTTTACCGTCAACATTTCTTGCAGGGTATGGGCCGCGCCGTAGGCTTCAAGGGCCCAAACTTCCATCTCACCAAAGCGCTGGCCGCCGAACTGCGCTTTACCACCAAGCGGCTGTTGGGTTACCAAGGAATATGGACCTGTGGAACGGGCATGCGCTTTGTCTTCAACAAGGTGAGCCAGTTTGAGCATATGCAAAATGCCGACGGTAACCGGCTGGTCAAACGGCCGTCCGGTCTTCCCATCAATAAGCTGCTCTTTACCAAGATAAGGAAGTGGAATATGCGTCACTCGGGTAATCGCATTAGCCAGCGCGGTAACTTTTTCGAGGTCAGCGGTAAGCGGATCAATATCATCGTACTCAGCCGGCAGCATATCACCATGCTTCTCTACCATGTAAGCACACCACTCGCGCTCGCAAACCTCGATCGCCTTTTCATTCAAAGGAAGCCATTCATCCTTGCGCGTCTCGCGCAGTGTTTTGGCGAAGATGTCATCCTGAACCCAACCACGCCCGTGAAGCCACTCTTTAGTTACGGCAAAACGAGCATAATCTTGATCTGTTTCCAAACGGCCGACATCATATCCCAGGTCACCCAGCCAAGCTTCAACAAATACCCGGCGCGCTTCGTCATCACTGCGCAGCGATTCCAGGTCATAATCCATTTCTTCCAGGCTTTCCCAGGCCCAATCTGTGGCCACCTTCCACGCATGATCAATTAACCAAGCGCGCGCCAATTCAGCAGCGATCTCGGTTTCGCTGGCGCCATCAAACACCGGGGTAAAAGTACGGAAACCCAGGCGCGAGGCAGCCCACCCGAGGTGCGCTTCCAACACCTGGCCAATATTCATACGCCCCGGAACGCCAAGCGGGCTCAAGATGATGTCAATTGGCCGGCCATCGGCCAGGTAAGGCATATCTTCAACCGGTACAACCTTGGAAATAACACCCTTATTCCCGTGCCGTCCGGCCATCTTGTCACCCACCGAAATCTTTCGACGTTGGGCGACACTGACGCGAACCATTGTCTCCACACCTGCCGGAAGGTCTCGATCATGCTGGCGGTCAAACACCTGCACATCCACCACCTTACCGCGAGCGCCATGAGGTAGACGCAGGCTGGAGTCTTTTACTTCACGCGCTTTATCACCAAAGATAGCACGCAGCAGTTTTTCTTCAGGGCTCAATTCCTTCTCGCCCTTCGGAGTAATCTTACCGACGAGGATATCGTTCTCATTGACATCCGCACCAACACGAATGATGCCGCGTTCGTCGAGATCCTTCAGCGCGTCTTCGCTAACATTTGGAATGTCGTAGGTGATTTCTTCAGGCCCAAGTTTCGTATCCCGGGCTTCCACTTCATGCTTTTCAATGTGCACAGAGGTGAACATATCCCGGCGAACCATGTCCTCGCTGACCAGAATAGCATCTTCATAATTGCCGCCCTCCCAACTAAGGAAAGCGACCAGGACATCCTGACCCAAAGCGAGTTCTCCCCCGCTCGTTGAAGAACTATCGGCCAAGACATCTCCCCTGGATATACGCTGCCCTTTCTTGACAATCGGGCGTTGGTCAATGCAAGTGCTTTGGTTGGAACGGTTGTATTTACGCAAACGATATGTGCGCAGTTCATTGTCGCCCTGCACCACAATCTGATCGCCGGTAACACTGAGTACTTCACCATCATCCTCAGCCTGGACCACCTGTCCCGAATTGCGCGCCGCCAGCAGCTCCATACCTGTGCTGACGATCGGTACATGCGGCTGAAGGAGAGGCACTGCCTGGCGCTGCATGTTCGAACCCATCAGCGCGCGGTTGGCATCGTCATGCTCCAGGAAAGGAATCAATGATGCGGATACACCCACGATCTGACGCGGTGCAACATCCATAAAGTCAA
>Ga0316580_10000137_pt1 | contig 14040 bp, 9 predicted proteins | sample S0NA_2_FD_204519 | JGI IMG/M metagenome (GOLD analysis project Ga0316580, IMG submission 204519) | Rhizosphere microbial communities from salt marsh grasses in Alabama, United States - S0-2_160517rDrB | ecosystem: Host-associated > Plants > Roots > Rhizosphere | place: USA: Alabama | collected... | reverse complement strand
GTGTTGATTGAACCCTATACCTATTGGGGGGCCTGGGACGCGAATTTTGTGATGCACTCGCACTTTGAAGTGCCCGATGAATGGGCCGGAGAAGCCGTAGCCCTGTTCCTACCCCTGGGTGAGGCGGGTGATTTCAGCCATCCGGAAGCGCTGGTTTACCTCGACGGCGGGGCGTATGCGGCCTGCGACCGCCATCATCAGGAGATTCTGCTGCATGAGGCTTACCAGGACGGCCGTTCGCACGCCCTGGCCCTGCACGGTTGGACCGGCGCCGCGGCTCGCCTGGGCAGTGGCTATCACCATTCGCAGTTGATGATGCGGCCCTGCCTGCTGGTCCAGATCGATCAGCCTACGCGCGATTTCGCAGCCCTGGCGCGGGTGGCTTTAGAAGTGGTCGAGCGCGTGCAGGAAAGCCACGCCGCCTATAACCACTTGCTCAACGCCCTTGACGCCGCTTTTCATGTCCTGGATATCCGCGAACCGTTTGGCGATGCTTTTTACGACAGCGTGCCCGAAGCCCTAGAACTGCTGCGCGAACAGACAGCCGCTGCCGGATCGCCACTGGACGTCACCCTGACCGCCGTAGGCCACGCGCACATCGACGTGGCCTGGCTGTGGACGCTGGCGCAGACGCGGCGCAAGGCCGGGCGTACTTTTCAGACGGTCATGCGCCTGATGGAGCAGTTCCCCGACTACCACTTCACGCAGAGCCAGCCGCAGCTTTATGACTACGTGCGCCAGGATTACCCGGAACTATTTGAGGCTATCAAGGAGCGGGTGGCCGACGGCCGTTGGGAAGCGACCGGCGGTATGTGGGTGGAGGCGGACTGCAATATCAGCGGCGGCGAGTCGCTGGCCCGTCAATTCCTGCTGGGCCGAACCTTCTTCCGCCGCCATTTCGGCAGTGAGGCGGAGTCGCCCATCTTGTGGCTGCCCGACGTCTTCGGCTACGCCTGGAATCTGCCGCAGTTGATCAAACAGGCCGGCCTGGAATACTTCTTCACAATCAAGATTGGCTGGAACCAGTACAACAAAATGCCCTACGATACCTTCTGGTGGCAGGGGCTGGACGGCACGCGGGTACTGACGCACTTCAGCCCGGTGTCCATGCCCCATCGCAGCGGCGGCGATTACAACGCCCAGGCTACGCCGGCGGAAGTTCTGGTAGGTTGGGAGCGCTTCGCACAAAAAGAGACCTCCGGCCACATCCTGATGTCTTACGGCTACGGCGACGGCGGCGGCGGGCCGACGCGCGAAATGCTGGAGAATCTGCGCGAGATGGCCTCCTTCCCCGGACTGCCGCAGGCCCGGCCGGGCAAGGCGATCGACTTTTTCCGCGCCGCTGAAGAAGAGGCGTGGGGCATTTTTCCGGTCTGGAACGGCGAGCTGTACCTGGAACTGCATCGCGGCACCTATACCACCCAGGCGCGCAATAAACGGGCTAACCGCAAGAGTGAATTCCTGCTGCATGATGCCGAATTCGCAGCCGCCGCGGCGGTGATAATGGTGCCCGATTATGCCTATCCGCAGGCCGAGCTGAGGCGCGCCTGGGAGCTGGTCTGCCTGAACCAGTTCCACGACATTATCCCCGGCAGCAGCATCCACCAGGTTTATATCGATTCTCAGGCACAGTATGCGGAAGTGCAGGCTCTTGGTGAACAGGTGCGCGATGAAGCGCTGGCTGCCCTGGCTAAGGCTTCCGGAGAGGACACCTTAGTGATCAATCCCACCGCATTCGCGCAGGCGGGTCCCATTTACTGGCCGGACGGAAGCGCGGCGCGGCTGCCGGTCGACTGGTGTGTCCAGGAAACCCACGAAGGCCTGCTGCTGCATGCCGGCGAACTGCCGCCCTATTCGCTGCGGCCGTTGGCCGCCATGCAGACCCCGCCTGAGCCGGGCATGCTGTCCGTTTCTGAAAGCCACCTGGAGAATGATTTTTTGCGCATAGAACTGAACGAGGAGGGCGATATCGGCCGTATTTTTGATAAAGTGCAGCGGCGCGAAGTTCTCCCGCCGGGCGCGGTGGCTAACCAGTGGCTGGCTTTTGAGGACCGGCCGTTGGATTGGGACGCCTGGGATATTGATATTTATTACGATGAGAAGGTCTGGACGGCCGAACCGGCCGATTCTGTCACCGTGATTGAGAGCGGCCCGCTGCGCGCGGCGTTGGAAATCAAGCGGCGTATCCTCAACAGCAGCTACGTGCAGCGCATTTCACTGTGCCATAACAGCACGCGCCTCGATTTTGAAACGGCCGTTGACTGGCGGGAACGGCATATTCTGATTAAAGCCGCTTTTCCGGTCGATGTGCTGGCCACGGCCGCTACCTATGAGATTCAATGGGGCAACGTGCAGCGTCCGATTAACCGCAACACCAGTTGGGAATGGGCCAAGTTTGAAACCGTGGGCCACAAGTGGGTCGATTTGAGCGAGGGGGATTACGGCGTCAGTCTGCTCAATGACTGCAAATACGGGCATGATGTGCAGGATGCCGCCCCGGACGGCGCCGTTATGCGCCTGAGCCTGCTGCGCAGCCCAACCATGCCCGACCCGCAGGCCGATCAGGGAGAGCATCATTTCACTTACAGCCTGCTGCCCCATGCCGGCGTCTGGAATGAGCAAACCATCGCCCAGGCTTATGCCCTCAACGACCCGCCGCGCGTCTTTGCTCTATCGCCTGAAGACGATATCACAGCAGCAGGCGTTGACCTGCCGCGATCATTCATAAGCGTCGACCATCCCAACGTGGTCCTGGAAACAGTGAAGCAGGCCGAAGACGGCCGTGGCCTGATCGTGCGCCTCTACGAGAGCCAGCGCCGGCGAGGGTCTGTGACGCTGCACACCGGCTTCCCGCTGAGCAGCGCCTGGCGCACCAATTTGCTGGAAGAGGATGAAACCGAACTGCCCGTAAACGGCCGTTCCCTAACCATCTCGATCAAGCCCTATGAAATCGTCACCCTGCGTTTGGAGGGATAGCAGTCAGCGATCAGCCGTCAGCCGTCAGCTGACCACCTGAAAAACTGAAAAACTCCCCTTACCACACCGCCTGCTCCCAGCCACCACCCGCTTCGTTCAGCAGCTGCAGCATGGGAATGACGTAGGCCAGGCGCTTGTGGGTTTCATGGAGGCTTTGTTCGCGTTCAGCCTTGAGAGTTAGCGGGTCTTCATCGAAAATAAATGGGTCTTCCCAGGCGAGCCAATCGACCGCTTTGACATGTACAAAGCTGCGGATGGGCAAAATATATTCGGCGACGTGGGCCATATCGCGGCGGGTGATGCCGGGGATGATTTGTAGGAGCATGTTGGCGGGCAGGGCGATGTGACACCAGGCGTAATCCAGTGAACGGCCGAATAACCACTGCGCGGCGTCGCTGACCATTTTCTCGAGTTCATAATAGTTGCGCGGATGGCTGTCCCAGGCGGCCGGTGAGCGCTCGAAGATGATCGGCGTATCGCCTGCCTGCAGGCCGGTTATATCAGCTATAAATTGGGCGCGGTGTCCTGTCTGCAAAGCGAAGGCCAGGCGATCGAGGTAACAAAGGTGGACGATCTGCTCCGCCTGCGCGCTGCCTGCGGCCGTCTCGTACAGGGTCAAAAAATCATCTCCGGGTGGGAGCGCTTCTTCACGAAAAAGAACCCTGAAAAAAGGCTCGTTTTTCAACCAGGCGATCTCCCGCGGCTGTCTTTCTTGTGTTTGCGGAGGAACGGATAAATAGACCGCGCTGAACAGCGCTTTCAGATCAGGCATGACAATTTTTAGATGCGGAAAAAGACGGCCGTCCGGGTCGTTTATGGGCATAGCGGCGATTGGGAGCATGAAAATTTACCTTTTGGCTGGGATTGTAAGGTGGCAGTTGGCAGGTGGCAAAATCTGTTATGATTATGATCAAATGATGACCGATCGCGATTCGGCCGTTTGGTCGAATGAGCCGCAAGATAAAGAAGCCTATACGGCCGAATTTGATGCGTTTTATACGCGCTTCAGCGGTGGTTATGACCGTCTTGTCAAGCTGCTGCCTTTTTGGCGCCGCTGGCTGGATAGTGCGCTGCCGTGGATCAAGGGGCCGCGCGTCCTGGAGGTAGGGACGGGGACCGGGTATTTGCTGACCCGTTACGCGGCTTGGTATGACTCATATGGGGTGGATATTAACGAAGCGCTGCTGGCGGCCGCCGGAAAAAATCTATGCCGTGCAGGGCTGCAGGCCAATCTCCAGCGTGCCAGTGTGGAGGCGCTGCCATTCCCCACAAACTTCTTTGACACGGTGTTGTCGACAATGGCCTTCACCGGGTTTCCAGATGGCAAAAAAGCCTTATCGGAAATATCGCGTGTGCTCAATAAAAACGGCCGTTTGGTCCTCGTGGATGTGTCTTTTCCTGAGGACGGCAATCTGCTGGGAACGGCCGTTGTCCGGACTTTCCAGGCGGGCGGCGATATCCTGCGCGATATGGAAAAGCTGCTTGGCGAATTTGGCTTCCGGGTTCAGGTGGATGCGGTCGGCGGTTTCGGCAGCGTGCAGCGCTTTGTGGCCTGGAAAACGCAGGATGGGCCGCCCGTGATACCGTAAGGCGCTTCCATGCGGATTGGGGCACCCTGCTTATCTCGCTGACCCGCTGACCCGCTGTCAACCAAATATTGGAAGCACACTGCCCAGCAGCGAGGTCAGCAAAATCAGGATCAGAATCGTGGCGGCGATGAGCAGAATGATCACGCCGGGCGTAAGCGTGTAGCGGGGAACGGCCGTTTCGCCGTCGATGATCGTTTCCAGCGTTTCCACTGCCTGGCGAACGGCCGTTTCGGATTCCCATTTTCCCACGCTGGTCCACTGCCAGCCAGGGGTGGGGTCGGGCAGGATGAGCTTTTGCGCGCCGGAAGCGTTGATCGCCGCTCCCAAGTCTCCACCGGCCGCGGCCATGGTCCAGGAGCCGATGAGGATGTCCGCCGCGGCGATTTTTTCGGCCGTTTTCTCATCCGCGCGGCTTACCTGGTCGATATGACTCTGCGGAAATTCCTCTTGCAGGTTGTTCAGAAGCTGCTCGGCTAGGCTGTCATCGCCGAAGACGACGATATTTTTCTGGGCGGCGCGTTGATCCTGCGCTTCTTCCAGTGCCTCTTGATCGCCGCGCAGCAGCCAGCCGTGATAGAGCCAGACCGCCGCAGCGATGATCGCATACGCTCCGGCCAGGGCCAGCGTGCGCAGATCGCCCCCGGCCTGCGGCTCACCGAGAATGGCCAGGAGCAGGCGCGAGAGGATGAAAACGGCCGTGATCAGGAAGGTCAGCGTGGCCATCAGCAGGAAGAAGAAAAGATAGAAGCGGCGCACAATGGAACTGCGCGCCTGGGCGCCCAGGGGGGTTGATTCGGCCGTTTCTTTTTGGATGCTGCGCCAGGGGATAATCCACACGGCGAGGCCGGAAAGGATCATAGCCGCGAACCAGGCCAGGTCTTCCCGCTGCTGGTCAATGATATAGGGGCTGGGATCAAAAAGAACGCCCAGCAGCCCGCCCAGGCCGATAAGCAGCACCAGCAGTCCGACGCCGGCGACCAGATAGCGGTAAAGACGGCGCAGGCCAGCCTGTTCTTCGCGCATGGGCACGCGCCGCGTATCCTCGCGCAGCACAAGCGCGTGATAAACCCAGACGACGGCCCCGACGATCAGTGCGCTGATGACCACGGCCGATCCGGCACGCGGCTCCAGGCCTAATACCTGGCGGAAAATAGATGCCAGAACGGCCGTCAGGGCAGCGATGGTGGCGTAGACGGCGAGGAAGATGACGGCATAAAGATAAAATTTACGCAGCAGCGAGCGCTGTTCTTCAATGCCGCCGCTCCGGTAGAGCTGCTGCGCGCGCCGCCAGAAAAAGAGCCACAAGATCAGACCGGCGATCAGCAGGGCCAGGCCGTTCACCAGATTCCTGGAGGCGACCAGGCCGCTTTTTTCATCGTTGACCAGGAACAGCCACTGCAAGACGATCGCCGCGCCGATGCTGGTCATTAACAGGCCGGCCGCGCTGAAGAGGTAGATGAAGAGGCGGTGGAGGGGCGCGGTCAGGGCCAGGGCTGACGGTGTATGGCGATCTTCCTGGAGCATGCGCGCGTGATAGAGCAGCATCAGCGAAAGGACGAGAACGGCAACGGCCGTGTAGATCAGCCGCGTGCCATCGGGCAGAAACTCATTGCTGAATTGAACCTGTGGCGGTGTGCCGCTGACCAGGCGCAGCGCGGATTGCAGGAAGCCGTCGGCATTACTGATCAGGGGGATGAGAAAGGCGCCGATCATGACATAGAGGTAGAGGAAGCGTTCCGGTAGGAAACGGCCGTCCGTGTTTTGGCCTGATTCGCGGCCCGCCCAACGCCAGTGCAGCAGGAACATGGGCAGGCCGATGAGGATAACCGATATTTCGAAGGCGACGGATTCCGCCTGCGGGGAGAAGACAAGCCCTGCGCGCTGCGCCAAGGGGAGAAGCAGGTTGCGCAGCAGGGCGATGGCCGCCCAGGTTACCGCCTGCAGGCTGATCGCCGAAACGACGTAGAAGTACCAGCGGCGAAAACTGCTCACGGCTCAACGGTTCGGGGGATACCGTCCAAACACTGGTTGCTTTCGCCCCAGCAAGACGACCAATAATTCTCGCCGCTGACCAGTTTCCAGCCTTCCTCCCCGTTTTCGACGCGCATGCGGAAAGTACTTGAATAACCATCACCGGCGAAAAGGGCGTTGGTGTTATAAATCTCGCGCACAATGACGGCGACGCTGTTCTCGCTGATCGCTTCGCTCGATTCAACGACCATGGAATAGTTATCGGAAACGGTGAACTGCCAGGGGGTTTGGCGCAGGCTGTCATAAAATTCGTTGATATCGGCCGGGTAGGCGAGGTCCGGCGAGAGCAGGCTGTAGGCGGTTTCATAATCGCCAAGCTGCAAGGCCAAAAGATAGTCATGGACGACGCTTTCCGGCGTGCCGCCGCCCTGGAACTGCGGATCAGGCCGCCGGCTGACGACGATGAAAGCGACGACAATGAGCAAAACAGCCCCGGCAGCTATGGCCAGGAGAAATTTATCGGAGTTAGTGCGATCAGACATTTTTTAATTGCGGATTTCAGATTTCGGATTGCGGATGTGGCAAGTGGCATGTTGCAAGTAGCAAGTGGCTGCAAAATGTGTCAGCTTGTTTCAGGACTTCACGCAATTCACAATTCACAATTCACCATTCACCGTTTATCTCACCCATCACCACTGCGCTACTAACGAAACAATCCTCTATCTCTATCTCTCCCCTCTATCTCTATCTCTTCTCTCTATCTACAAATTCGCCGCCTGCCACCTCTGAGCAATCTCACGATGGTAGGGGACATTTTCTAGAAAAGCCTGGCGCGTCGGTTCATCGGGGATGCGCCTAGAAGTGCGCAAAAATTCCTGGTAGGCGCGGTCGAGGATGAAATCAGCCTGCGGATGGTTGAGCGCTTCCAACGTTTCAATCATGTAGAGATAGTTCCGCAGGCTGTATTCAGTGGTATAGAATTCACCGTCGTTTTGCACATATTCCAGCACTTCTTCGACGGCTTCCTGCGCTAAATCTAGACGGCCGATCGTTTTATAAGCGAAGGCTAGGATCGCCAGGGATTCATATAGGTGGACTTCTTCAAGCTCGCGGCGGATGGAAATGGCATGTTTCAGGTGTTCGATGCCCGCGGCAGGATCGTCCAGGTGCAGCAGGGCGAGGCCGACGCCGGTAGAAGCCGATGCTTCCATGCGCCGGTGGCCGGTGTTCAGGGCGATAGCCAGAGATTTTTCGTAATTGGCCAGGGTTGATACATAATCATTCTGGTTCAGGCTGATCGTGCCTAGATTATTGAGGCAGAGGCATTCCACCAGGCGGTTGTCAATCTCGTGGGCGACATTCAGCGCCTGTTCGATCAGGCTGATCGCTCTGCTGTAATTACCCTGGTGGCTGGCATTGCTGCCCAGGTTGCTGAGCGCGTAGCTTTCGTGGTAGCGGAAGCCTGTTTTTCGGGATAAGTCCAACGCTTTTTCATAACAAATGCGGGCATTGGCGAAATCTCCCCTATCGGTTGAGAGGACGCCCAACCAGATCAGGGTGCTGCTTTGGGCATTGAGATCATCCAGTTCGATGAACTGGCCCAGGGCTTTTTCATAGTAGCGGTAGGCGTTCATATGATCGCCCATTGCCCGGGCGACGATGCCCAAACCACATAGAGCCAGACCGGCCAGGCGGCTCTCGCCGTCGGCCAGGGCGGTGTTTAGCGATAGCTGCAGCTGTTGGTCAGCCTGGTGAAATCTACCCAATCTTTCCAGGGCTAGACCCCAATCGAGATGGGCTCGGGAAAGGATCAACGATGGTCCTTCTTCAGAGACGAAATTAATGGCCTTCCTGGCGGCCTGGATCATCGCCTCGTAATCGGCCGTTGCCTCTTCTAAACTGGCGCGGCATAAGGCCGCCTTTGCCCTTTCGGTTGGTCCCAGGGATTGGGCGAGCTCTTCCAGAGCTTCCAGATCCGCTTTTTGTTCATCACGGTTGCCCATCGTATCAAACACTTCAACCCTATCCAGCAGCAGTTGAAAACGGTTCGCTTTGTCCGCGGGCGGTACCAGTTCCAGGGCGCGCGACAGGTAGCCCCTGGCTTCTTCGTTAGCGAAGCGCTCGACGGACATTCTGCCGGCCAGGTGCAGGTCGGCGACGGCTTCGACGCTGCGTCCCGCTTTGATCAGGTGATCTGCCGTCAGGCCAACTATACCCACCGATCGTTCACCGCTCTGTGCGCGCAGCCAATCGGCGGCCAGGCCATGATAGAGGCGGCGATTGCGCAGTAGGACACATTCATAGGATACTTCGCGCAGGATGGGGTGTTTGAAAATATATTCATCGCTGTGTCTGAAATTTGAGCGTTTGCTCTTGTAAACCAATTCGCGATCGCACAGCGCGGATAGTGCTTCCTGGATCGTCTCTCTGTCCAACGTCTCATGGGTACGCTCATTCAAGGTGATAAGCGTCTGATCCCAAAAAACACGGCCGATGACCGAAGCCTGCAAAATAACCGATCGCTGCACGGCCGTCAGCCGGTCGAGGCGCGCCTGAAGAATGCCCGTGATCGTCGGCGGGACGCGAATGCCGGCCAGCTTTTCGGTGGGAATGATCCAGCTCTCCTCTCCCTTAATGATTACGCCTTCGTCAATGAGCATCTTAATCAGCTCTTCCACATAGAAAGGATTGCCCTGGCTGTTCTCGACCACGAGATCGCGGACGGAGTCGGGAACATCCTCGGCGAGCTTGAGAATTTCGTAGACCAGGCTGCGGTTTTCGCGCGGTGAGAGCGGGGTCAGGTCCAGGCGCATCTGCATCGGTACGTCGGCGAACCAGGACGGCCGTCGAACGTAAAGCGACGGTCGTGTGGAGGCGAGGATAAAGAGCGGAAAATCAGCCAATCGCTGGGCGACCAAAAGCAAGGTGTCCAGGGAGCTGTCATCCGCCCATTGTAGATCTTCGACCAGCAGGAGGATGGGATCGTCGGCCGCGGCGTCCTGGATATAGTCGAGCAAGTAAGTCAGGGCGCGATCGCGCATTTGTTTCGGATCACTGAGCCCCGGGGCCAGGTGTGGGGCCGGGTCCAGGTGAAAGCCCAGCAAGTGACCGATAATATGGGCCCGTTTTTCAATTTCTTCCTCGGACATCTCCTTTTGACTGAGGACGATGGATTCGCGGTAGCCTTCTTGTAATTTTTGACGAACGGCTTTCGGTGGATCGTCTTCACGGATGCCGAAGCGGAAGGTGAAAATGTCGCGGAAGAGGCCGAAAGGCACCTGGCGATCTTCATTGCGTGCGCGCCCGCGCAGGAAGAAGATATCCATATCCAACAGGTCGGCATAGTTCTCGAACTCGTATAGGATGCGCGATTTACCCAGCCCGGCGTCTCCCGTGATCATGATGGCGCTGATTTGAGAGTTAGCGATGGCGCTCTTAAATTTATCCTTGAGGAGTTTGAATTCCCGCCAACGGCCGATCATGCGCGTTTCCACGCCCTCAACACCACGGCGGCGTAAGCGGAAGGAGTGCGCCTTGGCCCGGCTGACGATGTACACCCGCAGCGATTCTTGTTTCCCTCGGACCGTGATCGGCTCCATAGGCAGGACGTCAAAGACACCACGCACGTGCTGGTAGGTGTTGTGGGTAATGAGGACCGTGCTCACGGGGGCGACTTTTTCCAGGCGATCGGCCGTATTGATCGTATCGCCGATGGCTGAAAATTCGGCCGTAGCCCCGACCCGGCCTAAGATGACGGGACCGGTATTAATACCGATACGCATCGCCATATCATGCCGAACCTCCTGGCGAAATAATACCAGCTCCCCCTGCATGGCCAGCGCGGCGAAGATCGCCAGTTCAGGATCTTCTTCCCGCGCTGTTTCAACGCCCCACAAGGCCATCACCCCATCGCCGAAATGTTTGTCGATATAGCCGCCATGTTCGGTGATCACCCGGTCGATACGCTGCCAGAGGATGTTGAGCATATCGCTGACTTCTTCGGCGTCCATTTCGGAGGCCATGGCCGTGAAGCTGGATACGTCGGCAAAGAGGACGGTGACTTGTTTGCGCCGCTGTTCGCTGAACTGCGGTTTAGTCTCGGCCAGGCGGCGCTGTAAGGCGGCCACGGATGTATCAACAACCGTGTCCCCTAACACTTGGCGCTGGGCTTCGAGAGCCGTTATCGCGGCTTCCAGCCGTTGTAGTTCGTCTTGCTCAGGCATAGCGGAGCAGCATTCCTGGAAATCAGATTTGATTTTTATATATAATTACTATCGCAAACGGACCAACAAAGCTGTGAGTTGAAGGTTGCGGCAGTGGGCTAAGGTTGAACCATCTTCGACAGGGCACGGACCTGTTGTTCGGCGTGGTAACTGCTGCGCACAAAGGGGCCGCTTTCTACCCAGCGGAAACCGAGATCCAGGCCGATCTTCTTTAGTTCTTCGAACTCCTGCGGGTGATAATAGCGCTCAATGGGTAGATGCTGTTTGCTGGGCTGTAAGTACTGGCCGATGGTTAGAATATCTACTTTCAAACCGGCCAGATCACGCATGACATCCACAACCTCTTCGAATTCCTCGCCTAGGCCGACCATGATCCCGCTCTTGGTCAAAACTTCGTCATCCATCTTTTTGGCATTGCCCAATGTCGCCAGCGCCCATTCGTATTTATCCTGCGGCTGCACTTTGCGGAAAAGGCGGGCCGCTGTTTCGATATTGTGGTTGAGGATTTCCGGCCGCGCATCCATGACGATTTTCAGCGCTCCTTCACTGCCTTTGAAATCGGGAATCAGGACCTCGATCGAACAGCCGGGCTGCACTTCGCGGATACGCTCAATGCACTGGGCGAAGATCGGCGCGCCGCCGTCTTTGCGTTCGTCGCGATTGACGGAAGTGATGACCACGTGTTTGAGGTCCATGGCTTTTACGGCATCGGCGACGCGCTGCGGTTCTTCCCAGTCGATAGGTAGAGGCCGGCCGGTCTTGATATCACAGAAGCCGCAGCTTCGCGTGCAAATGTCGCCCAGGATCAGAAAAGTCGCCGTTCTGGACCCCCAGCATTCGCCGATATTAGGGCAGTGCGCTTCTTCGCAAACAGTGTGCAGTTGTTTGCTGCGCATGACGCCGCGGACCCATTTGTAATCTTCCCCTTTGGGTGGGCGGACGCGCATCCATTCCGGACGGCGTTTGGGGCGTGGCGGTTCGGTGGTGACGGAATCAAGTTTAATAGTTGGCATAAAGGGTTCCTTCAGGTTGGAGTTCGTAATCAAAAACGGCCGTAAATGACTGGACGATCTGCGGCAGGACATCCTCAATGGTGATCTCCTGGCCCAAGGTGCGGCTCATGCTGGTCACGTCGTGATCCTGAATGCCGCAGGGAATGATACCCTCGAAATAGGCCAGATCGGTTTTCACGTTGAGGGCGAAGCCATGGCTGCTGATGCCCATGCGGTTCACGTAGACGCCAATGGCGGCGATCTTGTTTAATACCCCGTTTTCTTCAACCCAAACACCGCGAAAGCCTTCATAAGGACGCGCGTCAATAGCAAATGCTTTTAAGGCCTCGATTAGGATGGATTCAATACCGGCGACATAGCGCCGGGTACGGCCGATGCCTTTGCCGTAACGGTGTTCGAGATTCAAGATCGGATAGCCGACCAGCTGCCCGGGACCGTGATAGGTCACGTCGCCGCCGCGATCGACATGATAGAGGGCGATGCCCTTCTCGGCGCGTTCCGCTTCCGAATAGATCAGGTTTTCTTCCCCGCCGTGGCGGCCCAGGGTGTAGGTTGGGGGATGTTCCAGGAGCAGCAGTTTGTCCGGCAAATCGGGATCGGCCGTTCGTGCTTCAACCAGTTCTTTTTGTAAATCCCAGGCACGGCCGTAATCAATCCGGCCCAGGAATTCGATATCCAGTTTCTGTTTCATAGCGAAATTATTATAGAAGAAAAGCCTCACAATAAGAAGTAATACGTCATTGGTTAAGGATTGGCAGGTAGTCAGTTGGTCAGTTGGTCAGGTGGTCAGCTGTTAGTTATTAAATATTAATTATTAATTATTTGTCTTTTTTCTTAGCCGCCGGGCCGACAACCCGTTCTTCACCGGCGAGGATGCGCTTGATATTGGGGCGTAGAGCGAAGGTGACTATGGCCAGGGTGAGCAAACCACCTACGAAATAGGCCAGGGAGGCGTCGTAGCCGGCGAAATAGCGTGCGCCGAAGGCGATGGGAATGATGGCCGCTACAGCCAGGGAAGCTACCGAGGCCATGCCTGTGAAGTAGAGGGTAGGGGCACCGCAGAGGAAGGTGATCAAGATCATGGGCCACCAGATGGCCGTAACCCAACCGACATTGGGGCCGGTTCCCGCGCCGCCGCCGAACTTGAGGAAGACGGACCAGTTGTGGCCGATCACCGACGCGGCTCCGGCAATCGCCTCGGCCCAGGGCAGCCACTCCGCGGGTACATGGCCGCCCGTAATCCAGCGCGCCAGCCACACGGCCATGAAGCCCTTGAACATATCCATCAGGAAGGTGAAGATGAACATCGCCGGGCCGGCGGCGCGCATGGAATTGGTAGCCCCCGTACGGCCGCTGCCCACATCGCGCAGATCGACGCCCTTGGTCCATTTTACAAAGAGAAAACCGAAGGGGATAGCGCCCATGAGATAACCGGCCAGGATAGCCGCCAGCATGTACAAAATATCCATAAATGTCCTCGCTTACATGATGGATTGTCCTCTCTAAAAGTAGTCCGGTCAAGTGCTGATAAGAAGAAAGAAAGTCGGCAAACCTGGGTTGCAAACAAAGGCCCTATCCAGTATTATGTACGATGTTAATTTTATTGGATTATTAAAGTGGAGGCAAAAATGGCGAACGCACCAGCGACCGGGGGATTCCATCATATCAGCTTGACCGTGACCGATCTGCAGCGCAGCATCGCGTTTTATACGACACACGCGGGTTTCGATTTGCTTATAGAGTTCGAACCCAGCCGGGCGCTGATCAGCAACGGCTCCGTGCTGATGTCTCTCGGGCTGCCCTACGATCCTTCCAGGGCATTGGGCGGCGACGAATTCAACGAGAACCGCGTGGGATTGGACCATCTCAGCTTCTCGGTTCCCGATCTGCAGGCTCTTGAAGATGCAGCCGTTTATTTTGACGAGCAGGGCGTCGAGCATGGTGAAATTCGTGATTTGGGCGAGGGCTTCGGCATCTATGTCATGGCTTTCCGCGACCCCGACCGAATCCAGCTAGAGCTGACTGCCCCATATAGCAGTTAGGCGGTTCAATAGGCTGAGGCAGCCGCCTGTCATAAAACCAGAGATGCTGCTAAAGCGATCCCGCTTTTGTGGGGAAGCCTCGTGCAGCGGTCTGGAAAACGGGTATAGTTCTGCGGATGTAGCGCTCAAGAACCCGGAGAGTGCGCGTTGGCGATTGAAATTTATTACAGCGAAGATGCGGGATGGACATTGGCGGAAACGGCCGATTTTCTGGCCGCCGAACCCG
>Ga0316580_10000136_pt1 | contig 14082 bp, 7 predicted proteins | sample S0NA_2_FD_204519 | JGI IMG/M metagenome (GOLD analysis project Ga0316580, IMG submission 204519) | Rhizosphere microbial communities from salt marsh grasses in Alabama, United States - S0-2_160517rDrB | ecosystem: Host-associated > Plants > Roots > Rhizosphere | place: USA: Alabama | collected... | reverse complement strand
AGACCCGGATGTGCATCGCGCTCTCTCCCCCCAAATCGCATCATTCCAAGCTATGTCGGCCCTCGGGCGACCCTCGGTCAGGAACAGTAGCGAATTCCGCCTTGAAGCGCCGTCATCCTTTGGATTACGCGCCTGAGCCGCTCCGACTGGATCTTGGGCCCCGGCGGGGATGCTGGCAGTCCAGCGCTTGAATCGGAGCAGCAAGCAGGCATCTGCGCGTTATGCTCCGTAGCGACGACGACATCCCGCCATGCCTTGCATCCTGCTGATCGACAACGGCTCCTCCCGGCCCGAATCCACGCGACGGCTGCGCCAGTTGGCCTCGGCCCTGGGGGAGCGACTGGGGACACCGGTCCATCCGGTCTCCCTGCAGCACTCCGACAAGGTCCCGGCGGAAGCCCTCGGGGGGGTGGCGCCCCAGCTCCTGGGACCCTTTCTGCGTAAGGCCGTCCCCGAGGGTGAGCGGGACTTCCTGGCGGTCCCCCTGTTCTTCGGTCCCAGCCGGGCGCTCAGCCACTTCGTCCCGGACACCGCCGCCGAGCTGGCGGCGGAGCTCGGTCCCTTTCGCCTGCGGGTCGCCCCCGAGCTCTGTCCACTGCCCCCGGGAGAGCCGCGCCTGGCGCAGATCCTCGTCGATCAGATCCTGACGACCGCGAGGCTGAATCGGGTTCCCCCGCGCAGGGTGGTCCTGGTGGACCACGGCTCCCCTCTCCCGGCGGTCAACGCCGTGCGCCGCTGGCTCGCCGAGCGTCTCCGCGAGCACCTGGGTGATGGCGTCACGCTGCACGAGGCGGTGATGGAGCGCCGGCCGGGGGCCGCCTACGACTTCAATGGGGCCTTGCTATCGGACGTCCTCGAAGAGAAGGCCCGCTCCGATCCCCTGAGCCCGGTGGTCCTCGCCCTGCTCTTTCTCGCGCCGGGGCGCCACGCCGGAGCCGGGGGGGACATCGCTCAGATCTGCGCGGCGGCCGAGCTGGGCCACCCGGGGTTTCGCGTCTACCCCACCCCCCTGGTCGGCGAGCACCAGGGCCTGATCGAGATCCTCGCCGAAAGGGCGGCGGAGGGCGGGAGGGACGTCGAGGGGCGCTGACCCTGCCGCCCCCTCAGCGTCGATCCAGCGGGGGCAGAGGCAGGTGCCCGAGCTCGGTTTGCGGCCCCGCCTCCGTCTCGCGGGCCAGCGGGCGCTCTTGGATGGAATCCCACAGACCGCCGAGGTCGGACTGCATCAGGGCATAGCCCAACGCCCCGAGCACCACTGCCACAGGGATCCACCTCCACTTGAGGCGACGGCGCCTCACGAATAGACCCTGACGCCCCCAGCGCTGGTCGAACTGCAGAAGCTCGCGATGCCGCATGACGACTCCGGATAGGTGGTCTGGCTCGAGCGAGGCGCCGGCCCCGGCTCCTGAATCCCTGATGGACCCCAATGGTAAAGGCGCGCAGGGGATGGGAACAGGGCATGCGTCGAGGTCTGCGGAACGGGCTCGCCCGAAGGGCGGCGCATAGGCAGAATAGCCCGCGAGCCACAGGAGACGCCCCGCGGAATGCTCCACATCCACCACAGCAACCGGCTGGAGGCCCTGCTAGACCGCCTGATGGGGGTGCTCGCCGCGCCCCTGGCCGACCCCATGGCGCCGGAGCGGGTGGTGGTGCAGCACCCGGGCATGGGGCGGTGGCTGGCCCAGGAGCTGGCGCTGCGTGCCGGCATCGCCGCCAACCTGGAGTTTCCCCTTCCGGGCAGGGCCCTCTGGGCTCTGCTGGGGCACTGGGTCCAGGACCTCCCCGAGACGTCCCCCTGGGACCGCGGTCCCCTCACCTGGCGCATCTTCCGCCTGCTGGGTGAGCTCGCGTCGGACCCGGACCTTCGCTTGCCCGCCCTCTATCTCGAGGGGGAGCCCCGGGAGCTGAAGGCCTACCAGCTGGCGCGGCGGGTCGCGGACCTGTTCGATCAGTATCTGATCTACCGCCCGGACCTGATCGCGTCCTGGGAGTCCGGGTCCAGAAACCCCACACGGGACCCGGGGGCAAGCTGGCAGGGGCGCCTGTGGCGCGAGCTGGCCAGCCGTACCGACGTAGGACCCGGATCGCGCCACCGGGCCGCCCTCTTCCAGGTGCTGGAAGAGGCGCTCAACGAGGGGCGCCCACCGCTCACGCCACTACCCGAGCGCCTGCTCCTCTTCGGCCTGTCCGCCCTGCCGCCCGCTCATGCCCGGCTGCTGGCCCGGATCGCGGATCGCCTTCCCGTGCACCTCTTCGTGCTCAGCCCCTGCCGCGAATACTGGGCGGATCTGGTGGACGAGGGCCGGCGGGCCCGTATCAGGGCCCGGGAGCTGTCGAGGGGCGCGGCGGGCGGCGCGGCACTGCTGGACGTGGGCAACCCGCTCCTCGCGTCCTGGGGCGGAGGCGGCAAGGCCTTTCAGGACCTGCTCATCGATCTGGGTGCAGCGGAGAGCGCGCACTATCTGGAGCCGGACCCGAGCCGGCTCCTCGGGCTGATCCAGGGGGACCTGCTCGATCTGCGAGACCGACGTACCCCGAAACCCCAGGAGCGCACCCTCCTGGAGGCGACCGACGGCTCCCTCCTGGTCCACGCCTGCCACAGCCCCCAGCGGGAGCTGGAGGTGCTCCACGATCGGCTGCTGCGGCTCTTCGAGGAGCTTCCCGGACTGCGCCCCCGGGAGATCCTCGTCATGGCGCCCGACATCGATGTCTACGCCCCCCATATCGAGGCGGTCTTCGGCGCCGCGGAGGAGGGCCGCCCCCAGTCCATCGCCTACGCCATCGCGGACCGGCGGCCGGCCTCCGAGCAGCCCCTGCTGGGGGGCGTTGAGTCCCTCCTGCGGCTGCCCGAGTCCCGCCTGGGGGCGGCGGAGGTGGTGGGCTGGCTGGACATCCCCGCCATCGCCCGACGCTTCGGTCTGGCGGGGGAGCCCCTCGCCCGGGTGCGTCAGTGGGTGGCCGAGAGCGGCGTCCGCTGGGGACTGGACGGGGCGATGCGGGCGGGGCTCGGACTCCCGGACGAGGACGCCAACACCTGGCGGTTCGGGCTGCGTCGGCTGTTCCTGGGCTATGCCCTGCCGTCCGAGGGGGAGCTCTTCGCCGAGGTGCTGCCCTACCCGGACCTGGAAGGGCCGGAGACCGAGGCCCTGGGGGGGCTCCAGGCCTTCATCGACGCCCTGTCCCGCTGGCGCGCCGACCTCCCGGAGCCCCGACCGCTCCGGGACTGGGCCACGGCCGTCAACCGGATGACCGCGGACCTGCTCGACCCGGACCAGGAGGAGGAGACCCTCCTCCTTCCCCTGCGCCACGCACTCGACGAGCTGCGCGCCGACGCCGAGGCCGCGGGCTTCGAGGGGCCCGTGGGGATCGACGTCCTGCGGGCGGAGCTCGTGTCCCGGCTGGAGGGCACCGGCCAGGCCCAACGCTTCCTGACCGGCCGGGTGACCTTCTGCAACATGGTCCCCCTGCGCAGCATCCCGGCACGGGTCCTCTGTCTGCTGGGGCTGAACGGCAAGGAGTTCCCGCGGGAACAGCGCCCCCCCGCCTTCGACCTCATGGCCGCCCATCCGAGGCCCGGTGACCGCTCGCGGCGGGAGGACGACCGGCAGCTCTTCCTCGAGGCCCTGCTCTCCGCCCGGGACTGTCTGCACCTCTCCTACCTGGGGCGGGACCAGCGGGACAACGGGATCAAGGTCCCCTCGGTGCTCGTCGAGGAGCTGCTCGCCTATCTCGAGGGCTCCTTTCGCCTTCCCGACGGGCTCGGGGTGCGGGATCGGCTGGTCGTCCAGCACCCCCTCCAGCCCTTCTCCCGGCGCTATTTCGACGGAGCCGACCCCCGGCTCTACAGCTATCGGGAGGCGTGGTGCCAGGCAGCCCGGACGAGCCCGGAGGCGGGCAGCGACCGTTTCGTCCCGGTTCCCCTTGGTCCGGCCAGGGGAATCGAGGCCGGGACGGAACGCGAGACCCTGGAGATCGAGGACCTGATCCTCTTCCTGCGCGCTCCGGCGGCCTGGTTCCTGCACACTGTCCTCGGGATCGCCCGATCCGAGGAGGAGGACACCCTCGAGGAATCGGAGCCCTTCGTTCCCAACGCCCTGGAGGCCTGGGGACTGAGACAGCAGCTGTTCCGCCTGGCCGAGCAGGGCCGGGAGGCGGACGCACCGGGTCTCCTGCGCGCCTCGGGTCTGCTGCCCCACGGCGCCGGGGGGGAGCTGGCGCTGGAGGGGGCGCTGGCCCGGGTGTCCAGCTTCCGGCAGCGCCTCGCCCCCTATCTCCAGCCCCCCCTGGAGCCCGTGGAGCTGGACCTGGAGGTGGCCGGAGCGCGCCTGGTGGGCTGGCTCCCGGGCCTCACCGCCCAGGGGCTGGTCACCCAGCGGCTGGGAAGCGTCCGGGCGGTGGATCGACTCGGCCTCTGGGTCCGCCATCTGGCCCTCAACCTGGCGCAGCCCGAGGGCGTCCGGCCCCACAGCGTCCTGGTGGCCGAGGAGGAGACCCTGGAGCTGCGACCCGTGACGAGCGCCTCCGACCACCTGGCGGACCTGGTCACCCTGTTCCGGAAGGGCCGAACGGAGCCCCTGCCCCTTTTCCCGGAGACCTCCCTGACCTTCATCCTGCACGGCCCCGGCAACCGGCTCACGGAGGCCTGGGAGGGCAGACGGAACGGCCGCGCGGGTGAGCGGGACGCCTGGGCGGTGCGCACGGCCTTCCGGGGACGCGACCCCCTGGCTCCGCCCTTCGCGGACCTCGCCTCGCGGGTGTTCGGCCCCTTGCTCGCGGCCACCCCCGAGGGGAGCGAGGCACCATGAGCGAGACCCTCGACCCCCTGGGCATCCCGCTCTCGGGCCTGCACCTCATCGAGGCCAGCGCCGGCACCGGAAAGACCTACACCATCGCACAGCTCGTGCTGCGTCTGGTGGTGGAGACGGGGCTGTCCCTGGAGCAGATCCTGGTCCTGACCTTCACCGAGGCGGCCACGGAGGAGCTGCGCGAGCGCATCGCGCGGCGGCTCCGCCAGGCCCTCGAGGCCCTCAACGGGTCGCCGACGAAGGACACCCTGCTATCGGCCTGGGTGGCGTCCCGTCCCGAGCCCGACCTTGCCAAGGCCCGGCTGGAGGCCGCCCTCGCCGGTCTGGACCTGGCAGCCATCCACACCATTCACGGATTCTGCCAGCGGGTGCTGCGGGACTTCGCCTTCGAGAGCGGCACCCCCTTCGATACCGAGCTCATCACAGACGAGCGGGACCTCCGCCGGGCCGCGGCGGAGGACTTCTGGCGCCGGCGCGTGGCCCCGGCGGGGCGCGCCGAGGCGGCCTGGATGCTCGAGGAGCTTCCCGAGGGCCCCGAGTCCCTGCTGGATCTGCTGAAGGCCAGCCTGGGGTCCGCGCCGCCCCAACTGGTGGAGCTCGATCGGGAGGGATTGATCAGGGGCCTTGCCGCCGTCGACGACCTCCACCGTCGCCTGGCCGAGGCCTGGCCCATTGCCCGCCCGGACATGAGCGCCCTGCTGCTCGATGGCGGGGCCCTCAAGGGAAACGTCTACAGGCTCAGTGCCGTCGACAGGGCCATCGCGGAGATGGACGCCCTCTGCGACGGACCACCACCCTCGAAGGTGCCGGAAAAGCTCGCGCTCTTCACCCCCGGAAAGCTCGAGGCATCAACCAAGAAGGGCCACACCACCCCGACCCACCCGTTCTTCGCGCTCTGCGGCGAGCTGGCGGCCCTCGATCTCCCGGGCCTCGCCCGCACCCGCCGGGCGGTCCTGCTGGGGAATGCCCTCGCCTTCCTCCGGGAGGAGCTCAGACGGCGCAAACGGGAGCGGCGGGTGACCTATTTCGACGACCTGCTGAGCGAGACCGCCGAGGCCCTCGCCGGCCCCCGGGGCCCGGCCCTCGCCGAGGGGATCCGCGCCCGGTTCCCCCAGGCCCTCGTGGACGAGTTTCAGGACACGGACCGGCTCCAGTACCGAATCATCGAATCCGTCTACGGGGACGCCCTGACCGGGGATCCGGCCCTGGGGCTCTATCTCATCGGCGACCCGAAGCAGGCGATCTACGGCTTCAGGGGGGCCGACATCTTCACCTACATCGCCGCCCGGCGGCAGGCCCGCGACCGGGGCCGGATCCACACCCTGGACACCAATCGGCGCTCGGCCTCCGGTCTGGTGGAAGCGGTCAACCGGCTGTTCGGGCGGGTGCGGGCCCCTTTCATCTACGAGGGGGACATCGACTTCGAGCCGGTCAGGCCGGGACCGGACGCGGACCGGGAGCCCCTGCGGATCGGCGGTGTCGAGGCTCCCCCCCTGGTCTTCCGGTGGCTGCCCCTCGCCGAGGACCGAGCCACCAGGGACGGACGCCGCCTCCTCGCGGACCCGGCCCGTGAGCTGGCCGTCAAGGACTGCGCGCGCGAGATCGCGCGGCTCCTGGCCGCCCCCGCCCGACTCGGGGACCAGGCGCTCAGGGCCCGGGACATCGCCGTGCTTGTCCGCAGCCACCGCGACGGCCTGGCGGTTCGGGAGGCCCTGGCCGGGGTCGGCGTCGGGAGTGTCAGCATCGGCCAGGAGTCGGTATTCGAGACGGAGGAGGCGGAGGACCTCGCGGCCCTGATCGCCGCCCTGGGACCGGGCTGCGGTGACGGGACCCTGCGGCGCGCGCTGGCCACCCGCTCCCTGGGCTGGTCCGCGGCCCGACTGGCCGCCCTGGATGCCACCGGCGGCGGCGATCCGGCCCCCTGGGACCGGATCCTGCGGGACTTCGAGACCTACCGGGTGCTGTGGCAGGAGCGGGGTTTCATGGCCGCCATGGGGGCCCTGCTGCACGGGCTGGGGGTTCCGGCACGGCTGCGCCGGGGCCCCGAGGGGGAGCGCCGGCTCACCAATCTGCTGCACCTGGTGGAGCTGGCCCAGGAGGCGTCTCGGGAGCACCTGGGGCCCGACGCCCTGGGACGCTGGCTCGCCGACCGTCGCTCGCAACCCGGGGCCGGGGGGGACGCCGCCCTGCTGCGTCTGGAGAGCGACGAGAACCTGGTGCAGGTGGTCACCTTCCACAAGAGCAAGGGCCTCGAGTACCCGGTGGTGTTCATCCCGATCCCCTGGTCCAAGGGTCCCCTGCCCGACCCCCGCGACCCGGTGGCCTTTCATGACCCCGAGACCCTGGAGCCCTGGCTGGATCTGGGCTCCCCCTGCCAGGACGACCATCGGACCCTCGCGGAACGGGAAGACCTGGCCGAGCGGCTGCGTCTCTTGTATGTGGCCCTAACCCGGGCCAAGCGCCAGTGCGTGGTCCACTGGGGAGCGGTCAACCAGGCGGAGGGCTCCGCCGCCGGCTACCTGCTGCACCAGGGTCCCGAAGGCGAGCCGGCCGCGCAGCGGATGCCCGGGCTCGCCGCCGCGGAGCTGCGGGGCGACCTGGAGGCGCTGGCGCGTTCCGCCCCCGGGGCCATCGCCGTCGAGGATCTCGGGGGGGAGGACAGGACCGACGGGACACCCACCCCAGGGGGGACGGAGGACCTGCGCCCAGCGCAGTTCCGTGGCTCCATCCCGGCAGACTGGCGGATCCTGAGCTTCTCCGCCCTGGCGGCGGGACAGGGCCAGGGGCCGGAGCGGCCCGACCACGACGCCCTCGCCGAGCCGCGGCCGGGAGCGGCCGACGAGACCTCGGCCCTGGGTGGCGGAGAGCCGGTCGACGCGGAGGGCCCCAGGCCGGGGGACGCGGCCGAGGCCATCGAGCCCATCTTCCGCTTCCCCAGGGGGGTGCGTGCCGGCCACTGCCTGCACGACCTCTTCGAGCACCTGGACTTTTGCGAGGCCGAGGGTCCCGGCCTGGAGCGGGAGGCCCGCGCCGCCCTGGCCCGGCATGGCATCGAGGATCTCTGGACACCCACCCTGGTCGAGCTGGTCGGGCGGGTCCTGGATACCCCCCTGACGCGCGAGGGTCTGCGGTTGCGGGGGCTCGGGCCGGAGGATCGGCGCAGCGAGCTGGAGTTTCACTTCTCCCTGAGGGGCCTCATGACCGATGCCCTGGGGCGGGTGCTGGCGGACCACGGGTTGCCCGCCCAGGTCTCGCTCCCCACCGATCGACCGACGGGATCACTGGAAGGACTCATGAAGGGCTTCGTGGACCTGGTGCTGCGCCACCAGGGTCGCTTCTACGTGCTCGACTACAAGTCCAACCACCTGGGGGATCGGCCGGAGGACTACGGCCCGGTCCAGATCGCCCGGGCCATGACCGAGCATCGGTACCATCTCCAGTCCCTCATCTACACCGTCGCCCTGCATCGCTACCTCAGGGTCCGGCTGCCCGGATACGACCCCGGGCGGCACCTCGGCGGCTCCCTCTACCTTTTTGTGCGCGGCATGCGACCAGAGCTGGGTCCCGAGCGAGGGGTATTCCGATCGAGACCCAGCCCGGCCCTGATCCAGGACCTGGACCGGATCCTCGGCGGATCGGAAGGACCGCGGCCATGAGCCTCACCACCCAGTCGGACGGCCAGTCGCTGGCCCCATTGTCCCGCGCGGTCGCCGCCGGGGCGCTGCGTCCCGTGGACCAGTACTTCGCCCGCTGGCTGGGGGACGTGTCCGGCACCCCGACCCCCGGCCGACTCCTCGCCGCCGCCCTGGCCAGCCACCGGCTCGGACAGGGCCATGTCTGTCTCGAGCTGGGGAGCGTCGCCGGCCGCAACCCATTTCCAGGGCTCTCGGACCTGCGGGCGCCCGACCTGCACAGCTGGCGCCAGGAGCTCATGGGGTGGCCGGCGGTGGGCGGTCCCGGCGCCCACGCCCCCCTGGTGCTCGACGGAGAAGACAGGCTCTACCTCGGTCGTTACTGGCACTACGAGCGGAGCCTGGCGGAGGGGGTTCGGGCGAGGGCCATAGGGTCCCACACGGACCCGGATCTCGGGCGGCTGCGGGAAGGCCTCGATCGGCTCTTTCCGCCGCTCCCGGACGGGGAGGTCGACTGGCAGCGGGTCGCCGCGGCGCTCGCGATGCTCCGGCCCCTGTGCGTGATCTCCGGCGGTCCCGGGACCGGCAAGACCCGCACCGTCACCGCCGTGCTCGCGCTCGCCATCGAGCGGGGACTCGGCCGGGGCGGGCTGCCCCGCATCGCCCTCGCCGCACCGACCGGCAAGGCGGCCGCTCGGCTCACCGAGTCCATTCGGGGGGCCAAGGGCGCCTTCCTCGACGCGGGGGCCCTGGAAGCCGGCATCGCCGCGGCCATCCCGGAGGAGGCCCGGACCCTGCACCGGCTCCTCGGCACCCGCCCCGGCCGGGTGGCCCCCCGCCACGGGCCGGAGAATCCGCTGCATCTGGACCTGCTGGTGGTGGACGAGGCATCCATGCTGGATCTGCCCCTGGCCTCGCGCCTGCTGGCGGCCCTCCCCGAGGGTTGCCGCCTGCTGCTGATCGGCGACCGGGACCAACTCGCCTCGGTGCAGGCGGGCTCGGTGCTGGGGGACCTGTGCGGCCCGCAGCGGGAGCCCCGCTACTCCCCGGGACTCACTGCCAGCCTGGAGTCGGTCGTCGGGGCGCGCCTGCCCCCGGACGCCAGGCTGGAGGGTCCGGTCGTCCCGATCCCCAACGCCATGGGGGACGCCATCGCGCTCCTGCGCCGCAGCTATCGGTTCGGTCCCGACAGCGGGATCCGGCGCCTCGCCTCCGCCGTCAACCGGGGGGATGGGCCAGGCGCCCTGGCGATCCTGGAGGGGGGCCATGCGGATGCGCGACGCGTCGATCTGGGCGCGGACCCCGGCGCCTTGGGAGACTTCATCGCCGACTTCGTGGTACCCCGCCACCGACGGCTGCTGGACGCCGGGGATCCGACCAGGGCGCTGCGGGCCCTGGGTGCCTATCGGGTGCTGTGCGCGGTGCGGGAGGGGCCCTTCGGCCTGCACAGCGTCAACCGGCTGGCCGAGCGGGCCTTGACCGCCGCCGGCCTGATCCGCCCGGAGGGCGGACGCTACCCGGGACAGCCCATCCTGGTGACCGCCAACGACTATGACCTGGGGCTCTACAACGGGGACGTGGGGCTGCTCCTGCCGGACCCGGTCGACGGGACGCTGTATGCCTGGTTCGAGGGACCGACGGGACCGCGCCGGCTCTCACCCCAGCGACTCCCGCCGGCGGAGACCCTGTTCGCCATGACGGTGCACAAGAGTCAAGGGTCCGAGTTCGACGAGGTTGCCCTGATACTTCCCCGCCACGACAGCCGGGCGCTGTCCCGGGAGCTGATCTACACGGGCATCACCCGCGCCCGCCGAAGCGTGACCCTGGTGGGCCCGGCGGCCGGGCTGATCCAGGGCGTCGCCCGCCGGGTTGAGCGCTCATCGGGGCTGCGCGACGCCCTCTGGGGTCCGAGCGCTCCGTAGGGCGGATGCCCGCAGGATGATCCGCCATTTCGCCGGCCACCCTGTTCCCTCTTCCCGCAGCCTCCCCCCCGACGCGGGAGCGACCGGCCGGCACTGTGGCTCCCGGCAATTGGCGGAACCGCGATCGCGTTCCGCCCTTCAATCGCCGCGGCGCCATCAACCGGGCATGGTGGGAAAGCCGGCCCGGGGGCCGATGTCGTAGCGGTCGCGGGCGTAGAGGGGCGGGGCCTGCATATAGATGCCGACGAGCCTGGCGAGGCTCTCCAGGGCGTCCAGATGGATGCGCTCGTAGCCGTGGGAGGCGTCGACGCCGAAGGTCACCAGGGCGGTTCGCACATCGTTGCCCGCCTCGACGGCGGCGGCGCTGTCTGAGCGGTAGTAGCGGAACACGTCGCGCTGGTGGGGGATCTGGAACTCCTGGCAGAGCTGGATGATCCGGTGGGTGAGGTGGTAGTCGAAGGGTCCGGTCTGGTCCGCCATGGCGATCGTGACGCCGAACTCGCTGGAGTTCTGGCCCGGGGCCGTGGTGCCGTTGTCGATGGTGAGCATCTCCGCCACGTCCTGGTGCAGGGCGGCGGAGGCCCCGGAGCCGATCTCCTCCGAGATGGTGAAGAGCGGGTGGCAGTCCACCGCGAGCGGCAGCTTCTGTCGCCTGATCGCCTCGATGGCGGTGAGCAACACGGCGGCGCCGGCCTTGTCGTCCAGGTGACGGGCGTTGATGAAGCCGGTCTCGGTCACCTCGGGCGCGGTGTCGATGGCGATGTAGTCGCCCACGTGGACGCCCAGACGCAGCAGGTCCTGGAGGTTGTGAGCCACGGCGTCGATGCGGAACTCGACGTAGTCCCAGCCCCCCGGCTGGTTGTCGATCTCCGGCGCGAAGGTGTGGCCGGAGGCCTTGAGCGGGAGGATGGTCCCGCGAAGCTGGCCGGTGTCCATGAACAGGGTCCCGCGGGCGCCCTCCGCGAAGCGGGCGTTCCAGTGGCCCACCGGCACGACCTGCAGCCGCCCGTTGTCCTTCAGGCTCTTCACCATGGCGCCCAGGGTATCGATATGGGCCACGATGGCGCGGTCGGGCTCTGACACGGCGCCGCTCAGGTTCGCGCGGATCGCACCCCGGCGGGTCAGCTCGAAGGGGACAGACAGCCGCTCGAGCTCCTCGCACACCAGGTGAACCACCCGGTCCGTGTAGCCGGAGGGACTCGGGGTGAACAGGAGCTTGAGTAGGATCTCAATCAGATAGTCGGAGTCGATGGCGGGTAGCTTCAAGAGGCGATCTCCCGAGCGGCGGTCATCGGAAACAGCAGGTCGACGAAGCGCTTGGCGGTGGGCTGGGGCTCGTGGTTGGCGAGTCCCGGGCGCTCGTTTGCCTCGATGATGACATAGTCCGGGCGGTCCACGGCGGGCACGATGAAATCGAGCCCGGTGACCGGGATGTCCAAGGCCTCCGCGGCCGACACCGCGGCCGCCGCCAGCTGCGGATGCAGCTCGGCGGTCACGTCGTGGATGGTGCCCCCTGTGTGCAGGTTGGCGGTCTTGCGCACCTGCAGCACCTCCCCGTCGGGCAGGACCGTATCCCATCCATGGCCCGACTGGGCGATGCAACGCTCCGTCTCCGAATCCATGGGGATGGCGCTCTCGCCGCCGGTGGCCGCGCGGCGCCGCCGGCTCTGGGCCTCGACCAGCTCGCGCACGGACTGCCGGCCGTTGCCCACCACCTGGGCGGGCTTGCGGATGGCGGCGGCAACCACCTTGAAGTCGATGACCACGACGCGCAGGTCGTCGCCCTGGACGAACTCCTCGAGGATCACCGTATCGCAGTAGCGCCGGGCGCCGCGGATGGCCCGCTCCAGACTCTCCGGGTCGCGGACATCGACGCTGATCCCCGCCCCCTGCTCGCCCCGGGCCGGCTTGACCACGACCCGCTCGAGCCGGGACAGGAACGCCTCGGCCTGGTCCAGGGACTCCACCCGGGCCTGCTCGGGCACCCGCAGGCCCGCCCGGCGCAGCACCCGATGGGTGACCGCCTTGTCGTCGCAGCGGCTCATGGCGATGGCGGTGGTCAGCTCGCTCAGGGATTCCCGGCAGACGACGCGCCGACCCCCGAGCACCAGGGCGAAATAGCCCGCGGCGGCATCGATCACCTCGATACCGATCCCCCGCCGACGGGCCTCGTTGACGATGATGGCCGCGTAGGGGTTGAGGTCCGCCTCGGGCGTCCGGCCGAGGAACAGGGGCTCGTTGTAGGCGTTCTTGTTCTTGATGGCGAAGACCGGGATGCGCTGGAAGCCCAGCCGCTCATACAGCTTGATGGCCTTGAGGTTGTCGTGCATCACCGAGAGATCGATGAACACGCGGCCCCGCGCCTGGTAAAACTCGACGACCTGGCGGACCAGGCTCTCGCCGATCCCCGGGTAGGGGGCCTGGGCATCGACCGCGAGGGCCCAGAGGCTGGCGCCGTTCTCCGGATCGTCGAAGGCGGCCGCGTGGTCCACGCCGCTCACCACGCCCAGGATGGCACCGTCCTGCTCGTCCTCCGCCACCCAGTAGGTCAGGACCCGGGAGGTGCGCTGGTCCCAGACAAAGTCCGCACCCGGCGGAACCATGCGCCGGCTCGCATAGAGCCGCTGGATGGCATTGGCGTCCTCCCGGCTGTTGAGGAGGCGCACGTGGAACCCTTTTGGTCGTTTCAAAGGGGCATGGTAGCGCTCTGTCCAGAGGCGGAAGGTGTGGGAGGGATCCAGAAACAGGTCCTGGGGGGCGTAGGAGAGCACCACGTGGGGATCGCTGAGGTAGAGCGCCACGTCCCGCTTCCCGGGGCGCTCCTCCCGCAGCACCTCGGCCAGCTGGCGAAGGTCGGCGAAGGTCTGCCCGAAGAGGAGCCGCCCCCAGCCGCAATCCACCACCGCGGTCCCACTGAGATCCAGATCCGCCCGTGGTCTGCGGTCCCAGCTCTTGACCGAGGGGGCGCGGCTTCGCTCCAGCCGGTGATCGGTACGTTCTCTCATGGATCTGGTCCTCGCCTGCTTCGCTACGACTGCATCCGTGGGACTCGGGCGGATCAAATCCCGTTCTCCTGGAGCCACAGCTCCAGGAGGGCGACCTGCCAGAGCTTGGAGCCCCGCAGCGGGGTAATGTGCTCCTCGGGCGCCGCCAGCAGCTCGTCCACGTAGGGCCGCTGAAAGAGACCCCGCTCCTGGGCCCGCCTGGAGTGCACCAGGTCCCGCACCATCTCCAGCACCTCGCCGCGCAGGTACTTGAGGGCCGGGACGGGGAAATAGCCCTTCGGCCGGTCGATGACCTCCGCCGGGATCACCCGCCGACCGACGGCCTTGAGCACGCACTTGCCCTCGTCGCACAGCTTGTGCTCGTCGGGGATTCGGGCGGCCAGCTCCACCAGCTCGTGGTCCAGGAAGGGGACGCGCGCCTCCAGGCCCCAGGCCATGGTCATGTTGTCCACCCGCTTCACCGGGTCGTCGACCAGCATGACGAGCTGGTCGATGCGCAGGGCCTTGTCCACGGGCGCATCGGCACCGGGGCGGGCAAAGTGGCCCGCGATGAAGGCGCGGCTGTAGTCCTCCCCATGAAAGCGCGGGTTGACGGCACGGCGGTACTCCTCATGGCTGCGATCGCAGAAGGCCCGGGCGTAGTCCGCGACCGGATTGGCGCTGCCCACCATGGGGGGATACCAGTGATAACCCGCGAACACCTCGTCCGCGCCCTGCC
>Ga0316580_10000134_pt1 | contig 14240 bp, 14 predicted proteins | sample S0NA_2_FD_204519 | JGI IMG/M metagenome (GOLD analysis project Ga0316580, IMG submission 204519) | Rhizosphere microbial communities from salt marsh grasses in Alabama, United States - S0-2_160517rDrB | ecosystem: Host-associated > Plants > Roots > Rhizosphere | place: USA: Alabama | collected... | reverse complement strand
GCGCCCTATGGCTGGCGCGGCGGACTGTGGTCGCTGGAGCATGGCAGTCCCCCGGCGGACGACGCCGATGCCGCGCTGCCGCGGCATGTGGTCGCCTACGATTTCGGCATCAAGCGCAACATCCTGCGAATGCTGGCCGAGCGCGGCTGCCGCGTCACCGTGGTGCCGGCCCAGACCCCCGCCGCCGAGGTCTTGTCGATGGACCCGGATGGCGTGTTTCTCAGCAACGGGCCCGGCGATCCGGAGCCCTGCGACTACGCGATCACCGCCATCCGCACGCTACTGGACGCCGGCATGCCGCTGTTCGGCATCTGTCTCGGCCACCAGCTGCTCGGGCTCGCCTGCGGAGCGCGTACGACAAAGATGAAATTCGGCCACCACGGGGCCAACCACCCGGTGAAGGTGCTGACCACCGGCGAGGTCATGATCAGCAGCCAGAACCATGGGTTCGCCGTTGACGAGCAGAGCCTCCCCGAAACCGTCACTGCCACCCACCGCTCCCTGTTCGATGGTTCCCTGCAGGGGATTCATCACCGGGAGCACCCCGCCTTCGGCTTTCAGGGGCATCCGGAGGCGAGCCCGGGGCCCCATGACGTGGCGCCACTGTTCGACCATTTTGTCGAGCTGATGGAGGCCCGGCGCCGAGCCGCGGCGGTGTGAGCCGCGACCGAGAGACGATCAGAAAGAAAACCCGCAGCGCCGTCCATGCCTAAGAGAACCGACATCCAAAGCATCCTGATCATCGGGGCCGGCCCGATCGTGATCGGTCAGGCCTGTGAGTTCGACTACTCCGGCGCCCAGGCCTGCAAGGCGCTCCGCGAGGAGGGCTACCGGGTCATCCTGGTCAATTCCAATCCGGCGACCATCATGACCGACCCGGAGATGGCCGATGCGACCTACATCGAGCCGATCAACTGGCGGGTCCTGGAGCGCATCATCGAGCAGGAGCAGCCGGATGCGATATTGCCGACCATGGGCGGGCAGACGGCGCTGAACTGCGCCCTCGACCTGGTCCGCGAGGGGGTGCTGGAGCGCCATGGTGTCGAGCTGATCGGTGCCTCGCGCGACGCCATCGACAAGGCCGAAGACCGCGACCTGTTCCGCCAGGCCATGGTACGCATCGGGCTGTCCGTGCCGCGCTCGGTGGTTGCGCACAGCCTCGAAGAGGCATTCCAGGTCCAGGCCCAGATCGGCTATCCGGCCATCATCCGACCATCGTTCACGCTCGGCGGCAGCGGTGGCGGCATCGCCTACAACACCGAGGAGTTCGATGCCATCTGCCGGCGCGGACTGGACCTGTCGCCGACCAACGAGCTCCTGATCGAGGAGTCGGTGCTCGGCTGGAAGGAGTTCGAGATGGAGGTGGTCCGCGACCGGGCGGACAATTGCATCATCATCTGCTCCATCGAGAACCTGGACGCCATGGGCGTTCACACCGGTGATTCCATCACCGTCGCCCCCGCGCAGACGCTGACCGACAAGGAATACCAGATCATGCGTGATGCCTCGATCGCCGTGCTGCGGGAGATCGGCGTCGACACCGGTGGATCGAACGTGCAATTCGCGATCAACCCGGCCGACGGGCGCATGGTCATCATCGAGATGAACCCCCGGGTGTCGCGCTCGTCGGCGCTGGCCTCGAAGGCCACCGGCTTCCCGATCGCCAAGGTCGCCGCCAAGCTCGCGGTGGGCTACACCCTCGACGAGCTGCGCAACGAGATCACCGGTGGTGCGACGCCAGCGTCCTTCGAGCCGACCATCGACTACGTGGTCACCAAGGTTCCGCGCTTCGCCTTCGAGAAATTCCCCCAGGCCGACCCCAGGCTGACCACGCAGATGAAGTCCGTCGGCGAGGTGATGGCCATCGGCCGCAACTTCCAGGAGTCGCTGCAAAAGGCCCTGCGGGGGCTGGAGACCGACAAGGACGGGCTCAACGAGCAGCTCGATCTGGCCGACCCCAACGCCATTCGCCAGCTGCGCCAGGAGCTGCGCCAGCCCGGGGCCGAGCGTCTGTTCTATCTGGCCGATGCGCTGCGTGCGGGCATGACCCTCGACGAGGTCCAGGAGCTGACCGGGATCGACCCCTGGTTTCTGGCGCAGATCGAAGAGCTGATCGCCATCGAGCACGAGGTCAAGGTCGCCGGCTGGGACGGGCTCGATGCCGATCGTCTGCGCCGGCTGAAGCGCAGGGGCTTCTCCGATCGGCGCCTGGCGACGCTTGCCGGCACGGACGAGGCCGCGGTGCGCGAGCGACGCCATGCCCAGGGTATCCGACCGGTCTACAAGCGTGTCGATACCTGCGCCGCCGAGTTCGCCGCCTCCACCGCCTACCTGTATTCGAGCTACGACGAAGAGTGCGAGGCAGACCCGAGCGACGCCAAGAAGGTCATGGTCCTCGGCGGCGGCCCCAATCGCATCGGCCAGGGCATCGAGTTCGACTACTGCTGCGTCCACGCCGCCTTCGCCATGCGCGACGACGGCTACGAGACCATTATGGTCAACTGCAACCCGGAGACCGTCTCCACCGACTACGACACCTCCGACCGGCTCTACTTCGAGCCGCTGACGCTGGAGGATGTGCTGGAGATCGTCGACAAGGAGCGACCGTTCGGCGTCATCGTCCAGTACGGCGGCCAGACCCCGCTGAAGCTTGCACGGGCGCTGGAGGCCGCCGGCGTCCCGATCATCGGCACCTCGCCCGATTCCATCGACCTGGCCGAGGACCGCGAGCGCTTCCAGCAGCTGATTCAGCGCCTCGGGCTGCGCCAGCCACCGAACACCACCGCCCGCAGCGAGCAGGAGGCGGTCACCCTGGCCGCCGAGATCGGCTACCCGCTGGTGGTGCGGCCATCGTATGTCTTGGGGGGGCGGGCGATGGAACTGGTCTACGACGAGGCCGATCTGCGCCGCTACATCCAGACCGCGGTGAGCGTGTCCAACCAGTCGCCGGTGCTGCTCGACCGCTTCCTCGACGATGCCATCGAGGTCGACGTCGACGCCATCTGCGACGGAGAGCAGGTGCTGATCGGGGGGATCATGGAGCATATCGAGCAGGCAGGCGTTCATTCCGGCGATTCCGCTTGCTCGCTGCCGCCTTACACGCTGTCCGAATCGATCCAGGATCAGATGCGCGAGCAGATGACGCGAATGGCCTTGGCCCTCGATGTGCGCGGGCTGATGAATGCCCAGTTCGCCATCAAGGATGACCAGGTCTACATCCTCGAGGTCAATCCGCGCGCCTCGCGGACTGTCCCTTTCGTGTCCAAGGCCATCGGCATCCCGCTGGCCAAGGTCGCCGCGCGGACCATGGTCGGGCGCTCACTGGCCGAGCAGGGCTATGCTTCCGAGGTCCGTCCCGGGCACTACTTCGTCAAGGAGGCCGTGTTTCCATTCATCAAGTTCCCCGGTGTCGACACCATGCTCGGGCCGGAGATGAAGTCCACCGGCGAGGTGATGGGTATCGGGGAATCGTTCGCCGAGGCCTACGGCAAGGCCGAAGATGCTGCGGGCACGCATTTGCCACGCCCCGGAAAGGCCCTGCTCAGCGTGCGCGAGGCAGACAAGCAACGGCTCGTCCACGTCGCCGAGCAGCTCGTGGAGCTCGGCTTCACGCTCTATGGCACCCATGGCACCGCCCGCGCCATGCGCGATGCCGGACTGGCGTGTGAAGGGGTGAACAAGGTCAAGGAGGGTCGGCCACACATCGTCGACATGATCAAGAACGGCGAGGTGGATTTCATCGTCAACACCACCGAGGGTGCCCAGGCCATCGCTGACTCCGCCGAGATCCGCCGTGCGGCGCTTCAGCACAAGGTCAGCTACACGACGACGCTGGCGGGCGCCGAGGCAACCTGTCTGGCGCTGAAGCTCGGCGAGGTGCAGCAGGTCAATCGGCTGCAGGACCTCTACTGAGGGGCGATGGTCCGCGTAGCGCATGGCTGCCGAGCCTTTACGGGGCTGCTGTGAGCGGCTAACCTGCGGCCTCGTCCAGCACGGCCTGCTCTAGGGCCCGGGACCTCCCATCGTTTCGAATCATCTATTAGGCCGGATCACGGGTATCGGCGCTGGTCCCCGTCGTCCCGTTACCGAAGACCGGCTTTAGACCAAAGGGGACGGCATTATGAAGAAAGTACCCTTGACCGCAGCGGGCGCAGAGCAGCTGCGCGCGGAGCTCGAGAAGCTCAAGCGCGTCGAGCGACCAAAGGTCATCGAAGCCATCGCCGAGGCTCGTGCCCACGGTGACTTGAAGGAGAACGCCGAGTACCACGCCGCGCGCGAGCAGCAGGGCTTCATCGAGGGCAGGATCAAGGAGATCGAAGCGAAGCTGTCGCATGCCCAGATCATCGACGTCACTAAGCTCTCCCCCAATGGCAAGGTCGTTTTCGGGGCCACCGTCGATGTGCACGAGGCCGACAAAGATCAGGAGCACACATTCATCATCGTCGGCGACGACGAAGCCGACATCAAGCAGGGCAAGATATCGGTCAGCTCGCCGATCGCACGGGCGCTGATCGGCAAGGCGGAAGGCGACATCGCCTTGGTCGATGCACCGGGTGGCCAGCGCGAGCTGGAGATCCTCGAGGTCCGATACGAATAAGTCGCGGGATGACGCTGAGTGGATGGTGCGTCGTACCGGCGGTTGAAGGTGGCGATCCGCCAACTAGTCGCCGAAGCCGCACAGGGGTTGCCGCCAGGCTTGCGCTATCGACCACCGTTGCGGCCATCTGCACGAGGCCCCTCACCATGAACTGCGGCGCCAACCTGATCTCCGAGGGCGACAGCACCTTGCGGCTACTGACGGTCTGCGGTGAGCCGACTCAGGTCGAACAATTCGAAGACCGCTTGCCGCTGGCCCGATTCCAAGAGGACACCGGTGACTATGTCACCGAGTACGAGGTGCGCGCCTATGAGGTCTGGACCTACAACTACGGGCCGCGCCACCTCATCCAGCGCCTGACCATCCGCTATGGGAAGGTATACCGCATCGAAACCGGCGGCTATGGCTTCTGAGCGCGTGTTCGGGCCCGGTGGAGTGTCGGATGGCCTTGGCGCCTAGAATCGTTCCTCGATCCTTATCTGCGTCAGCCCCAGCTCGCGTGCCGCGACAGTTGCTTGGTCGAGATCGTGGTAGACCTTCTCGGTGCCGCCCGAGTCGGTGAACAGGACTTGATCGCCGTTGGCGCGCACCAGCAGTATGATCCAGCCGTTGGCGTCATCCGCTGGTTTCAAGATGGCCTCAGTCACTGTGCCGGCATCGACCTGTTGCGCTGCGTCGTCGTGATTCATGTTCTCCCCCTGATGGCCATCATCTAGGGTAGGCGGGTGGATGATGTGGTCGGGCTCCGTTCCGGCGCGGGTCCAGTGAGCACATAGCCACGGGTGCCTGCGACACGGTTGTTTGGGACCAGTTGGACGCCCTGCACGCAGCCTGTGCGTTCGGTGTTTCTAAGTATACTGTCGATCGACGAGCAGGGTCCGTCGCGCGGGCTTGCCGGCGACCAGCCACCTGCCTTGCCGCTTGTGGCAGTACTCTGATGGCGCTGGTCTTGCTTGGCCACGCTTGGGCATCTTCTACCTTGGACCCGGGCGGGTGTCGATGAAAGAAAATGCCTCACCTTGTCGTTCTTGAAGACTCGAATCCGTGGACGTCCGTTTCATCTGTGCGACCAATCGGGATCCGTTGCAGGAGGTTGCAGCGGGCCGTTTTCGGGAAGACCTGTATTACAGACTGCATGTAATCCCGATTCATATGCCGGCTTTGAGGGAGCGCAAAGACGACGTACTTATTCTCGCCCGCTACTTTCTAGCCAAGATCGCCAAGGAGGAAGGTAAGGCATTTTGCGGATTAGCGCCTGAGGCGCAGGATGCGTTGCTCTCTTTCGACTGGCCTGGAAACGTCCGCCAACTGCAGAACGTGATCCGAAACGCAGTGGTCTTGCATAATGGAGATCAGATCACGGTTGAAATGCTGCGTCTACCCCTTAAAGTCGGCCCACCATCACCAACGATGTATCCAGTTCCAGTTCCTGGCCGATGCGGGTATCCCGAGTCTATACCACCAGCAGCCAACGCCGGCCTGAAGCCTTTGTGGCTGGTGGAGAAGGAGGCCATCGAGCGAGCGATTGACTATTGCGGTGGCAATATTCCGCGTGCCGCGGCGCTGCTCGAGGTAAGCCCTTCGACGATCTACCGAAAGCTCAAGACATGGACCTCCGAAGGCGCCTGACGGGTAGCAGCCGCGAGCCGATTTAACGATCTGCCCTTTCTGGCGTTTCCCGATTCACTTGTTGATCGTCGATTCGCCAGAAAGGTCCGGGCGGTACCCGTGTCCGGGTATCGCGGCAGCCCTCGCTAGCCAAGCGCTTCGGTTGTGTTGATGTTGTCCAGGTCATGCAATAGGTCTCAGTCGATCTCCAGCTGATTGTCCCCACCTTCCGATAGCACAATCTTCCAATCCTTTCCCTTAGCCGTTGCGTCCGGACCGGCTGTACAATACCATACGGAGGGCGTTGTTAATGTAGCTCCGACCGATTCGGTCGCTTCATATACCTTTTTGCCGGGGACGATGGCCAATGATCAAAGCTTACTCTCAGCGCGCCTTGCAACCGTATTCAGCTCAAGTGCAGATCGCCGAATCCGACAGCGCGCGGGCGCTCACGATGGATGGGGAAATCTGGGAGTTTCAATACATCTATTCGGCGGTGCCGGGTTCCGGCGCAAGCGCCAAGCAAGACGGGCGACGCGTTTTTCGAGCCGCGCATATCAGACAGCGGGATCTGGATGAGATCGTCCAGGAGGGGTCGTTAGAAGGCGAGCCGGTGGACGAACGTATAGTCGAGCTTGCGAGCTTTCTTGTTGGAGTCCGATTGCCGTTCCCGGCGGCAGACAGGTATGAGTATTGGCTCCTTGACGCAAAAGACGGCTTCCCGCTCGCGCTGATCTTTTCATGTGTCGAAGCGCCGCAGATGAGCTCCTTCCCTAAGGTCACCGAATGGACAGCGCTGCCGGCGGCGCAAATGCCTATTGCGACGTCGGAGCTGGAACGCACTCGATCGTACGGGCCCGTCAATTATCGATTGGAGCGGTGTGTCGCTGAACGCGCGGGCCCGAGACCCGAGGCCCAATGGTTTGCTCGCGGCGCCCGGGATACCCGAGATTTCCCGGCATTGCTGGTGCGCGAAGACTGGGACGGTGAAGAGTGTAACGATCTCTGCCGGCGTTACCTCGATAGGCAGTCCCCGAGGCTGTTGATGCTGCACGGATTAAGCCATGATGACCGCTCCCGGATGGAGTTGGCGGCGAAAGCGCATGCACTCGATGTTGCACGATTCTATCCGCTTTATCCAGCGATTGCCGATAGGGACACGGTCGACAGGATTCGTGTCGAGGCGCAACTCCGAATGGCTGCGGGAGAACAGGCCCATACCGTCGGCGGCTTTTCCGCGCGTTGACTGTATCGCCTCCACTCTCTATGTCAGCCATGACTTCCGGTACGCCTCCGTCGATGTCGGGATCGTGGGTTAGCCGTGGTGGTGGCCATGGTTGCGACAACGGCTGGCCAAAAAGGGCGGCGGGCAGCGTTGATATCAGTGTAATAGGGCTGCCCGGATCAGGGCGTTGGCGTCTCGTCAGCAGGGCGGCACCCCGTCTCGGGATCGTGTCCCAGCCGGTCCTTCGCGGGCGTTCGTGACCAGGGCTTGTCGTGCGTCGGGTCGCTGCGAGCGCTACAGTCCATCTGCCCCCGCTGCGGCAAAGCTTGCGCTAGGTCAATAGTGAGACTCGTCAGGATCCAGATCGTGTTCGGCGCGAGCTCGACGTGGATTGCGTGCATGCGCGACCAACGCGCTCCGTTATTTCTTTATTAAACAGGTGCTTAGCGTACTTTTGGTTGGCTGGCCCAGGCGATCATTGACGCGGATTATGCGTCCCGAAAAAATATATGAGTCGCGGAGCATATATCGATGTGCTTATACTTTGTGGTCCCTGCAGCTAGACGTCGCCGTTGAGTCGCTATTCACCCAGTGCATCGGTTGGATATTTACCTCTCCGGCACTCGGTAGGTCGGGCGCAGGGTCCTGGCCGGGCCACATTCCCCTGAGGTAATCGGAGTCACGATCTGATGTTCAGTAATCCCTTCGCAGAGCTCTCCGCTCTCATCCCACCTGCAGTCATGCAGGGTTATGTCGTTCTGATGGTCCTTCTGGTCATTGGCGGCACGCTACTCGACGTTGTCCACAAAAAGAGCGCAAAGTACTTTTTCGAGAAAGGTCAGTCGCTCAAGAAGCTTGCCAAGCGAGAGGTCGGCGGAAGCCAGAAGATCGGCCTGGCCGTCCACACCGTCGCTAACGAAGTGCTGGCATCCAGCGAGTTTGCCAACCCTGAGCGTCGAATTTCTCACCTTTTCATTATGTATGGCTTCATCGTCTTCGTGGTGACCACGGCCATCATGATCTTCGGTCTGCCGGCAGCGGAGGGCGAGGCATCGGCATTGACGCCGTTGCTGTGGCATCTGGGCGCGCTGTCGATCTGCATTGGTGGCTACTGGTTCTGGCTCAAGATTCGCGCCGACGTGCGCTCGGAAGGTCACCAGTGGTACGACGTGCATCAGTCCGACCTGTTCATCGTGTCGCTGCTGTTGATGGCGACGTTTGCGCTGATTTGGTCCTTGCTGCAGGCGGCCGGCGGAGGCGTACTGGCCGGTCTTGCGTTCGTCATCTTCATTGCGGCGGCGACCTCGCTGTTCAGCACCATCCTGTGGTCGAAGTTTGCGCACATGTTCTACAAGCCCGCGGCTGCGTTTCAGAAGAAGGTCGCCGTGGCCGACGGTTCCAGAGACAAGCTTCCCGATCTGCCTGAGCTGACCGATCCCGAGGTCAAGCAGCGATACCCCGATATCCCGGAGTACATGGGCGACAATCCGCCCTACATGGGCCTAGGTATCAAGCGCGAAGCTCCGACCCACTACTAATCTTGCCTCGTCGACTGAGGTCAAGAAGAGGAACCGAATATGCCAACTTTCGTCTATATGACTCGCTGCGACGGCTGTGGTCAGTGCGTTGATATCTGCCCGTCGGACATCATGCACATCGACACGACGGTTCGTCGTGCGTACAACATCGAGCCCAACATGTGCTGGGAGTGTTACTCCTGCGTCAAGGCTTGCCCGCATAACGCAATCGACGTCCGTGGCTATGCCGACTTCGCCCCTCTAGGCCACTCGGTACGCGTGCGCCGCGATGAGGAGAAGGGTGTCATCGCCTGGCGGATCATCTTCCGCAACGGCGAGAAGGACATGAACTTGCTGGCTCCGATCACCACGAAGCCTTGGGGTAAATTCATTCCGCAACTAAAGGATGTTCCGGCGCCCAGCCAGGAGCAGCGTGACAGCCAGCTGCTGTTCAATGAGCCCAAGTACATTCGCCTCGACGACGGCGACATACACACGCTCAAGTCAAACGGTCTGAAGATGATAGCCGGGGTGGAGGGCTACTAATGACTTACAAGACAATCGTTGAAGACGGCATCGATGTCCTCGTCTGTGGTGCAGGCCTGGGGGGGACTGGTGCCGCTTTCGAAGCCCGCTACTGGGGGAAGGATAAGAAGATCGTAATCGCTGAGAAGGCGAACATCGATCGTTCCGGTGCGGTTGCCCAGGGTCTCTATGCAATCAATTGCTACATGGGGACGCGTTTCGGCGAGAACAATCCTGAAGACCACGTCCGCTACGCGCGCATCGACCTCATGGGCATGGTCCGCGAGGACCTCCTGTTCGACATGGCCCGCCACGTCGACTCGGCCGTCCATCAGTTCGAGGAATGGGGCCTGCCGCTGATGCGCAACCCGAAGACGGGTGCCTACCAGCGCGAGGGTCGCTGGCAGATCATGATCCATGGCGAATCCTACAAGCCGATCGTCGCCGAGGCCGCGAAGAAGTCCGCCGACAAGGTGTTCAACCGCGTCTGCGTGACCCATCTGCTGATGGACGAGTCCAAGGAGAACCGCGTTGCTGGTGCCGTTGGCTTCAACGTTCGCACGGGCAACTATCACGTCTTCAAGTCCAAGACCGTCGTTGTCGCAGCCGGTGGCGCGTCCAACATCTTCAAGCCGCGCTCGGTTGGTGAGGGTGCTGGTCGTGTCTGGTATGCGCCCTGGTCTTCCGGCTCCGCCTACGGCCTGATGATCGGTGCTGGCGCGAAGATGACGCAGATGGAAAATCGCATCGTGCTCGCCCGATTCAAGGACGGCTACGGGCCGGTGGGCGCCTACTTCCTGCACCTCAAGACCTACACCCAAAACGGTCTGGGCGAGGAATACGAGTCCAAGTGGTTCCCCGCGCTCGAGGAAATGGTCGGCAAGCGGTATCTGGACGTCGAGGCTTCGCACCGAACCCATCGTCCGATCCCCACCTGCCTGCGCAACCACGCATTCATCAACGAGGTGAATGCAGGTCGTGGCCCGATCCACATGGTCACGATGGAGGCATTCCAGGATCCGCATCTCGAGGAGATCGGCTGGCACAACTTCCTCGGTATGACCGTCGGTCAGGCCGTGCTTTGGGCGGCGACCGACGTCAATCCGAAGTACGAGAACCCTGAGCTGACGACCTCGGAGCCGTACGTCATGGGCTCTCACGCGACCGGTTGCGGCGCTTGGTGCTCTGGTCCGGAAGACATTTCCCCGCCCGAGTACTTCTGGGGCTACAACCGCATGACCACCGTCGAGGGCCTGTTCGGCGCCGGTGACGCGGTGGGCGGCACCCCGCACGCCTTCTCCTCCGGTTCCTTCACCGAAGGTCGTCTTGCAGCCAAGGCCGCATGCAAGTACATCGATGATGGCAAGGCCGAGGGTATCCGGGTCTCTGACGATCAGATCAACCGCCGCAAGGAAGAGATCTACAAGCCGCTGGAGCACTACAAGGTCTATCGGAACGAGATCACGGCCGGCTCTGTCAACCCGAACTACATCAACCCACGTCAGGGTCTGGACCGGTTGCAGAAGTTGATGGACGAATACTGCGGTGGCGTCACGGTCAGCTACATGACCAACGAGAAGCTTCTGCACATCGGCCTAAAGAAGCTCAAGCTCCTGGAAGAGGATCTCGAGAAGATTGGCGCGGAGAACATCCATGAGCTGCTGCGTGCCTGGGAGCTGAAGCATCGTCACCTCACCTCCGAGGCCGTCATGCATCACACCCTGTTCCGCAAGGAAACCAGGTGGCCCGGCTACTACTACCGCGGTGACGCGATGAAGGTGGATGACGAGAACTGGCATGTGCTGACGGTATCCCGCCGCGATCCCCAGACCGGCGAGTACACCATGGAAAAGGCACCTTGCTATCATCTGGTCGAGGACAAGGCCGCGTAAGCTTGTCCTGATCGAGGTACATGGGCCCCCGCGCGCCGGGGGCCCCTGTCGCCTTTTTCCGTTTCGAAGCGCGGCTGGACTTCGGAGCTAGGACTCAGCGGGGCTTGACGTGGAGCCGTGCGAACGGCATAGCGGTCGACAGCGTCTATCAGGAGGTGCGCGTGCGCGCGATGCCCACTGGCTTGACCCTCAGTCCGTTGTCGTAGACCAAGACGCTGCTAGATGGCGATGTGAATGAACATCATCGACTTATCAGACGAAGAAATTCTCGAGATCGCCCACCCGATGTGGGACGATCTCATCAAGTTCTCGAACAAGGGTCAGTACGGAAAGTTCATAAGAAAATTCTCGTACGAGCTGCTGCTCGGCTTGAACGAGGTCGAGCTGGGCAAGCAGTTTGCACACAGCGACCTGGCGCGCGGCCTAGTGGAGGAGAGAGAGTTTCTCGGCCTCATTCGGCGGGGCGAGCATGTGACCGTTCTCTACCGAGTACGGAGCACGAAGAAGGAAGGGGAATGGCTCGGACGCATGGTTCTCGGCTATGAAAAAGGAGAGGTACGTATCTTCGCTGCATCGATTTTCTAGACCTATGAAAGAACGAATACAACACAATAAGTACGTCGAGCTAAGGTACAAAGTCGTCGATGCCAAGACCGGTAATGTTTTGACGGCCGTCGAGTTTCCACTGGGCTATGTACATGGCGTCAACGAGGTGCTTTCGCCTCGGGTCATGGCCGAGCTGGAAGGGAAGGTGGTCGGTGATAAGATTTCGGTAGAATTGGACTGTAATGAGCTGTTCGGCCCCAGGGACGAGTCTTTGGTTATTACCGACTATATCGAGAATGTGCCCGAGGAGTTCAGAGAGGTCGGGACGAGCATCCTCATGGAGAACGAGCAGGGCCAGACGAAAACATTCATTGTGACGAGGATCGATGACAAGACGCTGACGATCGATGGAAACAACCCGCTTTGTGGGCGTCAAGTGGTCTTCGAGCTTGATATATTGACGGTGCGGGATGCGACGGAGGCGGAGATTGCAGCCGGGGGCAAGGTCGAAAGGACGCCAAAGGTGGCCGGTGTCAAGGCGGTGCCGCTCTAGATCGCGGTCCGATATTGCGTCAGCCAGAAATTCCGGCACAGGTAAAAGAAAAGAGCATGCAGCTGAAACTCGACCCCTCACTGTTCGAAGAACAACAGCTACTTTTCGTCCGCGAGCTTGTTGAAAGCATCAGGGTCAAGCTGCAAGAGGCCGGCGTGGACGGTGGCAAGGTCGGAGACGTCACGGCAAGCATCGCATTCAGTGTCGCTAGCATGATCGACGACACCTCGGCCATTGACGTTGAGGGAGTTGAGGTGCATCCGTATCTGACGTTCCGCACATCGGACGACGAGCTGACTCACTGCGGTGAGAACTCGTATACGCATGAGTTCGTGTATGAGGTTTTGAAGGAGGTCTTCGAAAAGTAAGGCGAGGGACCACGGCTAATTCGTCATTCTATTTATGTCTGTCATTTTCGCTCGTCCGCCTGCGCTAGCGTTCGGCTGTCTAATGACTGCGGCGCGGCGTGATTTGGTGCTGAGGTTTGATTCCATCGCGAGGTGCCGGCCTTCTAGTTGGCGCTTTCGTTTTACCCTGAGAGGCATGTTCGCAGAAGGTGACCTATGAGCCAGCAATCCAAGACCAGACCAAAAGTTCCCGAGGGGACGGCCCGTTTCTATAAGACCAAGCAGATGGAGCCGAACGAGAAGGGTTTCGTTGGATACCAAACCATCTGGGACTCACTCCAAAAAGAGGTCGAATACAAGACCCCGAAACGTCCCTGACCGCTCTTTCGGTCGCGGGGTCCTTCGACTCCCGCGGCCGTCAAGCAGATTTGATGCTTGCTTGGGCCAAGTGCTCGCCGCTTCGGCGCCCTCACGCTCGTCTGTCGTCAGGGCGGCGTCCCGTCCCGGTCTCGCTCGGCCTTGCCGAGATGTTTGGTGCGCAGGGGGGGACTCGAACCCCCACGGATTGCTCCACTGGAACCTAAATCCAGCGCGTCTACCAATTCCGCCACCCGCGCAGCTGCTGAAATGAGCCGACCGGGAGAGTGTACCTTGAAATGCCGCGCTCGGGGCAGCGTTTTCCCCTGCTAGGCCGGGGGGTGTAGCTCGACTGGTCGGTGCTCGCTTTGGGCGAAATAGCGCCGCATGAACTCGTCGAAGTCGATCTGGTCGGCGGCCTCGATCCGGGCTTGTCGGCGGTGGGAGCGCGCGGTCAGCGCCTCCAGCCAGGCGTTGCGGCCCGGGTCCAGGGGCTGCGCACGAAACCAATCCCGGTGTTGCTCGCTCAGGCGGCAAGCAAATGTCGCGAAGCCCTGATCGGCGTCGCGCATCGCGGCGAGCATGCGTGCCGACGGTGTCAGCTCTGGATTGGCGATCTTTGCCTGCTGCGCCCTTACCGCGGCAGCGTGTGGGCCGTCGGTGTAGCCGTCAAGGAGCTCGGCGATGCCGAGAACCTGATCCAGCACGGTGTCGGCCCACTGCGTAAGCGGAACTAGGCCGTCTGTGGCATGCTCCAGTCGGAGGCCGGGCTCGCGTCCGCGGTGAGCTGCCAGTACCTCATTGCCGTCGATCAGGCGGCGCTCGCGCGCATCGATCCGCGGGCTTTCCGAGAGCAGGCAGTAGAACATCAGGCAGCAGAGGAATCGCATCTGCTCGGCGTCGATGCCGAGGGGGTCGAAGGCGTTGACATCGAGCGAGCGCAGCTCGATGTAGGCGATCCCGCGACGGCGCAGGGCGAGCGTCGGTCGTTCCATCCAGTCGGTGAGCTGCTTCGGGCGAACGGTGCTGTAGTATTCATTCTCGATCTGCAGCACGTGATCGTTGAGCTGCTC
>Ga0316580_10000131_pt1 | contig 14421 bp, 12 predicted proteins | sample S0NA_2_FD_204519 | JGI IMG/M metagenome (GOLD analysis project Ga0316580, IMG submission 204519) | Rhizosphere microbial communities from salt marsh grasses in Alabama, United States - S0-2_160517rDrB | ecosystem: Host-associated > Plants > Roots > Rhizosphere | place: USA: Alabama | collected... | reverse complement strand
GTTCACCTGCCGGGGATTGGCCTTGCCCTGGCTCTGCTTCATGACCTGGCCGACGAAGAAGCCGAGGACCTTGTCCTTGCCGGAACGATACTGGGCCACCTGCTCGGGATTCGCGGCGATGATGGCATCGATGAGGGGGTCGAGCGCGCCGCTGTCGGTGATCTGGCGCAGCCCCTTGGACTCGATGATGGCATCCACCTCCCCCTCGCCAGCCCAGAGTGACTCGAACACCTGTTTGGCGATCTTGCCGGAGATCGTTTCGTCCTGGATGCGCCGGATCAGGGCGGCCAGCTGGTGTGCGGCCACGGGACTCGCCGCGATCTCGGAGCCGGCGCGATTGAGGGCCGCCGCCAGCTCGCCCAGGATCCAGTTGGCGGCGAGCTTGGGCGCGCCGCTCTCCTGCGCCACGGCCTCGAAGTACTCGGCCTGCTCCCGGCTGCCGGTCAGCAGGCTGGCGTCGTACTCCGAGAGATCGAACCGGGCATGGAAGCGCTCGCGCTTGGCGTCCGGCAGCTCCGGAAGGTCCCCGGTTGCGTCGGCGATGAACGCGGCGTCGATCTCCAGGGGCAGCAGGTCGGGGTCCGGGAAGTAGCGGTAGTCGTTGGCCTCCTCCTTGGTGCGCATGGGTCGGGTCTCGTCCCGGCCCGGGTCGTAGAGGCGGGTCTCCTGGACCACCTGCCCGCCCCCTTCGAGCACCCCGATCTGCCGCTCCACCTCGAACTGGATGGCCCGCTCCAGGAATCGGAACGAGTTGATGTTCTTGATCTCGGTGCGCGTGCCGAACTGGGCCTGGCCCCGGGGCCGCACCGAGACGTTGGCGTCCATGCGGAAGGAGCCTTCCTGCATGTTGCCGTCGCTGATCCCGATCCAGCGCACCAGTTGGTGGACCTTGCGGGCATAGGCCACCGCCTCCTGGGGGGAGCGCAGGTCGGGCTCGGAGACGATCTCCAGCAGCGGGGTGCCGGCCCGGTTCAGGTCGATCCCCGTGAGCCCGTGGAAGTCCTCGTGAAGCGACTTCCCCGCGTCCTCCTCCAGGTGGGCACGGGTGACCCCGATCCCCTTGACCGTGGCGTCTTCCAGCAGGATCTCGACACGTCCTTCACCGACGATGGGGTGCTCGTACTGGCTGATCTGATAGCCCTTCGGCAGGTCGGGGTAGAAGTAGTTCTTGCGGGCGAAGACCGAGCGCTCCGCGATCTCCGCATCGATGGCCTTGCCGAAGCGCACCGCGAGCCGCACCGCCTCGGCGTTGAGCACGGGCAGGACGCCCGGGAGACCGAGGTCGATGGCGCAGGCTTGGGTGTTCGGCTCGGCCCCGAAACGGGTCGGGGCGCCCGAGAAGATCTTGGACTGGGTCGCGAGCTGGGTGTGGATCTCCAGCCCGATGACGGTTTCCCATTGCATTATTCGAACCCGGGAGGTGTTGCGCGATGCCAATCGGTCTCCTGCTGCAGCCGGTGCGCGACGTTGAGCAGACGACCCTCGTCGAAATAGTTACCGATGAGCTGCAGGCCCACCGGCATGCCCCCTGCGGAGGCGACAGGGATCGACAGGCCGGGAAGCCCGGCGAGATTGGTGGCGATGGTGTAGATGTCGTTCAGGTACATGGCCACCGGATCGTCCATCTTGGACCCGATCGGGAAGGCGGTGGTCGGGCTGGTGGGGCCCAGGATGATGTCCACCTGCTCGAAGGCGGACCTGAAATCGTCCGCGATCAGATGGCGGATCTTTTGGGCCTTCAGGTAGTAGGCGTCGTAGTAGCCGGCCGACAGGACATAGGTGCCGATCATGATGCGGCGCTGGACCTCCGCCCCGAATCCCTCCGAGCGGCTGCGCTTGTACAGGTCTTCCAGGTCCCTGGGGCTCTCGCAGCGATGACCGTAACGGACCCCATCGAAACGCGCCAGGTTCGAGGAGCACTCGGCAGGGGCGACCACGTAGTAGACGGGGACCGAGAGCGGACTGTTGGGCAGGCTGATGTCGCTCACCTTGGCGCCGAGGCGCTCATAGGCCCGGATCGCCTCCTGGATGGAGGCGGCCACCGCAGCGTCCAGTCCCTCGCCGAAGAATTCCTTGGGCAGACCGATCCGCAGTCCGTCCAGGTCCGCGCCGAGGCGCGACACGTACTCCGGCACAGGGGTGTCGACGCTGGTGGAGTCCCGGGGATCGAAGCCCGCCATCGCCTGGAGCATCAGGGCCGCATCCGCGGCCGAGCGGGCCATGGACCCTGCCTGGTCCAGGCTGGAGGCGAAGGCGATCATGCCCCAGCGCGAGCAGCGTCCGTAGGTGGGCTTGATGCCGGTGATGCCGCACAGCGCCGCCGGCTGGCGGATGGACCCGCCGGTGTCCGTGCCGGTCGCGGCGGCACAGAGCCGGGCGGCGACCGCGGCCGCGGAGCCGCCGGAGGATCCGCCGGGCACCTTGTCCGTGTCCCACGGGTTTCGAACGGGTCCGTAGTGACTGGTCTCGTTGGACGAGCCCATGGCGAACTCGTCCATGTTGGTCTTGCCGAGCAGCACGGCGCCGGCGGCATCGAGGCGTTCCACCACCGTCGCGTCATAGGGGGCGATGAAGCTGTCCAGCATCCGGGAGCCGCAGCTGGTGCGCAGCCCCTGGGTGCAGAAGATGTCCTTGTGGGCGATCGGGATGCCGGTGAGGGGGCCCGCCTCGGCGGCGGCGATGGTCCGATCGGCTTGCGCGGCCTGCGCCATGGCTTGCTCCCCGGCAACGGTGATGAAGCTGTTGAGCCGCGGGTCCAGGCGCGCGATCCGATCCAGGAAGTGCCCTGTGAGCTCGACGCTGGAGCACTGGCCCGTGTCGAGGTCGTGACGCAGCTCGGCGATCGTCTTGTCGTGCATCAAGCCTCCTCGCGTTGGATTCCAGACGTCCCGGCCCGAGGCCCTCGGTGCTCGGTGCTGGATGTGCGCATCATTCGATGACCTTGGGGACCAGATACAGGCCCCCCTCGGTTAGGGGCGCGATGGCCTGGAATCGGTCCCGCTGGTCCGGCTCGCTCGGGAGGTCCGGCCGGAGCCGCTGGGCCATGTGCAGGGGGTGGGCCATGGGCTCGACACCCTGGGTGTCCACCGCGTCCATCTGGGCGACCAGATCGAGGATCCGGGACAGGTCCTGCGCATAGCGCGCCGTCTCCTCCGGGGGGATGGCGAGTCTCGCCAGGTGGGCGATCTTTTCAACGTCTGAGCGCAGCAACGCCACTGGGGGTTCTCCTCCACTCGGGCCTGGGCCGAAAGAAGCAAAATAGCATAGGGGGCCGATCGCGCGGAACGCGGTACGGCCGTGCCCCGCCGCGAGCGCGCGTTCGCTACTTGGAACGTCGCGCCTTGCCGAGTTACGGACGGGTTGCTAGATTACCGGCCGCTTTCCTCCTTGGATTCCGTGGGATTTCCCCGAATCGTCCCCCCCGGCTGCCACGGAAGCTTGGCGTTGGACCTCCCTCGTAAGGTAAGTACCTGATGTTCTTCAGACGTTTTCGCGGACTCTTCTCCACCGATCTGTCGATCGATCTGGGTACTGCCAACACCCTGATCTATGTGCGTGGCCAGGGGATCGTGCTCAACGAGCCATCGGTGGTGGCAATCCGCCAGGAACGGGCGGGCGGGCCGAAATCCGTGGTCGCCGTGGGCGAGGAGGCGAAGCTGATGCTCGGGCGCACCCCCCAGAACATCACCGCGATCCGGCCGCTGAAGGACGGCGTCATCGCCGACTTCACGGTCACGGAAAAGATGCTCCAGTTCTTCATCCACAAGGTCCACGAGAGTCGCCTGGTCCGTCCCAGTCCGCGGGTCCTGATCTGCGTGCCCTGCGGTTCGACCCAGGTGGAGCGGCGTGCCATCAAGGAATCGGCGGCGGGAGCGGGGGCGCGAGAGGTCTACCTGATCGAGGAGCCCATGGCGGCGGCCATCGGCGCGGGACTCCCGGTGGACGAGCCCCGGGGCTCCATGGTCATCGACGTGGGCGGGGGCACGTCGGAGGTGGCCGTGATCTCCCTGAACGGCATCGTCTACTCCAACTCGGTGCGGATCGGCGGCGACACCTTCGATGATTCCATCATCAACTACGTGCGGCGCAACTACGGCACGTTGATCGGAGAGGCGACGGCTGAGCGGATCAAGCACGCGATCGGCTCGGCCTTTCCCGGAAACGAGGTCCTGGAGATCGAGGTCAAAGGACGCAATCTGGCGGAGGGCATTCCCCGCAGCTTCACCCTGAACAGCAACGAGATCCTGGAGTCGCTGCAGGAGCCGCTCATGGGGATCGTTGGCGCGGTCAAGACGGCCCTGGAGCTCACGCCGCCCGAGCTGGGCTCCGATGTGGCCGACCGTGGGATTGTCTTGACGGGGGGCGGGGCCCTGCTTCGGGACTTCGACCGCCTGGTGGAGGAGGAGACGGGCCTGCCCGTGGTCCTGGCGGAGGATCCCCTGACCTGCGTGGCCCGCGGTGGGGGCAAGGCGCTGGACATGCTCGACAGCCGCGGCCTCGACCTGTTCACCACGGAGTGACCGCGTCCTGATCCCGGGCGCTGCGTCGGGGTATCTTAGTAGGGGTCGCCGGCATCAGGTCTGCGGAGTCCTCCGCGAGGGTAGACGCCATCAAGCCCCTGTTCCTCCACGGCCCCTCTCCCACCTTCCGGGTGATCCTGGCGTCGCTCGCCGCCTTGGGGCTTATTGTCGCCGATCACCGGTATCACCACCTCGACGCCCTAAGGGCCTCACTCGCAGTGATGGTGTATCCGCTTCAGGTGCTCGCGGACCTGCCGGTGCGACTCGCGCGCCATGCCCAGGATCGGTTGGCGGACGAGCGCATGCTGCGTGATCGAAACGAGGCCCTGCGACGCGAGAATCTGGTGCTGAATGCCCGGCTCCAACAGCTCCTCGCCCTCGAGTCGGAGAACATGCGGCTGCGGGACCTGCTGGGCTCGTCATTCCGTATCGGGGAGCGGGTCTTGATCGCCGAGATCCTTTCGGTGGACCTGGACCCGGGACGCCAGCAGGTGATCGTGAACAAGGGGAGCAGCTCCGGCGTCTTCGTGGGTCAGCCCGTGCTCGATGCCAACGCCGTGATGGGTCAGGTCGTGCGGACCAATCCGCTTTCGTCGACGGTGCTCCTGATCACCGATTCGGAGCATGCCCTGCCCGTCGAGGTGAACCGCAATGGCCTGCGTACCATTGCCCGCGGGACGGGGGTCGGGCAGGACCTGGAGCTTCTGCACATACCGAAGAACGCCGACATCCGCGTTGGTGACCTCCTCGTAACCTCCGGGATGGGGGGGCGCTTTCCGCGCGGGTACCCGGTGGCTCGGGTGATCGGGGTCCGGCATGTCCCGGACGACCCCTTTACCGTGGTGACCGCGCAGCCGACGGCACGTCTCGACCGCAGCCGTGAGGTCCTCCTGGTCTGGACGCTGAGTCCCGAGCTTCGGGGCGAGACCTTGAGCGATCGCACTGCCGCGAGCGAATCGTCCGGCCCCACCGGCCGCGTCGGAGTGGCGCCGTGAGCGAGGCACCGAGCCGCGGGACCTGGATGGTCTTGCTGACGTTGGTGGCGGCGCTCTTTCTGACCATTCTGCCCCTGCCGGCCGCGGCTGAGGATCTCCGCCCCCAATGGGTGGCCCTGACCCTGATCTTCTGGGCGCTCGCCCTGCCGGATCGGGTGGGGGTGTTCTGGGCCTTCGGCACTGGACTGGTGCTGGACGTCGCCACCGGGACCCTGCTCGGGCACCACGCCCTCGGCCTCTCCGTGGTCGTCTACGTGGCGGTGGAGCTGCATGCCAGAGTCCGCATCTTTCCGCTCTGGCAGCAGGCCCTGCTCATCTGGCTGCTGCTGGTCCTGGAACGGCTGCTGGCCCTGTGGGTCTTGGGCGCCACCGGTCAGCCGATGCCGAGCCTCGCCTATTGGTGGTCTCCCTTCGTTGGGCTCTTCCTGTGGCCCTGGCTCGCGGTGGTGCTGCGGGACCTGGCCCGTCGTGCCGGCACGGTCTGACGGATGCTACTCGACTCCAGCCTGGAGGATCGCCGACGGGAGCGCCGCTTGGTGGCCGTCCGTGCCTCCTTGGCGGCGGCGGTGGTGCTGTTGGCCATGTCGCTCCTGGTGGTGAGGCTGGTGCGCCTCCAGGTGCACCAGCATGAGCACTACTCGGTGCTGTCGCGGGACAACCGCGTCAAGGTCCAGCCGGTCCCCCCCACCCGCGGACTGATCTACGACGCGCGGGGGATCCTGCTCGCCGACAACCACCCGTCCTTCTCCCTGGAGATCACGGTGGAAAAGGTGGAGGACCTGCCGGCCACCATCGAGGCCCTCTCCACCATGATCCCGGGGGACGGCAAGGACCTGGCGCGTTTTGAGCGACTCAAGCGCCAGCGGGTGCGCTTCGAGGGGGTCCCGTTGCGATCCAATCTGACCCCGGAAGAGGTGGCGCGGTTTTCCGTCGACAGCTACCGCTTTCCCGGGGTTGGCGTGCGGGCAGAGCTGATCCGTACCTATCCGAAGGGGGTGTTGACGGCCCATGTGCTGGGCTACGTTGGTCGCATCAACGCCGAAGAGATGACGCGCATCGATGTCAGTGATTACGCCGGCACCCACTTTATCGGCAAGGGCGGGGTTGAGAAGGCTCATGAGGACGCGCTGCACGGACACGTGGGTTACCAGCAGGTCGAGGTCAATGCCCGGGGCCGCGTGCTGCGCACCCTGGAGAGCAAGGCGCCGGTTCCCGGCCGCGACCTGCACCTGTTCCTCGACGCGGGGCTTCAGCAGGCGGCCAACGATGCCCTCGGGGACAACCGGGGGGCCGTGGTGGCGATCGACCCTCGCACCGGCGGTGTCCTGGCGATGGTCAGCAAACCCGGTTTTGACCCGAATCCGTTCGTCGAGGGGATCACCCAGGCGGACTACCACGCCCTGCTGTACTCGCCGGATAAGCCATTGTTCGATCGGGCGGTGCGGGGCCAGTATCCACCGGGCTCCACCGTCAAGCCGTTCGTCGGGCTGGCCGGCCTGGCCTCCGGGGTGGTCGATGCGCGCAAGACGAAGTACTGCCCCGGCTTCTTCCAACTCCCCGGCCAGTCCCATCGGTACCGGTGTTGGCGCCGCGGTGGGCATGGGTCTGTCGCTTTGGAGCAGGCGGTGGTCCAGTCCTGCGACGTCTACTTCTACGACCTGGCCTACCGCATGGGAATCGAGCGCCTTCAGGGCTTCCTCGGCGAGTTCGGATTCGGCGCCCGCACCGGGATCGACGTGGCCGGGGAGCTGGGGGGCCTGGTGCCGTCGCGCGAGTGGAAGGAGCGGACCCGCAAGCAACCCTGGTACCCGGGGGAGACCCTGATCGTCGGCATCGGACAAGGTGCGTTTCTTGCGACGCCCCTTCAGCTCGCGGCGGCCACGGCCGCCCTCGCCAACCGGGGCCGTTTCATTCAGCCCCGTGTCGTCCGGGCCTACCAGGTCCCCGGATCACCCGAGATCGAGGAGCTGCCTGCTCGGGCCCATCCGGTCGAGGTGGGGGACCCGCACCACTGGGATCAGGTGATCCGCGCCATGACCGAGGTGGTGGAGGGGGCGCGCGGTACGGCAAAGCGGATCCAGACCAGCGCTTATCGCATCGCCGGCAAGACAGGAACCGCCCAGGTCTTCAGCGTCGGCCAGAAAGAGAGCTACAACGCCGCGCGCCTGAACAAGGAGATGCACGACCATGCCCTGTTCATTGCCTTCGCTCCTGTGGAGGATCCGCGGATCGCGGTGGCGGTGATCGTGGAGAACGGGGGCCACGGCGGGGCGGTCGCCGCGCCCGTGGCCAGGCAGGTGATGGATGCCCGTCTCGGGGGGGGCAGTCTGCTCGCGCGGGAGGAGACTGCGGATGGCGATTAGACTGCCCGTCCGCAGTCTGGGGTCCGACCAGAATGAGACCGAGTCGCGCCTTCTGACGCGGCTACACCTCGATGCGCCTCTGATGATCGGACTGCTCATTCTCTGCGGCTTCGGCCTCTTGGTCCTCTACAGCGCCAGCAATCAGGATCTGGGGAGCGTGAGGCGCCAGTTGGTGCGCCTGGGAATCGCATTCGGCTTCATGATCGCCCTGGCTCAGGTTCACCCCGCCCGCCTGCGCAGCTGGTCGCCACCGGTCTACGGGCTGGGTGTCCTGATGCTGGTGGCCGTGCTCCTGTTCGGGGACGTGGGCAAGGGTGCCCAACGCTGGCTGGATCTGGGGTTCATGCGATTCCAGCCTTCCGAGATCCTCAAGCTCGCGGTGCCTATGATGGTCGCCTGGCTGCTGGCGGCCAGGCCCCTTCCCCCGAGTCTGCTGCGGGTGCTGGGAGCAGCCGTCCTGACCCTGATTCCCATGCTCCTGATTGCCAAGCAGCCGGATCTGGGGACCGCCATCCTGGTTGCGGCTGCCGGGGCCGCGGCCCTCTTCATCGGCGGGCTGTCCTGGCGCCTTATCCTGGCCATCGCCGTCGGCGCTGCCGCTGCGGCCCCGATGCTTTGGTACGGAATGCGGGACTATCAGCGTCAAAGAGTGCTGACCTTTCTGGACCCGGAGTCAGACCCTTTGGGTTCCGGCTATCACATCATCCAATCACAGATCGCCATCGGTTCCGGCGGCCTATTCGGCAAGGGCTGGCTGAACGGCACCCAGTCCCATCTGGAATTTCTGCCGGAGCGGCATACCGATTTCATCTTGGCCGTGGTCGGCGAGGAGCTGGGGCTCGCGGGCATCCTCGCCCTCTTGATGCTGTATTTGTTCCTCATCTATCGGGGACTGGTCATTGCGGCCAACGCCTCTGACGCCTATGGTCGGATCCTCGCCGGTGCGTTATCCCTGGTCTTCTTCGTGTACGTCTTCGTGAACACCGGCATGGTGACCGGCTTGCTGCCGGTGGTCGGTGTGCCCTTGCCACTGGTGAGCTATGGGGGCACCTCGGTGGTGACCCTGATGGCTGGATTCGGCTTGATGATGAGCATACAGACGCATCGAAAAGCACTTCAGTTTTAAGTGGTTTTTGGATACACTCCTTAAACAGCATTAGAAGATCTGCCCCTGATGCCCTGTAGTCGGAGCAAGATACCGGACCGGAACCTCGGCTCGCTTTGCTGGTTGGCCTGGCTCTTTGCTCTGGCCCTTTTGCCGTGGTCGTCGCTCGGTGCCGGACAGCCCCCGAGCTATGAGAGCGAGCGGGCGCGCTTCACCGGGGAGATGGTGGAGAAGCACGGCTTCGAGCGGGACCGCGTCCGTGCGGTGTTGGATCGTGCCACCTACCGGCAGGGAGTCATTGACGCCATGGAACGACCCTATGAGGCGCAGCCATGGCACCGCTATCGCCGTCTCTTCCTAACCCCAGAGCGCATCGAAGGGGGGGCGTCCTTCTGGCGGCAGAACGAGGAGGCGCTGTCCCGCGCAACGGAGGCCTTCGGGGTGCCTCCTGAAATCATCGTGGCTATCCTGGGGGTCGAAACGACCTACGGCTCATACCTCGGCGGCTATCGCGCCATCGACGCTCTCACCACCCTTGGATTCTCCTATCCGAAGCGGGCCGAATTCTTTCGGGGCGAGTTGGAGGAGCTTCTCTTGCTCGATCGGGAGGGCGAGGTGGAAGCCGCCGAGGCGTTTGGATCGTACGCGGGCGCTTTGGGCAAGCCGCAATTCATTCCTTCGAGCTATCGCGCCTTCGCGGTCGATTTCGATGGGGACGGAAAGCGGGATCTATGGTCGAGCAACGCGGACGTGATCGGTAGCGTTGCGAACTACCTGCTGAGTCATGGGTGGGTGCGAGGGGGCCGGATAGCCTGCAGGGCAGGCGTTCCAAGCACGTTGCCGGCGGACCTCGAGGTCGCGGAGAAGAAGCCGGCGCAGCCCAATACCACCGTCGGTGACCTGCGGTCGATTGGGGTCGACTGCCAGGAGGTGGTGGATGGAGAGGCTGCGGCAACCTTGGTGCGTCTCGACGGGGTCGAGGCGGAGTACTGGGTCGTTTCCCAAAATTTCTATGTCATCACCCGGTATAACCACAGCAATCTCTACGCCATGGCGGCCTATCAGCTGAGTCGGGCGATCAGGGAGCGTTTTACGCGTGGGGTCTGATCGTGCGGGTTGGGGGTTTGTATTCCGGAGAACCATGCCCCGCTGGTTTTTGGGCGAGTCGCGATTGGGCCCACAGCGTTTCCGACGGTCGTGACGGGGTAATACGAGAGTCGACGTGAGACTCGGACGTCCCGGCCGCCTCCTGGCCGAAGGCCGGGACGCCCGCATTCGGCGTCTGCTGGGGACCAGTCAGAGTCAGGGCAGGGGGGCAAGAAGAGGCCGGCGCAGCGCTGCGCCGCGGGGAGCGCGAGCTGTTGGGCGTTTCCCTCCAAACGTGCGAGTAAGACAAGTGGGGGGTCGTCAGATGAACGAGGAGTCGAGGGGGCGCCAAGGTTTCGTTGTGCGCTCGGGTCCCTTGGTTGCGGATCGGGTGCTGCTTTGGCGTTTGACCGCGGTGATCGCTTCGGCGCTGTTGCTAGGGTCGCTTGGGGGCTGCGCCAGCCGCGGCGAGAGCCGAACAACGGTGGCGGATTCCGCTGCTTCCGACGGGTCGAACATCCCGGACGCCGTTCCACGGGTTGAACCCTTGTCTAAGTGGGGTAATCCCAAGTCGTACAAGGTGAAGGGCAAGCGCTACTTTACCAAGAAGACGAGCTCGGGTCACGTCGAGCGGGGCTTGGCCTCCTGGTACGGGAAACAGTTCCACGGCCGCAGGACGAGCTCGGGCGAGCGGTACAACATGTACGAGATGACCGCGGCCCACAAGACCCTGCCCCTTCCGAGCTATGTCCGGGTGACCAACGTGGAGAATGGGCGGACCGCCGTGGTCAAGGTCAATGACCGCGGGCCATTTCATGGGAGTCGGGTGATCGATCTTTCTTACTCCGCGGCAAAGAAGCTCGGGGTGGTCCAGAAGGGCACCGCGATGGTGGAGGTGAGGGCCATCGACCCGCTGGCGCCCAATGCGGAGCCCGGGCCCTTCTTGACCGCAGCCAAGGGTAGGCCGAAAAAGTGGACGCGCAGCGAGCGCCCAGCCCCGCCGCGCGGCGAGCCTGAGCCCGCGCCCGGACCGGGCTCAGCCTCCCCCTTGGCCGCCTCCAGCTCGGCGGGCGCGGAGGCGGCGGAGATCGGGGAGCGCGCCTCGGGTCCCACCGTTGCGGTTGGGGAAGGGAAGCCAGTGGTAGAGCCCCAGACGAAGACTGCTGCGCAACCGGCAGGCGAGGTGACCTCTGCAGCCGATGCCTCGAAGCCAAACCTCTATCTCCAGGTGGGTGCCTTCGGGGATCCGGGCAACGCGGAGCGCCTGCGCCTGCGGCTGGTGGCCAATCTCCCCGACGTGGTTTCCGTTCAGCGCACCAGCGCGGGCGAGCCAGCACTCTACAAGGTGCGCATCGGTCCCTTGGACTCCGAGGGCGAGGCCAAGGCAATCTCCGCCAGACTCGTGCGGCTGGGCGTGGAGGAGCCCCGCCGAATCTGGAACTGATTCCGGGTCCTGAGCCACGTACTGTCCTGTTAGAATGGCGGTCGTCCATCGGCCGCCCCGCCCTCTCGGTTTTTCTCCATGAAGCCAATTCTCTACCCTGTGCTCGCCTATTTGTTGTTGGTTTGCGCCCAAACGGTGTCTGCGGAGGAGTCTCCGGTTGTTCCTCCACCACCGAAGATCGACGCCAAGGGCTACCTGCTGACGGATTTCGCAACAGGCAGCGTGTTGGCGGCCGCGAATGCGGATGAGCGGCTGGAGCCGGCCAGCCTGACCAAGATCATGACGGCCTATGTGATCTACCGGGCCCTGGCCGAAGGTCGCGTGAAGCTAACGGACGAGGTGCTCATCAGCGAGAATGCCTGGCGAACCGGCGGCTCCAAGATGTTCGTGGAAGTAGGAAAGCGCGTGGGGATGGAGGACCTACTCAAGGGTATGATCATTCAGTCCGGGAACGACGCCAGCGTTGCCCTCGCGGAGCACGTTGCGGGGAGTGAGCAAACCTTCGCGGAGCTGATGAATGCCCACGCCAAACGGCTGGGCATGAACAACTCCCACTTCACCAATGCCACCGGGCTACCGGACCCGGAGCACTACACGACGGCCCGGGACATGGCGGCGGTCACCGCGGCCCTGATCCTCGAGTTTCCGGACTACTACGTGTGGGATGGAACCAAGGAGTTCGAATACAACGGGATCAAGCAGCAGAACCGCAACCGTCTGCTGTGGCGCGATCCGACCGTGGACGGGGTGAAGACCGGCTACACGCAGAATGCGGGCTATTGTCTTGTGGCCTCGGCCAAGCGTGATGATATGCGGCTGATCTCCGTGGTCATGGGGACGTCCGGACCCGAGGCGCGCGCCCAGGCGAGCCTGGAGCTGCTGAACTTTGGCTTTCGGTTCTACGAGAGTCATCGACTCTATGCGGCCGAAACCCCAGTCGAGAATCTGCGCGTCTGGATGGGTGACGTGCAGGAGCTGCCGGTGGGCCCGGCACAGGACGTGGTGGCCACGATCCCGCGCGGACGCTATGGCCAGCTGAGCGCCCGGCTCGAAAAGACACCCGAGTTGAAGGCACCCATCGCCAAGGGCGCCCGTATCGGGGACATCGTGGTCAATCTAGAGGACCAGGAGCTCCTACGTGTGCCCTTGGTGGCCCTGCGGGATGTGGCGCAGGGCAGCCTGTGGCAGCGGGCCTGGGACGGCGTTCTACTCTGGTTCTAATCGAGTCCTTCAGCCCATGAGCGAAGTCTATCTCAATGGCGACTTCGTGCCCTCGGAGCGGGCTACCGTTTCGGTGTTGGACCGAGGGTTCCTGTTCGGCGATGGCGTCTATGAGGTCATCCCCAGCTATGGGGGGCATTTCCTGGGGCTGGAGCCCCACCTGGACCGCCTGGCGGCAAGTCTCTCCGCGATTCGGCTGGACGATCCACTCTCGCGGGGAGACTGGCTGCAGGTCTTGCGCAGGTTGATCGGTCCGCCACCGGCACCCGATCAGTATGTCTACCTCCAGATAACGCGCGGCGCACCGCCCGAACGGGACCACCTCTGCCCCGAAGGAGTGTCCCCAACCGTGTTCGCGATGGCGCGGCCGATCAAGCCGCGCTCACCCGATATCGCATCACTGGGGGTTGCCTGTATTACCCGGCCCGACCCGCGTTGGAGCCGTTGCGACGTCAAGGCCGTATCACTCCTGGCGGCGGTGCTTATGCGGCGCGAGGCCGAGGACGAGGACGCCTTGGAGACCATCATGCTTCGCGACGGACTGGTCACCGAGGGTTCCTCGACCAACGTCTTCGTGATCTCCGGCGATACGATCGCAACCCCGCCAAGGGGCCCGCTGATCCTCTCCGGCATTACCCGTGAGCTGGCGCTGACCCTGGCGGCCGGTGCTGGCATGTGCTTCATCGAGCTTCCTGTAACCGCTGAGACGCTCCGGGCGGCGGATGAAATCTGGCTTTCCAGCTCCACCCGCGAGGTCCTGCCAGTGACTAAGCTGGACGGGACGCCCGTGGGCCGGGGGGTTCCCGGAGCCCTTTGGAGGCGCATGGACGCCCTCTACCAGGACCATAAGGCGCGGGTGCGGGCAGGGCTCGCCTGAGCCCTTTGAGGCCTGCTCCATGACCTCATCCGAGGACTTGCTCCAGTTCCCCTGCCGCTTCCCCATCAAGGCCATGGGAAGGGCGGAGGAGGATATCGAGGCGATCGTTGTCGGGATCGTCGGGCGGCACGCGCCGGGGTTCGACGGTAGCGGCGTGCGCGTCCGCGCCAGCAGTGGCGGAAAATGGCTCGCCGTGACCGTGACGATCGAGGCCCAGAGCCGGGCCCAGCTCGACGCCATCTACCAGGACCTCACCGCTCACGGGTCCCTGGTCTGTGCCCTGTGAGCCGACAGCGCGCGTTGCTGGTCCGCCGCCTGTCGGGCCTCCAGGACTATCGTCGGACCTGGGAGTCGATGCGGGCCTTCACGGATGCCCGCGGACCCGACACCGAGGATCAGCTCTGGCTCCTTGAGCACCCGGCAGTCTACACGCTGGGCCAGGCGGGTCGCGTAGAGCATCTGCTGCATCCCGGGGCGATCCCCGTGGTGCACTGCGACCGTGGCGGACAGGTCACCTACCATGGGCCGGGACAGCTCATCGCTTATCTGTTGTTGGATATGCGCCGAAGCGGATTGGGCGTGAGGCGCCTGGTGCGCCTCTTGGAGGAGAGCGTTGTCGCACTTTTGGCGCAGCGCGGAATCGAGCCGGCTGTCCGCGCGGATGCGCCGGGAGTCTATGTCGCGGGGGCCAAGATCGCCTCCCTCGGGCTGCGTGTGCGACGGGGCTGCACATACCACGGCCTAGCCCTGAACGTTGCGATGGATCTTCAGCCCTTTCGGTGCATCGACCCCTGCGGATACCCTGGTTTG
>Ga0316580_10000125_pt1 | contig 14582 bp, 18 predicted proteins | sample S0NA_2_FD_204519 | JGI IMG/M metagenome (GOLD analysis project Ga0316580, IMG submission 204519) | Rhizosphere microbial communities from salt marsh grasses in Alabama, United States - S0-2_160517rDrB | ecosystem: Host-associated > Plants > Roots > Rhizosphere | place: USA: Alabama | collected... | reverse complement strand
AATATGGGCTGGTAGACAAACGTGGGGCATATTTCCGCTATGGAGAGACGTTAATCGGGCAGGGACGAGAGAATGCCAAGACGTACCTGGCCGAGAATCCAGAGATGTTGGATGAATTGGAATATCTCATCCGGCGCGAAGTAGGGCTGCCGACTGAAGAGCTTGAAGGAGCGCATGAGGCACTTGTTGAAGAAACCTTCTAGACTGGACACCTGCTTCTATTAAATTTAAGTAACCGGTCATTTGATTGTTAGCCAAGGACTGTTCCCTTATGGAGCAGTCCTTTTTCATTATTAGCAGAGTTTGAATGGGAAGCGTGAATGTTCGACGTGTTTCCCTTCGGTTGCTATGCTATAATGCTGAATTTGGTCCGTGCTATGAGGATTGCTTTTTACCATCTGGTGCGGGCGATTAAATTCACAAAACAATAGAGGAATTAGTTATGAATTTACAGCCTTTGGCACCTTACTTGGGAATTATTGAAGTTATCCTTGCAATTGTATTGACAGTCTTAGTGTTGATGCAGACGAAGGGTTCGGATCTTGGTGGATTTCTCGGTGGCACTGGTGACAACAGTGGGACATTTAGAACACGCCGTGGTGTTGAAGCGACTATGCACAACTTAACAATCGTTGTCGCAGTCTTGTTCTTTCTCAATACGGTACTTTCATTTTTAGCCTGGGGCTAGATGGATTTGTGATTCAGAACGCGCGGATGGTAAAGTAATCCGTGCGTTTTAAGGGGATCCTGTCAAAAATAGCAACTCGAATTTTCATTCCGTGAATCGATGAAACTAAATATGCGATGGCAGCTGTTGTTTGCTGTGACTGGTTTTTCATTGGTGTTCGCACTATTGTCATACCACGTTCAGAGTGAAAGCCGCCTATGTACGGAACGATTCGCTACGTCGGGGGGTACGTTCGTTGAAGGTGTATTCGGTGCGCCAGAATACATAAATCCCCTTTTAGCAGATGATAATCCGGTCGATCGCCAACTCGTTGAGTTAATCTTTGACGGCTTGACTCGTTATGAGAATGGGATTTTAGTACCTGCCCTTGCTGAGAGTTGGGAAGTTAGCGAAGACGGCCGAACTGTGCAATTCCAACTGCTCAACGACACCGTCTGGCACGACGGAGAGCCATTTACAACAGAAGATGTCGCTTTTACCTATAGTTTGATGCAGGATGAGGATTTCCCCGGCGATCCGGCGCGACAAAGATTATGGCAGGCTGTTGATATTCGTGTCATCTCTCCTGAAGCAATCGAATTTGTGCTAAGAGAGCCTTATTCCGGTTTTCTGGATGCAACGACAACCGGGATATTACCTGCTCATTTATTAGCGGGAATCAGCGCCGGAGACTTGTTGGAACAGAATTTTAACCGCTACCCAATCGGCACCGGTCCATTTGTTGTTGGCACTGATCAGGATTGGATGGCGGATGGCATTTTGCGGCTCACTCCTTCGGCTGCTGACTGGCCTCAAGGGGTTCGCATCAGCGATATTGGTTTTCGGTTCTTTCCTTCAGAGGACAGTTTAGTGGACGCTTTCAAAGCAGGTGAGATCCAGGCTATCAATAATGTCTCTCCGGCGATGTTGCCCGCGGTTATCCAAGATCCTGAAGTACGTCTTTTTTCAGCTCCCGCATCTGAATACAGCTCCTTATTGTTTAATCTGGGTGAAACAGGTTCTGATGCCACGCGATCATCTGAGATCCGCCACGCTCTCGCTTATGGGTTAGACCGTGAAAAAATAATTGATCAAGCGCTCAACGGGCAGGGGATAGCGCTTAACGGACCCTATTTACCAGATTCGTGGGCATATCAACCTGATACGCTTACTCTTTACACCAGCCAGCCAATCTCGGCCACAATCGGATTGGAATCTGCCGGTTGGTTGATGCCTGAAGGTTCTGATAAGCGAGAAAAAGATGGCAATCCCATGATTCTCCGCTTATTAGCGTTTAATACCCCGACTAATCGCGCTGTTGCCGAAGAGATTGAGGTACAGTGGAAAGAGTTGGGGATTTCACCGTTAATGAATTTATTTTCGGATTGGCGGGATTTCCGTCGCGCGCTTTCTAATGGCGATTTCGATGTAGCTCTGGTGAATGTAAGGCCATCTGGAGATCCTGATCTCTATGATTTTTGGAGCCAGGAAGCCATTATTCAAGGGCAGAACTATGCCGGCTGGAATCGCAGGCGCGCCAGTGAAGCTTTAGAAGAAGCACGCCAAATCTGGCCGGCAGATGAAAGGCTACCACTTTATCAAGCTTTCCTGCGCTATTATGACGAAGATCTTCCGGAACTTTCCCTATACCAACATATTTATACCTATGCTGTTAATGGATCTGTGGAAGGGATATCAATCGGCCGAATAGATGATACGCGCGATCGTTATACGTCACTTGCCAATTGGATTATGTCTTATCAAGACATAACCGTTGTTTGCCCCGAAAAAGAAACTTAATCATCGTAAATTTATTAGACAAAGAATCTGCTATAATTTCCGGTTGGATAGCTCCGAGTCTGGTATAATTTGCAAGATTTATTAATTGAGTTGTCTAATCGGTAATACAAGCCACTAGGTTAGTTATTGAGTGGCAAAGGAATAGAAAAATGATTGGTGGTCTTGGATGGCCTGAACTTCTCCTGATACTTGCAGTTGTCCTGCTTGTCTTCGGTGTGGGCCGGATCAGTAAAGTTGGCAGTGAGCTTGGAAAAGGCATCAGCGCATTTCGCGAGGGAATTCGCGAAGGACAAGAAGAACTCGAAAAAGATCACGAGAAGGACAGCAAAGATCAAGAATAGTCCATGGACAGTTTCTTTGGTATTGGCATGCCCGAACTTGTTCTGATCCTGGTAATTGCCGGTATCGTGATGGGACCGGAACGGATCGGAGTTGCTGCACGTTGGCTAGGAAAAACCTCGGCGCAACTGCAGTCTATATCGCGGAGTTTTGTTAATCAACTGAATGCCGAATTAGATGGTATTAAAGATGCCGATGAAATCAGAGGTGCTTTGAACGATATGCAGGATCTGCGAAATCAAGTAGAACAACTCAAGCAAGAATTGATTTCAGTGAGCAATACTGCTGTCCGCGATAGTAAAGGGACATCGAAAGAAACACAAGAAGAGCTAAAACGAACGATCGCTCCCCCGACCTTGCTAAAAAATGTCGAGGAACCTCCTGTTCAACCTATTGAACCTTTAGCCGAAGAAGATTTGCCCAAACGTCTTGATGTTCCCGACGATCCGGAATAATGAGCCCAACTGATACCTCTGATGATTATGGCCCCCGAATGGGCTTGTTAGATCATCTAAATGAGCTCCGCAAAAGGCTGGTTTGGGTTGCTCTAGCGATACTGATCTGCACGGTCATTGGTTTTGTTTTCGCTGAGAGTATCCTCAATTATTTACTTGTGCCCTATGCACAGGCTACGCATACTGTAGGCGAAACCACTTTACAAACCCTACGGCCGACGGAAGGCTTGGAGACATACTTCAAAGTATCTTTACTCTTTGGAGCAATCCTGGCAATGCCAATGATATTGGTCCAGTTTTGGATTTTTATCTCCCCCGGATTGAGACCTGAAGAAAAACGTTATGTATATATCTTCGTTCCCAGTTCTCTAGTGCTTTTCGTTCTGGGGATGGCTTTTGCCTGGTTTGTTTTATCTCCGGCTGCAATTTACTTTCTGGCCAATTTTATGCCGCAGGTTTTCACTACTGATTGGACCAGCCAGGAATATATCAGTTTTGTTTTGCGTTTAATTTTCTGGCTTGGTGTCAGTTTTCAATTACCGATCATTATTTATTTCGTTTCAAGAGTGGGATTGATCACTGCCAGGACACTTATTGATCAGTGGCGGGCGGCGATTGTGATCATTGCCGTGCTTGCCGCCGTTATTACCCCATCTATTGATCCGGTTACGATGCTTTTGACGATGGCGCCTCTAGTTGTTCTCTATATTCTCAGTATAGCCTTAGCTCGGATTGGAGAACGCCAATTTAATCAATCTATGGCTGTCTGATACGAAGCGTCAGCTAATTATAAATAGGCACATCTTCATTTTTACTAAGCAAATAAGCTGCCAGCCCACCTCCAATAAATCCAAATAAATGCATTTGCCACGATACCGGCATCGAAGTTGGCAGCATACCTAGCAGCATACCCCCGTAAATAAAAAGGACTAAAATGGACCAGCCGATGGCCTCCCAGCTGCGTTCAAAGTAACCGCGAAAAATCAGGTAACCCAGAAAGCCAAAAATCAGACCACTGGCTCCGATATGTACTGAAGCAGAGGGAGCAATTAACCAGGTTCCTATTCCGCCGATGAGAATTGCTAGGGTGGTGACAATTACAAAAGGTCGAACTCCCCGGAGAAGTACAAACCATCCCAGGACTATAAAGGGTATTGTATTCGCCGCAACATGACCAAAGCTGCCATGTAGTATAGGGGCGAGAATAATTCCTCGAAGACCAATTATTTGCCTCGGAAGGATGCCAAATTGGTCCAGGCTGCCCCCTAGAATCCAGTCAAACACCTCAACCAACCAGATGATGATGACAAATGCGCCTAGGATAACGATATGACTGCGCAGGCGCTGGGGAAAATCCTGCAGTAGCTCATTGTCTTCCATTTTATTTTTCTCCGTACATTGATTATCGAACTGGTTTTATGCTCAATTAACGCCAAGCCGGTCAGTCGATCAGGTGTATATTAATCAGTACGCAAGATTGTCTGCAAACGTTGCTGCGGTAGAGCTCGACGTGTTGTGTTATGATCAATCTCTAATTGGAATCATTTATGATTTGTTTTGAAAATCCTCAGAGCACCAGCCCATTTGTTAATCTTGCGATTGAAGAGTTTTTACTGCGCCATGTCCTGGTGGATCAGCCAATCCTGCATTTTTATGTTAACAGTCCTGTAGTTATTATCGGCCGTAATCAGAACGTCTTCGAAGAAATTGATATGAAAGAAGTTCGCAAGCGGGGGATTCCAGTGCTGCGACGTCTATCAGGGGGAGGTGCTGTTTATCACGACCTTGGAAACATCAATTATAGTCTGATATCTCCAGATCAATATTTACTAAATAACTACGAAGCTTTCACGATGCCAGTTTTTAATGCACTGCGACAGATCGGTCTGATAGCTGAGCTTCGCAATCGGAGCTCGATTTTTGTGCAGGGGAAAAAAGTTTCGGGCAACGCCCAATATGCCACAAAAGGTAGACTTTTAAGTCATGGGACATTGTTACTGAACAGCGACCTGACGCAGTTGCGATCCGCACTCCAACCAAGACACCAGGAAATTAGCTCGCGCGCAATTCAATCAGTTCGCACCAGTGTGGCCAATCTGCGTGATCTACTGCATAAGGAAATCAGTCTGGATGAGGTCATGGTTCATTTGAAGCGCGAGTTTCTTGATCGTGTACCGGCGGTGGGATTTGAACTCAGTTCCCAAGATTGGGAAGTTATTCGGAAAATTGAGGAAGATAGATACCGCTCCTGGGAATGGAATATTGGGAGATCACCAGGTTTTACAACAATCAGGCGTGCGCTGACAACATATGGAGAATTGGTGCTTGAAATTCAAGTTGACAAAGGCGCTATCCAAACAGTCAGATTATTGAGCGTAAATTTCAAAGACAATCACGCTGTTAATGCCTTCTGCGATTGTTTAGCTGGCGTTCGCTATGATCCGCAAGATATTGCCCTGGCGCTGCACGCTTATGGCGTTGAGCAAAATTTACTTGGTTTAGGCGAAGAAGAGCTGCTTACGCTGATTTATTGATCATGAAGCAGCTCTTTTATTCTTAGGCTGTTATGACGAAGATGCTAAAAATCGCAGAGCCTCATCAATGCTTTCCTGTGGACTTACCTTGTATTGAATATCTTCAAGACGGCCGTCTGCATCAATGACGAAATGGCTGCGAAGAATACCTTCATAGGTTTTGCCATACATTTTCTTCTCACCCCATACGCCATATTTTTCCGCAACCTCATGTTCAGGATCGGATAACATGTTGTATGGGAAATTTTCTTCAACTCGCCAATTGTGCAGCGTGGTTACTTGGTCTGGACTCACCCCAAGCACCGTCATGTCTGATGCTTCAATGGCAGGATAGTTGTCGCGGAACCCGCGAGCCTGTATCGTTCAACCAGATGTTTTTGCCTTGGGGAAGAAAAACAGTAACACACGCGTTCCCCGGTAATCTGAAAGTTTAACCAGATTACCCTCGTCAGAATAGAGCGCGAAATCTGGGGCGACGTCACCAATTTCTAAGTTCATTACATTTCTCCTTTGCTTATCTCAACTACGGCCGTACACAGGGATTGAAGCCCCGTTAATTGCCCGTGCGTCTTCGGATGCCAGAAAAACAATAATATCTGCTAAAGCTTGTGGTGTTACCCACTTACTGAAATCAGCGTCAGGCATATCTTGTCGATTGCGCATGGTGTCTATTGTCCCAGGTAATATACAATTGACATTGATCCCATCGATCTCTTTTAATTCTTCCGCCATGCTTTCTGTGAGACGAATGACCGCACTTTTCGAAACAGTATAGGGAGCCATATAAGGCTTTCCGCTAAGCGCTGCACGGGCGCCGATATTTATAATCTTGCCATGACCCTGATCGATGAAGTAGGGAATCGTAGCCCGGCTCATTAAAAATACTGTTCTGGCATTCAAGTTTATCATGAAGTCCCATGAATCAACCGGGGTCTCATGTACCGGAGGCCCCATGGTAAATCCACCGGCGATATTAACCAGAACGTCAAAGCTCCCGAAATTTTGATAGATGGCATCAACTGCTTCAGAGACGTATTGTTCGTCCGTCAAGTCGCCAGATACATAGAAGCACATTTCACCTTCTGGGATTGAATCGGCGAACACATCACTCAGATCTTCACGCCGGCGATCAATTAGGGCCAGTTTAGCACCCGCATCGTGAAACGCCATTGCTGTTGCTTTACCCAAATTGCCCGCAGCACCTGTAACTGCAACCACCTTATTCGTAAAATCTCTCATCCTGTCTCCATTAAGGCTATAACTCACTTGCTATCATTCTTTTAGTCGAAGGGAATCTGATGTAGATAAAAGGCGGTTTTCAAAACACCGATTACGCTCTTCGCGTCCTGTAAACGGCCGTCAACAGCCATGGCAAGTAAGTCGTGGAAATTATATGTGATTAATTCTATTTCCTCATCTATATCTTTTGGAAGCGGATCGTATTGCAATCTCCTGGCCAGATAAAGATTCATGCTTTCATTTGTGATACCAGGTGAAGGCCAGAATTGGCCAAGATGAACGAACTCTCCTGCATTGAAGCCAGTTTCTTCGCGCAGTTCCCTCTGTGCACACACCAATAAATCTTCTCCCCATTTACGGGTGCCGGCTGGCAGCTCTAATATTGAATCTCGTAAAGTGTGTCGATACTGGCGAAGCATCAATATCTCTCCCCCTTGATTGGTATCTTTCCAGGGAACGATGACAACCGATCCGGGATGATCGATATAAGCTGATTCATGAAGTGAGCCGTCGGGAAGGGTGCGCTCCGTTACGTATAAATGCCAGGAGTTACTTTTCCAGAGAATATCGTGTCGATGTTCATCCTTTGTCATTTTCAGGTCGCTCACAATTCAAAACAGATCCGGCCGAACTTTGCGGCAAGTGGTCGAATCTTGATTATAGGAAGTGATATATGTTGCTAGTTACAATCAGGAATCCTGATTTCTAAACCAACTGGAATTCTATTAGGTGTTGTAATACCGTTATACCGTGCGACCTGTTCAACTGTGCAGCCATATTGCAGTCCGATGCGGAACAAATTTTCTCCGGGCTGAACGATATGCACACCTCCTGCGGCTGATGCTGGAGTAGGCTGTTCGGTTACGGTTGTTGATTCTCCACTTTCTGCACTTCCACTGGTATCCCCATCTGTATTTGCTGTTTCCTCATTGGCTTCAGTGCCCTGACTGGAATCAGTTTGGTCTAAACTTCCTTCGCTGCCCGGAGCCGGAATGATCAATTCCTGTCCGATCTCAAGGCTGTCGATATCGATGATGCCATTTGCTTCAGCAATTGCATCAACTGTAACGTCAAATTGAAGGGCTATCTTAAACAAGGTGTCGCCGGCGACTACGGTATAAATTGACTCCGTAGGTGTTTCGGCCGTTGGTTCTACAATTATAGGTGTGGGGTTAGGGATAGTGGGCTCAGGTGTTTCAAAACTAGGTACTGGAGTTATAGTCGGAATCAATGTGACAAAAGCAGGTGGTTGGGTATTACTTGGATCAAGGGTTGGGACTGCGGACTCAGCCTCACCGCCTGGATAGGGGCGAACACAGGCGGTAACCGTGAGCGAGATCATCACCAGAATTATTTCAATCCATCGGATCTGGATTCTATTGCGCATCGCGATGCCTCCTCGCGTCTTATACCAAAAATCTCTGACCTTATTTTAATATCTGACCAGACTCTAGTCAACATAATGTATACGCTCGCTGAGCATTGAGGACGTTCTCAATACAGAATATTGGCTGAAGGTTGGTTGATCGTTGTTTAAGTAGTATGAGGGTGGGCTATAATTACCCGTTATGCCTGGAGAGGACAGCTTTCAACTCGAGAATAACAAAACACGAATTGGAATAAATGCTCACCTGCTATCATCTGAGCTTGATTTTCGGCGTGCCGGGATTCATCACTATATAGCTCAGGTTATCAATCATCTTCCCCGCTTGAACGATCAGACGGAATATCTTATTTATACGCGAGATCGAACGACGATTGATGATCTAACCGGCAGTCGAATTGTCTCCAGCAGATGGCCGACAGAACAACGTCTTTTTCGAATCCTTTGGGAGCAAAGTGCCTGGCCTTTTCACGCGGCCCGAGAAGGGCTGGATTTATTACACAGCATGGCTTTCGTTACACCTTTTGTAACGAGAATCCCCTCGATTGTTACTGTTTATGATCTTAGCTTTGTTCACTATCCGGATAAATTCCCAACTTTACAGCGACAATATTTGCAGACACAGACGGCAAGATCGGTAAACCAGGCACGGCGAGTGATCACAATATCTGAAGCAACTCGTCAGGATTTATATAACTATTTTAATGTGCCCCTGGAAAAAACCAGCGTTGTGTACCCCGGAGTAGATGCTCATTTTAGGCAAATACCCGAAAAATCGCTGAATGCCTTTCGCGTTCAAAACAATCTATACAAACCTTTTATTTTACATGTTGGTACCTTGCAGCCGCGGAAGAATATTCCTGCTTTACTTATTGCGTTTGCGGCTCTAGAGAATCAGGACATTGATCTGGTGCTGGCCGGCGGAAAGGGGTGGTTTTATGATGAAATATTTAACCAGGTAAATAACCTCGGTCTCACTGACCGGGTCCATTTTACCGGTTATGTTCGGGATGAAGAATTACCCTTTTGGTATAATGCAGCCAAAGTGCTTGTTTTTCCTTCGGTTTATGAAGGATTCGGCATGCCAATCATAGAGGCGATGGCTTGTGGTACACCGGTGATCGCCGCACGTTCATCATCTATACCTGAAGCGGGTGGGGAAACAGCCCTTTACTTTGAGCCCCATGACGTCGAAAAGCTGACCCAGCAATTAGCTGAGATAATTGAGGATAAGAATTTACTGCTTAAGATGCGGCAATCTGGATTAATGCAAGCTCGGAAATTCGCCTGGAATCAGGCTGGAGTAGAAACAGCTCAAGTTTATGCTCAGGTGTTAGCTGATCGATGAGACATAATACAGTTCGTTATGCCACTATTGTCATCGATATCATCTTAATAAACCTGGCATTTGCCCTTGCTTATGTGGCTCGTTATGAATGGCAGTGGCTTCTACCCGTTATTTATCAAGAACCTTATCAAGGTTATTTAGGTCAACAACTATTATTGACCGTCATTCTCATCCTGACTTTTCGCCAACATAAGGTATGGCGTCGCAGACGCGGGGAGGCCTGGGTTGACGAGATGTCGCGTATTCTCTCAGCGACAGCATCGGGCATCGCCATCATGATGGCTATCTCCTTCTTTTACCAACCCGCTCCGTTTTCACGGCTGTTGTTGGTATGGGCCTTGCTTTTTATTGTGGTCTTATTAGGTTTAGCGAGGTTAATCCGCCATTGGACGCTTAGAGTCCTCTATCGGCGTGGTTATTTAGTGGATGATGTCGTGGTAGTCGGCTCAGGTGAGGTTGGCCGCAGCGTCATCCGCACGTTATTGGCGCGGCCGGACTTGGGTTATCGAATTATAGGTTATCTAGATGATGGGATGGGAGAAAATAATATTGGCTCCGCCAGGGTACCTCATTTAGGCAGTTATAAAGACTTGGCATTGGTGCTGGAAGAAAATCCTTCGATGCACACCGTTTTTGTAACGCTGCCGGGAGAAATGAATGGTGAAATCCTGACAATCTTGAGGATTGCCCGGGCAAATAATACCCAGGCTCAAGTTGTTCCTGATGTATTACAAATGAGTTTGAACCAGGTTGAGTTTATCAACATGAGCGGCATTCCCATGCTTGGCACGCGCGAAGTTCGTATAAGCCGTCTCGGCCGTTTGGGGAAGCGGTTCTTAGATTTGGGGATTGCCTTACTAGTTAGTTTTCCCATACTACTCGCTTCAATCGTGATAGCTTTGGCGATAAAACTTGATTCTGAAGGGCCAGTATTTTATCGCGGATTGCGCATTGGTAAAGAAGGAAAGCAGTTCCAGATGTATAAGTTTAGGTCAATGATAATTGGGGCTGAAAAGCAGAAGCTATCCCTTCAAGGCCAAAATGAGGCGGATGGTCCGATCTTTAAAATTAAGGATGATCCGCGTCTCACAAAGGTGGGGCGCTGGCTAAGGCGTACCAGCCTCGATGAACTGCCACAGATCTATAATGTTATTTTGGGTCAGATGAGTCTTGTGGGGCCACGTCCGCCGCTGCCGGAGGAAGTTGAACAATATAAATCATGGCAAAAACAACGATTGACGGTAATTGGGGGAATCACCGGGCTTTGGCAGGTTAGTGGTCGCTCTGATCTTACCTTTGATGAACTCTGCCTTCTTGATATTTATTATATTGAAAATTGGTCGCTTACGTTTGACATACGGATTCTTTTACAAACGATTCCATATGTCCTCTTTGGTCGAGGGGCTTATTAAGCGTCTGAATGTCAGGTGGTAAGGTTATTCCCCGGATTCGGGAGCTGATGGTTGTTGGATTTTCACGACATCTCCATGGATGTTGATGATGACCTGGAAGCCTAACATGCCCAACATTTCTCGCGCCTGGAGCGAAATTCCGGCCGCTATTATCTGGTCCATATCAATATTGCGAAGTTGGGCGTCCAAGGCGGCTTTTGTGAAGAGATCGTCTTTCCCAAGCATAGAAAGCGCTTGCTCAATAGCCAATTCTTTGTTGTCTTCTAATTGTTCGAGGAAGAATGATAAAATTTGGCGATCGACGGTTTCAGCATCTACATGGCGTAAGAAACCATCATCATTCACCACGTAAGAAGCTTGATCCCCAACGTGCGTTGTTTCAACGGGTTGCTCATATTCGTCGAAAATTAATCCTTCAAAAAGCGCCTGATTAGCCATAATCACACCTACCAAACGTAAATTTGGAACAAATTATTGGGGTCGCCTGGCTGGTAAATTGAAAACCTGTCATTACCACCAAGATAATCCTACCACTTATATCATGGTTATCATACAATCGCATGTTGAAGGTGAGGATATAGTGCTTATTTGACTCTCACGAAATGGGTGGGGTGGCGTATTTTTCTATGAGCAAAATAGGCTTGGAGTGACGGTCAGAGCTTATCTAGGGTATAATTCCGTGATTTTGCAGGAGCTTCATTGTTAATAATGTACGAGGATCTCCGGTAAGACATGGTCGCATAATAAGGAACGAGGAAAACAGTTGTTTAGACCACTTGATTGGCTGTTAGGCCTATTCTCATTAGACATTGGAATTGATTTAGGAACTGCGAACACCCTGGTGGCGATTCGCGATAAAGGCATCGTCATCAACGAACCATCCTGGGTGGCGATAAACAAGCGGACTCGAAAACCATTGGCGATTGGTTCTGAAGCACGAGAGATGGTCGGCCGTACTCCTAGTGATATTGTGGCTATACGGCCGTTGCGCGATGGTGTGATTTCTGAATTTGAAATTACCGAAGCAATGCTTAAATATTTCATTAATAAATCACATGAGCAGATGCTGGTTCCCTTCCCTCGTCCGCGTGTCGTTGTAGGTGTTCCCAGCGGTGTAACAGAAGTTGAAAAACGCGCTGTTTATGATGCAGCCATGTCCGCCGGCGCGCGTGAAGCATTCTTGATTGAAGAACCCATGGCGGCTGCGATTGGAGCTGGTTTACCGATCATCGAGTCACGAGGCAGCATGGTCGTTGACATCGGCGGTGGAACAACGGAAGTCGCCGTGTTTGCAATGGGCGGTATCGTAGTCAGCCGTTCGATTCGTGTGGCAGGCGATGAGATGGATGAGGACATTGTGGCTTATGCGCGCAATAAATACAATTTGTTGATTGGTGAGCGTATGGCCGAAAGGGCAAAAATTGGCATCGGCTCTGCCTTTCCCCTTCCTGAAGAGAAAACCATGACCCTGCGTGGTAGGAACTTGATCAACGGTTTACCGCAGACCGTCGAGATCAGCAGTATTGAACTACGAGAAGCGATGGCTCCTTCGGTAAACGTGATTGTCGATACCGTACGAGATGCGCTTGATGAAACCCCTCCCGAACTTGTGGCGGATTTGATGGAATCAGGCGTCTGCCTTGCTGGAGGTGGTGCGCAGATTCAGGGTTTGGCCGATCGCTTGGAAGATGTGATCAAGATGCGTGTGTGGGTTGCTGAAGATTCGATGACATGTGTCGCCCGCGGTGCGGAACGCGTCTTAGAAGACCTGGACAATTATGAACGTGTATTGGTCGGTCTTAGTAGAGGCAGTACCCACCATTAACGCTCCATACCCAGGAGTAGAGAGCCATCGGCAAAGATCAGGCTATCTCATCCTTGGATTCCGAGCACCTTCTACATCATGAACCTCGATGAGGCGCAAAAAAGAATTAGATGGATTACGCTATCCATCTTGGTCCTGATAGCGATTTTGCTAACGGTCCTCGATCGAACGGGCAATCTAGATGCCGCTCTTGCATTTGTTCGCGATCCTATGTCTGTAACTTTGGGATGGACATCTCAGAGAACAGAGGTAGTTGCCGGCGCGTTGGAAGGTCCCAGAGATTTGCAGACCGCCAGGGAGGAGATCGAAACATTAAGTGCCCGGGTTGACGCCCTAGAAAGAGAAAATGAAGAGCTGAGAGAAATCGAAGGTGAATATCAATTACTAGTTGACCTGTTTAATCGAGCCCGTCAAGCTCCGGATTATCAGCGCCTTACTGCATCTGTTATTGGACAAGACCCCAACCCGGCAGTACGCAGCATTATTATTGATAAAGGCTCTGCGGATGGGATCCGGGTTGGCATGCCGGTAGAGAGTGCTCGAGGTCTTGTTGGACAGGTTTATCGAACCACCCCTAAGTCATCACAGATTGTACTTATTACCGATAGTTCAAGCGCCATTCCTGCTCGGTTAGGCACATCGCGTGCAACTGGTATCTTGCGCGGCGGTGGATTAGGCGGCGTGCTCACAATCGAATGGATAGACCTGAAATATGATATAGAAATTGGTGAGTCTGTCTTAACCTCAGGATTAGGCGGCCGTTTTCCACAAGACCTGGTTGTTGGACGCGTGATAGAAGTAGATCGTCGCGAAGCAGAATTATTTCAACAAGCCGTCGTGCAAGCAGCCGCAGATTTGGATTCGCTGGAGATAGTATTTGTAATTACCGATTTTGAACCGGTGGATACTTCGATTTTTGCAACGGTAGAGCCTTGATGTTTTCTCGTTCCCTGATCGCTATTCCAGTCATGGTTGTCTTGACGATTGTGCAAATCGTCGTTTTGCCTCGATTTTTGTTTTTTCCGGTGGATCCATCAATACCTTTTTTGTTTGCTTTAGCTTGGAGCTTGCTTAGCAATGTTGAAGAAGGGCTCATTTGGGCTTTTATTGGTGGGCTGCTTATGGATATATTTACTATAGCACCGTTTGGCGGATTGGCGCTCACCTACGTGACCGCGGTGTTTGCCGTCAACTATATTCGCGATTTATTACCGCCTAACCGATTTGTGGTTCCGGTTATCAGCGTTGTTGTGGGTACGACTATTCAACAATTATTTTATATTTTGTACCTGCGTCTTTTTGGAATATTAGCTAACACCACGCTGGTCATGTTGCTGCAAACTGTTATGGTGCAGGCTATTTTAATTATTCCGATTTACTGGTCTATGTATTTCCTAAAACAAACTATCCGACCAAAACCGGTTCAAATTTAGAGTGAGATACCTGGTATAAGAAATCATGTCTCGTATTGGTTGGGAACGCATAGAAGATCTTGAACTGAAAGAGGAGGAGGATTTTGGACTCCGCAGTCGAATCATATTCCTGCGAGTTCTCTTTGTAGCGATCTTACTTCTTTTGG
>Ga0316580_10000124_pt1 | contig 14605 bp, 13 predicted proteins | sample S0NA_2_FD_204519 | JGI IMG/M metagenome (GOLD analysis project Ga0316580, IMG submission 204519) | Rhizosphere microbial communities from salt marsh grasses in Alabama, United States - S0-2_160517rDrB | ecosystem: Host-associated > Plants > Roots > Rhizosphere | place: USA: Alabama | collected... | reverse complement strand
CGCCAGGCCGAGCCCTCGCGCTGCAGCAGCCCGATGTCGCTCTCGGTCCCGAGGGCGCCGATCGCGCCCTTCGAGGCGCCGACGATCGTGGCGTTCGCGATCACCGCGGTGCTGATCGGCGTCAGGGTGCCGTCGTCGCCGTTGTTGCTGAGCTCGAGGCCCTGGTCGGCGTCGTCCGCGCGCTGCTGGGCGATCGCGAACTGGATGAAGCCCCGGTAGCCGTCGGTGCCGTCGAAGCTGTCGTCGCCGATCCCGGTCATCACCATGTGGGTCTGCGACGTGCTGCCGCCGAACGGCTCCGTCCCGTCGTCCACGTTGTAGTGGACCTGCACGAAGTCGACGGTCGTTCCGGCTCCGGTGCCCTGGAAGGCGATCCCATTGAGCTGGTCCGTCGCCGTCACGTCGTCGCCGGCGAACTCGACGCGCACGCCGCGGAGGATCCCGCTGCTGTCGTCATCGTCGATCCCGCCGTAGAAGCCCGAGTCGCCCTCGCCCGAGGCCTGGTCGCCCGAGTTGATCGGGGCCCGGCCGTTGAGGACGATGCCGCCCCAGTCGCCGCGGGCGCGCTGGCCGCGCGGAGCGTCGCTCGTGAACACGATCACGTCCGCCTCGGCCGGCTTGACGCCGTTCGCCCCGGTCGCGTCCGCGATCAACTGCGATCCGCGCGACACGATCAGGAAGCTCGCGCGCACGTTCGGGTTCGTCGGCTGGCGCCTCGCGGTGACCGTGGTGCCGGCCTCGACCGTGAGCACGACGGGATTGCAGGTCCCGGTCGGGTTCGCCGGGTCCGGCCCGCAGTCCGTGCCCACCGTGACGGGCCCGTCGAGGATCCAGGTCTTGTCGGCGGTCCAGGTCTCGTCGGCGGAGAGGACGCCGCTGACGACGACGGAGGTCGGCTCCTCGTCCGCGATCGTGAAGGTCTCCGCGGCGCTGTTCGCGCTCCCCGCCGTGTTCGAGGCCGTCACCACGGCCGTGTACGTCGCCGGAGAGAGGTTCTCGAACTGCACCGAGCTCGTGGTGTTGTTGTTGAGGACCTCGACCTCGTCCGGCAGGACGTTCGCGACGTCGCTGACCGTCACCGTCTGGCCCGTGGCGTTGGCGCCCGGCGTCCAGGAAACCGTGGCGGAGGTCCCGTTCACCTGAACCTCGACGTTCGTCGGGGCCGTGGGCGCCGTGACAGGGTTCGTCCCGTTGTCGTCGCCGCACCCCGCGAGCGCGATCGCTCCGATCGCCAGGGCGGGCAGGATCCTCGTGTGCTTCCTCCAGTTCATCTCTTCGTTTCCTCTTTTGAGGGGGTTCGGCCCGCCCCGGAGCCGTCCGGGATCGGGCCCTCCGTCACGCCGTCGGATCCGGGGCTCAGCCCCCGTACGACAGCGACAGCGACAGCGTCTGGCCGATCTCGTAATAGCGCTGCGTCCGGGTGATCCCGTTCGCGGTCTGGGTCCACTCGTAAGGCTCGTTGAGGAGGTTCTCGGCCTTGAGCTTCACGCTCATCCGGCCCGTGAGCTGCTGCCGGAGAGTGAGGTCGAGCTGGTTGCGCGGCTGGAGCTCGATGTCGGGGACGCCGGACCCGCCGGCGGCCTCGATGCGCTTCCCGAACACGCCGTAGTACAGTCCGACCTCCGTGGCGCCGCCGGTCGAGAGCCAGTTCAGGCTCGCGTTCACCGTGTACGGCGACTGCCCCTGGAGCGACCGGTCAAGATTCGTCGGGTTGAACCCGCCCCCCGGGATCACGGTGACCTGCGACTCGATGAGGCTGAGGCCGGCCCCCAACGTGAGGTGCGCGAACCAGTCGTTCACGAAGTCGAGGCGCTTCCGGGCCGTGGCCTCCAGGCCGTAGAGGTACCCCGAGTCGGCGTTCTGGAAGGAGTAGAGCGACGACGCGGCGGCGAAGAACACCTGCTCGATCGGGTTGTCGAGGTGCTTGTAGAACCCGCCGACCGAGAGGACCTCGCCGGTGCGCGGGTACCACTCCCACTTCGCGTCGAGGTTCGTGATGTCGGCGATCTGCAGGTCCGGGTTTCCGCGGAGCTGCCGCAGGCTCGACGCCTCCGTGAACTGGAACGGGGCAAGCTCGCGGAACTCCGGCCGGTCGACGGTGCGGCTGGCCGCCAGCCGGAGATTCATGTCCTCGTTGAGCGCGTAGGTCAGGCCGATCGCCGGAAGGATCGACGTCTCGGAGAGGTCCGAGAGAAGCGCGTCCGTCCCGACCTCCGTGCCGGGAATCGTGAGCTCGAGATCGTACTGCTCGACCCGGGCCCCGAATACCGCCTTGAAGCGGTCGCCGATCGGGAGGTCGAACATGCCGTAGCCGGCGTAGGTGAGCTCGTCCGCCCTGTACTGGTCGCCCGCCTCGACGATGTCGGACAGCTGAAGCTGGGTCGAATTCGTGGGAGCCGTGCCGACGATCGTCCCGGTGGCGAGGACCGAGTCGAGGCTCGTGATGCCCGACGTGAAGCGCCAGCGATAGCGCCGCGCGGCGAAGTCGCGGTTCCGGCTCCGGAACGCGCCGCCGACCTTCAGGCTCGCCGGGTTCGCCCAGGCGCCGAAGCTCCAGGTCCAGTCCACCCCGCCGTTGACGTCATCGTCGACGAGGTCGGTGTAGAAGTACCGCCCGCTCTCGCCCGTGTCGCCGTTCAGGGTGTACGGGTCGCTCGAGCCGAACGAGCGCGAGTACACCGTCTCGCGCAGCGCGGGCTCGTCGCGCGAGGCCCGCGCGCCGGCGAACCGCCAGTCGACCCGCGAGTTCAGTCCGCCGAGGTCGTGCTTGCCGGAGAGCTGGCCCCAGAGCATGTCCCGCTGCTGGAACCGGAGCCGCTCGCCGAACACCTCGGCCCCGAGGTCCTCCTGATTGCCGCCCGTGTACGTCCGGGCCTCGTCGTCCGTGTTCCGGTTGTAAAGGGCCTGGAAGTTCAGCTGGTTCGACGGGGAGGCGAGGAAGCTGAAGTTGGCGAGGCCGCCCCAGCTGACCGCGCGCATGCCGCGATCGAAGTTGTAGTCGATGTTGGGCTGCGCGTTGGAGGCGAACTCCGGGTTGAACGCCTCGGCCCGCCACTTCCGCTCGTACTCCACGTCCCGCCGGGCGAAGTTCTGGTTGTAGTTCCCGGCGACGAAGTAGCCGAACTCCTTGCCGAACAGGTTCGCCCGGTCCCCGACCGAGGCGCCGACGTCGATGTTGAGCGGCGTCGTCTGCGGGGTCGGCGTGAACTGGGGGAGCTTCCGGGCGAACTCCTGTCCCGCGGCCTGGATCACCGCCGGGTCGGCCGATGGAAGCCGGTTGCCGCCGATCCCGTAGCCCGCGTCCTGAATCGGGTCAGGAATCGACCGCGATCCGTCGTCGGTCCCGAGCCAGTCGCTGCCGCCCCCGTCGTAGCGCAGAAAGCCGTCCTGGAACTGGCTCTCCGAGTTCACCGAGGTCCCGAGCGACATCTTCCAGGTGAAGTCGGCCGGGAACTCCTTGTTCGCGATGTCGACCGAGCCGCCGCTGAACTCCCCGGGACGGTCGGGCGTGTAGGTCTTCTGGGTCGTTAGGCTCTCGATGAACTCGGACGGGAAGAGGTCGAGCGGCACGACCTCCTTCTCCGGCTCCGGGCTCGGGATCGGAGAGCCGTTCAGCGACGTCTGGCTGTAGCGCTCGCCGAGCCCCCGGATGTAGACGTAGCGGCCGTCCGCCACGGTCACGGCGCTCACGCGCGATGCGACCTCCGCGGCGTCCGAGTCGGGGGAACGCGCGATCTCCTGCTCGCCGACCGCCTCCGTCACGGCGACGGCGTTCTTCTGCTTGTCGAGGAGCGACGCGGTCGCGCCGGATTCCATCGTGGCGGTGACCGTGATCGCCTCCATCTCGATCGCCGTCTGCTCGAGCGAGATGTCGAGCGGCGTGGACTTGCCCGCCAGCACCCGGACGTCCGTCACGGCCTTCGGGCCGTAGCCGAGGACGCTCGCCCGGACCTCGTGTAGGCCCGCCGGAACCCGGTCGAGGAAGTAGCGCCCCTCGAGGTCCGTGAGCACCATCTGTCCCGTGGTCGTCAGGGCCACCTGGGCCGTTCCGATCGGCTGGCCCGTCGCGGCGTCCACGACGCGCCCGACGATCCGTCCGTTCGCTTCCTGAGCCTGTGCCTGCGTCACCTGCCCCACGCCGGACAAAAGGAGGGAGGTCAGTCCGGCGAGCGCGACGCGCGCCTTCAGCGTCATTTCCCGCGTGCCTCTCTGTCATGAGGAAGTCCGGTCCGGACCCGGTCGCCGCATGCGCGGCGTTTTCATCCTCCCGGGTCCGCCGTGTCGACCCCAGTGTGCCCCGCGCCTGTGATCGACAGGTACGTCCTCCGTAACGGGGCCGTACGGCGTCTGTAACCGCGACGTAACCGCCGGCGGCGACGAGTCGCCATTTTTCGAAAAAATCGCAGGCTCGCGCCGGGGGGCGCCGTCCCGCACCGAGGTGCGGATCACGCGTGCCGACGGGGAAATCCGGGAGGTCGTCCGCTCGTGCGTCGCGCGCTCTGCACAGGGAATCCACAGGCACACGACGTTTTTCCACAGACGCGTAACACACTGCGAGTCCGTAAATTACACATCCCGTCACCCGGGTCGATCGGATTCCGACGCTTGCCCGATCCCGATCCGGGCCCTAATGTGCCGGACGTCGGGCCGGGCAGATGAACTCCCGGTCCCGCCCGACCGACGCGGGTCCGAGGTGGAAGACCCCGTTCTCTCGAATCGTTCGACTTTTCCCGGGGAAGGTACGTCCGAGATGCACGATACGCGCGCCGTCGAGCTCGTTCTCCGGCTCCCCGCCGACGTCGCCGAGTCCGCCGAAGAGGTCGGACGCCGGGATCCCGAGTACCTCGGGCGCCTCATCAAGCATGGCCTCGCCCGCCGCGCCGTCTTCCAGGAGCTCCGTCGCGCCGCGCTCGACTCTTCGGCTCCGGAGCCCCTTCCCGCCGACCGGAGCGCTTGACGCTTCATCCGCCCGGGGCTACATCCGCACGTGGTGCCGACCCTTGCGGGGTCGGGCGGAGCGCGGTCTCGACAGGCGGAGATCCACGTGCGAGATGAGCCGGACGGGACGAGCCGGACGGGACCGCCGGGTCCCGGCGCGGCGCCCGAAGCGGAGCTGAGGGCGAAGTACCTCGAATACTGCTCCGCGCGCATCTCCGAGGTCTTCCTGTCGCTCTCCGACGAGCGGACGTACCAGCTCCTCGAGGAGGCCGCGCGAGATGCCGGCGTCGAGGTCGGAACGCTGGGCTTCCAGTCGAAGATGCGGCTCGTGACGCGGAAGCTCCGCGCCAGTGTTCCGCTTCCGGAGTTCGAGAGCTGGGTCGAGGAGTATCGAGCCCACCCCGAGCGATTCGAGCCACTGCTGATCGGCCTCTGGAAGGAGGCGGTCGAGGGAGCCCCCCCCGAGCCCGGACCGGAGGAGCCGTGACCGACGACGGGACACGGAAGGGCGACAAGCCGCCTCAGCTCCACATCTGGGACGCGGCCGCCCGGGAATTCGAGCTCGGGACGCTCGTCGACGGGGACGAGACCTGGGACCTGTTCGTGGTCTCCGAGCGCACCTCCGCCGAGCTCTGTCGCGGTCGGATCTCCTTCCGGCGCGACGACGAGCGCTACGACACGGATGCGATCCTCGTCGAGGAGTCGGAAAGAGAGGTCCTGCGCAGGGCCGGCGAGCTTCCGGCCTCCATGCTCCGGCAGCTCCTCGTGTCCCTCCGTCCCGAGAGCTGAGATGGCCGACGAGCGGATCCTCGTGGTCGACGACGAGCCCGACATCCTCAGCATCCTCGTCTACCAGCTCAGCAAGGAAGGGTATCGCGTCAGCACGGCCGTGAACGGTCCGACGGCGATCGCGACGGCCACGGAGGAGCGGCCGGACGTGGTGATCCTCGACCTCATGCTTCCCGGCATCGACGGCTACGAGGTCCTGAAGCGGCTCCGCCAGAACGAGCGCACCGCCTCCGTCCCGGTCATCCTGCTGACGGCCCGGCAGGAGGAGGAGGAGCGGCTTCGCGGCTTCGAGTACGGGGCGGACGACTACGTCACGAAGCCGTTCAGCCCCCGCGAGCTCATCTTCCGGGTGCGGGCCCTGCTGCGGCGCGCCCGGGCGGAGCCGGTGGCCCCGACGCGCCGGATGCGGGTCGGCCCCGTCGAGCTCGACGGCGAGGCCCACCGGGCCTTCTCCGACGGCGAGGAGATGGACCTCACCCCGCTCGAGTACCGTCTGCTGGAGGTCTTCCTCGAGCGGAGGGGTCGGGTCCAGACCCGCCGCCAGCTCCTTCAGGCGGCGTGGCAGACGAACGCGCAGATCGAGACGCGGACCGTGGACATGCACGTGGCCCGACTCCGGGCGAAGCTCGGCGACGCGGGCGATCTCCTGGAGACCGTGCGGGGCGTCGGGTACCGGTTCCGGACGCCGGAGTCGAGGGAATGATCTCGACGCGCCGCACGTACGTCCTCCTGGTCCTGGCCCTGGCCCTGCCGTTCGGCCTGTTCCTGCTGTGGGCGCAGAGGGAGCTCGGCCCGCAGCTCGAGGCGCGGGCGGCCCGGCAGCTCGAGCGCACGGCCCGCCTCATCGGCGACGACCTGCGCGACGTCCCGTTCGCCGACTCGGTCGCGGACCGTCTCGGCGACGTGGCCGGTCTCCGGGTCACCCTGATCGGTCGCGACGGGACGGTGCTCGGCGACTCCGAGGTCGAGCCGCAGCGGCTCCCCTCGGTGGAGAACCACGCCGGCCGGCCCGAGGTCGCGGCCGCCCTGGCGGGTCGCGTGGGCACGGACGTCCGGGCGAGCGGCACCGTGTCCCTCCGTCTCCTGTACGTCGCCGTGCCCCACCCGCAGGGCGTGGTGCGCGTCGCGATCTCGATCCGGGAGGTCCGGGAGTTCCTCACCCGGACACGGCAGGTGGCGGCGGCGACCGCGCTGCTGGCGCTCGTCCTGGCCTCCCTCCTCACGGGGCTCCTCCACCGCTTCCGCACGGCGCCGGTCGACCGCCTCCGGGCCGCGATCCGCGCGATCGGCGAGGGGGATCTCGGACGCCGAACGGGCGTCTCCGGGTCCGGCGCGCTCGCCTCGCTCGGGCACGCGGTCGACGAGATGGCGGGACATCTCGAGGACCGGGTCCGCGCGAAGGACGCCGACCGGCGAGACCTGGCCATCGTGTTCGACCGGCTCGACGACGGACTCGCGGTCGTGGGGCCGGACGGGCACATCCGTCGGGTGAACCGGGCCTTCGAGGCGTGGATCGGACGTAAGGGACTGGAAGGACAACGCGTGGTGGGGCTGTTCCGCGACCCCCGGAACCGGCTCGCGGTGGAGAAGGCCCTGACGGGGGAGGCGGCCCGGCACGACTCGGAGCTCGGTTCCCGGGTGATCCAGCTGTCGGCGCTCCCGCTCGGCGAGGGGGACGGCGCGCTCGTCGTGATCCGCGACCTCACGCGCACCCGCCAGCTCGAGGGCGTGCGCCGGGACTTCGTCGCGAACGTCTCGCACGAGCTCAAAACGCCGCTCACGGGCATGCGCGGGTTCGCGGAGGCCCTGGCCGAGGGCGGCGCCTCCCCGCAGCAGTCGGCCGAGTTCGCCGGTCGGATCCTCGCGAACGTCGAACGGATGCAGCACCTCGTCGACGACCTGCTCGACCTGGCCCGGATCGAGTCCGGCGCGTGGCGACCGGAGCCGGCGGAGCAGGATCTCGCTTCGCTCGTCGCGGACGCGTGGGCGTCGATCCAGCCGGGCCCCGGGTCGCGGGAGGTCGGGCTCGAGGCCGACGTGCCGGCGGACCTGGCGGTCCGGGCGGACGGGGACGCCCTCGTCCAGGTACTGTGCAACCTGTTCGACAACGCCGCCCGCTACGCGCCGGACGGGGGAACGGTCCGCCTTCGCGCGCGCCGGGACGCGGACGGCGTGCGGATCGAGGTCTCCGACGACGGCCCGGGCATTCCCTCGGCCCACGTCGAGCGGGTGTTCGAGCGGTTCTACCGCGTCGACGCCGCGCGCTCCCGCGAGGCCGGGGGCACCGGCCTCGGGCTCTCGATCGTGAAGCACCTCGTCGCGGCGCACGGGGGCGAGGTCGGGATCCGGAGCCAGCTCGGCGAAGGCACGACGGTCTGGCTCACGATCCCGGACCCGCCGGCGGCGGATCCCGCATCGGGGGCCGGCGGAGCGACCTGACCGTCCGCGCTCCCCGCGCGTTGCACAGCCGTTACACCACGTTGGCGGAAGCCTCACACACCTCCCGCATCCTTTCTCCGTGAGAGGGCCGGCCGCGCGCCGGATCCCAGCCGACACCGAGCAAGCCCGGGTACGCCCCGAGACGAGGATGCCAGAAATCCGTACCGACCTTCCGATCCGAGTCCCGGAACCCCGCGGGCGTCGCGTCGCGCCGCGCCGCGGGTCGTTCCACGAGGGTCCCTCCCGGGCGGTCGTCGCGTGCCTCCGCGGCGGCCGCCCATTCCCCCCCGCGACGACGCGGGCGGGGCGGCGATGATCGCGCCGACGCTCGGCCGGGAGCCCTTGAGGCTTGAGGTGGGCGGCCGCCTCGACCTCCCCGAGGCGCTCCGGATCCGCGAGGCGCTGCACGCGGCCGGCCGCGGGGACCGCGTCGAGCTCGACATGGCGGGGACCCGCGCCCTCGACGGGGACGCGGCCCTGCTTCTCGAATCGGACCTCGCCCGTCTCGACCGGTCGGGGGCCCGCGTCGCGCTGCAGCGCGTCCCGCGACGGCTCCACGTGCAGCTGCACGTGCACCCGATCCTCCGCTTCGCGCGCGAGGTCGACGACCTGTTCACCGACCCGGACCTCGACTGGCCGGGATTCCGCCCCAGCCAGCGCTGAGGCGACGGAGGCCGCCGGTTCCCGCGAGCCGCGCGTTACGTTCCCGTTACAAGACCGTGACACGAGCTTGACGCCGTCGTCTGACACTGTCTCGTCCCCGTTCGGCGCATTCCGGCCGAGAGGCTGCCGCCCGCGCGCGGCACGGCCGGCTCCGGAACATCCAGCGCGCGCCACCCCGGCGCGCCCGGGGAGCCGTTCGTGGGGCCTCCCCCACCGTGCGGACCGGAGGCGAGACAGAGATGAGACTTCGCTGGCAGACGGCGGCGCTCGCAGCGCTCCTGGCCGTGATGCTTCCCGGCGCCGCGGGCGCCCAGGAGTTCACGACGGGCGCCGTGAAGATCAAGCTCGGGGGGCGCATCCACATGCAGGCCGGCACCAGCAGCTGCGACGAGTTTCCGCTGCCGGCGGATTCCCGCTGCGAGGAGCAGGTCGCCACGACGGACTTCTTCCTGCGCCGGGCGCGGCTCACCTTCGACGTGGAGATCGGCGATCGGATCGATCTCCGTCTCGAGCCGGACTACAACAAGGTGACCCAGCTGGGGCTCAAGGACGCGTGGGGGCGGTTCACGATCAGCCCGATGGCGCGGATCAAGATGGGACACTTCCGCCGTCCGTTCGACGGGTTCCAGCTCACGTCGTCCACGCAGATGCTCACGGTCGAGCGGGCCGTCCTGATCCGGGGGCTCGGACGGAACGTGGCGCGCTCCCTGGACGCCGCCACGGTGCTCTACAACCTCTCGGACCGGGACATCGGCGTGGAGCTGAGCGGAGCCACCGACGGCGGGCTCTTCTCGTACTGGGTCGGCGCCTTCACGGGGGACTCCGACTTCAGCTTCCAGGACTCGAACGCGCAGAAGCAGTACGTGGGTCGGGCCCAGCTCGCGTTCGACGCGGCCGGACTGCCGCTCAAGGTCGCGGCCGCCGCGTCCGCGACGGACGAGGGCTACGAGACGGAAGAGCGGGGTCTTCAGGGCGAATACCATTACGCCTACGAGCTGTTCGGCGAGCTCGGCGACTTCTCGGGCGGTCCGCACCTGATGGCGGGGCTGGTGCTCGGCGACAACCCGCGGCAGAACCCCGCCGGCGACGCGATCGACCTGGCGGCCGGCGACGCGTTCGCGAGCTTCGTGACCTGGCAGGCGATCGGCTCCTGGAGGATCGCCACGGACGTGCTGGGGCTGGAGGCGATCGAGCCCCTGTTCCGGGTGACGTGGGGGGACCCGAACACGGACCTGGACGGGGACGCCGGCTGGGGCTTCACCCCCGGCGTGCAGTTCTTCTTCTACAAGCGGAACAAGCTCGCCCTGAACTGGGACATCGCGACCTGGGAGCAGGACGGGATCCGGAACGAGAGTTCCTTCAAGGCGCAGGTGCAGTTCCATTTCTGACCGCCGGCGACGCGGATTTCCGGCCCGACACGGGCCCAACGAAGACGGAGCGAGACGAGAGATGAGCGGACGAACGACAGCCTGGACGGCCCTGACGGCGATGATCGCGGTCCTCCCGCTGCTGGCCTGCGGCGGGGGAGGCGACGCGGGAGCGGGCGGCCTCACGGGGAGCGTCGCGATCGACGGCTCCTCGACGGTGTTCCCGATCTCCGAGGCGGTCGCCGAGGAGTTCCAGATCGCGAACCCGGGCGTGCGCGTCACGGTCGGGATCTCGGGCACCGGCGGCGGCTTCAAGAAGTTCTGCGCGGGCGAGACGGACATCAGCGACGCCTCCCGCCCGATCAAGGAGACGGAGATCGAGGCCTGCGCCGCGAACGGGATCGAGCCGATCCAGCTCAGCGTCGCGTGGGACGGCCTCACGGTCGTGCGGAACCCGGCCAACGACTGGGCGACCTGCATGACGGTGGACGAGCTGAAGCGCGTGTGGCAGCCGGGCAGCAGCATCACCCGCTGGAGCGAGGTCCGGCCCGACTGGCCCGACACGGAGATCGAGCTGTACGGACCCGACACCGACTCGGGCACCTTCGACTACTTCACCGAGGCGATCGTCGGCGAGGAGGACGCGAGCCGCGACGACTACACGGCGAGCGCCGACGACAACGTGCTCGTCGTCGGCGTGGAGGGCGACGCGGGATCGCTCGGGTACTTCGGGTTCGCCTACTACGAGGAAAGCGCCGACAAGCTCGGCGCCGTGGCCGTCGACAACGGCGCCGGCTGCGTGCTCCCGAGCCGGGAGACGATCGAGAGCGGGACCTACGCGCCCCTCTCCCGGCCGATGTTCATTTACGTGAAGCCCGACGCGCTGGCGCGCCCCGAGGTGCGGGCCTTCGTCGACTTCTACATCGAGAACGCCCCGACCCTCGTGCCCGAGGTCGGGTACGTGCCGCTCACGGAGGGCCAGTACGCCGAGCAGCTCGCGAAGGTCGCCACGCCGTGAGCCCGGCGGCCGGACCCTCCCCGGCGGGCCTGGCGGCCGAGCTCGGCCACCGGGCCCGCCGGCGGTGGGGAGAGCGGGCGATCGCCGGCCTGCTCTTCCTCTGCGGCGCGATCTCGATCCTCACGACGGCCGGGATCGTGATTGTGCTGTTCACCGAGTCCGCGGGCTTCTTCCGGAAGGTCCCGATCGGGGAGTTCCTGACCGGGACCCGCTGGTCGCCGCTGTTCGCGGACCAGCACTTCGGGATCCTCCCGCTACTGAACGGGACGTTCCTGATCGCCGTCGGGGCGATGGCGATCGCCCTCCCGGTGGGGCTCACCTCCGCGATCTACCTGAGCGAGTACGCGACGCCGAAGCTTCGCGGCGCCGTGAAGCCGATCCTCGAGGTACTGGCGGGGATCCCGACCGTCGTCTACGGCTATTTCGCGCTCACCTTCATCACGCCGGTGATCCGGACGGTCTTCCCCTCCACCGGGATCTTCAACGCGGCGAGCGGCGCGATCGTGGTCGGAATCATGATCATCCCGATGGTGGCGTCGCTGTCGGAGGACGCCCTGAACGCCGTGCCGCAGTCGCTGCGGGAGGCCGCCTACGGGCTCGGGGCCACGAAGTTCGAGGTCTCGACCCGCGTGGTCGTCCCCGCCGCGCTGTCGGGGATCGTCGCCTCGTTCATCCTCGCGATCTCGCGGGCGGTGGGCGAGACGATGGCGGTCACCCTGGCCGCGGGCGCGACCCCGAAGATGACGCTCAACTTCCTCGAGAGCGTGCAGACGATGACGGCCTACATCGTCCAGATCAGCCTGGGCGAGACGCCGCACGGGACGCTCGAGTACCAGACGATCTTCGCGGTGGGGCTCGTCCTCTTCTTCATCACGCTGGGCATGAACATCCTGAGCCAGCGGATCACGCGGCGCTTCCGCGAGGTGTACGAGTGAGCGGCGAGCGGTTCGCCCCCTCGATGCGCCGCCGGAAGCGGACCGGCGCGATCTTCCAGGCGCTGTGCCTCGCCTCGATCACCTTCAGCATCGTCGTGCTGGTGATCCTGCTGGCCGACGTCGTGGCGGACGGCGCGAAGTGGCTGTCGGTGGACTTCCTGACGCGCTACCCGTCGCGGATCCCGGCGCGCGCGGGCATCCGCTCGGCGATCCTCGGGAGCCTCTGGATGATGGGGCTCACCGCCGCGTTCAGCTTCCCGATCGGGGTCGGCGCGGCGATCTACCTGGAAGAATACGCGCCCCGGACCTGGCTCACGCGGATCCTGCAGACGAACATCGCCAACCTGGCGGGCGTCCCCTCGATCGTGTACGGGATTCTCGGGCTCGCGATCTTCGTCCGCTTCCTCGGGTTCGGGCGCAGCGTGCTGGCGGGGGCGCTGACGCTGGGGCTGCTGATCCTCCCGGTGATCATCATCGCGTCCCAGGAGGCGATCAAGGCGGTGCCGACCTCGCTCCGCGAGGCGGCCTACGGGGTCGGGGCCACGAAGTGGCAGACGATCCGGCACCACGTGCTCCCGGTGGCGCTGCCGGGCATCCTGACGGGGACGATCCTCTCCCTGTCGCGGGCGATCGGCGAGACGGCCCCGCTCATCATGATCGGGGCGCTCACCTTCATCGCGTTCCCGCCGACGAGCCCGCTCGACCCGTTCACCGTCCTGCCGATCCAGATCTTCAACTGGACGGCGAAGCCTCAGGCGGACTTCCACGACCTCGCGGCGGCCGCGATTCTCGTGCTGCTGGTCGTGTTGCTCGCGATGAACGCGCTCGCGATCTTCCTGCGCAACCGTTTCCAGACCAGGATCTGACCCGTGGACGTGATCGGCCAGCCCGCGCTCGAGACCCGGTCCCTGAGCGTCCTGTACGGCGACAAGCCGGCGGTGAGGGAGATCTCGCTCTCCATCCCGCGGAACCGCGTCGTGGCGTTCATCGGCCCGTCGGGCTGCGGGAAGAGCACGTTCCTGCGCTGCTTCAACCGGATGAACGACCTGATCCCGATCGCGCGGGTCGAGGGCGAGGTCCTGTTCCACGGGGCCAACCTCTACGATCCGGAGGTCGATCCGGTCGAGGTGCGGCGCCGGATCGGGATGGTGTTCCAGAAGCCGAACCCGTTCCCGAAGACGATCTACGAGAACATCGCGTTCGGGCTCCGGATCAACGGCTTCCGGGGCGACCTCGACGAGCAGGTCGAGCGCTCGCTGCGGGCCGCCGCGCTCTGGGACGAGGTGAAGGACCGGCTGCAGGACAGCGCGCTCGGTCTCTCGGGCGGGCAGCAGCAGCGGCTCTGCATCGCGCGCGCCCTCGCGGTCGAGCCCGAGATCCTGCTGATGGACGAGCCCGCGAGCGCGCTCGACCCGATCGCGACCGCGAAGATTGAGGACCTGATCGGCGAGCTGAAGCAGACGTACACGATCGTGATCGTCACGCACAACATGCAGCAGGCCGCCCGGGTCAGCGACTACACGGCCTTCCTGTACATCGGCGAGCTGGTCGAGTACGACGACACGGAGAAGATCTTCACGAACCCGTCCGCCGAGCGGACGGAGCAGTACATCACGGGCCGGTTCGGCTGAGCGGGCCGGCCCCCGCACGCGCGTTCGGACACCGACGGGAGCGGCGATGTCGCACAAGGTATTCGCGGAGAGGCTGGAGCGTCTCGAGGGGCGCCTGCTGGAGATGTCCCATTCGGCCCAGACGCTGGTCGAGGAGGCCGTGACCTACGCCCTCTCGGGCGACGGGAGCGTGGCGTCCGTCCGGGAGGGCGACACGAAGATCGACCAGGAGGAGGTGGCGATCGAGGAGGAGTGCATCGAGCTCCTCGCGCTCCACCAGCCGATGGCGTCCGACCTCCGGCTCCTGGTGACGATCCTCAAGGTGAACTCGGACCTCGAGCGGATCGGCGACCACGCCGTGAACATCGCCGAGGCCGCCGAGCGGCTCCGCGCCTCCTCCCAGCCCCCGGCGATGCCGCCCGAGGTGCCGGAAATGAGCCGGATCGCGATGGGAATGCTGCGGGACGCGATGGAGGCGCTCGTGCACCGGAACGCCGACGAGGCTCAGGACGTCCGGGAGCGGGACGACCGGGTGGACGGCCTCCACGAGTCCGTGTTCCGGGTGATGCTCACCCACATGCTCGAGTCGAACATCTCCGCCTGCCTGCAGGTGATCCTGATCAGCCGGAACCTGGAGCGGATCGCCGACCTGGCGACGAACATCGCCGAAGACGTCGTGTTCATGGTCCGGGGGATCACGGTCCGGCACGGGGGCGCGCCGACGGCCTGACGCGAAGCGAGGCCGGGGAGCGGGAGCGCGATCCGCTCGCCGCGCCCCGGTCGTGATCGGGGTACGCGCGGTCGGTCTAGAAGGCGACCTGCAGGTTGAGCAGGAACTGCCCGTCG
>Ga0316580_10000123_pt1 | contig 14618 bp, 11 predicted proteins | sample S0NA_2_FD_204519 | JGI IMG/M metagenome (GOLD analysis project Ga0316580, IMG submission 204519) | Rhizosphere microbial communities from salt marsh grasses in Alabama, United States - S0-2_160517rDrB | ecosystem: Host-associated > Plants > Roots > Rhizosphere | place: USA: Alabama | collected... | reverse complement strand
GGGGACAGAGATTCCAGTCTCTAAAGGGGGCATATTTCTGTACGGCCCAGTCACGAATCGCGCCCGGCAGCGGGTTCAGGGCCGGAAACTCCATCCATTCCCAATTGCCCATCACAGTTTCAAAGCCTAAAGGGGAAGATACAACTGCCGTTGAATGATTCACCTCACCCCCCGCCCAATTGTTGATCAAGGACGATAATTCGTCGCTGTTAATTGGGCGGCGATTAACCGCTGTTTGTGAGGACACAGCTGCTTCAAGCAGTTCTGCCTGCTGTGCATCAAGCAAGATTCGCGGGGTCACGCTGCTTCCGGCATCAAGAGCTTCCAGGGTAAAATCGCTGCCGGAGGGTGAAGGCCCTATTTCCAGACCGTTATCCGCCAATTCCATCAAGAGATCGGCCGGAAAATCTGGCACATCTCCCGCGGCAAATACCAGGTAACAGTTTTGCGGTTTGGGGACAGAACTTAGACGGGTGAGTAAGGTCTGGCCAGGATTGCGATCCCAGCCGATTTTCCGACGCCGCAAGCCGCAAGTATGCACAAAGTCACGTGCCGCCATGGGGAAAAACAGTTCCGGCTTACCCATCTTGTCGGTACCAAAGCGCAGTACCGGCTCGTACTTGCGGATCAATTCACGCGGAGCGGCCATCAAAATGGACCCACCTTAACCTTAAAAGAAAAATACACGGCCGTCACGCACACCATTATCGCCGAAGCCATTTCATGTGCACGGCTGCCTGCAAAACTACATTCTAGAATTTAAGAAATGCCAAGTTCATCCAAAATTTCTTGCCGATCGGCAAAGGAATCGCGCAAATCCTTAATGATTGCATCTATACGAACACCCTGGTTATTCAGCCATTTTCCTGAGGCATCCTGAGCACCTCCGGCATGGTGCAGGGCAACCAGTTCCCACAGGTTATTGAAGACAGGCGACCCAGAGGAACCAGGCTCTGTATCCCCCTTATAGCGTACAAAAGCATCGAATAATTCGTCAATCTCGTTGTCTTGCAGCGCGACCTGCTTAGGTTCTCCCTTGGGATGCTGGATGATATTGAAGTGTTGTTTTTTACGATAGAGCGGTGATTCGTTGAGAGGAATGAAACCCCAACGACTGCCGGCCAGGGTTGGTTCGTCTTCTCCGGCCACATCTTCAAAAGGCTGCAAGCGTATCAAGGTGTAATCAAGCGCTGGATTGGTGCGGAAAACATCAGCCGCCGGCAAATAGGATTCGGTAGCCTCATCCATTCCCTGAGCATCCTGCTGGTAATTAAACTGGATGCGTATGCTGTCATTAAAAGCCTGCTCGGGGATAACATGATTATTGGTTAAGAAGAGACTGGGTGATACCATGAATCCCGTTGCCCACCCTCTACCGGGCGGCAAACCACGATGCGCCTTGCGCAAGACGACTCTGGCCACTGCCCCTTGAACCGCCAGGCCGCTGGCCAGGAAATAGATGGGCAGGCGGTCATTTTCATCAATTTGTCTTTCCTGTAATGCAAGTGGATCGGCATGAACCTCCGGAAGAGGAAGCTTGTCGCCCAGGGAGAACTTGAATTCTGGAGTTTCCATGTAGGCACCTTCCAAAATATCGTCCGAACTATCAATAAGTTCCGTCATCTTTTTACCTCCACGATTTTAGAGATCGGGTCGTTTTATAAAATACTGGCAGCGCAGGTCCGAATAATACTACAAACCTACTAATTATCATACGCCATATATTCTTTTATTGTCAAGCCGGGGGCGCTTGTTATTTTGGATGTTCTTGCCGGCGCCTCATTTTTATCAGGACCGGATAATCAAGATATTAAAGGGTTTTAACTGGTTAAGCTGATTTATCCTGATTATCAAGGCCAAGCTGGCCGCGGACCAGGCGATCCAACCAACGGTCGGGTAAAAAGCGCGGGAGGATCCAGCTGGTCAACCACTTGCGCGGTATGGGGTAACGCGTCTTAGGATGTTCACTCTCAACTGCTTCAACAATGACGTCGACGACTTTCTCAACCGGCAGGCCTGTCGTCTCCCGCTCAGCCAGCTGCTTTTCCAGACCGGCAAACATGGGGCCGTAATCCGTTTTTTTATAGCGGCGTATGCGATCGGCGAATTTATGCTTGATCGGCGTGTTGGTCGTGCCGGGTTCGATAATGATCACGTCGATGCCATAGAGCATCATTTCGCGGCGCAGACTGTCCGACAACGCTTCGAGGGCATGCTTCGTCGAGGCATAAGCGCCCATGAAGGGATAAGCAACCTTTCCGCTTGTGGAACTGATATTGATGATCCGGCCAGGTGGAAAAGGGGATTCCAGTTCCCCACCCAGCAGAGGCAAAAACTGCTGGGTAACATCGAGCAAGCCAAAGAGGTTGACTTCAAAATGCTCGCGAAACTCCTGCAAGGGCGTGTACTTCAAGGGGCCGGGGATGACGATGCCCGCGTTGTTGATTAAGGCGTAAAGCCCTTCATCCCCTGAGGCGTCGGAGACCTGAGTAACGGCCGTGCCAACAGCTTTCGAATCGGTCACATCAAACAACAGCGGTACAAAGCCATCGCCTAATTCTTCCTGCAAACGATCGGCATCTTCCTGACGCCGCACACTGCCAAACACACGATATCCTTTATCCAGCAGCGCAGTCGTTGTGGCGTAGCCAATGCCCGAGGAAACACCCGTAATCAGAATATTTTTCATCGCTCACCCATCCAGACGGCGGCTCTATGACCAGACTCTACTCAATACATAACCCACGAGGGCGAACAGGCCGCCGCTAAGGAGAATAAGCACCGTCCAAATTGTCCCGAAGTCAAACCAGAACTGCTCCGGGAAAAGGCGGATGAGCGAGTCGGTATATAAGAACTGCCAAGTTCCAGCATCAAAGAAGATATTGTGGAAAACTGTAAAGGCCCAGTTCCAGGCTAGAAACATGAAGATCATGACCATGAACACCAGGGCCACGGTGAACAAACCGCCAAACATCATCGTTTTCGCCCCGAAATAGCGTGTCTGCTCGCGAGCGAGCAAGTAAATGAGGCCTCCGACGACGATGATAGCCGACAGCCAAAATGCAGGCTTAAAGGCATCCGCGACTACCTTAACGTCGATCATATGCCCGATCTCGGCCTCATTGTAGAGGGCTTTATTCGTACCAGGAATGCGTAAATCCCGCAGCATATAAATCACTTCGGAGGCCGGCTCGGAGCGGCGCAAATAAGCCATGGTGTCCATCGCCAACTGCAGCCGCTCTTCATCGCTGAAACCAAACGAATCAGGCGCAATCCGGCCATATTCAAACTCAGGATAGCTGGGATGGTCCCATGAAATAAGGAATCGCACAGTGCCGACGGTGAGCATCACCGGTATGGCCAGAATTACCAGCCAGCGTATTATTTTGTCGAGGGTTGTTATTTCCAATATATACTCCAATCAAAAAAACTTTCCCGGAAACTTATCATAACTATAACCCGCATCACTAAAAGCAGGAAGTTTCCGTGAAAATGAAAAGCCTAAGCACCAAGACCCGGTAATCCGCCCGGCGCTTCTTGCACTAAGAAGCGCAGCACCAATGAATCAATAATTGTCTCTACCGGCGCGCGCTGGTCGGTAAAAAGCACCTCTCCCGCGGTGGCCGGGACCAGGTTTGCCGCAGCCGTTTGCAAAGCCTCGCGCAAAAGGGGATCAGCAGCCGGATCGAGCACGGCCAGATTTTTAGCCAGGTTTTCAGCCGCGGTCGGCCGTACTGTAGCGACGAGGATCGTGTTCAAAGCGCCGGGCACATCAATTGCGTGCACCGTCGGGAACACTTCCAGCAGGGTCGCTGTGATCGCTTCCACCAGCCGCCGATCACCTGGGGCACGGCCGACATTAATAGCCACAACACCATCCTCCGTCAATTGGTCCCGCACTTCCGCAAAAAATTCGCGCGTGGTCATATGCCAGGGGATATAAGGCACTTTATATGCGTCAATGGTGATGACGTCGTAACCTCCGCGCAGGCGATTCAGTTCGTAACGGCCGTCGCCGACCAAAACATTGATATTGGGATCGGTAAGCGCGAAATAATCCCTTCCCACCTGTACAATAGCCGGATCGAGTTCAATGCCATCGACCGCCGGCGCGCCAAATACCCGTGTAAACTGCTTGGGAATGGTACCCGCAGCCAGGCCAATCACACCCAGCTTTTCCACACGAATGGGATTCTCACTGGAGGCGTCGTTAAAGTAAGGCGCGGCAAGCATGATGCTCCAGACGGAAACACGCGGCACACGCCCGCCATCACAATAGAAAGAATGGTAAGCTTGTCCCTCATTCAGCAGCAGGTAATTGCAATCCCCCTGCCGTACCACCTGCACATAATTGTAAGCGGATTCCGTTTCAAAAATTTGACCATCATAATTCTTTATCCCACCCCGAGACCAGAACCAGATAAAAGGGAGCAGCAATAAAATCGACAGCGAACCAACCGCTGCCGCGCGCCGGTTCATGCGCCATAAGCCAAATAGCCCAACAAGCAGTAGAACACCGCCGAAGATGACGGCCGTGATCCGCGAGCCTGCCAGCGGTATCACCAATAAAACGGGCAGATATGTTCCCAGCAGGCTGCCCCAGGTAGAGATGGCATAAATTCGGCCGCTGATGCGCCCCGCTTCTCCCACATCACGAACAGCGAGGCGGATAGCGAAAGGTGAAATACACCCTAAGAGCGTCATGGGCACAGCCAGGGTAAAAAATACGCCGGCCAGAGAACCGGCGATCGCTCCCACCGCCAGTTCGGCCATCGCTGTCGAAGCGCTGTGCAAGATGACGCTGGTCAAGAGCAAGAAGAAAACACTGCAAAAACCGGCAATGGTCACGAGGATGTAGAAGACCTTCTCACTCGGCTGGCGATCGGCCATCCAGCCGCCCAGGAAATAGCCAATCGTCAGGAAAAAGAGCACCAGGCCAATCACATTAGCCCACACAATATTTGAGGTGCCGTAGACCGTCTGCATCATGCGGCTGGTCGTGAACTCAACCGCCAGGGTGCTCATGCCGGCAATAAAGACGGTTATGAAAAGGTAGGTGCGGGAACTTCCCTGGATCTGGTTCATGATTAAACTACAAAAATAGGGACCAACTTGCAGAATTTAGTGAAATGTTTGCTATAGCGTGCAATGCCGGCGCCTTCTTATTCAGATCGGATTATAGCTCAGTGGCCCACCTCGGCTATGGTTCAGGAAAATACTGGCGCATCTCCGCGGCGGTTTTAGGTTCAACTTTCTTGAAGATCATCACCAATGGTTGGTCGTACACGGTGAAGCTCTCATCAAAACGGCCGCCGGTGATCCCGGTAAATTCATCAAGGTAATCAACAACTTCCTGAGGAGGCTGAAGATCGGGCCAGACAAAGGAGTCAGGCAGCAGGTGTAAGCCGAACAAGCCGGGAACTCTTGTATTGACGTAAACAGGCTCAAAACCCAATGTTCCGTCAAAAAGAAGCTGGTGGTAGACATGGGAAAGCGGGTAGCGATCTTCCAAACGGGGCACGACCCCGTAAACACGATTCGAGAGCAGGGTCACATACTCCGCCTGTTCGAGGAGGGCCAGGTTTTTTTCCAGTTTGGACTCGTTATCTGCAGCATCAGGGCCGGTAAGCCAGTTCAACTGCCGATCGAGATATTCGGCCCGGCGGCGAATCCGACCATCAACAAGCATTGACGTGGGGAGTGAATCGTCCCACTGCTCGCTGGCGATCAATGTCCCCGGGGGTACGTTGGCATACACCCAGCGTGACGCTTCATCCCAGGGATGGTCGCTGCTATAAATATTCATGAAACTGAAGGCGTAAATGGCCGTCGGTAACAGCACCAGTAACAAGACGGCCAGCCGGATACGCCTATCTCGCAGTTGAAAGATCATGGCCGCTCCAAAAAGCATCAACAGCGGCGTCATTGGCTGCAAGTAACGCATAAATTTGACGTAGAAGCCCCCCGTAGTGAGAAAGAAGGGGATGGCCCAAATAAGCAAGATCAGCAGGCTGACTGTCGAAGGAGAAAGTGGATCAGGTGCGTAGTTTTCTTTGCGCCGCCGCCATCGCTCCCATAACGGCCGTGCCGTGATCCAGATTGCCCAGGCAAATCCAATAAAAGCCAGCAGGCCCAGCGCCCACCCCATACCCCAGCGCAGCTGCATCTCAATCGGATAAAGATAAGGCCAAGTGCCGTCATACTGGCGCGTAAAGCCCAGATCGGACTGCCCGCGAACCATCGCCCCCTGAGTGAGGATATTGGAGAGGTAACAAGAACCGAAATTAAACTCCGGAAAGTGTATAGGACTAAGCGTCATTGCCGGGATAAACAATTCACAATTTAAATCGAGAATGGCGAAGGGATTGGTAATGGCAAATGTCAGGACGGCTGTGGCAAACACGGCCAGTAAGCGCCAAAATCGCGGCTGGGGTAGCACAAACCAGCTTGTAAAAAGCAGGGGTAGAAATAGCAGCAAAGCCGAGAACTTAGCTCCAATGGCTAGTCCAACAAAAACTGCGGCGACGAGCAGGTTGCAGGTTGGAGAACAACGCCCCTTATGCGCTCCCATAGCGTCCGCAGCATAAACAGCACGCACCATGAAATAAAGGGCCGCGATAGTAAAGAATGTGAGGTAAGGATCCGCCGTGAAGAAGTGGGAGAGCTGGATATGCATGACGTTCAGCGCCAGCAAGGCTGCGGCCAGCAGGCCTACCGCGGGATTAAAAATGCGCCGGCTAAGTAAGAAAATCAGGAGCACGGTCCCGGCATCGAACAGGCCGGTCAAAGCGCGGGAAACGGCCGTGAGGTGGCGAAATTCGATTGCTGACATGCCGTTGAAAATATCGGCCGTGACCAGCCAATCAGGGGGTAAAATCTCCTGCGCCATAGATCCCGGGCGTTCGGCAATTCTCGTCGCTATAACCCCAAGATAAAGGGGCACGTGTCCATAGGCAAAATTGCGCGCCTCGTCTTGCAGCACTTCGATGCCCATGCTCTGCGCTTCCGGATACCAGTAAAATGGGTTGAGCGAAGATTTTGTAGGGTTTAAGGCATCGGCCAGGTCGGCAGGCCATTCTATCGTCGTTGCTACCCAGGTAATGTAGCGTTCATCCGGATGATAATGATGGTAACCATCCCAGTCGATACCTGTCCAGCGCAAGGCCAGGGCTGCGAGAAGGATCAGGCTAAACAGCGTCCATTGCTTCCAGCTTTGCATGCCTGGAATTGTAACGCGTCATGGAGACAAACAAAAAAGGCCGGCGCACAATGCGCCCGCCTTTGGTTCCAATTAAGAAAAGAATCGGACAGTTTACTCCTCGTCCAGTTCTTCTTCCTCTTCACGGCCGATAACTTCGACATCGCCCGCTTCCATTTCTTCCAATTCCTCTTCTTCCTCTTCCTCTATCGCCGAATATTCAAATCGAGCGATAAGTGTTTCAGGATCGGTCAGGATATCAACACCTTCAGGGGCAACTAGATCGGCGACAGTAATGCTGTCATCTGTTGTCTCGATAGTCGAGATATCAAACTCTATTTGCGAAACCAGAGCATCAGGCAAACATTCGATTTCCACGCTGTGCAGCACCTGGGCGATGATGCCTTCACCTGTATCTGTCAAAGGTGATTCACCGACACTAAAGAGGGCTGCCTCTGAACGAATAGTCGAAGCCATGTCCACTTCCAGGAAATCGACATGAATAATGTCACGGCGGGTGACATGCTGTTGAATCTCACGGGCCAGCACCGTATAGCCTTTCCCGTCAACATTGATTTCAACCAGCTGGCCGGTTCCGGCAACGCGCAGCGCTCGGCGCAACGGCTTGACATCCATTTGAATCTTCACCGGTTCTGATTGGCCGTAAATAACGCCGGGGACAACCCCCTCGCGGCGTAATTGTTTAACTTTCTTTCCTGTCACCGCCCGTGGTTCGGCGACGATCGTTACTCGATCAGACATTGTACTATCCTTCGTTTCTTAACTCCTCACTCCTGAGGGGAACTTTATCGCAGCACTTATTTCGGATATAATTCGCTCGATTTCCGAAAAAGACATGAAAGTATAACCCTTCGTGGGCAAACGTCAATCGTATTACAGCCCAGCGAAGCCAATTGCTTATTTTAGACTTATTGAATAAAGAGATCAACAAAGCGGAGAATTTCCTCAGATGTCGCAAAGCAACGGTGCTGACCTATCGAGTTATTACCAACGAGTGGAAGAAAATGGGCGTTTAAGGACACCAGAGATCGCCCAACAGTGGAGCACGGCCGTTTTACGCGCCTTGGGCACGAACCTGGACGGACGAACAAAAAAACGGCTGGCCAAAACTTTGCCGGACGAACTGGCCTTCAATCTAAAGCGGAAGTTTTGGCTCCTGCACTTTCGCGATAAACATAAACCGCAAGCGGTATTTCTAAAAGAAGTGGCCAGACTGGGTGGAAACACCGATGCCCAATTCGCTCTTTATCCCACCCGGGCTGTATTTCATGAGCTAAAGGGTTTTGCGGGCGAAGATATCAGCAACGACGTGGCTGATTCGCTGCCGGATGAGGTTGGCGCGCTCTGGCAGGAAGCCTGAACCCTGACAAATTGACAAGCCAACAAGCAAAATCCGCAAACTCATCAAAAACAACTTTGCCTCAATCAAGCAGATCTCGCAAAGCGGCCGTTTCCCTGCTTCTTCTGCTTGTCGGAGGTCTCTGTTTCTTGCTGGCCGGATCGCTTTACTATCGCCAGGCATTCCTCACCCGCGGCATTCCTCAAGATCTACCCCAACCTATTGCCCATGCAAGACCCGAATTAGGCATTAATGTTTATCTAGACGACTTAACCAAAGAGGAAATGGAAACCTCTTTGGCGCAGGTTCGTGATCTTGGTATCCAGCATATCAAACACTCTTTTTATTATAATGAGGACTTCGATTGGCAGTCGGCCGACAGCCTGGTAACCGCCGCGGCCGGCCAAGATCTCGCACTGATCCCCTTATTGGATGGCGATCCCGAGCAGCAGTTCGCCCCACCGGCTGATCCAGCCCAATTTGCAGCCTGGGCCGGCCAATTTGCGGAACGGTATGGCGATACTGTCCAATATTACATCGTTTGGGATGAACCCAATCTAACGAGCCATTGGGGCGGGCAGCCGGTTAACGCCAACGAATATGGCGCGCTGCTCAGCACGACAGCTGCAGCAATTCGTGCTGCTGACAGTGACGCGGTGATCGTCGCTGCCCCTCTGGCGCCGACTGAAGAAACCGGCCCTCAGAATCTCACCGAAACACTCTATCTGCAAGAACTGTATGAGGCGGGCGCCGCGGATTCTTTCGACGTGCTGGCCGCCAAGCCATATGGGTTTTCCACGGGACCCGATGACCGGCAGGTCGATCGGACTCACCCGAATTTCAGCCGCGCTATCGCCATGCGCGAAACAATGGAAAAGTACGGCGACGGGCACAAAGCACTCTGGGCAGGCAACTGGGGCTGGAACAGTTTGCCCTCCGGATGGACCGGCGAGCCCTCGGTATGGGGCCAGGTCAGCGCTGAGAAACAGGCGCAGTGGACTGTAGCCGCCCTGGATCGGGCACGCCGCGAGTGGCCGTGGATGGGTCTGATGTTCCTTGAAAACTGGCAGCCTCACGGCGATCCTGACGACGCACACTGGGGATTCAGCATAGCCGGCCGGCCGGTCGCGAATGCGATTCAGACTTATCTCCAAAGCATCGATCCGGCCGTTGCCTATCCCGGTTTTCACCTGGCGCAAGAAGAGGATCCCGCGCAGCAGTACGCAGGGGGATGGCGGTTTTCGCCCGAATATGGCGCCGATATCAGCCAGCCGGATGCCGGAGATGAAGCAGATCAAGTTCGCTTCACTTTTTGGGGCACAGATGCCGGCTTGCGGGTGCGCCGCGCAAATTTCCGCGCCCGTCTTTATGTGACTGTAGATGGGCAGCCTGCCAATGCCCTTCCCCACGATGAAAACGGGACAGCCCTTGTGCTCTCATCGCCGGATCCGTCAGAAGATTTTCTGACCATCGTCCCCGTAGCCAGGGGTCTTGCTTCCGGCTTGCATACGATGGAAATTGTTGCCGCCCGCGGCTGGGATCAATGGGCCCTGAACGGCTTTTCGGTAGGCTACGCTCCCCTGGGTCCTCGAAGCAGCTGGCCTATCGCATTTCTTATTCTGGCCGGGTTGTTCTTTCTGGGTCTTGGTATTTACATCGCGCGGCGTGCTGATTGGGGCACAATGGGCAGACGTGTTCAGGCAAGCTATTCGGCATTGAACGATGAGGTCCAGATTGCCATTACCGCCCTGGCCGCGATCATTGTCGCCCTGACCGGCTGGCTTACCTGGGGCGGACAGGTAGCCGGCATGTACCGCCGCCTGGGGGATGGCGGCCAGCTGGCCCTAACGGCTGCGGCGGCCTCCATCTTTTACGTTACACCTTATTTCTTTCTCTACTTCATAGCCCTGGTAGTCCTCTTTGTATTAATTACATTGCGCCCGGCTTGGGGTCTGGCACTGGTGGCTTTTACCTTTCCCTTCTACGTACCGCAATTAACCAAGCCAATCCTGGCTTATCGCTTTTCGCCCGTGGAAATATTCATACTGGTCACTTTAGCCGCCTTCACCCTGCACCAGCTGGTAAATTGGGCTTACCGTCGCAAGAATGGCCAAGAAATACAGGAGAAAAGGTTTACCTGGCATGCCGCGGATTACGCTGTGCTCATCTTCACGGCTGTTGCTACTCTCTCCTTATTGTTCACCGAGCGGTTGGACGTGGCCACAAACGAGTGGCGCGCAGTCATCATCGAACCGGCGCTCTTTTACCTGGTACTGCGCATGCTGAATCCAGAAGAAAAAGAGATGTGGGTCATCCTGGATGCCTATGTCCTGGGCGGGCTAATCGTTGCTCTTATCGGCTTGTGGCAGTACGCAAGCGGACAGAATTTGATAACGGCCGAAGGGGGACTCATGCGCCTGCGTTCAATTTATGGATCGCCCAACAACGTGGCTCTCTATTTAGGGCGCATGCTGCCTCTCTTAGCGGCCATGATCCTCCTGGGTCACAGTGCATCCCAAAGACGTAGATGGGCTTATGCCCTGGCGATCATTCCGGTCGGTCTTGCCCTTTTGCTGACATTCAGCCGCGGCGGCCTGCTGCTGGGAATTCCCGCCGGTTTACTGGTCGTTTTCTCGATCTGGATGCGCAGTCGGGGCCGTTCGCCATGGCCCTGGGCAACCGCATTCGTCATTCTGGCTGTTATCGGCTTCTTCATCGCCCGCCAATTACCGCAGCTCTCTGCGCGTCTCGATCTCAGCGGCGCTAGCGGTGTTTTCCGTATCAACCTCTGGCGCTCCAGCCTGGAAATGATCCGCGAACACCCGCTGTTTGGTGTAGGCTTGGATAATTTCCTGTACGCCTATCGCGGGCGTTATATCCTGGATGCCGCCTGGCAAGAACCCAACCTGAACCATCCCCACAATATCTTCCTGGACTTCGCAACACGACTAGGAATCCTGGGGCTGGCGGCCGGAGCGTGGTTGATCTTTAACCTGACCCACACGTTGAGTCACAACCTAAAATCCGTACCGGCCAAGTGGCTTCCTGTTGCCGCCGGTTTTAGCGGCGGTTTGGCCGCCATGCTAATTCACGGGCTGGTGGATCACAGCTTTTTTCTGGTCGATCTCGCTTTTTCCTTCTACCTGATGTTAGGAACGGCCGTGTGGCTTGACAATCTATTTAATGCACCTAAAATAGCCGGGCAATCATCACATAGTATGCGGTAAGGAGAAAAATCTCAATGAGTGATACACAAGATACCATGAACGATGTTCAGGAACGCGTGACAGCAATTATCGTGGATATTCTGGGCGTTGATGAGGACAAGGTTGTCCCCGAAGCAAGTTTCCGCGAGGATTTAGGCGCAGATTCTCTCGATCTGGTAGAGTTGATTATGGAGTTTGAAGAGCAGTTCGAAGCCACAATCACCGATGACGAGGCGAAATCGATTAACACTGTTGGCGATGCCATCAATTATATCGAAGAACGCATGCGCGCGGGGGGATAATAAAACTGCAACTCTAGGCGTGGCCGGAAGCTAGTAGGCCACGCCTATTTTCTTATTTTCTCCAACGTCGATTGTCAGTATCTGGTATAAACTGATTACCACAATCAGGATATTCCCCAGCAAATTTAACCAAAATCCCAAACCGGCGCTCACTGGCACCCCCAGGATATCGCTCAGAAATGGCTGCACCTGTAAATAAAGCCGGGTGGGAAAAAGTGCGCCAATTAGACCTAGAAGAGCCAGCAATAACCAGGGTAATCGCCGCCATTTCCCCTTTGGACGCCAGAAACCGGTAATCAAAGCAACAAGTATAACTACGCCAATTAAAACCACGCGCAGCAGGTACTGCCCACGTACCGGCCCCCTGATATCCTCAATCGCCGGGAAAGCGAGTAAGCTGACAAAAATACCCAGGCCGCGGGCTGTCCAGCCACGCCAATCGAAACCTTCCGTGGCAGGCCAGGTCCAGGTCCAAATGACCAACATTAATCCCAGGATAATCGGCGGTAGGTAAAAAAGATCACGCCTCGATCCCAGGCCCAGGAACTTAAACCATTCACCCATTTCCACACCCAGGAAAGTGAGCCCCACGCCAGGCCCGCGCAGCCAGACGCTCAGATAGCCAACGAAAACGGCCGTAAAGCCAAGTATCAGCAGGGATCGTGAAAAACGGCGCATGATCAAGGTCCTCGATTAAGCGCGAGCGCGCAGGCGTTCTTTTCGCCTTTCCTGCGCCTCGGCAAAACGACGTTTTTCCGTTTCTGTTTGGGGAATGAGCGGCGGCACCGGCGTAGGACGGCCGTTTGCGTCCAGTCCAACGTAAACGAAGAAAGCGGTGTTTGTATGCGTTACCTCGCCGCTAAGCACATTTTCGGCCGTGGCATAGACGCGCGTTTCCATCGAGGTACGGCCGGTCCAGGTCACTTCCGCCGTCACTGTAAGCAGGTCTCCAATCCTGACCGGTGAGTGAAAGCGCATCGAATCGACGGCAACAGTGACAACCGCATGGCGGCTGTGTTTGGAAGCAGCCATGCCCCCCGCCTCATCACATAATTTCATGATCAAACCGCCATGAACATTGCCCAGGGTATTGGCGTCTGTCACATTCATCAACTGGGTCAAAACTATGCGTGATTCTTCAACACGTTTTCCTTCCATACCATCACCTCAATAGTCAAACGACTCACACTTCATCTACCGCTTCGCGCCAAACATCGCTACCTTTTTTGAACATTACGGCCGTAAGTCCTGGTAATCAGCAGGATTATCGATATCCAGGAGGACCGCCTGCGAACCGACTTCTACCTGGTACACGGGGTATTTTCGTAGTAAATCACGCGGCGCGCCACCGCGGGGTATAGATAATAATTCCTCAAAATAACGACGGCCGATCAATACGGGATTGCCGCGCCGCGAACGATACTGGGGGGCGATAATATCCCCCTTGCCCTGCCAATAGGCGGTGAGAATTTGATCGATGATCGCCGGTCCCACCAGCGGTTGGTCGCCGAGAACCACCAACACGGCGTCGATCTCATCCGGCAGGCCAGCCACGGCCGTTTGCAGCGAAGACAACATCTCTCCCGTGGCGTACCGTTCGTTAAACAAGACCGGCACGCCCCTCTCCCCGGCAATCCCGGCGACCGCTTCCGCCTGCGCGCCCATGACAACCAGGCTGTCGAAGACGGCCGATTCCTGGACATTCTGAATTGTCCGGCCTAACACGGTTGTATTTTCCCAGGGCAGCAATAATTTTGGCCTGCCCATACGCGATGACTCGCCGGCGGCGAGAATCACCGCCCTGATGCGTTTATGCACTTCCAATACCGGATCCGGACGTTCGACGGCCGTGAGTACCACCTGCCGGATTCGCGGTTCCTTTAACATCGCTCCAGCCGCGCGCCTTGCCGCATGAAGCTGTTCCGCGGTTTCAACTTTGTTGATAGCCGGGATCACGCGTGCTGCCCGCGGGACATTTTTCAATCCCCCATCTGGATGGGTGACGATCGTAGCAAAATCCAGGGCCTCGATCCGATCCGCAATCGATTTTCCCAGCAGCTCAGCGACCCGTTCCGGCCGGTGGGCAGTGTCAGCGATTGGGTGGTTTAAGGCGTCGATCCCAACAATGGGAATAACCAGGTTGCTTTGTGGGGGAATCGCCGGTTCATGTGCCGCGGGTGCTTTTAACGGCAGCATCCGCGCACCATCCGCTTCTACAAGGACAAAGGAGACCCCGGGTTGGGCCAGTAACTGCGCCGGAACTTCCAGGCCTACCCCGGCGACCTTATCATCCGGCGCATCGGGACCGATAATGAGCGAGATTCGCGTACAGGCAATGCATGAAATGTTAGGATAATGCGAGACAGCAGCCGGTAGCGTTGCCGCCGCGAAATCAATCTGCTCCTTTGCCATGCGCGTGGTCGTGGTTAGGACCAACGTGCCCGGTAAAGTTCCCGCCAGAGCAACCAGCAGGGAAGTCTTTCCGCCGGCGCCGGTAAAGGCCACAATTTGTGGTGCCACAATTTGTGGTGCCACATGCGGTGATACCGAGG
>Ga0316580_10000122_pt1 | contig 14742 bp, 8 predicted proteins | sample S0NA_2_FD_204519 | JGI IMG/M metagenome (GOLD analysis project Ga0316580, IMG submission 204519) | Rhizosphere microbial communities from salt marsh grasses in Alabama, United States - S0-2_160517rDrB | ecosystem: Host-associated > Plants > Roots > Rhizosphere | place: USA: Alabama | collected... | reverse complement strand
ATCGACGACGGGCATGATGCCCAGGGCAAGGCCTTCGGCGCCGTTCTGAGCGCATACTCGAAGCGCGCGGCATTGGCCAGCTGCATCAGATTCTGCCCCTTCTCCGAGTCTGCGGCGCACGGCGCAGCTGTTGCCGCAGCATCAGCCAAACCTGTGTTGCTCAGCGCCATTTGGTAGAGCACGCCTTCAACGCGCTCGGCATAGCTCATCGAGTCCTTCGCTTCCGTCTCCAGTAGTGCCTTGGTTAGACAGCCATGCAGCTTCGCGTTGGCGTCCTCGATCGGTCGCTGGAGCAGGGCGGAAGGCCAGTCGGGCCGGACCACGAAATCGCGAGCTTTGTTTCCGTCTCCACAGTCTTTTTTTTCGGACTGACCTGTTTCCGTCGCAGAGCGGCTACACTGCGTGAAAAAGGCGAGTGTCGGCTCCGAATCGACATTGGCCTGTCCGTTGATCCAGGCCGACTGTCTGAAAACTGCCTAGGGCGGTGACTCGGAATCGACGGCTTGCGAGTGGTCAGGACGGACTCTCTGAATCTCGCGAGCGATCCGGTAGATGTGCCGTTTCCGCAACAACACGGGATGCTCGATTGATCCGCTAGGTCCGTTGTTGGCCGAATCCTGCCAGTCGGGAGGCAGCCTCTGGCGGTCAGCTTTATGTCGCACTGCGGTCGCCGTCCCGGCTGGCGTCCGGAGGCAGCACCCAACCCCAACTAGCCATGGGCGATGGCCGTGGCAATCGCCCACAAGGTTTGGTAGCACTCACGCGGGAAGGCTCGTCACGCAGTCCGCAACGAGCCCGGAAAATGCCGCGATCAAGGTCGACCAGGCTACCGAGTGTCATGCCGATGCTTGGTCCGGCGGCACAAACCCGATAGATGATGGCGACGCTCTACCAAATGGCGCGACCGAAATAGCGACCAAGCTTCCAACAGGCAAACCGCAATGGCTATACAGCATGCAGCTCGCGAGACTCTGATCTGGATCGCCCTTTTTCTTACCTCCAGCTTGACGGCCGTTTCGGCTTCGGCCGAGGGCCGCATTGAAGGCAGGGTCGAGGGCGGTGGCGGCCCCATCGCCAAGGCCAACGTCAGCCTTTGGGTGGCCCGATCAGCCGCTCCCGGAAAGCTTGCAGAGACACAGACGGCCGACGACGGTCGCTTCGAACTCACGACTACCGGCAAAAAGGATGACGCCGGAGTGCTTTACTTGATTGCTGAGGGAGGCTTGCCAAAGGCGGGGACTGGCACGGAGCCGAATCCCGCGATCAGATTTATGGCCACATTGGGGACTGAGCCCCCGGAGCAGGTCACCATCAATGAGCTGACCACCGTGGCTTCGGCATGGACCGGAGCGCAATTTCTGAATGGCAGCGCGTTGAGTGGTAACCCCCTGGGCCTGCGGATCGCCGCCGGCAACGTAACGAACCTGGTTGAGCTAAAAACCGGCGGCCTGGGACCGGTCATCATGGACCCCCTGAACGCCCCGCGGACCACCACCCTGGCCAAGATGAACACCCTGGGCCTCGTGCTGTCCGGTTGCGTCACGGCGATCCCCGGGGCCTGCGACAAGCTCTTCGACGCGACTACGCCGCCAGGCGGGACGACCCCGGCGAACACGCTGCAGGCGGCTCAGAACATTGCCCGCCACCCCTGGCACAATGCGAAGGAGATCTTCGGGCTGCTGGACGCGTTCTATCCGGTTCCGGAAGGCAAGCGTTACCGCGACGTGGCGCTGATCCCCTACCTCTTCTATGCGCCCAGCTCATGGACCCTGTCCTTGGTCTATGGCGGAGGTGGCTATTACGCGGTGGGCGGCGCCGCCATCGACGTCGAGGGCAACTTCTGGACCAACAACAACTGGATGCCCGGTTCGCAGACCACGATCTACCGGCAGTTCGGTGGCGGCAGCGGAAAATTCGCGCCGAACGGCAAGCCGTTGTCGCCGATGATCACGGGCTTCAGAGGCGGCGGCCTCGACAGCCCCGGTTGGGGTATCGCTTTCTCGACCGATGACAAGGTTTGGCTCACCAACCTGATCGGCCGCACGATTTCCGTGCTGGACCGCAAGACCGGCGAGCCGCTGTCGCCAGAGACCGGCTACAACTTCGACGGCAAGCTCGGGCAGATGCAGGGCATCCTCGTTGCCCCGAACGGCGATATCTGGACCGTCGACAACGGCAACAGCCAGATCGTCCACATCCCCGGAGGCGATCCGTCGGAAGGCCGCATTCTGGGCCAGACGGTGGACGGCAAGCCCGTCGATGGCACCCTGCGGGTCAAGGGGCCCTTCGGCATCGCCATCGACCAGCAGGACCGGATTTGGATCACCAACAGCAGCTCCAACACCGTGACCCGCTTTCCCGCCTCGGATCCTGGCAACGCCGAGGAGATCGAGGTCGGCTACAGCCCGCACGCCATTGCCATCGACAGCCGCGGCAATGCCTGGGTCGGCAACCTCATCGGGCATCCCGGTACGAGAGAAAAGCTGGACCTGGTCAAGCAGGCGCTCGAGGCCAAGCTCGAGGCGCGGGAAGGGACGATGTCGGCAGATGCTATCGCGGCGAACATGTGGGCCAATCTGTGGCGCATTGTCAGTGAGTATCCGGGCGGCGATCTCTCGATGATCTCCCCCGACGGTACGGTCCACGGTCCGTTCAATGCAGGAGGCGCCATCACCGGCCCTTGGGGTGTTGCCATCGACGGCAACGACAACGTCTGGGTCGCGAGTTCCACCAGTCAATCCGTCACCCAGTTGTGCGGCGTGCAAACGGAGACCTGTCCGCGGAGGCTGAAGACCGGCGATCCGATCACCCCCTCCGAGGGCTACATCGGCGGACTGCAGACGATTGCGCCCATCGCGATCGATCCCGCCGGCAATGCCTGGGTCGGCAATGGCTTTCACGACACGGAAACGGGCTTCAGCAAGGACCCGCGCGAGGCGCACTCCACACAGTTCGGCGCCCACACCATCGTGGTCTTCTTCGGCGTGGCCAAGCCCGTGCGCACGCCGCTGATCGGGCCGGTCGAGGCGCAATAGATCGCCACAGTACTGAACCCACGATGCGCTCGGGGTTTGTCAGCGGACGCCTCGGCGGTCTTTGCCGGCCGGGATCTAGCGGGGTTGGCGCGTCTGCTGTGCGATAGCGCTTGCCCGCATGACGTCCGGTTTGTTGAATACTGCCGCCGATCGTAATCACCATTGCGACGTCTCTTGTTGGCCGGGTCCGGCAGCTCGCCATCCGGGCGGCTCGGTTCTCCCTTGGGTGGATGGTAGCCCCGACCCCTACCGTAGGTTGGTGTCCGCTTCCTGCGGGCCTGTCCATGCCCTCCTGGCGCCGGTCGGTGACCGCAATGCGCGTTCAGCTGCCGCTTCTGCAGGCGACAGCGGAAGTCCGCAAAGCGCGTGGTGGCGCCCCTCGACGTGCCGAGCTTCAGCGGTAGGTCAGGATGCATTGTGGCCTCCCCCAGAAGTGGCTCCACCTCGAGGAAGGCACCGAGGAACTCCTCGTCGTACATGCACCTTCCCCCGCTACGCGCCAGGCAGGGCGAATCGAATCCGCGTGGCCGCCGGTAGACTTAGGCGCGGGCGTGTAGCGGCAGTAATTGCGAAGGGGCGAGAGACCCCCAGCCGGCAGAGGCAACATGCAGAGCGCATCCGAGACGCCGTCAAGCCATTCGCGAAGCTAGTGGCGAAACCGGCCCCAAAAGGGGCATACTGGGGGAACAAAGGCTGTCGCCAAGGAGTGAGTCCGTGCAGCGGCAGGAGCCCCCGGACGAATTCACGAGCGAAATGCGCCGCTCCTGCTTTTCCTGAACCAAGCCGGTCCAGCCCTCGTCATCGGGACTGTAGGGAGTGTCCAGGGTATCGTAGGGAACGATGCAGCTCTCCAGCGAGCCGCTTGACGACGAAATAAGTCGGCTCATCGGGTAGAAGTTGACCAAGGTCAGCGAGGGAGTTGAAATAACGCATGGGCTTTCTCAGAGAAGAGCCCGCCGAAGCGGGTTGGACGTCATTTAGATATCTCTAAATAGATATCTAAATGGTTGGTTGGGCAAAAATACGATGCGCTGAACGCGGGTATTGGAATAGCGGCTATGGGGGCAGAATTTGCGAACGAGGAAACTGGGACGGGTAACGTGAGTGCATAGCGGCTGCGCTTCAGAGCTAAGAAAGGGGAACGCCTTGGATAAATTCAATATATAGGCTGGCTCGAGCGCTACCGAGAATGTCCCAGACTCTTTTGGATTAGTTTTTCTGGCTAGACTGCTGCTTCGCGTTTAGTGATTAGCCTTCTGACTCAGCTGGGTTGGCACCGGCCCCACCGCACATGGGAATCGCTACCCGCCCGAGGCATCCAAGTTCCGAGTGCTCCTTGGTGTCGTACCAAGGCTTCCCCGGCAACTCACTCCCAAGCGGGCAGCTGAGCTAGTCACTTCGCGCTTTGTCGGCTGTAAAGACGATAGACTCGGCCGCGAGAACAATGGTATTCATTCTTCATTTTAGGACGGCTCGTCTCGTATGGCTCCCGCTTCGTGTCATACGGCGGTTGCCGGCGCTGCGTAAGATCTTGATCCGCTTTCTCTACGGCCTGCCGCTCTCTACCAAGAAGTTCATCCCTGGCCCCCGGTCGGTGGTTCTTCGCGAGGTCCGCGACGGGCAGGCGGTTGCCGTCAAGTACTACATCCGAGACGCGATAGGTGAGGCCTGCCTGGCCGGCGAGCGCCTGGCGCACACGGTCTTCGCCAACCGCGAGTGGAAGGTTCCTGTCGTGAGCTGGCACCGACGGGGTCTCGCCATTCCGTGGGCGGAGGAGACGCTCTACACTCTCGCGCCGAGGCTCGCCGAGGCTGAGCGGATGGAGGCAGCGCAGTGGTGCCTGGACGTACTGCTTGACATGTATCTCGCGGGGTACGCTTACTGCGACATGCATGCGGCCAACGTTCTTGTTATCGACGGGAAGTACTACTGCTACGACTTCGAGACTCTGACGGCAAGGCGCGCGGTACCCTTCCCGGAGTCCTACGACATCACGGGCACCGACCCGCCCCATCTGAGCCCGATCCCTACGACTATCGGGTGCTGGTGGGACCGTGAGGATGACGCCGAGGCCCTCAAGAACGTCCTTGGCGTGACTTCCGAAGACGCCATGCTCGAGTACCTCCGCCGCGCGGAGGCAAAGCAGTGCGACCCTGAGGTCGTAGCGAAGGTCGGTGCCCTCGGCGTGGCCAAGCCCGCCTGACTATCGCTTTTGCTCGCAGGCCCGGTGCCGCGAGGCGCAGGCAGCCTTTCGCCTGTAATTCCGCGAGAGACTGCAATGCGCGTCTATGTGTAAATGGAGCGACTCGGCTGGGTGGCAGGTATTCTCCGGAATTGCGCGCAGCCCACCACCGGGGCGAATGACGCCTTGCTGACGCCACGGCAGCCCTTCACCGAGGAACTGTAACAACCACTATGTAATTAGAGTTTCCCGGCTCCGGGGTCCGCGGTCTGCTCGATGCTCCCCCACTCCCCGCCGAAGAAGTCCCGGACCTCCTCCAGCTCGCGGGTTCGGCGCATGGGGGGAAGGCTGTCGAGGAAGCTGTGTCCGTAGGACCGCCCCAGCAGGCGGGGGTCGCAGACGACCAGGACGCCTCGGTCCTCCGCCCCGCGGATGAGTCTCCCCGCCCCCTGTTTGAGGGCGATCACCGCCTGGGGAAGCTGTATCTCCCGAAAGGGATTCCCACCGCGCCGGCGCAGGGCCTCGATGCGGGCGGCGAGCACCGGGTCCCCGGGGGAGGCGAAGGGCAGACGATCGATCACCACGCAGGACAGGGCCTCCCCGCGCACGTCCACCCCTTCCCAGAAGCTCGCCGTGCCGAGGAGCACCGCGTTGCCCAGCCTCCGGAAGCGCTCCAGGAGCTCGGCGCGGGGGGCGCTACCCTGCACCAGGACCGGGTACTCCACCCGGCCCTCCAGACCCTCCGCCACCTGCCGCAAGGCCCGGTAGCTGGTGAAGAGCAGGAAGGCGCGGCCCCGGCTATATCCGATCAGCTCACGGGCCAGCTCCAGCACCCGCGCGTTGTACTGCGTGTCAGACGGGTCGGGCATGCCCCGCGGGACGAACCACAGGGCCTGATGCGCATAGTCGAAGGGGCTGTCCCAGCGCTCGGTCCGGGCCGCCTCGATTCCCAACTGGGTGGCGAAGTGATCGAACCGCCCGCCCACGGCGAGGGTGGCCGACGTGAAGATCCAGGCGGCCCGCCCGCGCGCCCGCTGGTCCCGGAAGACCTGTGCCACCTGCAGGGGGGTCTGGTGCAGGCGAAAGCCCCGCCCCTGGGTCTCGAACCAGCGCACCTGCTCCGGGGAGTCGTCCCCCACGAGCAGGGCGAGGCGCGCGGCCAGGTCATCGCCCCGTGCCCGACAGGCGTCCAGGCCCTTTCCCCTCCCCTCCAGGGCCTTGAGTCCCGCGGCCAGGGCGGCGAGGCGCCGCGCCAGCGCCTCGAGCGCGCTGACGACCGCCGCATCGGACTGCAGCTCCTGCCAGGGGCCGCGCCGATCGCCCTCGCCGAGCCCCAGCCGCAGGTCCTGCACCGCCCGACGCAGTCCCGCCGCCCGCTCCGGGAGCTCGGGCACATCCCCCGCCTCCCGACGGTACTCCAGCTCCGTGTCCCGCACCAGGTCCAGGAGCTGGCGTGCGCTGACGGCGGTGCCGAAGAAGCTGCTCGCGACCTCCGGAAGCTGGTGGGCCTCGTCGAGGATGAAGCAGTCCGCACCGGGCAGGATCTCGCCGAATCCCTCGTCCCGCAGGGCCAGATCCGCGCAGAAGAGGTGATGGTTGACCACCACCAGGTCCGCCGCCTGAGCCTCCCGACGGGCCTCGACCAGGTGACAGTCCTGCCAGTCCGGACAGCTCGGGCCCAGGCAGTTGTCGCTGGTGGAGGTCACCAGGGGCCATACCGGGGCATCCTCGGGAATCGCGAGCTCGGCGCAGTCACCCCGGCGGGTCGCTTTGGACCATTCCTGGACCTGGCGCAGCTCGCCGCGGAGCTGGGGGTCCGAGCGCCCCGGCTCCTCCAGGGCGAGCCGGAGACGATGTCGGCACAGATAGTTGGCGCGGCCCTTGAGCAGGGCCACCCGCACCGGAACGCCGAGGGCCTTCCGCACCAGCGGCAGGTCACGGTGGAAGAGCTGATCCTGGAGGTTCTTGGTGCCGGTCGAGATCAGCACCTTGCGGCCTGAAAGGAGCGCCGGCACCAGATAGGCGAAGGTCTTGCCGGTCCCGGTTCCAGCCTCGCAGACCAGGGTACCAGCCCCACGGATGACCTGGGCGATGCACTCCCCCATGGCCTGCTGCTGGGACCGATGGGCATAGCCCTGCAGCTGGCGCGCGAGGAGTCCGTGGGGACCGAAGACGTCCGCGAGATCGTCCATGCCTGGGGAGCTAGGCCCGTGTCTTGCGGAGTCCACCGCCCCGGTGCCGGGGTTTCCCGGGACCGAGACGGACGAGTCCCGGGATCAACCCCCGCTCGCCCGCTTCTCGGCCTCGCTGGCGCCGGTCGTATCGCCGGCCCTCCGGCGAGATTCGGCGATGATCCGCCAGTTATCCCGCTTGATGGTCGTCTGGCTGCCCGCCAGGTCGTTGGAGCGAGCCGCCAGCTGACCCGCCTGGGCGGCCAGCCCCTGCTCCATGCGGACCCGCGCCAGGCGATTCCAGAGGTAGGCCTCCCGTGGGGCGATCCGCAGGGAGCGCTCCAAGGTCGCCGCGGCGCCCGCGTAGTCCCCCTGCTGGCGCTGCTGCTCCGCCTGGCGTGCCAGGCCATCGGCCGCTGGCGGGAGCGTCGGGGTCAGCGGCTTGTCCACCGGCGCCGGTGGTGCGGGCGGGGGGGCAGATGCCACCTGGGTCTCCGGTCGGGGTGCCGGGGCCGGCGGCGGCGCCGCTGGGGGCGGCGCGGATGCGGCCTGGCCGCCGATCGCGGGCGGCTTGGCCGCGGGCCTTGGAGCGGCCTTCGGCTCGGCGGCCGGTGCGGGGGTCGACGGGGGCTTCTGGGCGACCGTGGCGGGCTTCTGGGGAGCCGCCGGCGGCTGAGCGGCCTGTTGGACCGGAGCGGTCTCCGGAATGGCCTCGGCCTCGGGCTCGGTCCCCGGCTCCCGATAGGCGTAAGTCCGCGTCTCCTTCTTCTGCGGTGCCACGGGCTTGGGCTTGGGGGTAGCCTCCACCGGCGCCGTCTCGGCCGGCGGGGGGGCCTGACGCGGTGTGACGCTGACCACAGGTGCCGGCGGACCGTCCCGCGGCCCCGTGGCGCAGGCCCCCAGGACGAGCGTCACGCATGCCAGGGAAACCAGCCTCGAAATCGGAAGTCTGGGAGGCTCGATCATGGCTCAGAGATCCAAAAAGAGGTTCTTTCGCTTGGGGTTCGCCTCGGCGGTGGACTTCGCAGGGCGCTCGGGGCGCTTCGCCCCCGACGCCTCGGGCGCGGCCGGCGCCCCGTCCTCCTCGGACGCCGCCGTCCTGGGCGATTTGGAGCCACCGCCGCTTCCCTTGCCGCCACCGCAGTCGGCAGCGCTGCTCCCGATATAGGGGATGTCGGAGCGCCCGCAGGCCCCCAACACCACCCCCTCGGGGGGATCCTGCACCAGGGGCTCGTTGGGCATGGCGAGCATGAACTCACCCCAGACGCGGAGCGCGCCGGACCCTCCGGCCAGGCCCATGGGCTTGTAGTCGTCCCGCCCGACCCAAACCACCGCCACCTTGTCACCGCTGAATCCGGCGAACCAGCTATCACGCATGTCGTCGGTGGTACCGGTCTTGCCGGCCATGGTCACCCCCTCCGGGAGGCGCGCACCCAGCCATTTGGCCGTGCCCTGGCGGACCACCTGTTGCATTGCCCAGGTGGTGAGATAGGCCGCCGCCGGATCCACCGCCGCCTCCACGGCCAGGGGATAGCGGTTCAGGGGGCGCCCGTTCTGGTCCATGACCTCCCGGATCGCGCGAAGCGGGGCCCGATAGCCTCCGGCGGCGATGGTCTGGTACATCTGGGCCACCTCCAGGGGTGACAGGGACACGGCGCCGAGCAGGATCGCCGGCACCGTCTGGATCCGACGCTGGGCCCCGAGACGATAGAGGGTCTCGGTCACGCGCTTCACCCCCAGGCTCATCCCCAGGTTGACGGTGGCCAGGTTGAGGGAGCTCGACAGCCCCCGATACAGGGGGATGTAGCCGTTGACCGAATGGTCGTAGTTCTTGGGCGCCCAGATCTTGTCCCCCACGCGCATGGAGAAGGGCTGATCCGGGATGCTGGTGGTCAGGCTGTAGCGCTCGGGATCCGAGAGGGCCGTCAGATAGACCGCCGGCTTGACCAGGGAGCCGATGGAGCGCACCGCGTCCAGCGCCCGATTGAAGCCCGCGTAGCCGCCCTTCCGCCCGCCGGCCAGGGCCAGGACCTCCCCCTGGGCAACCGAGGTCACAACGGCGGAGGTCTCCAGGGTTCCTGGGCGCATGCGCCGGGACTCTTCCAACTCGCTCAGCTTCTTGGGCAAGGCCTTCTCGACCGTGTCCTGGATCACCGGGTCAAGGGTGGTGAACACCCGCAGGCCCTCTGAGCGCAGGTCCTCGTCGCGATAGTCCCGCTGGAGCTGGCGACGCACCAGCTGGATGAAATCCGGATAGTCGCCCGCCGCGCGGCCGCCCCCCTCCCGCAGGCCCAGGGGCGCCTCCTTGGCCTTCTGACCTTGCTGGTCCGTGATGACGCCGTCGCGGACCATGAGATCCAGCACCAGGTTGCGGCGCTGCAGGGCCGCGTCGGGGGAGCGTCTCGGATCGTATTTCGCCGGGGCCTGGACCAGACCCACCAGCAGCGCGGTCTCCGGGATGCCCAGCTCGTTCAGGGGCCGGTTGAAAAAGAAGCCGCTCGCCAGTCCGAAGCCGTGGATGGCCCGGCTGCCGTCCTGTCCCAGGTAGATCTCGTTGCCATAGGCCTCCAGGATCTCGTCCTTGCTGTAGCGCCGCTCGAGCAGCAGCGCCATGTAGGCCTCGTTGAGCTTGCGCTTGAAGGTGCGATCCGATGACAGGTAGAAGTTCTTGACCAGCTGCTGGGTCAGGGTGCTGGCACCCTCCACGACGCCACCGGCCCGGAGGTTGTGGACGAGCGCCCGCAGGATGCCGCGAGGGTCCACGCCTCCATGGCTGAAGAAGCTCCGGTCCTCCACCGCCAGCAGCGTCTTGACGAGCAGATCCGGCAGGTCCTTGCGCCGCACCAGCACCCGGTCCTCGTTGTGGGCCGGATAGATGCTCGCGATCAGCACCGGGTCCAGGCGCGCGAGCGGCGGATCCGCCCCGCCCCCGCCGTCCTTGAGGGACGTCACCTGCCCCCCCGCGAGATCCAGGTCCAGCAGGCGCTGCGGCTCCTCCCCATCCCAGAATCGGAAGGCCCGGGTGTGCACCAGGAACCGGTCCCCGTCCCGGTGGTAGGAGCCCGGGACCTTGGGCTGGGCCAGCGGCCGATAGCTCAGACGGTCAAGCTCGCCCTGGACCTGCTCCGCCGTCAGGGGCCGATTGGCGTAGAGCTCGAGGGGGCGGGCGTAGACGCGGGCCGGCAGGGCCCAGCGCTGACCCTCGAACTTGCCACGGACCACCCGGTCCAGGTGGACGCCATACAGGATGCCGGCGAGTCCCACCGCCAGCGCGATCACCAGCAGGAGGCGCACGATCACGCCCCCGCGGCTGCGGCGCCGGGGGGGAGGTCCGTTGCGGCGGAGTTGTCGGGGCCCTACCCGGGGCGGCACGGCCACGATCAGGAGCGGCCCGCGCACGGGAAAGATTTGGCGTCAGCCGTCTGGCAAACGCGGCTCGGTCTTGATCTCATTGAGCGACTTGGCGGGGGTTCTAACGCGATACGACTGACCTATGGTCCCATTTGCGGCCTTGGCGCACAACCAGGGGCCACGACTTCCCACCGCGGCTGGGTCGTCGAAACCGCACATGGCCCCCTCGAGCACCGGACGCCCCCTGCGGTCTCCATTACCCTCAGGTCCACCCCGGGGGACCACCGTCGAGGTGCCACATCACCCGCTTCCTTCAGGCCGAATGGAAAATATCTGATTGAATCACTGCCTTGCTACGCTAGAAGCGAGATCCGGTTCATCGCGGGCGGGGTCGGCGTGTTGCGCAAGACCCTCCCGAGCGAAGAGCAGGTTGCCGCGCTTCCGGCGAGCCCCGTCGAGCGCATCTTCGCGTCCCGAGCTGACCCTGCCTGGCCATACACGCTCCGGATCGGAAACCAAGACGTGAGATCGATCGGGCACGGTCGGATGCCGCTGACCGGTCTAACCGGAACGGCCCTGTCAAGCACCCCGGCGTGCCCCTCGCTGATACATCAAACGTGCGCTCGGGGATGACCATGACAGAATCAACGCGATCCAGGTCTGCAGTGTGTTTCGTCGCCACCGGCATCTTGCTCCTCTCCACGGGCAATCTCGCCGGGGCCGGCAACGGGGGAGGCGGCGGAGGCAACTCCGATCCCTGCCTCGGGAACAAATACCGCGACATCTGCGACACCTTCGAGACCAGCCTCCACAAGACCCGTGCCGGAAAGCCGAGACACTACAACGCGGAGCACGGCGGCTTCGAGCTGCTCACCGGGGTTCCTTACGACGATCTCGTCTGCAAGGGCTGCCACGACCCCAATAACACGACGACGCCTGTCCCTTACGAGCCGAGCTGTTTCGACTGCCATATCGACACCGACGGGGACACCGACTCTGACCCCTTCAATGACCCGGTCACCGACGATACCTGCCGCGGCTGCCACAGTCGCCAAAACGCGGAGAGGGCGTTTCCCGACGTCCACCGGGATCGGGGCATGGGCTGCATGGACTGCCACCATGAGGATGAGGTGCACGGCGACGGGGTCGCCTACGAGTCGCTCCAGGAGCCAGGCGCGCTGAAGGTGAGCTGCACCCAGTCCGGCTGCCACAACACCGAGGATCTGCTCAAGCCGGCTCGACCGGGAAAGGGCGGAACGGCCAGCTCGGCCGGGGTCAGCAAGCGAGCCCGGAGCTTCCACCAGAAGCACCTGGAAACCACGGACTGCAGCGCCTGCCACGTCAAGACCGTCGTCGCCTGCGATAGCTGTCACTTCGACAGCGAGGTCGTCGAGAAGAAGCGTTTCTACCGACAGATCCCCCAAAGCGGCTTCAAGCTCCTGATGAACAGGGGCGACAAGGTCATGACCGCGACCTACCAGTCCCTGACCTGGGGCAGCTCAGATCCCTCGATCGACGACGTGAGCTTCTACGTCCTGGAGCCGTTCGGGTCCCACACCATCATCGACGGTAGGAGAGTGGCGCCGGACGACGATGACGCGGTCCCCACGACCACGATCGAGTGCCTGGATTGTCATCTGACCATCAAGGGGAAAGGGAAAAAGAAGGTCCTGGAAGGCAACGCGGCCCTCGCCAGCTACCTGACCAATGGGGTCATCACCGTGAACCAGTGGGAGCCGGAAACCGTCGACGACGGTAACCCCGATACCTATGGCACCCTGCTCGCACCCCAGGGCGTCATCCCCGTGGTGCCGGACTGGGAGGACGCGCTCCAGTTCGATTTCGTCTACTGGACCGGGGCACCCACCGACCCCGTCGTGAGGGACGAGACCGGAGCGAAATGGGACTTCCTGAAGTCCGGCGCCGACATGGTCCACATGCCATACGGGTCCGCCCTTACGGAGGATCAGATCGATCGGCTCATCCGCAGCGAGATCAGGGAGTGACCGCACCAGCCGCGCACAAGGGGGAGTGCCCCCGCGGAGCGGCGACACCGCCCGGGCGGCCTCTTCATTGAGCGGGGCCGCCCCCTTCAACGAGACCCCCATGGGCCGCGGAGGCGCCTGCCGCCTCCGCGGCCCCGTACGCTCGAGCATCCCTCGGGTCAGGAGCGCATCACTCCCGCCACGGCAACCGGGTCCGCGGGGTGCGGGTGGTCCGATCCGCTCGGATCCGAGGGCGACGCTGACCGAATATCGCCCTCGCCGATGATCCGCTCGGACACCAGGGAAACGTCTGCCGGACTCGCCATGCGTGGGGTGCGCCCCTTTGGGTGGGGACTCGGGGCAATCGCGCTTGCCTATGGAGTCGCCGCCCTGGTCGGGCTGCCCCTCTACGGCGATGGGACCTTTTATTTCTTTCGCCTCGTCATGGATGGGGTCCCGGAGATCCCGAACCTTCGATTCGCCGCCGTCCTTCCGCAACTGCTGGCCTGGGCGGCCACCCATCTGACCAGCGACGCGACGCTGGTGCGCCATTGGTTCTCGATCGGCTACGCGGCCCTGCCCGTGCTGTCCCTGCTCGCCTGCTGGCTCGCCACGAGGCGGCTGGCGCCGGCCCTGATCCTCTTCCCTTCCCTCTGCCTGGTGGCCAATCAGGTGAACCTCTCGGGTGTCTCGGAGCTGCTGACGAGCATCCACCTGGCCTGGCCCTTCGTGTTCCTCGCGAGCCTCCACCCGGGCCGGCGGATGACCTGGGGCTACGGCGCCGCGCTGGCGCCCGTCCTACTGCTCCTCCATCCGCTCGGCTTCCTGCTGCACTTCGCGCTGGCGGCCCTGGCGGTGCTGAACGCGCGGCTCCACGCCGACGCCAGGCGCGTCTGGGTCTGGATTGGATCGGGCATGGCCGTCGCGGGGGGTCTCCGGCTGCTGTGGACCCTGCTTGGCTCAAACGAGTACGAACGCTCCCACGGCGGAGCCAGCGAAGCGACCTACTACCTGCTCGCGGACACGCCGGCGCAGGCCCTGCTCCTGCTGCTGGTGCTCGCCCTGTCCCTGGCCCTGGCCTGGACACTCGACGGTGACGGGGGCCAGCGCAGGCGGCGGTTGCCTCGGGCTTTGAGCCTCGGGTTTCTCCTGGTGCCCGCGGTAGGCATCCTGCTGGGCGCAGGGCTGCTCGCGGGCGAGGGCATCAAGCTCAAGGTCGGCGCCGTCTTTCCCATCTGCGTGCTGCTGATGGGTCTGACGGCGGCTCTCGCCTTGGCCCGTGCCACCTCGCCCCATTCCCGAGCCGTCGGCTCGACGGCGCATCTGCCCTGGGAGTCCTGGCTCATCGCCTGCGCCCTGGCCGTCGTCCTGGCCACGGCTGCGAGGTCCGCCGCCTGGTGGACGGCCACCCGTGGACTCATGAACGCCACCTCCAGCTCCGAGCTGCGCTGCATCCCCTTTGGGCCCGAGGAGCCCTATGCCCTCCAGTGGCCCTGGATGGCCATCGTCGACAACTGGACCGCGCCCATGTCGGCCCTGGTGTTTCGGGGCCCCTGGCCCATCCCCCTGCTGCTGCCCAAGGACGGCTGCGCGGTCCTCGGGGAAACCGGCATGGCCCGGATCCACCCCTGGATCGTCTACCCCCGCTCCGAGATCGAGTCCCGGTTCGGACCCCTGCGCCACTGACCAAACGACGCCTCGTCCCCCCGGGGGGAGGTGACCCGAGCGCAGGTCCTTCGAGACCGCCCCCGATTGGCTCCGGTCCAAGACGGCACGCGTGGCGACCTGACCGTGGAATGGTTTCCGGTTGGTAGGCTGCGAGCCGAGGTTTAGGATTAGATTTGCCACATCGACTGAATGGATAAGAAGAGTCCCCGGGCTTGAGCGGCTCGACACCGGCTCGACACGCCTGAGGACGTGACCCGAGGCAAGAGGCCAGAACCCGCAGAGCGACCTTCAGGAGGTCCACCATGAAGAGACGCACGTTCCTGAATTCACTCCTTTACCTGTTGCTGTCC
>Ga0316580_10000120_pt1 | contig 14792 bp, 12 predicted proteins | sample S0NA_2_FD_204519 | JGI IMG/M metagenome (GOLD analysis project Ga0316580, IMG submission 204519) | Rhizosphere microbial communities from salt marsh grasses in Alabama, United States - S0-2_160517rDrB | ecosystem: Host-associated > Plants > Roots > Rhizosphere | place: USA: Alabama | collected... | reverse complement strand
GCTTCGAGTGGACCTCCACGCCGGACCTGCGCAACCTGCACCGCGTGGTGATCTTCCGCGACAGCAAGGAAGAGGCCAAGCAGGTGGTTCCCTTCAGCATCTTCGACTCCGTCGACCCGGAAGACTTCTGGGATTACCTGGAGGCCTACGAGACCAAGACCGGCGGCCAGGCGCTGGCGATTCCGCACAACGGCAATCTGTCACAAGGGCTGATGTTCGCCACGGAGACCTACTCGGGCAAGCCGCTGGACCAAGCCTACGCGGAGCGCCGCATGCGCTGGGAGCCGCTCTACGAGGTCACGCAGATGAAGGGTGACGGGGAGGCCCATCCCGCCCTCTCCCCCAACGACGAGTTCGCGGACTACTACCAATGGGACAAGGGCGATTTCGGTCTCAACGCCAAGGAGCCCGAGATGCTGCCCCACGAGTATGCCCGTAGCGCGCTGAAGCTTGGCCTGGAACAGCAAGCAAAGATCGGCGCCAACCCCTTCAAGTTCGGCATGATCGGCTCAACCGACAGCCACACCTCTCTGTCGACCACGCGTGAGGAGAACTTCTTCGGCAAGTTCTCCGGCGCCGAGCCCGGCACCGAGGCGCGTTTCGACGACCTGGTGTCGCAGGACCTGAGACCGGACGGCGACGGCAGCCTGAACGTCTACCACTGGGAGGCGCTGGCCTCCGGCCTCGCCGGTGTCTGGGCACGTGAGAACACGCGCGAGGCGCTGTGGGACGCCATGGCCCGCAAGGAGGTCTATGCCACCACCGGCACCCGAATGCTGGTGCGCGTCTTCGCCGGCTGGGACTTCGAGCCCGAGGAGGTCCAACGTCCCGACTTCGCCGGCCAGGGCTATGCCCGAGGCGTGCCCATGGGCGGCGACCTTGAGCCCGCGGCAGGCGCCAAGGCCCCGCGCTTCATGGTCCGCGCCTTGCGCGACCCGGACGGCGCCAACCTGGATCGCATCCAGATCGTCAAGGGCTGGCTCGGCGCCGACGGCGAGGCCCAGGAGCGCATCTATGACGTCGCGGTCTCCGACGGACGCGAGATCGGCGCCGACGGCCGCTGCAAGACACCGGTCGGCGACACCGTGGACGTCGACAATGCCAGCTACACCAACAGCATCGGCGACGCCGTGCTGACGGCCTACTGGGAAGACCCGGAATTCGACCCGGCGCAGAGCGCCTTCTACTACGTGCGCGTGTTGGAGATCCCAACCCCGAGCTGGCTGGTCTACGACCGGAAGATCTACGGCATCGAGATTCCCGAGGGGGCCGTTCTGAAGGAGCAGGAGCGGGCCTATACCTCGCCGATCTGGTACACGCCTGAGGCCAAGACGGCCGCCGCCCCGAGCGACAGGATCGGGCGAACATTCGCAGCGCAGTAGGGCCGATGCCCGCTAGGGCGATCCGCCATCCCCCCTGTGGAAGCGTCCTCGCCGGTTTCCCTCACAGGTCGGAATGCGAGGCCACGGTCGAAACCTGGCTGCGGCCGGCCCGTTCGACGAGTGGCCGCCCGATCCGCGGGCCGGAATGACAGGGAGGACCTGAGCGTCCTTCGACTAAGCGTTGAAGTCGTTCAGGCCCGGCGGGCTCGTCAGGCTTTGAACTGCGCGACGTGACCATTGATCGCACTAATGATTTCGCGCTAGGCGAACCACATCAGCCCTAACGGGAGCGCTTATGAACGGTGAGAGACAAAGCAGAAGCACATGGACTTGCGTGCCGGTCGTTCTATTGCTGTGTGCGGGCCAGGTTGCCGCACAGGAGTATCCCGCCCGCTACATGGGCGGGCCAGCAGACCTGGTGACCGCGCCCAACGGCGCTGTGATCAACGCGGAAGTGCTGGAGGCAATGCCCAAGAATCTCTATACCGAAAAAACGGTAGAAGAGGTCGCTGATGGCATTTGGGTGATCGGCGGCTATTCCATTGCAAACTCCAGTGTGATTGAAGCGCCTGAAGGGCTGATTGTCTATGATACGGGTGACTTTGCCGAGGAAGGTCAACATCTGCGCGAGGTGATCGAGACCAAAATCAGTAAGAAACCGATCAAGGCGATCATCTAAAGCCATTCCCATTACGCACTGGGTGGCGGTGCGATGGTCGACGACCCCGAGTCTGTCATGGTGATCGGTCACGAGAAGCTCAACGAGACCGTGAAGGAGAACCTGCAGAGCGGCGGTCTAAAGGCCACCATACCGGAGTTGGGGCCGGTCATGTCAGCACGGGCTGCAGTCCAGTTCAGCAATTTTCTACCATCCGAAGGGCCGGATGCGACGCTGGCGGGAAGGCTTCAATTCAAGGAGCCCGCGTTCCTGCCTGTCACGCACCCCGTACAAGACGGTGAGACGCTGAACATTGCAGGGTTAGACGTGCAGTTTTTCACCAAATACAAGTCTGACGATTACAGCGTCACTGCCTGGATCCCGAGCAAGAAGGTCGCGCTCAACAACTTTTTCTGGCCAGGTACCGTCAATCTTTATTCCCTTCGCGGAGCGACCTATCGTGACCCCCAGGAATGGAGAGATGCCCTCGCACAGATTCGGGACCTCAAGCCTGAAATCCTTCTCAGTACACATACCCGGGCCATCAAGGGTGCAGATGCAGTCAGTGAGGCACTGATCAATTACAGCGACATGATTTCGCTGACATACGACCAGGCCTTGCGCGGCATTCTCAAGGGTCTCGGTCCGGACGAGCTGCGCTATTTCGTCTACAAGCCGAAGGTTCTTGCCGACGCACCCTACAACCAGGAGAGCTACGGCGAGACGCAGTGGTTTACGCCCGCAACCTTCTACTACGGACTCGGGTGGTTCGATCGGGACGCCACCAAACTCTATCAACTGCCACCTATTGAGGAGTCGAAACGGCTCGTTGAGCTGATGGGTGGTCGCGACAAGGTGATCGAGGCGGCAAAGGCAGCTCTAGATGGAGAAGAGTATGCGTGGGCCGCGCAACTCGTTAACCATGTTTATGTGATCGACCCTGAAGATGCCGAGGTTCGCAAGGTGAAGGCCGAGGCGCTGCGCAAACTTGGGCAGTTGGCTGTCAGTTCAATCGGTCGCTCTTTTGCCTTGAGTGAGGCCCGTGCCCTGGAAGGCCAGGAGACAATCCCGAAGATACTCCCCCCCGAACCGGAACTCGTCGAACAGGACCCGGCAACCTTTCTCAACTATCATCGGGTGCGGATTGACCCAAGGAAGGCGGAAGAGTCCAACAAGATGTTGGCTTTCAATTTCGGCGACGAAACCGTTGGTCTGCACGTAAGGCACGGCGTTGCTGAATACGTTGAAGATGTGGCAGCGCACTACCAGCAGCCAGACCTCGAGCTAACGATGAATGGTGCCACCTGGGCGCGCCTTTACCTCAACGAATCGAGCCTAGCTGACGAGCTGGAGGCTGGCAACGTCAAGATGGCAAAGGGTGATGCAAGCGAAGCCGTTGAGATCTTCGAAATGTTCGATAAATTCGAGCCGGCGCGGAATGTGACGATTCCTATGCCCTACGATTAAAGGCCCAGGTGGTCGCGTCGCCCTTGTCCAGTGGGTTCACACGTAAGCCTCCCGCTACCGCTGGGTTTTTCGATATCGCAACCCCTATAGGAGCGTCCCCATGAGATGCCGGACCAGAGTCAGCACACCTACAGTCTCCAGGACTGTCACCGCCAATGCGCTCTGGGCGCTTTGCACAGGAACGCTGCTATTTGCGTCTGCGCACACGCACGCGCAGCCGTCGTCAGAGGGCGACACCAGCGCGGGGAATCGGAGCGTCCTGCCGATGCCCCTGTCGCCCTTCGAGGGCAAGATCGGCAAGACCTACAAGGACTCCGAGGCTGCCTGGCAGCATCCGCCTGCAGCCCCCGCGGACGCGCCTAACGTCATCGTCATCCTGCTCGACGACGTCGGCTTCGGCCAGCCCTCGACCTTCGGCGGTCTGATCCCGACGCCGAACCTCGACAAGCTCGCTGCCGAGGGGCTGCGCTATAACCGCTTCCACACCACCGCCATTTGCGGCCCCTCGCGCGCGGCGCTGCTAACCGGGCGCAATCATCACGATACGGGCAACGGATTCCTGATGGAGTGGGCCACTGGATTCCCCAACTACTCGACGATGATGCCGCGCACCACCGCGACCATCGGCGAGATCCTCAAGGACAACGGTTACACCACCTGGTGGTTCGGCAAGAACCACAACACACCGGATTGGGAGACCACCGTTGCCGGTCCTTTCGATCGCTGGCCCACCGGCATGGGCTTCGACTACTTCTTCGGCTTCAACGCCGGTGAGACCCACCAGTATTACCCCGTCATCTTCGAGAACACGGTGCCGGTGGAGCCGGATAAGACCCCCGAGCAGGGCTACCACTTCATGACCGACATGACCGACCGGGCCATCGCCCGGATGAAGTTTGCCAAGTCGGTCGCGCCGGATAAGCCCTTCTTCATGTATTTCGCCCCGGGCGCCATGCACGCACCGCATCATGTCACCGCCGAGTGGCGCGATCGCTTCAAGGGCAAGTTCGACATGGGCTGGGAGCGCTATCGCGAGCTGGTCTTCGAACGGCAGCTCGAGATGGGCATCATCCCGCCCGACACCAAGCTGACGCCGCGGCCCGATTGGGTGCCGGCCTGGGATAGCCTCAGCGACGAGCAGAAGAAGCTCTACACCGCGCTGATGGAGAACTTCGCCGGCTTCTTTGCCTTTACCGACCACGAGATCGGGCGCCTGCTCGACGCCGTCAAGGAACTGCCGGACGCCGACAATACTCTCGTGATCTATATTGCCGGCGACAACGGCGCCTCCGCCGAGGGCGGCCCCGACGGTACACTCAACGAGATCAAGGGCCTCAACGGGCTCTCAACCCCCATCGACGAGATCCTCGCCAATATCGATAAACTCGGCGGTCCCGAGTCCGAGCCGCACTACCCCGTCGGTTGGGCCTGGGCGGGCAATGCCCCCTTCCAGTGGGTCAAGCAGGTCGCCTCCCATCTGGGCGGAACCCGCAATCCGATGGTTGTCTCGTGGCCGGCGCGGATCCAACACGACGACGAACCGCGGGATGCCTTCCTGCATCTGGTCGACGTCGTCCCAACGATCCTGGAGGCGGCCAAGGTTCCGATGCCGAAGACGGTCAACGGTGTTGAGCAACTGCCGCTGGCCGGCAAGTCCTTCCTCGCGAGCTTCAGCGACCCCGGCTTCCAGGGCCGCCCGGAGCAATATTTCGAGGTCCTCAGCAATCGTTCCATCTACGCCGACGGCTGGAAGGCGAATGCCCAGCACACCCTCCCCTGGCGCCAAGACCTCGCCCCCGGCAATTGGGATCAGGATCGCTGGGAACTCTACGACCTCAACGCCGACTTTTCCGAGGCCGACGACCTTGCCGGCCAAATGCCGGACAAGCTCGCCGAGATGAAGGCCAAGTTCGACGCGGCGGCAGAGCGTTATGCCGTCTATCCGCTCGACGACCGCGGGGCCGCGCGCCTCGCCATTCCTAAGCCGTTGGTGCCCGGCGCCGATCCCGAGACTACACGGTTCACCTATTTCACCGGCGCGACGCGGATCGCCGAGCCCGCAGCACCGCCGATGAAGAACCGCTCCTGGACGCTGACGGCCAAGCTGAAGACGGACGGCGCCGAGACCGAGGGGGTCATCATGGCCTTCGGCGGGGTCGCCGCCGGCATGTCGCTCTATCTCCGCGACGGAGTCGCGGTGTTCGATTACAACTACTTCGAGAAGCACACCGTCGTGAAGGGGAACGAGCCGCTGCCGACCGGCGAGAGCACCGTTGATCTCGACTTCGACTATGCCGGCGACGGTGTCGGCCAGGGCGCGACCCTGCGGCTCAAGGTCGATGGCAACCTGGTCGCGGAGGGTCAACTGCAGGCCACGGTGCCGGGCCGCTTCGGCATCGACACCTTCGGCATCGGCGAGGACAGCGGTCAACCGGTGACCTTCGACTATGAACCCCCATTCGAGTTTATGGGCGAGATCGATCAGGTCATGATCGAGATCCAATGACCCGACAAAGCACCGCAAGCATGGTACCCAGGCATCGTTTCACTACGGCGGCGATGCCCTGCGCTCTGCCCCAGACGACTCCGGCCTGGCGACCGGACCGAGCCTGGTCAATGCGACCAGGCCCGGGTGTCACCGGCAAGAATGAGCGGAGGCGCCAGCGCGCCCACTATCTTTGGTCGTTCGACGCAGGCTTCCTCTGCACCTTGGATGCGAACGAGGCCCTGCGCTTCGCCCGCGGTGAGGAGGTCGACTCGACCTACGGCGTGCCGGCGCGGCTATCGCGTCCGGTGGACTGGCGGGTGATGACCACGCAGGAACACGCCTACACCTCGCCGACCCTGTGCACGCCCGGGACGACAACCGCGGCTCGGGGAGCGAGCGCCGAAGGATGACCTTGCGTGCCGTGCTCCATGAGCCGCTGCTGCATTTTCTGGTGCTTGGCGGTCTGTTGTTCGTGCTGTATGGCCTGACCCCAGCGCCCGACCAGACCGACGTCCGCCAGATCCGCGTCACCGCGGCCCAGGTCGAGCAGCTCGCAGCCCAGTTCTCGCGCACCTGGATGCGCCCACCGACCGAGGAGGAGCTTGCGGGCCTGATCGAGCGGCACATCCGCGGCGAGGTCTTCTACCGAGAGGCGCTGGCCATGGGCCTGGATCAGGACGACCCCTATGTGCGCAACCGGCTCGGGCAGAAGCTTGAATTCCTGCTCGATGACCTGTCCGCCGAGACCGCGCCGAGCGACGAGACGCTTGCGCGCTATCTCCAGGAGCACCCGCGGCGCTACGAGGCGCCGGCGCGGCTTTCGTTCCAACAGGTGTACCTGAATCCGGACCGACATCCGCAGCTGGAGGCCGATGCGACTCGCCTGCTGGCGCAACTGCGCGGCGGCGCTGACCCGGCGACGCTCGGTGATGTCAGCCTGCTCGGTCAGACCTTCGACGACCTGAGTCAGCCGGAGGTCGCCCGGCAGTTCGGCGACGCCTTCGCCGAGGCCCTGCTGGACCTGGAGCAGGGCCGCTGGCTCGGGCCGGTACCCTCCGGCCTCGGCGCCCATCTGGTTCAGGTCACGGACCGGCAGCCGGCCCGGCGCCCGACGCTCGACGAGGTGCGGTCCCAGGTGCTGCGGGACTGGCAGGATCAGCAGCGCCGGGCGCAGAGGGAGCAGGCCTATGCACGGCTGCGGCAGCGCTACGCGATCACGGTGGAACCCGCGGCAGGGCCGGAGACCCTGTCCACCAGCTCGCCGCCCGATTCGCCACCAGACCCGGTCGCTGACGCGCGATGAGAAGCTCCTCGCGATCCATCGTCCTCTGGCTGGCCTGCGCTCTGTTGCTGATCGGGATCGGCCCGACGTCGGCCCTCGCCCATGAATCGCAGCCCGGTCTGCTGGAGCTGCGGCAGATGACGTCGGCGCCTTCGGAGCAGACCTGGGAGGTCCTCTGGCGGGCGCCGATCTACTACGGCCAGCCGCACCCGGCGCGGCTGGAGCTGCCCGCCGCTTGGCAGCCCGTCGCCGAGCCGACGCTGCGGCGGCTGCCGAGCAGCGAGCTGCATCGGCAGCTGGTCCGCATCGCGCCCGAGACGCTGGACGGCACCGTCATTGCTTTTCCGGGCCTGGAGCAGACCATCACCGACGTCTTCGTGCGGATCACGCGGCTGGACGGCACCGAGTCCTCCCAGGTGGTCCGTCCCACCAAGCCGCAGGCGGTGCTCCGTGGCGAGCGGCCCTGGAGCCAGACCGCCGGCGAGTACCTGATGCTGGGCTTCCATCACATCCTGCTCGGCGTCGATCACCTGCTGTTCGTGCTCGGGCTGCTGATCATCGTCCGCGGCCCGCGCCAGCTGATCGAGACCATCACCGCCTTCACGGTCGCCCACAGCATCACGCTGGCGCTGGCGACGCTGGGCTACGCGAGCATCCCGGCCCCGCCGCTGAATGCGGCCATCGCACTGTCGATCCTGTTCCTCGGCCCCGAGATCGTGCGCGTCTGGCGCGGCCAGACCAGCTTCACCATCCGCCACCCCTGGGTCGTCGCCTTCGGCTTCGGGCTGCTGCACGGCTTCGGCTTCGCCAGCGGGCTGTCCACCGTGGGCATGCCGCGGGCCGAGATCCCGCTGGCGCTGCTGATGTTCAACATCGGCGTCGAGCTCGGGCAGCTTGTGTTCGTTGGGTTGATCCTGCTTCTGCACCGAGCCTCGAGTACCCTGGAGTTCCGCTGGCCGCGCTGGGCCGAGCTCGGACCGGCCTACCTGATCGGGACGCTCGGGGCCTATTGGACCATCCAACGGTCGGTGATGATGCTGTGATCGCGGCGATCCGACACCTTTGGCTGGCATTGCTGCCGCTCTTCTGGATCGGGGCGGCCGGTGCCTGCCAGATCTGCATCCCCCTGCCCGAGCGCACCCTTGCCGACCGTCTGCTCGACAGCGACGCGGTGGTGCTCGCGCGCGAGGATGCATCTCGGCCTTTCCACTATCAGGCGGTCGAGACGCTGTTCGGCGAGCCGGGCGACGCGCCGATCGACCTTTTTCTGCACAGCCAGGCGCGCCGCACGCTGGCGGCCAGCCCGGACCGGGCGATGGTGCTGACGCACAGCCCAAGGGACGGCAGCTGGTCAACGCTCGGGTTCACGACGCCTGAGTTCGAGCGCGTCCTGCGCGGGGTCCTGGCCCAGGTCGGCCGCTGGCGGCCGCGTGAGACCGACAATCGCGAGCGCCTGAATTGGTTCGCGCCACTGCTCGGCCACCCCGACAAACGCCTGCATGAGCTGGCCTACCTGGAGATCGGCCGCGCACCCTATGCGGAGATACGTCGGCTCGCGCCGCGTATAGCAGCGGAGACCCTGGAGGAGATGCTCGACGCTCCGAAGTACCTCGAATGGCGGAGCCTTGCCATTCTGCTGCTGGGCGAGTCCGACCAGGAACACGACCAGGCGCGGGTGCGCAAGACGATCGCCGATAAGGCGGGGCTGAGAAGCACGGCGAATCTCTCCGCGTGGGCGACCGCGTTGGTGGCCCTGGACGGCGAGGCCGGTATCGACCAGCTCGCCAGGCTGTATGCGTCCGGCCCGGGACGCAGTCGCGAGGAGCTGGACGCGGTGGTGCAGGCCTTGTCCGTCCACGCCAACGCCAGTCCCGCGCTCCGCGGTCCGGTCGCCGCGGTTTATCGGCGCATGTTGGAGCACCAGCCGGCCATGGCGCCGGCGATGGTGCACGATCTCATCGCTTGGCGGCGCTGGGACTTCGCCGAGCGCATCCGTTCGATTCGCCAGGCGCGGGCAGACGATCCGCTCGCCGCCTACGCGCTCGGACTCTATCTGCGGTTAGCCGCGACGAACGGTGTCACCATGCCCGCCTCCCCACCCGGCGCAACGACCACCGGGTCACTGACCGGCCAGCCGGTCCAGGAGTCATACCGATGACCGACCGACGCTTGCCCTCATCAGGGCCCCCATCACCATCCGCACGCGGGAACCAGCGCCGGACCTCCCCGCACAACCTGCTTGCCGTCCTGGTGCTGCTTGCACCCATCACCGCGCTGGCCCACGTGGAGGGCGGCGCCGCCGGTGGCTTCCTCAGCGGCATGCACCACCCGGTCTCGGGTCTGGACCATGTGCTGGCAATGGTCGCGGTCGGGCTCTGGGGCGCCCAGCTCGGCGCCCCAGCCATCTGGCTGCTGCCGGTGGCCTTTCCGATCATGATGGCCTTCGGCGGCCTGCTCGGCCTGTCGGGCATCGAGCTGCCGGCCGTTGAGCTCGGCATCGCGCTGTCGGCGGTGATCCTTGGTGCGCTGATCCTGGGGGCGATCCGGCTGCCCCTCGCCGTCGCGCTGCTCATCGTCGGCTTCTTTGCCATCTTCCACGGGCATGCCCATGGCACCGAGATGAGCCCGGGTCAGAGCGCGATCCTCTACAGCATCGGCTTCGTCATCGCGACGGGATTGCTGCACGCGGCGGGCATCGGCATGGGCCTGATCCAGCGCTGGAATGCGGGGCGCATCGCGCTGCGGGGGGCCGGCTCCGTCGTCATGGCCGGTGGCCTGTTCTTCCTGTGGAACGCGCTGGCGTGATACGCACCCTCGCTTGGGCCCTTTCGCTCGTGCTGCTTGCGGGCCTGCCGAGTGCTGCCCACGCGCACCTGGTCAACTCCGGTCTCGGTCCCTTCTACAACGGCGCGCTGCACCTGTTGCTGTCGCCCGGGGACCTCCTCGCGGTGCTCGCGGTGAGCCTGCTGGCGGGCCAGAGCGGCAAGGCGGGTGCGCGCTGGGCGGCGATCGTGCTGCCGCTGGTCTGGGGTGCCGCCGCCCTCGCCGGCCTTGGGCTCGGTACCGCCATTGAGGCCGGCTGGCTCGGGGTCGCGCTGTTGGTGCTGCTCGGCGTCCTCGTCGCCGTCGGCGTGAGGTTGCCGGTATGGGCTATGACCTGCCTGTCGGCCCTGGCAGGCCTGGTCCATGGCCTGGAGAACGGCAGCGCCTTTGCCGCCGCCGGCAGCGATGGTATTGCCGTCGCCGGGACCGTGGCGACCGTGCTGACCCTGACTCTGCTCATCGCGGCGCTGGCGGTCTCGCTGCGGTCCGCCTGGACCCGAATGGCGCTGCGGGTGGGCGGCAGCTGGATCGCGGCGGTGGGGATGCTGATGCTGGGCTGGCTGTTGCAAGGGGCGAGCTGAGACCAGCTGCCCCGGTCACCCTTTCCGAGAAACGTCTCACATGGGAGCTAGAACGAGAATGACCGACTTCAACGCAATCAGTCTGGAAACGCGCCTGGAAGCGCCGGGAACAGGTAGGGTGCGGTGAGTGAGACGACCGCACCGCACGCAACCGCGATCGAGCAAACTGAACGAAGGCCGACGAAATGACCGTATTGACTAAATTGGCATGGCTGACGGCCGGCTTGGTGCTCGGCTGGTCGGGACAGGTCTTGGCAGACGACCTTGCCAAGGCCTCGCAGAACCCGGTGGGCGACCTGATCAGCGTGCCCTTCGAGCTCTCCTATTTCGGCGACATGCCGGGTGAGTCTTCTGCGGTACTACTCTTGGCGAAGCCGGTGTATCCGATCAACCTCGGTGGGGTGAACCTGGTCAACCGCCTCATCGTCCCCTACGCCTGGGTCGATGCCAACCTCAGCCGACTGACCCTCGGGACCGATACGATTCCGGCGGAGGACCTTAATCGCAATGGGCTCGGAAATGTCCAGTATCAGGGCTTTCTCACATCCGCGAGTCCGGGAAAGATCATCTGGGGCCTGGGTCCGGTCCTGGAGATGCCGACCAACACCAACGACCTGGGTCCCGACAAATGGTCAGCAGGACCGGCCGCGGTGCTGCTGGCGATGCCGGGAAACTGGGTCTTCGGCATCCTCGCACAGAACCTGTGGTCCTTCGCCGGCTCGGACAGCGCCGACGAAATCAACAAGCTCACGGTTCAGTACTTCATCAACTACAACCTGCCCAACGGCTGGTTCCTGACCTCCTCGCCGATCATCACCGCCGACTGGACCGAGCCCAGTGACAATCGCTGGACGGTCCCGGTTGGTGGCGGTATCGGCAAGCTGACGCGTTTCGGCAAGCAACCCGTGAATCTGACCCTCAAGGCCTACAAGAACGTGACTCACCCGGACAGCGGTCCAGAGTGGTCGGTGTTTGCCGGCATTAGCTTCCTATTCCCCAAGTGACGACAGGGCCGGCCCATTCGGCGAGAGCGAGAGATCGATGTGATGAAGCCCCCGCGAAACACCCGGTTCGCGCGCACGATGACCGGCCTCGGCATAGCCGTTTGCACACTCGTACCCATGGGCGCAGGCGCCACCGAGGGCGGATCCGGCCATTACATGCCCGGCGCGGTGGCGACGCTGATCGACTTGGCCCCAACCCAGCCCGGCTGGGTGATCGAGCCGATCTACCTCCATTACGAGGGCGACGCCGCGACCAAGAAGGAGATACCCATCGCCGGCCTCGATGCCCTCGGCCTAAAGGCCAACCTAGACGCACTGTTGATCGGCGGCTTCTATACCTTCGACCAAAAGGTCCTCGGCGCGTACTACAGCGTGGGCGCCATGCTGCCCTACACCTGGATCACGGCGGAGGCGGAGGTCGAGACAGCCGTCGGAGACCTGCGGAGGCGGGATACGGCGCAGGGGCTTGGCGACGTCACGCTGATTCCCATCATGCTCGGCTGGAAGCAGGGCACCTGGCAGTACGATCTGGCGCTCTCGGTCTATGCCCCGACCGGGGAATACGAGGTGGGTCGCCTCGCCAATCCCGGACTCAACTACTGGAGCATCAACCCCATCGCCGGGGTCGCCTACAGCAACCCCAAGACGGGGTTCAACGCGGGCCTGCACGGCGGCGTCATGTTCAACACGGAGAACTCGGACACGGACTACCGAAGCGGCACCCTGGCGCACCTGGAGGGAAGCATTCAGCAGTTGCTTCCGGCAGGAAAAGGCTTCGTCAGCCTCGGACTCGAGGGCTTTTGGGTGGAGCAGGTGACCGCGGACAGCGGTCAGCGCCCGATCCTCGGTGACTTCAAGGGTCGCACCGCCGGTCTTGGACCGGTTTTGGGCTATCTGCTCCCAATGGGCAAGCAGAATTTCGTCGCTGAGCTTCGCTGGCTGCGGGAGTTGGAGACCAAAAACCGGCTGGAGGGGGACTACGTTTGGCTCAAGCTCGTCTATCAGTTCTGAGACCCCATCGATGGGGAAAGCGGATCGAGCGGATAGATCGGCATCGGGGAGAAGTTACCGCTGTTGTCGGGGGCCCGGCCCAGGGCGTGGCCACTGCCTGACGGGCTGGTTCCCCCTCTTTTTTTCCCAACCGTTCTTGAATACCCAGACCCACCACCACTGACTGAGGAGAGAGAAGAGATGAAGACCCTGAAGCGACTGATCCCATCCCTGGTCCTGGCCACGGCCCTGCCAGTCTATGCGGAGATGGAGACCGCGCCCGCCGCCCTCGGTGAGGCCGTGCTGGTCGAGAAGACCGCGACCGTCGAGTCGGTGGATCCCACAAGCCGTTACGTCACACTCAAGGGGCCGGAGGGCGGCATGGTCACGGTCCAGGCCGGCCCCGAGGTCAAGAACCTCGGCATGGTCAAGAAGGGCGACCAGGTGACCGTGAAGTACTACCAGGCCATGGCCGTGGACGTGGTCGCGCCAGGAACCGAGGGCGGCACCGTGACCAGGCGGGTCACCGCCGAGCCCGGGATGGCCCCCGCCGGAGCCGTGGCACGGCAAACCAGCAAGACCGTCGAGATCCTCTCCGTCGACAAGTACAAGAAGGCGATCGCCTTCCGCGACGAGAAGGGCAATTGGCGCGAGGTGCTGCTCGACCGGCCCGAGCTCAGGCACTACCTCGACGACCTCAAGGAAGGCGACACAGTCGAGGTGACCTTCACCGAGGCCGTGGCCGTCTCTGTCGAGCCGCGCTGAGGCGGCGGAGCGAGGACAGAGGGGCCCGTCCGGTCGTCTGAGCCCGGCGGGTCCCTCGCAGCAGACTGATTGCATCTCGGCCGCGGTCGGTCGCTCCATGCCGCGAGCGAGCCGCGACTTGTTTCGGATTCCTTGGGGCTCGGACCAATGAACGCAACGCACCTACCGCGGCGACCCAATAGGGCCCCAGCCCAGCGGATCCCCCTTGGCCTGCGTACGGTCGCCGGTCTTTGTCTGGCCCTCACGGGCCTGGTCCTCGGCGGCTGCGCAAGTCTGCCCACGGACTACCCCCGAACGGCCTCATCGGCCTATTCCGACCCTGCCAGCACCACAATCGGCCGCTACTTGGAGAAGGCCGCCGCCCGCCACCCCGGTGAGTCCGGCTTCGCCATCATCCGGCACGGCCGTCAGGCCTTCACCTCCCGAGCCGCACTCACCGAGCTCGCCCAGAAGACACTCGACCTGCAGTACTACATCTGGGAGCAGGACGCCACCGGTCAGCTGCTGGCCGAGCGCGTGCTGCAGGCCGCCGATCGGGGGGTGCGGGTGCGGGTGCTGCTCGATGACATGAACTTCAAGGGCCGAGATGCCATCCTCGCCGCCCTGGATGCCCACCCCAACATCGAGGTCCGCGTGTTCAACCCCTTCGCCCTGCGCGGCGCCCGGGGGCTGGAATTCCTCACCAACTTCGCCCGCGTCAATCACCGCATGCACAACAAGCTGCTGGTGATGGATAACGCCCTGGCCATCGTCGGCGGGCGCAACATCGGCAACCACTATTTCGAGGTCGACACGCACGCCAACTTCCGCGACCTCGACATCGCCGCCGGGGGTCCGGTGGTCCGAGAGATCTCCTCGGTCTTCGACCACTTCTGGAACGGCGACTGGGCGGTGCCGATCAGCGCCCTGGTGGAGCGGCCCTATACCGACAAGGACGTGCAGGCGGCCCGCGCGACCCTGCGCGAGGCTATCGCCGCCGCCCACTACCCCTATCCGATCGATCAGGATACGGCCGAGCTCAAGTCGGTCCTCAGGGCAGAGATCGACAAGTTCGTCTGGGCGCCGGGGCGCATCGTCTGGGACGACCCCGGCGAGATCGCCGCCACCGGCGGCACCAGCCGCTTGCTCGAGGGGCTGCACCGGCGCCTCGGCCGGCTGGACACCGAGCTGCTGGTCGAATCGCCCTACTTTGTTCCCCGGGACCGGGGGATCGCGCGGATGAAGGCGCTGCACGACCAGGGCGTGCGTATCCGGGTGCTGACCAACTCACTGGCCTCCAACGACGTGATGGCGGCCCACGCCGGCTACGCCGACCGGCGCAGGCAGGTGCTGGAGAGCGGCGCGGAGCTCTA
>Ga0316580_10000119_pt1 | contig 14819 bp, 12 predicted proteins | sample S0NA_2_FD_204519 | JGI IMG/M metagenome (GOLD analysis project Ga0316580, IMG submission 204519) | Rhizosphere microbial communities from salt marsh grasses in Alabama, United States - S0-2_160517rDrB | ecosystem: Host-associated > Plants > Roots > Rhizosphere | place: USA: Alabama | collected... | reverse complement strand
CTGGTCGGCCGATAACCGGTTTTTTGGCACAACAATCGCTAACCGTTTAGGCCTGAAGAGCCCGCGTACGATAGTTCTTCCAAACAAAGAGACTCTGGCTGAAACAATTCCAGACAGTTTTCGTAACTTAGAATATCCAATGAATTGGGAGGGCATCACCGAGTACATTGGTGTCCCGGCGATATTCAAAGAAATTCGCAGCGGTGGCAGACGCATTTCCTTTCGAGTTCATAATGTCGACGAACTCATCCAGCGCTATGACGAAAGCGGAACCAGTACGATGATTTTGCAGGAATTGATACAGGGGGGAGAGCATATCCACTGCCTGGTCATTGGTGAAGAGAGCGCACTCGTTCTTCAATATTCGCCCGAACAAAATCGTTACCTGCCGGATGTCGAATTAAGTGAAGCGACAAAAGCACAAATTATTGACAGCGCTCTTGCACTGACAAAAGCGTATGGCTACGAAATCAATCTCATCGAATTTAATCATCAAGACGGTGAGCTTATCGTCATCAACAGTACCAATCCATCACCAATCATCGATCGGAAACTATTCGGCGAAGATCATTTTAGTTGGATTGTGAACGCAACAGTTGACCTTGCACTAGCGCGCCTTGCGAACCCTCTCCCCCAGGAAGTGCCGTTCAACCTCGAATCTAGTAGGTAAATAAGCCAGCACCCGTCATCCTGCCGCACTTTTCCTTCACCAATACCATGCTATAATGATGCCCTTTTTAGCGGACAAGCTGCCATTTGCACTATGATTCAACCTGATTATGGACAGCTCGCATTATGTTTAACGGTTGTGGCAGCACATCGTTAAGTTTAGGAGTTATTAAAATAATTCATGTTAGCAATTAAAAATAAAGTTCCGGAAAAAATTGGGCGCTTGCCCGAACTTGCCTATAACCTATGGTGGAGCTGGACCCCGGAAGCGAGAGAATTATTTCGCCGTCTAGATTACCCTCTCTGGCGAAAGACGAGACACAATCCAGTAGAAATGTTAATCGAAATGAGCCAGGAAGAATTGGAAGCACGCACTAGAGATGCTGCCTGGCTGAGACAATATGACAGAGTGATGCTCATGTTCGATGACATGCTCACGAATGGTCATACGTGGTTTCAAACAAATTTCCCTGATCTCAAGAATCAAATCATCGCTTATTTCTCATTTGAATTTGGTCTGCATAATTCACTGCCTATCTACTCCGGTGGTCTCGGCATCTTATCAGGCGACCACGCTAAAGAAGCCAGCGATCTTGGCCTACCCTTTGTTGGCGTCGGCTTCATGTACCCACAAGGGTATTTCCGGCAACGGGTTCCTTCTCATGGTTGGCAGGAAGCAGTTTACCAATTGATCGATATCGATCGCGCACCCATCCAACTGGTGAAAAATGATGAAGGTCAGGACCTAAAAATCAGCGTTGAATTAGGGAACAGGACTGTTTTCGCCAGGATCTGGCGGGTCAATGTCGGCCGAAATCCGCTGTATCTCTTGGATACAGACGTCGATGAGAATGATCCTTGGGACCGCGAACTATCAGCCCGCCTTTACTCCGGCGACAGTGAAATGCGCATTCGCCAGGAAATCATGTTGGGTATTGGCGGAGTCCGCGCGCTGGATGCCCTCAATATCAAACCCGCGGCCTGGCACATGAATGAAGGACATTCCGCATTCTTACTCCTGGAAAATGTCCGGAAAAAAGTTCAGGACGGTCTGAGCTTTGATGAAGCAATCGAGGTCGTGCGGGAAAACAGCATTTTTACAACCCATACGCCGGTTCCAGCCGGCCACGATGCCTTTAGTTACCATCTTCTCGATCAATACTTCGGAAGTTATTGGGAAGAAATGGGCATCAGTCGTGAAAAATTCCTCTCGCTTGGGGCGTATGAAGAACCGTGGGGACAGGCATTCAACATGACTGTGCTGGCCTTGCACCTTGCTGAAAAGACCAACGGCGTAAGTAAACTTCATGGTCAAGTGTCGCGGGAGATGTGGCAGCCGGTCTGGCCAGATCTGGAAGTTACCAGAATACCCATCACCTATGTAACCAATGGCGTTCATGTACCAACCTGGATATCCAATGAGTTGAGTACAATCTATTCAAAATACTTAGGCGCCGACTGGATTGATCGCCACGATGATCCACTCATGTGGCAGCGGATTGTGGATATTCCCTCCGAAGAACTTTGGGAAGTACACATGCTGCTTAAGTTTAAGCTCATGCGCTTCCTCCGCGCACAAGCGCGTAGAAGTTGGATTGGAGGACAATCAGATCCGACCCAGGTGTTAACTTCAGGTACGATGCTCGATCCGGATGCATTAACCATTGGTTTTGCACGGCGCTTCGCCACTTATAAACGGGCTACGCTCATCTTCCACGATGCTGAGCGTCTAAAAAGACTGCTGCTCGATATTCACCGGCCGGTTCAAATTGTCTTCGCCGGTAAGGCTCATCCTGCAGATGATCCTGGCAAAGCCTTGATCCAGGAAATCTATAACATGGCTAAACACAGTCAGATTGGCGGCAGGATCGCCTTCGTCGAAGATTACGACATGCATACTGCCAGGTACTTTACCCAAGGCGTCGATGTTTGGCTGAACACCCCGAGAAGACCGCATGAGGCGAGTGGAACCAGCGGTATGAAAGCCTCTCTCAACGGCGTTCCTAATCTCAGTGTGCTCGATGGATGGTGGGTTGAAGGTTATAACGGAGCTAATGGCTGGGCGATCAATGGTGAGCAAATGGATGATCAAGCCGCCCAGGATAACCATGATGCCGAAGCAATTTACCGCCTGCTTGAAGAAGAAATTGTGCCGCTCTACTATGTTAGAGATCACGACGACGTTCCGCGCGGGTGGGTTGATGTGATGCGCGAAGCAATCCGTTCTAATACGCCGCAATTTAGCATGCGCCGTATGGTGAAGGAGTACACAACAGAGCTTTATCTGGAAGCGCTGGCGCGCGAGTTTTAGTAAACAGCTTAGGCCAGGCCAAAATTATTTGGCCTGGCCTTTTTTATTATTATGAACCCCTGGCTGCGGCGAATCCTTTATCTTCTGGTTATTATTGTCTGGCTCTTAATAATTAGCCTGCCCTTCTTCTCGTTTGCCCTGGCAGCACGAAGCCAGCTTCAAGTGGGATCCACGGAAGGCGACCATGTGCGCATATTTCTTATTCAGGAAAAGGATGCGGAGGGGATTGGGTTAGAGATCACACGCTCGACTGATTACGAACCTAATTGCATACAGACGAGCGTGCGTTATTTCATGTGGAAAGGATACCCGGAGGACGTAACCTACTGCCAGTGTATGGATCCGGATACAGGTAAAGCCCTATCTGCCACTTCGGGCGCGTGCAGTTCTAAATAAGACTTTCCCTTACTCTTCGGCCGCGGCGCCGGCTCCGGGATTGTTGTAAGCATACTCGCAACGGACGCCGGCCAGATTACAATCAATATCGGCCGTGCATTTACATGCCAGAACGTGATAACCACCAATATCGGGCATCACATCCGCAGGATAAACCCGTTTTTCCAGGATCTCAATATCTTTGTTTATCAGTTCGCACCAGCGACCTTCGATCTTAACCCATTTCACATCTGCCATATTAACTTCTCCGAGCCGGATAAGGACCTACATTAAAAATTTTCCCAATCGTAAGTCAGGATAATGAAATTTTCCAGTGCCAATCGTCATCGATTAGAGTGACGATGATCACGCTTTTACCAAATTTATCTTACACTAATATTCAGTCTTTCTCAAAAATTTTCTAGTAAACGCTAAAAATATCCCAGTTTCTGACCTGCCCGCGTTAACTCTTCCCGAAACTTGGGATCGGCGATATCGATCAACGCCCTGGCCCGCTCTCGAACCGAACGGCCGTGAAGATGGGCTACACCATGTTCCGTAACAACATAGTGGACATCGTTACGCGTGGTCACCACTCCTGAACCTTCATAGAGCATGGGCACGATACGGCTTAAGGAATCATCTTTTGCTGTTGATAGAAAGGCTACAATCGGGAGACCGCCTTTAGACCTGGCCGCGCCACGAATGAAATCCACCTGCCCGCCAGGACCGCTGTAAAGCTGCGCGCCAATAGAATCGGCACACACCTGGCCGGTCAAATCCACCTGGAGCGCCGAGTTTATAGCCACCATATGATCATTCTGGGCAATATTAAAGGGATCGTTGACATAATCAGATGGATGCAGTTCGATCATGGGATTGTTATGCGCGAAATCATAAAGGCGTTTACTACCGAAAATAAATCCGGAAATGATTTTCCCCGGATGAAAAGTCTTCCTACTGCACGTGATCACTCCCCGCTCTACCATGTCAATAACGCCGTCGGAGAACAACTCGGTGTGAATTCCTAAATCACGGTGCCCGCCAAGATTTTTTAAGACAGCATCGGGAATGCTGCCAATGCCCATCTGTAAGGTTGCGCCATTGTGAATCATATCGGCGATATATTCGCCCACCTTCATGTGCAGTTCCGAACTGCCACCGATCTCAACTTCAGTTAAGGGATAATCAACTTCCACAATATGCTTCAGGCGGCTGATATGAATGAAACAATCACCAAGCGTTCTGGGCATTTGAGGATTTATTTCGGCAATGATGATCTTCGCCTCATCGGCCGCGGGCTTCGTCGTCCCGACCTCAACACCGAAGCTGCAAAAGCCATGTTCATCCGGCGGTCCCAGCATAACCAATGCCGCATCAAGAGGCATTGGGCCATCGCGGAATAAAGAAGGAATCTCCGACAAATATATCGGCGTAAAATCCGCCCGTCCTTCACGAACCGCCCGGCGTACATTATTGCCAATAAATAAAGCATTAACCCTGAATATTCCTTCGTACTGCGGATCGGCATAAGGCGCTTCAGCAAAAGTGAGAATATGGGTTATCTCTACATTTTCAAGTCGGCCGGCATGTTCTGTTAGCGCATTTATCAGAACTTTAGGTACACCGGTACCTCCGCCTATATAAATACGGTCATTAGATTGAACTGACGAGAGGGCCGTATGCGCATCGGTCACTTTACTTCGATAGAGAGACTGCCAACTCATCGTTCTTCTCCAGCGGCTATCACGGCTGTGACATCACGGCCGAGATCAGCAGCCACACCGGGATGGGCCAGATCTCCCTGGTACATATGAACCCCCTGCGCAAACCCTGGATCTTTATTTATCAAACCGACGATACCATGCTTTCCTAATTCTTGGAGATAGGGGAGCAAGGCATTTGTCAAGCCATAGCTTGTTGTTCGCGAAACAGCCGCCGGCAAATTTGGCACGCAATAATGAATAACTTCTTCGGCAACGAAAACAGGATCAATCAAAGTCGTCGGCCTGCTGGTTACGACACAGCCACCATCGTTGATCGAAAAATCGAGAATCACTGAGCCTGGGCGCATACGGCGAACCATTTCACGCGTAATCAACTGCTCGGCACGCCGGCCCGGCTCGTGAATTGCGCCTACGAGAACATCGACAAAATCACAGATGCGCTCAAAATTATCCACGGTTGCCAACAAGGTCGTTATCCGGCTTCCGAACAATAAATCCAGGTCTTCCAACCTTTGAATATTACTGTCCAGGACAATGACTTGAGCCCCTAGGCCTAAAAAAGCTTGAGTTGCATGTGTGCCGAGTACTCCAGCACCTAAAACAGCGACGGCTCCTCGCGGTACACCAGGGATGCCGCTTAAAAGCGTCCCTCTTCCGCCATGGGTACGCATTAATAACTGACCGGCAACAATGGGCGCTAATCGACCGGCGACCTCACTCATAGGGATAAGCACCGGAGCCCGACCATCTTTGTCCTGGATGGTCTCCATCGCTACGGCCGTGATCTCCTTCTCTTGGAGGGCTTCAAATAGGTCACGCGAAGCCACCTGTAAGTGCAAGAAAGAAAAGATTGTCTGGCCTGGACGAAACAACTTATGTTCCTGTTCCATCGGCCGGGCCACTTTTACGATGATGTCGGAACGGCCGTACACCTCCGCAGCCGAATAAACGATATTCGCTCCATGATTGCGGAAAACTTCATCACTAAAACCAGAACCCGTGCCGGCTCCCTTTTCCACGTAAACAGTGTGTCCGTCCCGCACCAGGCTTTTGACGCCCGCGGGGGTCAACCCCACCCGCATTTCACTTTGTAATGTTCGTACTTCCTTGGGCACACCAAATTCCATATCAATTTCCTTTTTTTATTTCCGTTCTGCTCAGCTAACCCCTAACTCGATGAGATTCCATCATCATTCTACTTTATTGAAATCATCAATCCCTACTATACGCTTAACTTTGATTAAGTTTAACATATCCTCGATTCAATTAATTACGAAAGATCATACAGCAAATTTTCCGAGGTCTTGCGCTTAATATTATTCACTCAATGAGCATGATCAATTTAATTTATTAGGAGATTGCTTGATAAGTGTGACATTCCTCGCAGTGAGACATGCTTTTCATCACTATAAATATGGGCGGCTTTATGGCATAATTAAGATAGGTGTTCAGACCACGTTATCCAGTTCTTTAACAATCTGTGGAGTCCAGATTAGGGGTCTAAGTGCAAGAAGCTAGAAAGTTTTCAACCGTGCGTGAGAACGCGCGTGAAGTTACGTGTGAATTCCCCTATCCCACTATTTTCCCATATTCCATACATGGAGGAACCGTAAATGGCAAGCGGACGAATAATAATTAATGAAGAGCGTTGTAAAGGGTGCGGACTTTGCCTGGAGGCATGCCCGCCGGGAGTCATCAAGGTCGCCGATCACATCAATTCGATGGGTTACAGACCTGCAACCTTTTATGACCCAGAGTTCTTGTGCACTGGTTGTGCGCTGTGTGCAATTGTCTGTCCAGATGCCGGCATCACTGTCTTTCGCAACAAACCTATGGCTCGACAAAAAGTGATAATGGAGGTGGCTTGATATGGTAAAACAGCTCCTGAAAGGAAATGTCGCTTTTGCAGAGGCGGCGGTTCGAGCCGGCTGTGAAGCTTATTTTGGATATCCAATCACACCACAGACGGAATTATTGGAGCACATGTCCAGACGTATGGTGGAATTGGATCGCGTATTTTTACAAGCAGAAAGTGAAGTTGCGGCTGTTAACATGGTTTACGGCGCGGCCGTAGCCGGGTCACGGGTCATGACCTCATCCAGCAGCCCGGGCATCAGCCTGATGCAGGAGGGGTTCAGTTATATGGCCGCCTCGGACATACCCGCCGTCGTTATTGACATCATGCGTGGCGGGCCAGGGCTCGGCAATATCCAACCCACTCAAGGAGACTATAATCAAGTTACTAAAAGCGCGGGGCATGGAGATTTTCATCCCATTGTCCTCGCCCCTGCTACTGTTCAGGAGGCGATCGATCACACCGTTTTAGCCTTTGAACTGGCCCAAAAATACCGCACACTGGTCTTTGTCCTGGCCGATGGCGCTATTGGACAAATGATGGAACCGGCGGAACTGCCGCCGATGCGTGATTTACCCACTGAACGGCCGGACTGGTCGTTGACCGGTGCGGACGGCCGTGATCATAACGTGATCACGTCCATCAATCTGGGCGCACTGAATCTGGAAAATTACAACCTGCACCTGCAAAGAAAACTTCGCGAAATTAAGCTGGCGGGCGAAACGCGCTTCGAGGCAGTTCATCTGGAAGATGCGGATTACGCGATCGTCGCCTTTGGAACGGCCGCCAGAGCCTCTGTAACGGCCGTTAAGATGCTCCGGGAAGCGGGTATAAAAATCGGCCTGCTGCGCCCGATCACCCTTTGGCCTTTCCCTGAAAAAGAACTCCTCGAATTAGCCGAACAGGTTAAAGGCATCCTTGTTGTAGAAATGAATGCCGGCCAGATGCTGCACGACGTACGCGAAGCGGCAGCCGCCAAGGCGCCGGTTAAGTTTTACGGCCGTATGGGCGGTTATATCCCCCTGCCCGCAGATATTGCTGACGAAGTAAACAAGATGATAGCGGACCTGGCAGGGATAAATGTGGAGGGCAGCAATGGTCACCTTTCCTGATGAAAAATTGGTTTATGAAAGGCCGGAGGCATTGGCAGATGTAAGCACCCATTACTGCCCCGGCTGCACACACGGCGTAGCACACCGGTTGGTAGCGGAAGTTATTGATGAACTGGCTATCCGCGAGAAGACGATTCTTGTAGCCTCGGTAGGTTGTTCCGTTTTTTCTTACAATTATCTCGATGTAGATGCCTGCGAAGCGGCACACGGCCGTGCCGCGGCTATGGCCACGGGCATCAAGCGCGTAAACCCGGACAATGTTGTCTTCACTTATCAGGGTGATGGCGATCTGGCCTCTATCGGGATTGCGGAGACGATTCACGCCGCAGCTCGTGGTGAGAATCTGACAATCATATTCTTAAATAATGCCATTTACGGCATGACCGGGGGCCAGATGGCGCCAACATCTTTAATTGGTCAGAAAACAAGCTCCTCTCCCTTCGGCCGTGATGAACATCTCGCTGGCTATCCGCTGCGTATTGTTGAGCTATTGGCCGAATTAGATGGGACTGTTTACAGCGTTCGCCGCAGCCTTCACGATGCACGACACATTATCCAGGCTAAAAAAGCGATTAAGATCGCTTTTGAAGCGCAGTTAATGGGACTGGGTCTGAGCATTGTCGAATTACTCTCAACATGCCCAACCAACTGGCATATGACGCCTACGGAAGCGTGTGACTGGGTACGAGATGCCATGATTCCTTATTACCCATTAGGTGATTACAAAGTCGCTCCGGAGCTAATGACAAAAACAAACCGTAAGCACAGCGCCATTGGAGGTGCACGATGACAACTCCCTGGAATCACCGCTACGCACAGCGTATGCACAATATGGGAAGTTCTTTACTTCGCGAACTATTGAAACTGACACAAGACTCAGAAATCATTTCTTTCGCCGGGGGCCTGCCCGCACCGGAAGTGTTTCCCGTGGAAGCTTTCAAAGCGGCTTCCTGCAAAGTTCTAGAAGAACAGGGTCAGCGAGCACTGCAGTACGGCGCTTCCGAAGGCTACTATCCGCTGCGACAGTGGATCGTCGAGCACATGGTAAGATATGGCATTGAGGCCAGGGTGGAAAATATTTTGATCACCAGCGGCTCTCAACAAGCACTCGACTTAATCGGCAAGGTCATGATTAATCCTGGTGATTTGATCCTGACCGAATTACCCACCTACCTGGGAGCACTCCAGGCGTGGCGCGCCTACCAGGCTGAATTTACTTCGATTCCCGTGGACGAGGACGGCATCCGGACCGATCTATTGGAGGAGGCTTTATGTGCTGGGCCAAAGTTCATGTACATTTTGCCAAATTTCCAAAATCCGGCCGGTGTCACCTTATCCCTTGAACGGCGTAAATACCTGATCGATATTGCGGACATCTATGGAATCCCAATTATTGAAGATGATCCTTATGGCGAGCTGCGCTATGAAGGGGAAAACGTCACACCCCTCGTCGTCTTGGACGCGGAAAAGCACAATGGCAAATCTGGTTCCGGATACGAAAGCGGCTTCATGCGCGGGAATGTGATTTACATTAGCACTTTCTCAAAGACCCTTGCTCCCGGTCTGCGTTTAGCCTGGATCGTAGCCCCGGAAGAGGTAATCAACCACTGTGTGATTGCCAAGCAAGGCATGGATTTGCACAGCAGCACGTTGGTGCAGATGACCGCCTATGAGTTAATTAAGGATGGGTTCTTGCGCGATCATGTACGACATATCCGCGATGTATACGGTTACCGGCGGAATGTTATGCTTGATGCCCTTGAGAGATACTTCCCTGAGGGCACGAGCTGGACAAAACCCAAAGGAGGTCTTTTCCTATGGGTCACCCTACCCGAAGAAGTTGATACTTTAGCCCTGATGCCGAAAGCTATTGAGAATAAAGTCGCCTATGTACCCGGGTCGGCATTTTATGCCGCTAACGGCCTGCCCAACACCTTCAGGCTTAACTTCTCAAACGCCAACCCGGAACAAATCGAGATCGGTATCAAACGACTGGGAGAGGTCCTCGCTGAGGAATTAGCCAGGTTATCTATGAACCAGCCGGTTTTCGCATGAAAAAGTGAGACTCACAAATGGAAATATCAATTATTGTTAGTGGATTCGGCGGACAGGGAGCGCTCTTCGCGGGGCAGCTGTTGGCTTACGCAGCGATGGACTGCGGTCGCAACGTCACCTGGATACCTTCTTATGGCCCGGAGATGCGCGGTGGCACTGCTCACTGCACCGTCATTATCAGCGATGAATCGATTGGATCGCCGCTGGTAACGCGTCCGGACGTGGCTATTGTGCTCAATGGGCCATCCTTCATCAAGTACGATCCTTTGGTCGTACCCGGAGGGCTGCTTGCAGTAAATAGTTCAATTGTGGAACAACGGTCTGAAAGAAACGATATCGACATCGTCCTTGTCCCCGCTAATGCCATCGCGGAAGAACTGGGATCAACCAAAATGATGAATATGGCGATGTTAGGAGCTATGCTTGCTCGAAAGCCTGTTCTTTCTCTTGAATCCATTGAGCAGGCTTTAATCGATCATCTTCCCAGCAGTAAGGCTGCTCTACTCGAGAGTAATTTGCAAGTTCTAAAGCGCGGCTTTGAGGTAAGTGATACAATTCCCTTGTGAATAACTGCCCAAGACAAGGAACCTGCATAGTTTACTTTCATGTTTAAGAGGGTTTTAGTACCGCTCGACGGTTCAATGTTAGCTGAGTCAGCCTTGGAACCAGCTTTACACCTGGCGCAGCAGGCTATGGGAACCGTCTATTTGATGCGTGTCCCGGTCTATCTTGACAACGATGCGCAAATCAGCCCCGAATACCAGCGTGCTTGGAAGGGAGAAGAAGACTTCCCCAACCAGGAAGATGTTAGCGCTTACCTGCGCAAGACACAGGAAAAGCTGCAGCGTTCAGGTGTTCTGGTGAAGACTATTATTGGTGAGGGAGAGCCGGCAGATGCCGTTCTTAACACGGCCGACACTAAAAAAATCGACCTCATCGTCATGGCTTCTCACGCGCGGAGCGGCGTTTCGCGTTGGCTTCTAGGCAGTGTCTCCGGCCAGATAATCCGTAAAGCTCATATTCCTGTGATGCTTATTCGTCGCCCCATAAAAATCAACCATATCCTCATAACTTTAGATGGGTCTGATCTAGCGGGACTCATTGTCGAACCAGCTTTGGCACTCGCGGCTGATTTCGGCTGTCGGGTCACGTTTTTACAAGTTTTAGAAACGAATGGTTCAGCCGATGAGGATGAGGAAATTACAAATGGTGCGTCCTATTTGAATCTGGTTCAAACTAGACATGTGCCTTCGAACCTTGATGTGAATATAGTTGTCAAGAAAGGATCGGCCACTGAAGAGATCCTTTCTTATGCTGCGCAAAATGAAGTTGATCTGATTGCCATGTCTACTCACGGCCGTTCAGGTCTGCGGAGATTATTCTCCGGCAGTGTAACGGAAAAAGTAATGTGCGATTCAGGCCTTGCGATGCTTATTATCCGCCCACAAGAATAGGAGTTATCTTAACTGAAACTGCTATGAAGGAAATTTATTGTCTCACTATTTTTAAGGAGAAAGTACAATGACTCGTCAACGTGTTTTTCCTGTCCCCTCCGATCTAGATATCGCGCAGGCGGCGGAAGTCAAACCGATTAAAGAGATCGCCGATGATCTTGGGATTGATCCTCAGGACCTCATTCTATTTGGCAACTACAAGGCGAAAGTTCACCTTGATGTTATGCCGAAAGTCAAAGACCGACCGCGCGGGAAATATATTGATGTGACCGCGATCACGCCTACGCCACTGGGTGAAGGAAAGACGACGACGGCCGTTGGTCTCGTGCAAGGTCTCGGTGTGATCGGCAAGAAATCGATCGCCTGCATCCGCCAACCGAGTATGGGACCGACTTTCGGAATTAAAGGCGGTGCAGCCGGTGGTGGTTACAGCCAGATTGTCCCGATGGAAGATTTCAACTTGCATCTGACAGGAGACATTCACGCCATTACCGCGGCCCATAACTTGGTCGCTGCGGCAATTGATGCGCGCTATTTCCACGAAAGCCGCATGAGTGACGAGCAACTGGCAAAGATTGGGCTGGATCGAATTGACATCGATCCCTATAACATCACCTGGAACCGGGTCATTGATGTCAACGATCGTTCGCTGCGCAATATTATCACCGGTTTAGGCGGTAAATGGGACGGCCGTCCGCGCCAGGCGGGATATGACATCACCGTCGCCAGCGAGATCATGGCCATCCTGGCTCTGGTCAACGGCCATGATTATAAATCCGCCTTGAAAGACTTGCGCGATCGCGCAGGACGGGTCGTGATTGGAACGGATAACAAAGGCAAGCCCATCACTCTCGAAGAGTTGCAAGTAGCCGGCGCTGTGGCCGTCCTCATGAAAGACACCCTGCACCCCAACTTGATGCAGACCCTTGAAGGACAGCCAGCCTTTGTCCATGCCGGACCATTCGCTAATATCGCCCATGGCAACTCATCGATTCTCGCCGACCAAGTCGCCCTACACCTTGGCGATTATATTGTCACTGAATCAGGATTCGGCGCCGACATCGGCATGGAAAAATTCTTTGACATCAAATGCCGTTACTCCGAATTAATCCCCGATGCCGTTGTCCTGGTAGCAACCATTCGCGCCTTGAAGATGCACGGCGGTGGACCGCGGGTCGTCCCCGGTAAGCCGCTTGATCAGGCCTATAAAGAAGAAAATCTGGAACTCCTGGAAGCCGGTCTGGCAAATCTGGGCGTCCATATTCGCAATGCTAAGAAATACGGTATTCCGGTAGTCGTAGCCATCAATAAATTTACAGAAGATACGGCGGCGGAGATCGACCTGATTCGCGAGTATGCTATTTCCCAGGGCGCTGAAACAGCGGTCATGACCGATCACTGGACAAATGGCGGCGATGGCGCTGTCGAACTGGCCGAGGCGGTTGTCGCAGCTTGCGAAAAACCGTCCGACTTCAAGTTCCTCTACCCGCTGGATATACCAATCAAAGAAAAGATCGAGATAATCGCTAAGGAAATCTACCAGGCCGGCAGCGTCAGCTTTGATCCCTTGGCCGAACGGCAGATTAAATCATACGAAGAAAATGGCTTTGGCGATCTGCCAATTTGCATGGCCAAGACCCACCTGAGCATCAGTCACGATCCTACGCTCAAGAATGCCCCCAGCGGCTATGAGCTGACTGTCCGTGAAGCACGCGCCTCTGTGGGAGCCGGGTTTATTTATCCCTTACTAGGCGAGATGCGCACAATGCCTGGCCTGGGTAGCAAACCGGCATACATGAATGTAGACATTGACGAAGATGGTAATGTCATAGGCTTGTTCTAGTTAAGAGCTTGCAAAAAGGACCTCGCAGGATTTTAGCGAGGTCCTTTTTATTTTCCCCCGCTGTCCCATGGCGAACTTCATCATACGGCCGTTTCTCCCATCCGATCAAGATGCCGCCCATACCTTGATCCTTGCCGGCCTGGCCGATCATTTTGATATTTTAGACCCTACCCTCAATCCCGATCTGGAAGATATTCAGCACACCTACATCGATCGCGGCGACATCTTTTTGGTCGTTCATGAAAGCGAAGAATTAATCGCCACGGGGGCCTTGATCAAGGAAGAGCCGGGAATCGGCCGTATCGTGCGCATGAGCGTCGCAGCCCACCGCCGTCGCCGGGGCATCGCTCGCCGGCTTGTTCAGGAACTGGTTTCAAGTGGAATTAAGCAGGCCTATACGAAGATTGTTGTTGAAACCAATGACGATTGGCTCGGCGCTATCCGTCTGTATGAAGAGTGTGGATTTCGGGAGTATGATCACCGCAGCGGAGAAATCCATATGGCGCTTGATTGCTTCGCTCAGAAACCCGGTTTTTTTGCCTGAAGATTGTTAATGCTTCCTACTAAAAACCGGGTTTCTCTTTTATCAGCGCGTACCCAGAGACACATTGACCTGAACGGCCGAAACGCCCGCTTCTGGAAGAGGAACGATATCCCCGGCCAAAGGCTTCCCATTCACTTCAAGCTGGGTACTGTTTCCGGGGCCAACACGGCGCACATCGATGTCATAGGTTACCCCACGAAATTGTCGTCTTACTTGGAAGCCTTCCCAGCTGTCAGGCACCACGGGCGCAATTTGTAACCCTTCTAGAGTCGGCCGTATGCCGAGAATCCACTGCGTGATGGCCACATAGTTCCAGGCAGCCGTGCCCGAAAGCCAGGAGTTTTTCGCTTCGCCAAAACTTGGCGCATCAATTCCGGCAATCATCTGGGCGTAAACATAAGGCTCGCTGCGATGGATGTCACTAATCGCTTCCCGGGAAGAAGGATTAATACGTAAATAATAATCCATGGCCTGATCCGCACGGCCGAGAACCGCTTCGGCAATCATAATCCAGGGATTGGTATGGCAGAAAACACCTGCGTTTTCTTTGTATCCAGGAGGATAGCTGGAAATCTCACCCAGATTCAGGTAATAGTGGGTGTAGGCGGGTTGGTGTAGGACAATGCCATGCTTTGTAGCCAGGTGCTCGCTGACTGAGTCCAACGCCTGACGAGCTTTGTCATTTTCCAAACCAATACCGGCCATAACACAAATCCCCTGCGGCTCGATGAAGATTCGACCTTCTTCGCAGGAGGATGAGCCAACTTTATCGCCGAAATCATCATAAGCGCGCAAGAACCAACGGCCGTCCCATCCCGACTCAAAAACGGTTTCGACCATCTCATCCGCCGCCTGGGTGTATTTGTGTACATCA
>Ga0316580_10000118_pt1 | contig 14828 bp, 11 predicted proteins | sample S0NA_2_FD_204519 | JGI IMG/M metagenome (GOLD analysis project Ga0316580, IMG submission 204519) | Rhizosphere microbial communities from salt marsh grasses in Alabama, United States - S0-2_160517rDrB | ecosystem: Host-associated > Plants > Roots > Rhizosphere | place: USA: Alabama | collected... | reverse complement strand
CGTTCCGAAAAATTATGCTCCTTTCCGAAACTGAACATCTCCTGTACCGATTTTTCGTGGATGAAGCGCGTGATGTCGTGCAAGGTTCGACAGTTCTTGGGTACGAATTCCGGAGCGGCCGGGTCTAGCAGATGCAGGGGCACAATGTGCCCGCTGATCAGCCGCAAGGTTTCATAAACCGGACTCCCCTCCATCACTCCTTGTTTTTTCTCCACCGCCGTCAGGAGATGTTCTGCGCGACCGCGGTAAATCGTCCTTCCGGTCGCATCCACTGTGATTAGATCCCCGTTTTCGAGCCGGTTCATGGCATCGGCTATGCCGAAAAGCGCGGGCACGCCGAACTCGCGGGCCACGTTGGCCAGGTGGCCGGCAAAGCTGCCGTGTTCGGTGACAACCGCAGCTGCACGGTTGATCAAGGAGGCCCAATGCGGCAGCGCCTCGCGGGCCACCAGAATGCCGTCCTCCGGAAACGCCAGCATGTCGATGCCGCGTTCCAGTCGATGAACCGGACCGGCCGCTGCACCGGGGCTGGCGGTAACCCCTCCTCCGATGAGCACGTCTTCTTTGTGTTGCCTGCGGGACAGCTGCGGCAAAGGGCGCGCCGCGGCTTCCACCTGCTGCAACGGGCGGCACTGCAGGATGGTGATCTCGCCCTCATGCCCGACCGCCCACTCGATGTCCTGGGGTGCGCCGTAATGCGTCTCCATCCGCACGGCCATTTCGGCCAGCGCGATTGCCTGTTGATCTGACAGCGACGGCTGCCGACGGGTATGGTCCGCCGTGAGATCGATCCGGCACACACCCTCGAGCGGATAGCAGACGAACTTGCGGTCCTTGTCCTTGACGTCCTTGTGAATCACCTGCAGGGGGGCCTGCCGGGATACGACAAAGAGATCACAGTCGATGGTCCCGTCGACCACCGCCTTTGGAAGCCCCCAGGCCGCATTGATGAAGATCGCATCGTCATTGATATCGATCGGGTTGCGTGAATACATCACCCCGCCGGACCAGGCATCGACCATTACCAGGCACCCCACGCACATGGCGATGTCCTCGTCCTTGAAACCTTTTTTCATGCGATAAGTCATCGCCTGCAGGCTGTATTTGCTCGCCACGATTTCCTTGTAGGACTGGATCACATTCTGAAGGCTGATGTTTAGTTCCGAACGGTGCATACCGGCAAAGGAGCTACCGGTTTCGTCCTCGCCCAGGGCGCTGCTGCGCAGTGCGGCGGTTATCTCGAAGCCGGCTTCTTCTTCGGTGACCCGCCAGGCCTCTAAAATGGCATCCGCCAGGTCCTGCGGAACCTCGGCCTCGACAATCAGGCGGTCCAAACCGGCTTGCAGGGTATAGAGTTGCTGGATGTCGTCGGGATCGACCGTCTGTAAACGCCGATTGATTTCGGTTCTCAAATCGTTGTGGTCGAAAAACCGCTGGTATGCCGCCGAGGTAATGACGAATCCGGGTGGTACCCTCAAGCCGACGGCATTACGGATCTCTCCCAGGTTGGCCATCTTGCCACCGACGACATCGGCCATGTCTTTGTTGATCTGGCTCAAGGGCAGGACGAGCCTATTGTCTTTCAGCGGTTTTCTTTCGGTGAGAATCTGATCGATCTCCTTTTGGATCTGATTGAAGCGCTCCACCAGTTCATCGTACTTTCCAGGTGCCAGCAGAACGATTTTTCTGATCATCCGGAAAACGTCGACGGAAATCGCAGTAGCACTGCTGCGAACAAACGTCATGCCGAAGGGGCGCTCGCCCCTTAACGCCAGTTCGATGTCGGCCATGATGTCCAGCACCTTGTTGTTGGCGCTGATCAATTGCTGGAAGTTACGATAGCGCTCCTTGAAATCGAGGCGCAGGGCTTCGACCTCGGTGGGTTGCAGCTCTTCTTTGGCGGGAAAGAACTTCTTGATCAGGTTGCCGAGGAGTTTCATTTTTCTCTTCCGGCTGAACGGGCTGCCACCGTAGCAGTGCCATTTAAAAACTGTGCGCGCCCACGGGTACGTTCACTATGACCGCGGCCTTAACAGTTCACGCGTTTGACCAATGTAAAGCAAGACGTCCGTCTTGCAGGTGAAGCCCTCCGACGCGAGAGGAACCCGGCCATTGAATTGATACCACGGCCGTCGTGAAGTGTTCAATGACAAACCGTGACTCGTCGGCGGACCGACCGCTTCGACACCGAACAAATAAAATGGCTGAAGGAAAATACGTCACCTTCAGCCATTTCTTGAGACCATCGACAAACAGGCGGCCGCTTTATATCGGCGCCCGTGCCGCCGCCCCCGCCATCAGTGTTCCAGCCTCAGTCCCCAGCCCTCGAACATGTACATGATGCCGAACCCGTACCAGAGGGTGTAGACCACGTAAAAAACGAGTGAGAAGATCACGATGCCGTACTTATCGGAAATTTTCTGGGGTTCGATCTTGTAATAGTTATACGAAATCTCCACGGCTTTTTTCCCGACCGTGGCGGCAATCTTGGCCTCCTTGAAATTCTTCTGTTGGTTCAGGTTCTTCTCCATGGCATTGATGGCCGACCACCAGTTGAAGAGCGCCTGACGCTCCCCGTAACCGTATTTATCGGCCACTTTCTGCCCGTCGTTATAATACATGGCATCGCTGTCCTCCAGGCAGCCGGAAAGAATCTGTCCCATATCGCCGGAGACCTTCAAATTTTCGCCGTTGGCCTCGGCCGTCGCACCGGTCTTCTGGAACAGCAGGGCCGTCTGTTGAGCCTGTTCGGCGCTTTTCATGGTCAGATTGACATCCACTGGTTTCCCGTCGAAAGGCTGCACCTCCTCCTTGAGTTTGGGGATGTAGTAAGCCGACCCCTTGGAAATGGAGTTGTAAAGCGAGTCCAGGTAATTCAGACCGTTATGGCCATTATAAACCGGCATGAAGAAGATCACCAGCACCACGATGAAGGCCACCATCATGATCAGGCCGACGTTGAATGTCTTTTTGTTCGCTATCATACAGAGGCCTCCTCTCCCTTCAGTTTTTTAATGTTGGTCAAAAACGTGCTGATGACCCAGACCCCGAACCCGCCGATGACGATGAAAAACAGCCAGATCCCGATGGTTTCCAAGATGGCGCCGGTTTGCTTGGAAATTGGAATGACGCCCATTTGGCCCAGCTTGGCAGGCAGCGCAAAAATCCGGTTTGCAAACCCGGCCAGGACGGACATAGCATAGAACCCGCGGATCGTGATCCCTTTAACGACCTTTGTCACCAGGGCACCGATCTGAATGCCGAGCAGGGAGCCGAGCAGCATACCCATGGCCAGCGTATAAAAGATGAACCCGTAGATGGCGTACTGGCTGATGGCGGCATAGCCGGCCGTGAAGACGATCTGGAAAATGTCCGTTCCAACCGTGGTCATGGAGGAGACGCCCAGAAAGTACACAAAAATGGGAAAGGTCAAAAAGCCGCCGCCCACGCCCATGATACCGGCGGCGAGTCCGACGAGGGCGCCGCTCAACACCAGAAACACCCACGAAATACTGCGCCCGCCCGGCACCAGATCCTGGTCGAATCTCACCATAGGAGGAACGTTAATGGCCTGCAGCTTCTTGGGCAGGCTGCCCATATCGGTCCCTTCGTCCTTGGCGTGGGCCCCACCGCCGCCGTGGGTTGTGGTCACCTTGGCCGAGATTTTGCGGGCCCGCAGGTAGTCGATCATCGAGTATAAGCCCAGGAAACCGAGCATTAATGAGTAAACCGTGGTGATAAAGGCATCGCTGAGCACCGGGTTGATTTCATAGAGCACCCGGTTGATCACACCGCCGGTTGTCGCACCGACGATGGCCCCGATAAGAAAGACCAGCGCCAATGGCACCGAAACATTGCCGAGCTTGCGGTGGATCACGCTGCCCATGATGGCCTTGGCGAAGATGTGAAACAGATCGGTCCCGACGGCCAGGATGCCCTTTACGCCGGCACTCATCAGGGCCGGTGCGATGATGAAGCCACCGCCGGCGCCGATGCATCCGGTGATCAGGCCGGCACCCAAACCGATGAGAATCGACACGACGAAGATGCCCATGGTGTAAAAAGACGGCAGATAGGCTTCCTTACCGCCGATAATACTGGGCAATGTGCTACCGATTTGATCTGCAAAGGCGAACCCGCCGATAATGACGGGTAAAATCAGCAGGCCGAGGATGAACACCCGTTTACGGTCCCGCAGTATGGTGGTCGCATTGCGGATTTCCCACTCGGCAAACCGCTGTGCGCCGTACGTCATGAACTGGCCCCACTGTCTGAAAAAACCCATGGTCACTCCTTGCCGTTAGAAAGGTTTCACGGTTGACACGGCCGGAAAAGACCGGTCGCCTCAATTGCCCGCCGCATTCCGGACACAGGCCACGGATGTCCTCCCCATGACCGTCGGGACAAGACGCTATACCGGGTCGGCGCGGTTCACGTGCAATGCCGGGTGAAAAAGCAAGGGGCATGCCAAGCCAGAGCAGTCGCACCATTTGATTTAAACGCCTATTATTACCAGCAATTGATCGAATTGTGACAAGGTCCTACACGGCATTGTGAGGTCCAGGGTGTCGGTATTTTTTACAGGCTGTAAAGGAAGGAATCGTTTGTTGGAGAGTGACATCCATTTAGACTCCGGCGGCGTCTTTTTTTTGGGCCTCGATCTTCTTATCCTGAATTGCCTTTTTCTGGTAGGCGTCCTGCAGCTTGTATAGCAGTTGGTCGATCTCGATCGGTTTCATGAGGTAGTCGAACGCGCCCAGTCTCATTCCCTCGATCGCCACCTCAATATTGGCGTGTCCGGTCAGCATGATGACCTCGACCAGTGGGCGGCGCGCCTTGATTTCCCTGAGGGTCTGGATACCGTCCATACCCGGCATGCGCACATCGAGCACGACAACATCCACCTCATTTTGGTCTATGTGTTTGAGAGCATCGGCGCCGCTGTAAACTCCGTGGACGTGAAGATGACGCATGCCGAGCCGTCTCACCAGGGTGTCGGTGAAATCCGGCTCGTCATCCACCAGCAAGACGCGAAAAGTTTCCACGTCTCAGCACCTCCTCTATGGCAACCGATGTCCGAGGACATCCGTGTTCCGATTATCGACCGCTCGCCGTTGAAACCGCTACTTCCCGGTGGGCTGTCTTTGCCCCTTCCACATCATCGCAAGATCGGCTGTTCTCACGCCATACGGCAGATGACAGCAAACAAATCGTGTCCGACCAAATCCGTCAAATGGCTCAGTTTCACAGACCTATACCAAGCCGCCCCTGCTCGTCAACAGGAAATGACCCACCGCACCAGTGGGCAATGGCGTGTCGACGAAACGGCACGAGCGCTGCGAGGATTTCGGGCCGATTGACTGCTTGGTGGTCATGAAGAAGTCCCCGGACCAATACATTGCGCACCGACACAACAAAAAACATCTATACATGAGGAGCACGATATGGTAGTCAAGGAATGCCGTCGGATCTTATAAGCAGCTTATATTAATAGGCTTTTTCCCATGAAATTTCCCTGAAAGGAATCCATGGCCAGTTTCCACATCAGCCTGCGCAACAGGATCTACCTTCTGCTGACCGGCATTCTGTTGATCACCTTCAGCGGAGGGATCGTGCTGGTCTGGTACACGTACAGTATGCAGAACCTGTTGGCCGCCATCGCTGAAAAAAGCTTGGCTGCTCTGCAGACAGCCCAGGCTCTGGAAACCGCCCTGGTCAACCAGAAAGGTTTCGTATCTTATTACTTCCTCGACGGCGATCCCGACTGGCTTCGCCAACTTGGCGAATACCGCCAGATATTCAGAGAGCGCCTCGAGGCTGCCAAGCAAGAAGCTCAGAGCGAAGCACAGCAGCAGGCCGTCAGCCGGATCGAAGAGCAGTACAACCGCTACATCGACATCAAGGACCGGGTCATCGCCGACTACATGGCCGGCGAGCGCAGAACCGACACGGCGCTGCTGCACGAATCCCGCGACGATTTTTTTAAAATCCTTAACCAGTGTGAACGCTATAAGGACCTTCTCGCCCAGAGTATCAAACTCTCCCGAAAGGAGAGCGCCACTCAGGCCGAACAGTTGCGGGCACTGGCCTACTCGGCTATCTTGATCGATCTTCTGCTGGCGGTCTTTCTGACCTACGTTTTGGTCATTCACATCCTAAAGCCGGTCAGGCAACTCATCATCGAGGCCGAACGCGAAAAAACCGCAGAGCGACAAACCGGAGATGAAATCAATGTACTCAGCCACCGCATCCGCGGCCTGATCGACGATGTCGATCAGACCCAGAGCGAGCTGCGCCGGAGCCGGGAGACCCTTCAGCAGGCCGAAAAAATGGCTCTGGTCGGCCGATTGGCAGCCGGCATGGCCCACAGCATCCGCAATCCCTTTACGTCCGTTAAGATGCGGCTGTTTTCGCTCAACCGGTCGCTCGAACTGAATGCAGAACAGGAAGAAGATTTCGAGGTCATCTCGGCCGAAATCCGCCACATCGACACGATCGTGCAAAACTTCCTGGAGTTCTCACGGCCGCCCAAACTTCAAATGCAGTCGATCAGCCCATCGAACGTGGTGGACTCGACCATTCAGCTGCTCGGCCATCGTCTGCGGTCCTATGATGTGCAGCTCAAAATCGAGCGACAACAACCTCTGCCGGTGGTTTCGGCCGACCCTGAGCAGCTCAAGGAAGTTCTGGTCAATATCATCGTCAACGCCTGCGAAGTCATGGGCAAAGGCGGCACCATCACGATTCAAGAGGATGTGGTTCGTGATGATTCGAAGCAGCCGTCGGCCTGCATAAAGATATCCGACACCGGCCCGGGAATCCCTTCCAACATCATCGAAAAAATTTTGCAGCCGTTCTTCACCACAAAGGAGCAAGGCACCGGTCTCGGATTGAGCATCGCCGCCCGGATCATCACGGAGCACGGCGGACGGATCGACGTATCCTCCGCCGTCGGACGTGGAGCAACCTTCCTGATTTCGTTACCGGTCAAGGGAGAACTGCCGTGAACACCATTTTAATTGTCGACGATGACGATCAGCTGCGAAAAAGCTTTCACAAATTGCTGACCGAAGAGGGATATCGGGTCGTCAGTGCAGCCTCCGGAGAATCCGGCATTGACATTTTCAGACAAATGATGCCGGACCTGGTGGTTTTGGATGTGCGGCTTCCGGGGATCAACGGCATCGAAACTTTCCGGGTCATGCATGCGGCCGAGCCCAAATTGCCGGTAATCATCATGACAGCCTTCGGTACGACGGAAACCGCTATTGAAGCGACCAAAATGGGTGCCTTCGATTACATCCTCAAGCCGTTCGAAATCCCGGACATGCTGACGGTCATCCAACAAGGGCTCGAAGCCGGCCGATTCATGCGCACTCCGGTTACCATGGATGCCGTCCCGGAGATCGATGCCAAAGAAGCGATCGTCGGCCGCAGCAAACAGATGCAGGAAGTATACAAGGCCATCGGTCGCGTGTCCGGCTCCGACGCCACCGTTCTGATCAGGGGCGAATCCGGCACCGGCAAGGAACTCGTCGCCCGGGCCGTCTACCAGCACAGCCTCAGATCGGAAAAGCCCTTCTTGGTGATCAACTGCGTGGCCATTCCCGAAAACCTGCTCGAAAGTGAACTTTTCGGCTATGAAAAAGGCGCCTTCACCGGTGCCGCGCACCGGCGCGTCGGCAAGATCGAACAGGCCAACGGTGGAACCGTATTTCTGGACGAAATCGGTGACATGCCTTTTTCCATCCAGGCCAAGATCCTGCGTCTGCTTCAGGAAAAAAGTATCGAACGCCTCGGCGGCCGCGACACCATCCCCGTTGACGTCCGCATCATCGCCGCCACCAACCGCAACCTGGAACATGCCATCGAAGAAGGCCGGTTCCGCGAAGACCTTTACTACCGCCTCAAGGTGGTCTCCATTCTGTTACCGCCCCTGCGGGAACGAAACGGCGACATTCCCCTGCTGACCGACTATTTTCTGCGCCGGTTTTCGGCCGATTTGGACATGGTCAATCCCGGTATCACCCGCGCGGCATCTCAGCTTCTGGGTGCCCATCCCTGGCCGGGCAACATCCGCGAACTCGCCAATACGATTCAGAAGGCCTTGATATTCAATCGCGGGGCACCGATCGGAGAGAATGAAATCCGGCAAGCCTTCAGCGAAGCGGACGCCAATTTCGTTTCGTCCCCGGCCCAGGCCGACGAGGTGATCCGACTCTGGGCCAGAGACATTCTCAAAGGTGGTGAACAGAAAAACCTGCTCAACACCTGTATGGATCGCATCGCCGGCATCCTGATCGGCGAGGCCCTGAAAATGACCGGCGGAAACCGGTCCCGTACCGCCCGTCTGCTCGGTCTCTCCCGCCCCACCCTGAACTCTAAAATTGAGAAATACAACCTGCAGATCGAAACATCCGTCACCAAGAAATAACGATTGGTCTTTCCTTTACAGCCTGTAAAAAATATAGACACCGTTCCAGCCCGCAGCTGTGGCAAACCGTCATGATAGTAACTTTATTAATAATTATTTAAGTATCTTATAACGTTTTTATCAGAACTCGCAGCCTGGCACATCCTTTGCTCCTGTCTCGGGTAGCATCCGGCAAACCGTTCACGCCGGCCGGTCGGGACCGAATTCCGTCAAGAAAATCACCGCGGCATCAGGCCGGCGACCGAACATCCAAGCAACCGGGCACACAAACCGGTTGAACCCCGAAACCCTCGCAACGGTAAGGAGTGGACATGAGCAAGCTATCAAAAATAATGGCGGCCTGCGATTTTTCGGAATACGCCCCCCGCGTCGTCTCCTATGCAGTCGATCTCGCCAAGGATCTGCAGGCCAAACTGCTGATCGTGAACATCATCAACCAGCGGGACGTCGAGATGATGCGCAAAGTTTCCTTACAAGCTCCAGAACTCAAGCTCGACAAGTACCTCGAAGACCAGGAGAGAGAGCGTCTGGAGCTAATGGACGGTCTGATCAATGATGCCGGTGGTGCCGGCCTCGACATCGAAAAAGTGATCCGGATCGGTGTGCCTTTCAAGGCCCTTCTCGAAGTGATCGAGGACCAGGGCGCCGACATGCTGGTCATGGGGACCAAGGGCCGCGGCAATCTGGTCGGCGTACTCTTCGGATCTACGGCCGAAAAGGTGTTCCGTCGCTGCCCGATTCCGCTTCTCAGCATCAGGACGGCAGAAAAATAGATTGCGGGAAAGACGATAGAAACCTCGTGCCGGCTCAACAAAGGAGGGTGGACCATGCTGGTAAAGAACTGGATGAGCAAACAAACTGTCACCGTCGACGTCGATGGATCAATGCAGGACGCGATGAGCTTGATCAAAAAGCATGATATTCGCATGCTGCCGGTGATGAAAAAAGGCAAACTGGTCGGCATCATCACTGACCGGGACCTGAAACGGGCCTCGGCCTCCGATGCCACCACGCTCGAGATTCATGAACTGCTGTACCTTTTATCCAAAATCAAGGTCAAGGACATCATGACCCGGGACCCGATCACGGTTCCGGCCGACTTTACGGTGGAGGAAACCGCAGAAGTGCTTCTGAAGAACAAGATTTCCGGGGCCCCGGTGGTGGACGAATCCGGCAAAGTCATTGGGGTGATCACGCAGTCGGATATTTTCAGAGTGCTGATCGCCCTTACCGGAGTTGGCAATCGCGGCATTCAGTTTGCCTTTAAACTCGAGGACCGGCCCGGTTCGATCAAGGAGGTGGCCGATGTCGTCCGCGACTTCGGCGGCAGGATGGTGAGCATCCTGACGTCCTACGAAAACGTCGAGAGCGGTTACCGCAAGGTCTACATCCGCATGCACAGCATCGATCGCCAGAAACTGGGGCAGCTCAAAGACGTACTGCGCCAAAAAGCCCAGGTGCTCTACATGGTGGATCACCGCATGAACAATCGTGAAATATATGTCGAGTGAGCCGTTGTTGACGGCAGTTGCACCATAAAGAGTTAAACCCTTTTCGACGGATGAGGAAGAGCAATGGCGACGAAGAAGCAGAAGAAAATATTGGTGGCGCTGGACGGCTCCGAACGCAGCATGTTGACGGTCAAATACATCACCAAGATGGCGCCGTTTGAAGACATGAAGATAGTGCTTTTAAATGTCTTCAGCGGTGTACCGGAAAGCTACTGGGACCTGGAGCGCGAACCGAAGAGCGTGAAGTCGGTAAAATACGTCCGGGCCTGGGAGGTTCAACAGAGGAAGAAAATCGAGGAGTTCATGGGGCAGGCCCGAAATGTCTTGATTCGAGCCGGTTTTCCGGAAGCCCAGGTGGAGGTCAAAATCCAGCAGCGCAAAAAGGGCATTGCCCGGGATATCGTCAAAGAAGCGCGCGGGGGGTATGAAGCGGTCTTGACGCGACGCAGGGGCATGGGACGTATTCCGGGAATTATTCTCGGCAGCGTCTCGCTGAAGCTTCTGGAAGCCCTGTCCTTTATACCGCTGATGCTGGCCGGCCGCAAACCGCCTGGCATGAAATATCTGATCGCACTCGACGGTTCCAAAGACGCCCTGAAGGCCGTCGATTTTGCCGGCTCTTTTCTGTCGGGTCATGCTGTCGATTTCCGTCTGCTGCACGTCATCCGGGGCGGCGAAAAATCCAATGAAATTCTGGCTTCGAGTGACGATTTTGTCCACAATTCGGAGAAAAACATCGTCAGAGCCTTCGACGAGGCCAAGACGCGCCTGGTCGCCAAAGGATTCAATCCGGATGGCATCACCACCCAAATCATCACGGGTGTCAGAAGCCGGGCCGCGGCCATCGTCGATGAGGGCAAGAAGTTGGATGTCGGCACGATCATCATGGGCCGCCGAGGCTTGAGCCGCACTCAGGATTTTTTTATGGGCCGCGTGACGAACAAAGTCGTCTACCTTGCACGCGAAAAATCCATCTGGATCGTTTCGTAGGAAACGGCAGGGATGAGGCACGGGAGATGAGCCCGGTTGTCATCAGTAGAATCCTGTTCCCGGTGGATTTATCCAAATCCTCGGGAAACCTCGTTCCATTTTTGCTGACCGTTGCCGATCAGAAACCCGGTTAAGAGCGCTGAGGAATTGATGTCGACCCGGGAGTAGAAAAGGAGCTCAGCCAACCATGAGTTTATTGAATCTCGACCGGCTGTTCGCGCCTCGATCGCTGGCCGTGGTCGGTGCCAGCGATAGAAAAGGCACCATCGGCGCCGCTGTCATGCGGAACTTGCTCGAAGGCGGCTTCGCGGGAACAGTCTATCCGATCAATCCGCGTCATCCCACCATTTCCGGGCAAAAAACGTATGCCACAATCTCCGACCTCCCCGAAGCCGTCGACCTGGTTGTCATCGCCGTTCCGATCCAAATGGTTCCCGAACTCATCGAGGAGTGTGCAGCGACCCGGGTGGGCGCTGCGGTTATCATTTCCAGCGGCGGCAAGGAGACCGGCGAGCAGGGCCGCGCGATGGAGCAGGCCATTGCCGAGGCCGCCCGGGACAGCGGGGTGCGGATCATCGGTCCCAATTGCCTAGGCGTCATCAACAGCCGCGTCAACCTGAACGCCTCTTTCGCGGCGCAGATGCCGCTGCCGGGCAGCATTGCCTTCATTTCCCAAAGCGGGGCTGTCTGCGGTGCCGTCCTGGACCTCTCCATCAGAGAACATATCGGCTTCAGCTACTTCGTCAGCCTGGGCTCGATGCTGGACGTGAATTTCGGCGACGTGATCGACTATTTGGGCAACGACCCACAGGTCGGCAGCATCGTGATGTACATGGAAAACCTGACGCGTCACCGCAACTTTATGAGTGCCGCCCGCGCAGTGGCGCGCATCAAGCCGATCGTCGTATTGAAAGCCGGACGCACTCGCGCCGGTGCGGCCGCCGCTGCCTCCCACACCGGCGCGCTTGCCGGTGAGGATGCCGTCTATGACGCAGCTTTCAAACGCGCCGGCATCGTGCGGGTCAGAACCTTCGAGGAACTCTTCGACTGTGCCGAACTCCTGGCCAAACAGCCCAAAACCATCGGCCCCGGTCTGGCGATCGTCACAAATTCGGGCGGCCCGGGCGTGATGGCCGCCGATGCCCTCTCGGACTACGGGTTCGAGCCAGTGACCCTATCCGAGGAAACTCTCAAGAAACTCGATGCCGTCCTGCCGCCGCATTGGAGCAGGGGCAATCCGATCGACATCCTGGGGGATGCAGCCGTGGACGAATACCGCAAGGTGGTCGCCATCTGCGAGGATGCCCCCGAGATCAACGGCCTGCTGGTTATCCTGGTCCCGCAGGCCATGATCGATCCGGTCGAAGTGGCCAACGCCATTTGCGACCAGATCAAAGACCGGCCCTTTCCGGTGATCACCTCATGGATCGGCGGTCCGCTGGCCGAACGTGGCCGTACGGTTTTTCACCGGGCCGGCATACCGACATTCGACACCCCCGAACGGGCGGTTCGGGCCTTCACCAATCTCTGGCGCTATGCCAGCAACATCGAACTGCTGCAGGAAATACCCTCCGGCCTGCCGCGCCAGCTCGATTTCGATCGTCAGAAAGCCGGTTCACTGATCCGTCAGGGGCTCGAACGAAAAACGCCGATGATGACCGAAGTCGAGTCCAAAGCTTTGCTGGCGGCCTACGGCATCCCGGTCAACCAGACCGAGATCGCCTTTTCGGCCGATGAAGCCGTGCGCAAAGCCCAGCAGATCGGCTACCCGGTGGCATTGAAAATCTATTCACGCGAGATTGCTCACAAGACCGAAACCGGAGGTGTCGCGCTCGGCCTGGAAAATGATGTCGACGTCCGGGAGGCCTATTCCCGGATCATTCACAATGCCATGATTTACGGAGCAACCAACGGCACTGAAGGGGCCACGGTCCAACCGATGCTTCCGCCACCAATGGTCGAGTTGATCCTGGGTGCCAAAAAAGACCCGGATTTCGGCCCGGTGGTTCTCTTCGGAATGGGCGGTATTCTAACCGAGGTGATCCACGATAGCGTCATCGCACTGCCACCGCTGAACCGGCTCCTGGCGCGGCGTTTGATCGAAGAGACCAAAGTCTACCAAATTTTGAAAGGTTTTCGCACTCTACCGGCCGCAAATCTTGAATTGCTGGAAGAAATCCTGATCCGGCTGGCCCAGCTGATCACCGATTTCGCGGAAATCGAAGAACTCGACATCAATCCCCTCTTTGTCACCGACGACGGCTTCCGTGCGGTGGATGCGCGCGTGCGGCTGAAACGCGTCGAGGTCAGGGCGCCGATGCACCTCGTTATCAGCCCGTATCCGGATCGATACGAAACGCAGGCGACCACCAGAGGGCTGATCAAGATCCTCATCCGTCCGATCCGTCCCGAAGATGCGCCGCTGATGACCGAGCTGTTCGATTCCTTAACAGCCCGCAGCATCTATCAGCGCTTCCTCTCCCCCATGAAACGTCTGCCCTCCAGCATGCTGGCCCGGTTCACCCAGATCGACTACGACCGTGAAATCGCGCTGGTCGCCTTCCGTGAAGAAAAGCCTCGGGAACAGATGATGGGCATCTCCCGCGTCATCATCGAACACAATCTCAAAAATGCCGAGTTTTCAGTCCTGGTCGGTGATGCCTGGCAAGGCAAGGGGGTGGGTGCCGAACTGCTCAAGAACAGCCTGCGCATTGCCAGAGAACGGGGTATCGAAAGCATCTGGGGTCTTGTTCTCACCGAAAATATCCAGATGCTGGCTTTGGCCAGGAAGCTAGGTTTCAAAATGCATCGGGTTCCGGAATCGAATACTTATGAACTGAGGATCGATTTGAAATCTCTGCATGGTTTTTAAGGGTCAACTGAAGCGCTCGAGTTCCCGTTGCGCTAGAACAGGAATCAGGAAAGAACGCCAAAAAAGGGAGGTACCCATGACAGCAACACTCAAACACGCCTCGTATGTGCCGGGAACCTATGCGAAGCAGAGACCGGATTATGCCATAACGGCAGAAATGTATATGAAGGCCTGGGCAAAAAAGCACCCGGAAGCTGCCTCAAAAAAGAAGAAATCAGTTGACATTCCGCCGACCATCTGCTTCTCACGAAAAATCGGGGCCGGTGCGCTGGAAATCGCCGACATGCTGGCGACAAAATTCGGGTACCGCGTCGCGGATCGGCTGATCCTCGAGCGGATCGCCACCAAAAAGGGGTTGAGCAAGAAAACAGTGATGTTCTTCGACGAACGCTATCCCGGAAAAATGTCCGAACTGGCGGCTTTTCTATTTGGCGATAAATCCTTCACAATGGGCGATTACACCAAGGCCCTGTTCGGATCGGTTTTCAGACTTGCCGAAGACGAACCGACGATTTTCGTCGGACGGGGATCGCACCTGGTCCTGCCGCGCGAACGGGTCCTGGCGGTGCGCTGCATCTCCTCCAAGGCTTATCGCATAAAACGCCTGGCAAAGATTCTGAAGGTCTCCGAAAGCGAGGCGGAAAAGGAACTGGATGCAGCCGACAAAGAGCAGCGGGAATTCTTCAAGAAGGTCTTCAAGAGAAATGACGCCTCGCCGTACGAATTCGACCTGGTGATCAACATGGATTTCATCGGGAAGCCCAAATGGGCGGCCGACATAGTTGAAACGGCCTTTCGCGTGAAATTCAAGGACGAGGTGTCATAGCGCCTGTTTCTATAATGTTGTGCCATCTTTGAAGTGTCTCGACTGCCTTGAGCGACGCAATTGAATGCGCACAAGGTTCCCGGTTTAAATTTCAACGTTCAGCGTTGAGGGATGAAAGCAATTTGAGGTTTCAGGTGTCAGGTGTCGGCTATTTAAATTTCAAATAACAAAACGTAAATACCAACCAAATCACAA
>Ga0316580_10000113_pt1 | contig 15145 bp, 9 predicted proteins | sample S0NA_2_FD_204519 | JGI IMG/M metagenome (GOLD analysis project Ga0316580, IMG submission 204519) | Rhizosphere microbial communities from salt marsh grasses in Alabama, United States - S0-2_160517rDrB | ecosystem: Host-associated > Plants > Roots > Rhizosphere | place: USA: Alabama | collected... | reverse complement strand
TCCACTGGAAAATTGCTAAGATCAAAGTGTTGCAAGATTCCCAGGGCGATCAGTGCTGCCAACCCTTGACCGTTGGGGGGTATTTCATGAAGAAGAACGCCTCGATATTCCTGAGAAACGGGGTCCACCCATTCGGATCGATGGGCGGCCAGGTCATCCAGAGTCATAGCGCCATCTGAGGCGTTTGAATGGGCGATCATCTGTTCTGCCAAAGATCCCCGATAAAAAGCTTCTCCGTGTGTAAGAGCGATGGTTTCCAGAGTATCGGCTAGTGAAGAACAAAAAAATTGTTCGCCGGGATTCGGACTCCGGCCTTTCGGGAAAAATGTTCGGGCAAATTCGGGGAAATGGGCATACACCTGAAATGCTTCTCTCCATTTTAGACTCGTTATGGGAGATACTGGAAATCCGTTTCGGGCATAATGGACGGCCGGCTCGAAAAGATCCGTAAACGGTAGACGACCCAGACGTTTTGACAGTGTCGCCCATAGGTCTACTGCGCCCGGAACTGTCACGGAATCCCACCCATACTGAGGCATTTGGGCGTCTTTTTTAAAGCGCTCCAGACTCCAGGCACAGGGAGATCGACCGGACCCGTTCAACCCGTACAGCCTGTCACCGTCCCAGACCAACGCAAAGGCATCACTGCCGATGCCATTGGAGGTGGGTTCAACCACTGTCAGGGTGATGGCTGCGGCAATGGCGGCATCAACGGCGTTTCCACCTTTAAGCAACATTCGAATTCCAGCCTGGGCTGCAAGCGGTTGAGAGGTGGCGATTATATTGTTCGCCATTACCGGCATACGTTGAGAAGGATAAGGGAATTCCCAAGATATGGATTCAGGAGTTGATATTTTCATTTAATATTGCCTTCCATTAGTCAATCGTTCATATCTTCCAAAAGATCAGCTACAATTTCAACCGGATGTCGAATTGGTTTGTCTGAAAACTGTTCCATTTGAATCCGGCAGGTCGGGCAATCGGTGACACCGACGGTCGCATCCGACAGGGTCAGCTTTTCTATCATATCTCGGCCGATCTGTCTGCTCAAACGGTAATTCGCTTTTGATAACCCCCAACTGCCGGCCATCCCGCAGCAGTTTGTCTGTAACGTCTCCACGGAAACACCATTGATGCGCTTTAACATGTTTACCGAGCTGTCCGGATCTGATTGTACTTTTAAATGGCAGGGAAAGTGGTAGGCGACTTTCAAATGTGGGGTCTGAAAATGCAGATTTTGTTGGTGCCTTGCCACAAGCCGGCTGATATGAATGATTTTTTTCTGTATTTCCTTCACATGTTTTCCCCCTGCAAGATATTTCCATTCCTCCATCAAGGAAAGACCGCATGACGAGCAGGTTACAACGATAGAATCGACATTATCTATAAGAGTCCCCCACTGATTTATGTTTTGTTCAATTCTATTTCTTGCAGCGTCGACCATCCCCTTGGAAAGCATAGGAAGTCCGCAACAGTGCTGTTCGGGAGTTATGACTTTCATGTTCAAATGATTTAAAATACTTACCGCCGCAAGACCGATGGACGGCTGAATATAAGATGCATAACATCCGGCAAAATACAAAACCTTGTACCGCCCACTACCTTTTTGTTCGGCAATACGTTCCCGAAGTGATCTGGGAGAAAAGGAGATGACATTGCGGTCGGCCGAGATTCCGGTAATGTGTTCCCCGATTTTTTTGAGCGGTTTCATTTCCGCTACGGGTTTAATGATATTTGAAAATTTACGGGTCGATCGGCCAATCTGTTCAACACTCACAACAATACGATTGTGAATGGACGAACCGAATCTACGGACATATCGTGCACGAGCTTCTATTGCCATTTTCGGAATGTTGACGTTGGAAGGACATTCTCGAAAACAGCTGCCGCAATTGATACAGTGTTCAATCACTTTCTGGAAAGAAGATTCATAGATGGCGCGATGTTCGATGCGGCCGTTTATTAGTGCTCGCAAGATGTTGGCCTTGGCTTTGGGAGTGGCGGCTTCATCTCGAACAATTTTATAAACCGGACACATGCGAGTGGCTGTCGTGACGGTGGTGCATTTGGAGCAGCCGTGACATTTTTCGATTTCCTCGGTAAACGTATCCGGCCACAACAATAAGGGATGGGCTGGATCCCGGCCGGAATAGTCGACACCGAATCGCAGGGATTTCTTCATCTGTTCAGGATCATGGCAAGTGATGATATCCGGATTCATCATATTCCGAGAATCGAGCAGGTGTTTGGCTCGCAAAAAAAGATCGTATATTTCCCGGTAACGAGGCCGGACATAGGCGCTTCGAATTCGGCCGTCTCCATGTTCACCGGATACGGAACCGTCCAAAGCGCAAACCAGCTTATAAAAATCGTCCGCAATTATTTTTAACAGCTCGACATCGTGAGAATCTTTTAGATCGAGCAATGGCCGTACATGTAAAAGCCCTTTGGCGATATGACCATATATGACAAACCTCACCTGGTGACGATTCAAAATATCATAGATTCCTTCAAAATAGGTTACGAGATGTTTTATGGGAACGGCTGCATCTTCAATCAACGCCACGATTTTTTTACGTCCTTTGAGCTTGTATAAAATCGGAACAGCCGCTTTTCGAATGGCCCAGAAATGGGACTTTTCCTCTGCGGATACCGCCGTATGCACCTGAGAAGTGTATCCTTTTTCTATCAATAGAGCCTTGGCCCTCTCAGATATTTCAATGCATGTTCCGGATTCAAATGAATCGAATTCAATGAGCAGCGCATTGTCGATACCGTCCGGTATCTTATCTCTGAGACCGGGTTCTTCGATCTTTGCCAATTCAAGTAAAGATTTGTCCATGATTTCGATCCCGGATGGTTTCATGGAGAGAATATCCTGAACTGCCCTTGCAGATGAGACAATATCGCTCATATAAGTAATCACCAGACTGTCATAAGAGGGTTTTTCCCTCAACCGGAACCTTAATTTCGTTGCTACGCCAAGCGTTCCTTCGGCACCTGCGAACAATCGCCTAAGATCCAACCGACCGTTGCGCACGAGACTCCGAAGATTGTATCCTGCGGTGTTATATGGCGTATCCGGATAGGCAGCCTCGATTTTTTCTGCATTGCTCACATAGAGTTGATAGAGTTCCTGAAGATTTTCCGGGAGCGCCTGAATGTCGGATGACATGATTTGTGATAAAGTGATGAGGTTGCCGCTGCTAAGGACGATTTCAGCATCCACGATATAATCTGATATATTACCGTACTTTACGGAATGGGAGCCGCTGGCGTTGGTGCCGTACATACCGCCGAAGGTGGCATATTCACCACTTGAAGGGTCAGGCGGAAAAAATAGTCCGGTGCCTTCGAGCGCTGCTTCCAGCTCTCCCAAGCGGTATCCGGGTTGACACTCAAAGAATTTTCGCTCTAAATCGATTCGAATTAGCCGGTTCATGTATTTGGTAAAGTCAAGGATGATACCTCGACCCAATGCGGACCCGCACAAGCCGCTCCCAGCGCCGCGCGCATGGACGGAGAATCCATATCTGCCTGCGAATTCGACGATGTTGATGACATCTCCGGTATTTTTAGGAAAAGCCACGGCTACAGGTTCAACGCTGAAAATACTGGCGTCGGTGGAATGCATATGGTAAAAAAGACTATCCGTATGAAAATCGCCGGCGATGGTCTTTTCAAGAGTTTTAAATCGATCAGACAAATGCTTCAATGCTCTGCTCCTTTAAGGCAAGCATACGGATTCAATAAACTTAACCAAATGTTGAATAGATTCTGATCTCATTAGTAATTTCATCTTGACATAAAAAAAATTTATCGCAATAAAAAAAATATCCAGTCTGCAAAAGGCAGTAATGCGCTAATTGCCGGCAATTTTGCCCAAAGCATTTCGGCAAGATCCTTCAGCTATGTTAGAGCATTTTCAGAAACAAACCGAAAAGATACTAAAAGCGGCTTTGGGACATAATAAAATGTTCAGTTGTCATAAAATTTAACCACTAACTACTAACCAAAGGAGAAATTGCCATGCGTTTGAAAAAAATTAAGATTTTGGGTGCCTTTGCCGTTGTTTTCGCGATGGTCGCGGTTCTTGTTGTACCTGCGGGTCAGGCCCAAGCGGCCAAAAAAACCACTTCCCTGGTTATCGCCACCGCCACCACAGGGGGAACGTATTATCCTATGGGAGTCGGCATGGCATCACTCTGGTCAATCAAGTTGGCCAAAAACCACGGCATCATGGTTCAGGCTATTACCTCTGCCGGATCCGGTGAAAACGTCAACATGCTTCGGGAAAAGGAAGTCGACCTCGCTATTTTGCAAGGGCTGTTCGGCAAAAGTGCCTGGAAAGGCCTCGGTAATTATAAGGACAAGCCCCTTAAAACCCTTCGATCCGTCACTATGCTCTGGCCGAATGTCGAGCACTTTGTCGTCCTGGCGGATAAGGTCAAAACCGGAACGCCGACCGATATCAAAGGGTTGCGTTTCTCCCTTGGTCGTGCAGGCTCGGGCACCGAACGGAGCGGTCTTGTGATCATGTCTGCCTTGGGCATGAGCCGCGACAGCGTCACAGGGGAGTACCTGGGCTACTTTGAGTCGTCCAAGGCCATGAAGGACAAACGGATCAGCGGAGCGAATATTCCGGCCGGTCCGCCGGTTGCAGCTATCACAGATCTGTTTGCCACGCCGGGTCTAAAGGTTAAGGTGCTGGAATTTACGGATGATCAGCTTAAAAAAATCAATGAAACCACTGCATATCCGGGCTATCGTTATGTTATCAAGGCGGGGACCTATCCCGGCCAGAAAAACGATATCAAGACCATTGCCCAGCCCAACCTGTTGGTCTGCAGGGAAGATGTGCCCGAAGACGTGGTTTACCTTTTGACCAAAACCCTGTTTGAGAATCCGGACTATCTTAAAGCCGTCCACAAGATGGGCGCATTCATCACCCTCGACAATGCGCTGTCCGGACTGCCGGCGCCGCTTCATCCGGGTGCATTAAAATTTTACAAGGAAAAAGGCCTTAATATTCCAGAGGCATTGATCCCGCCAAAATAATAAAAGAATCCGGTCACGACCTCCTATAACAGGTAATGCTTAGGGGGTCGTGGCCTTTGTTTTAGACGATGGACGGGTAAATCGGAAATGGAAAAATATGGTCCATAATGCAAACAGCCGGAGAAATGAAATAGATAAAGATCTTGAGGACAGCGGTGAAGTTACCACCAGAACAAGATCTCTCAGTGGTGTATGGCATACTTTTTTTTACATCACGGCGGTTGCGGCCTCCCTGTTTCATATAGGTGTCAATACCCTTGGCTTTATGGTTATGCCGGCCATATGGCGCAATGCCTGTCATCTGGGTTTTATCATGGTGATGGCATTTTTGCTCTATCCCTGGTCCAAGAAAAAACCGGATAAGGGGATGCGTTTCGATTTGGTTCTTATCGCGTTGTCCATCCTGGTGACGGCATATATTCTACTCTTCCAGCAGGAACTTCACCTTGAACGCAACTCCATACCGATTATGCGGGATTATATTTTCGCAGCGATTGCTTTGGTGGTCCTTCTCATCGGGACCTGGCGATCATCGGGTTATATCATCCCCATACTTTCGATACTCTTTTTGTCTTACGCGCTGTTTCTGGGAAAAATTATTCCCGGCACATTCCACTACCGCGGCGTGTCACTGGGGAGACTTCTTTACCGAATGTATCTCACGGATGAAGGTATATTCGGCACGATTTGCACCATTTCATCTACGTATGTTTTTCTGTTCATTCTTTTTGGCGCATTTTTGCTAAAATCCGGAGCCGGTGATTTTATCATCAAACTGGCTCAGGCATTGGCTGGCAGGCAGATCGGCGGACCAGCCAAAATAGCCGTCGTTTCCTCCGGATTCATGGGCTCGGTTTCCGGTTCCGCAGTAGCCAATACGGTTTCAACCGGATCGATGACCATTCCTTTAATGAAAAAAATGGGATTTAAACCGACCTTTGCAGGCGGCGTTGAAGCGGCCGCCTCCACCGGCGGACAGCTCATGCCGCCGATCATGGGGGCGGGAGCCTTCATCATGGCTCAATGGACCGGTATTCCCTATCTTCATATTATTGCTGTGGCCGCCATTCCGGCAATGATGTATTTTCTCACCGTCGGCTTTTTTGTCCACATAGAAGCCCTTAAGATGGGCATGGAACCGACCAAAGAAGAAGATATCCCTAAGCTGAAGGAAGTTTTGAAGAGCGGCTTCGTATTTCTCATACCAGTTGGATTGCTGATCGGACTCCTGGTTCGCGGATTTACGCCGACCTATGCGGCCTGCCTCGGCATACTGTCTATTGTGATTGTCAGCTGGTTTCGAAAAGAGACCCGGATGGGTTTCAAGGACATCCTGGACACTCTGCAGCTTGGCGCCCGGAATGCCGTGAGTACATCAGCAATATTGATCTGTTCAGGCATTGTCATCGCCATTGCCGGCATCACCGGTCTGGGCGTCACGTTTTCCGGGCAGGTCATCGCCATGTCCATGGGAATCAAACTTCTGGCTATTATTCTGGTTGCTTTGGCATCGCTGATCCTGGGCATGGGGCTTCCGGTAACCGCTTCCTATATTTTTCTTGCCGTTCTGGCTGGCCCTGCTTTAGAGCACCTCGGTATGAGTCTTCTGGCCGCCCACATGATCATTTTCTGGTATTCCCAGGACGCCAATGTCACCCCCCCGGTGTGTCTGGCAGCCTATGCTGCATCGGGAATTGCCCGTTCAAACCCGTTCCAAACCGGACTTTGCTCATGGAAACTGGCAAAAGGATTATATCTCATCCCATTGCTTTTCGCGTACTCGCCGATACTTTTTGAAGGACCAGTTCCCGAAGTCATTTGGGTTGCGGTAAGTGCGACACTCGGCCTGTTCGGTTTTGTTGTGGCATGGGAGGGCTATTATTTAAAACGAATAAACGTCTTAAAACGGTTAGTTATCAGCTTTTCCGCTCTGCTTCTTCTTTTCCCACGTATTGTTACCGATGTAACCAGATGGTTTGGTCCTGAAAAGGTTCAACAAATTCTTACCGAAGAAGAAATGCTGGCAAAGGCAGCGGCAGATGCTGTGGCAATTGCCAAAGGAATCGTTCCGCAAGCAGCAAAGATGATCAATCACGTCCCGTTTTGGCCCAACCAGATACTGGTCAGTCTGGCGGCACTGGCCATGCTCGCGGTTATCTTGTTACCCCAAAAGCTGGATGCAAGGAAAAGAATAAAATTAGAGACATTAACTCTCTGATCCATTCTTAAATTTCCTTGACATTAAGATTTCAAGCCAATAAGCAATTAAAGGTTAATGAATCAAATAGTCGATTCACACAGTATCTGCTGTGTGAAATTTTGTGTCTTTGGTTAACGAATATACCGATAAAGCTTGACAGATTCTCAACCACTAAACGCAAAATACGACATACAATTGTAAAAATTAAAGCCAAAAAAAACCTGAGAGGGAAATTTTCATGGCAAAACCCAAATTAAAATCGCATTTAATCAATCCGGAATGGTGCAAAGGATGTGGTATTTGTGTCCATTTTTGTCCTAAAAATGTGCTGGAACTCAATGATAACGACAAAGTATTTCCGGCTCGGCCTTGGGATTGTATATGTTGCAAGCTTTGTGAACTCCGGTGTCCCGATTTTGCCATCGAAGTAGAAATCGAACAGGATGAACAATGAAGAAAGAAAATATTAAATTTATACAGGGCAATGAGGCGTGTGTGGAAGGCGCACTCTACGCAGGGCTCGATTTTTTTGCCGGTTATCCCATAACCCCTTCAACAGAAATAGCTGAACTTCTATCTTACCGGCTGCCCCAAGTGGGGGGAAAGTTTATTCAGATGGAAGATGAAATTGCCTCCATGAGCGCCATTATCGGGGCATCTCTTACGGGAAGCAAAGTCATGACCGCCACCAGTGGTCCTGGTTTTTCTTTGATGCAGGAAGCCCTGGGATACGCCATCATGGCAGAAATACCCTGTGTGATTGTCAATGTTCAGCGCGGAGGGCCTTCCACCGGAATTCCAACCCATGTGAGCCAGGGAGATGTAAACCAGGCCCGCTGGGGGACCCACGGTGAGCATGCCATTATCACGATTACGGCTTCCAACCACCAGGACGTGTTTGAAACCACCGTACATGCATTCAATGTATCAGAAACTTACCGAACACCGGTGATCCTGCTTTATGATGAAGTGGTAGGCCATATGCGGGAACGATTGATTGTGCCCAAAAAAGGAGAGCTCCCCCTGGTAGGACGACTCCGAACATCGGTGAAAGAAGGTGTGGATTATCACCCCTATCTGCCGAGGGAAGACGGGCGCCTTCCCATGTCCGACTTCGGTAGTGTTCATCGCTATAATGTCACCGGGCTGTTTCATGACATGTGGGGATTCCCCTCGGATAATCCCCATATCGTCCACGGTCTTCTTCGTCATCTGGTGGATAAGATTCAAAACAATGTCAATCAAATTACCCGTTATAAGGAACATTACCTGAATGACGCTGAAATCGTCATGATTTCATACGGATCTTCAGCTCGGTCTGCCAATCATGTGGTGTTCAGCCGAAGAACCCGGGGTGAGAAACTGGGACTTTTAGAACTCCAGACCTTATGGCCGTTTCCCTATGATCTTGTTCGGGAAAAATGTGCCAAAGCGAAATATATTGTGGTGGTGGAAATGAACATGGGCCAGATCATGCAGGAAGTGCGAAAGGCCGTTGACCAGCCCGAAAAAGTCTTTTTGGCCAATCGTATTGACGGCGTTTTTATCACCCCCACGGATATCCGAAATATTTTGCGGCTGATCCAGGGGAAAGGAGTATAATTTATGGCAATAAAAGATTATATCAGAGAAAGATTTTTTCCGCATATCTGGTGCCCGGGGTGTGGGCATGGGACCGTGATGAACAGTCTTTTAAGAGCTATAGATTCACTTGGAATGAGCAAAAATGAAATCGTCATGGTTTCGGGGATCGGATGTTCATCCCGCATTTCAGGATATGTTGATTTTCATACACTCCATACCCTTCACGGCCGTGCACTGGCCTTTGCCACCGGCGTTAAACTGAGCCTACCCGAGTTGAACCTCATCGTCCCCATGGGAGACGGCGACGCGCTGGCCATCGGTGGAAATCACTTTATTCATGCAGCCCGGCGAAATATCGATCTCACCGCCATTGTCATGAACAATCGTATTTACGGCATGACAGGCGGGCAGTATTCTCCCCTTTCCGGGTACGGAACCCTGGCCACCACAGCGCCCTATACCAACATCGACCAGTCATTTGACACCGTTAATCTGGCAACGGCTGCAGGGGCGACTTTTGTCGCCCGAAGCACCACTTACCACGTTCAACAGCTAGCAAAGATTCTCAAACAGGCCATTTTGCATGAAGGATTTTCAGTGGTGGAAGTCCTGACCCAGTGCCCCACCTATTTTGGAAGAAAAAATCGCCAAGGAAACGCAGTGGATATGATGGAGTCATACAAGAAAAATACCACGCCCATCGGGTCAAAGGCCAAAAAAGAAAATCCCGACCTCATTGAAAGGGGTATCTTCGTTCAGGAAGAAAGGCCGGAATATTGCAGTGAATACGACAAAATTATCAAAAAAGCGATGGCCTAGAGCATAAAAAGGATTAAAACTATGGAAAGATGCAGATTGGTATTTTCCGGATCAGGCGGACAAGGAGTGATTACAGCGGCCATTATACTTGCCGAGGCTGCTGTGCTTTATGAGAATATGTCCGCCGTGCAATCCCAGGTTTACGGTCCGGCAGCCAGGGGAGGTGCAACCCGCACCGACGTTATTATTTCCGAATCAAATATCAATTATCCCAAGGTAATCCAGCCTAATGTACTGGTCTGCCTGACACAGGAAGCCTACAATCAATACTATCCCATCATTCGCCCCGGCGGACTTTTGATTACAGACAATCGCTTTGTGAAAATCCAAAGAAAGGTCGATGCGCAGCAAAAAGAACTTCCCATGTACCGTAACGTCATGGAAACCATCGGAAAACCCATTGTGTTCAACATTTGTATGTTGGGGGTTGTGATTGCGCTGACAAAACTCGTCAAACCAGACTCTATCATGGAAGTCCTTAAAGACCGGCTTCCCGAAGCTTTTATAAAAATGAATCGCAATGCACTGGACCTGGGAATGAAGATAGCGGCGGATAGTGAAACCTCATAGCCATGTCGATGCTTCAGGATTTGCCATGTTTTACTTCCGATTCCCAGCCAGCAGGACTGTACATCCACATTCCCTTTTGCCTTAGAAAATGCCCCTATTGTGATTTTTACTCCATAACGGATTTGTCGCTTCAGCCTGCATTTCTGGATGCCCTGGTATCCGAAATGAACATGACCCGTGAATCCAAAAAGGTGTTTGATACCCTGTATATCGGCGGCGGCACCCCATCAGTTTTAGATATCAACGTCATCGACAATATCATCAAAACCGCCCATCAATGTTTTAACATTACGTCCAACACTGAAATTACTATGGAAATCAATCCGGGGACAGTAACCCTGGAAAAGTTGAAGGAATATCGAAAAGCCGGTGTCAACCGAATAAACATAGGGGTCCAGTCTTTCGACGCCGCGCATCTTGACTTTCTTAAACGAATCCATTCAGAAAAAGAGGCTCGAATGGCGGTAAAATGGGCCCAAAAGTCCGGATATGAGAACATTGGGATCGATCTGATATACGGAATTCCCGGCCAGACAACATCATCATGGCTGAAGGATTTACACTCGGCAGTAGAATGTCATCCCCAACATCTTTCCTGTTACATGCTCTCTTTTGAACCGGGCACGACGATGCATAAAGATCTTAAAAACAGTGTCTTCAATCCCCTCCCTGATCATCTGGTCTGTGAGCTCTTTGAAACTACCCAGTCGGTTTTAAACGCGAACGAATATGTTCAGTATGAAATATCAAACTTTGCCCGGGAAGTCATCGACGAATCGGGCATTAAAAGCGCTCAATCCAACATTTCGCAGCATAACTCGAAATACTGGAATTTCTCTCCATATATCGGACTTGGACCCTCAGCGCATTCATTTATAGAGCCACAGCGATTTTGGAATCATTCAAATGTGAAAACATATATCCAGGAACTGTCGACGGGAAGGCTTCCACGGGCAGGAAAAGAATCGTTAAGTCGAGAACAGCTTATGATAGAGGCGGTTTATCTTGGACTGAGACAGGCAAAAGGGATTGATGTTGAGGCATTCGACAAAAAGTTTGGGGTAAACTTTGAAAAAATACATGCCGAAACCATCGCTGATCTCAGGGAAAAAGGGCTGATGGAATTTTCTAAAGACCGCTGTGCGCTGACCCCTAAGGGGATGCTGTATCTGGACTCTATCGCCACTCAATTCATCTAAGGCCTGAACGAAAACTGTCTTTTTCGCCAATCCGCCGAAGGCGGACAAGTATCTGTGCCTGCCCCGTGAAATGCAAAGCCTGTTTCACTGGGGTCAGACTCAAATTTCAATCCTCGAAATACTATCAGTATTACTGCGGTTAATCCCGCCAAGGCGGGATCGTCTGCCTTGATCTTAACGAGGAATCCTGGTTTTCATTCGGGCCTTATATAATGTGAGGGGTCGGGGAGTTTTTTAAAACAACCGCTCCAGGGATAAATTTTTATTAAACCGAATGATCACGCCAGAGGCGGATAAAACTCGCAGCAAAGGATCGTAAAGAAAAAACAGGAAACAATCTTTGAAATATCAATAGGCTGTTCGCATTACTTTAATATTCTTCTAAGGATATAATTTCGGTATGCGCCTGTTTTTTCTAACGATCCCTAAGCCGCTCAGACAGCATCCGATTTAATAAAAAATCATCCATTCCGCTATATGAAAGGATTTGGGGGAAAAACTCCCCGACCCCTCATATAATGTATAATTTAATTTTTTTTGAAAGTAGAAGCATCTGTTACCTGAATTTGCACGAGTCGAGGCTTTCATGGTCTGCAAGTTGAGCATAGCGAAATCCCGTCATCGGGGGCACTTAAGGGCCAAGCCATCCCGCCTTGGCGGGATGGCGAGTCCTTAACCCGCCTGCCAAAGTCTTGTACGGCGGGCAGGTAACGCAGCATATGAAAGTCTCCGGCTTGGCCTTTGGGTGAAAATTGATGAGAAAAAAAGATCATCATCCGATAGGTAATACAAAGATTCTCATTAATTTTCATGCACATTCAGATTTAGGTGGAGAGCGTCTTTATAAGTACGCCGATATAGAATCTGGCGTGGCTCAAGGGAGCGGCCAAGTTCGCCCGATGGTTGGCCAGGATGCCGCTTAAAGGGCTGTTGGTGATGATCAACGGATCGATTTCAGAAGCATGATGGCACGATTCAATGGCATGATGAAGAACATCGACGCCACCCCGAGTCTCTACGATGTCCTTAAAATCTTCCTGAACAGCTCCGAGGATGGTTCCCATGGCACTGACAACACCTTTGGCATAAAAAAAGTAGTCGTCAGCCTTGAAAAAACTAACCGAGCTTCCGTCATCCTCTTTGGTTTTGACGAGATTTTCTTCACAGCTTCCCAACAGATCTTCATATGCCATCAAAAGCGGGATTAAATTATCGGTTCGGCTGTAAAAGTTGGCCTCCCCTATTTCAAGCTTTTCCATGTAGATCCTGAGCTCGTTGAGGCTGGCGTTGTATTTGGATTCCGGAGACGGAAACCAGTACTTGCGGGCTTTTATCATCAACCAGTTCATGCCGTTTTCTAGATTCTCATCAAATGCTGCAGTAGCGCCCGTTCGGGATATTCGTTCGGTAAGGGCGACAACAGTACGTCTGGTAACTTCAAGGACCCCCAGCTGGAAATTGTTTACGTTATCCGTAAAATCCAGAATGTCGTTGGAACGCCATCCCCAGAACCTATCATTCAGTTCATAATCAAGGGGTGCAATGGTGGCCTCGACAAATGCCACTCCTTTGGCTCGGGGCTTGGCTTCTGCTATTTTGTGAACGCCGTGGCCCGTTGTTTCATGCGCCTCAGCTGCCTTTTCTTCGTGGGTGGTGCCCGAGGGATGTTCGGGTTTTTTCTCAACTTCCTCGTGGGTTGAGACCGCTGCTGTGTGTGTTGGGGTTGCTTCTTCGTGTGCTTGCGCTTCGGCTTTCTCTTCATGTTCAGCAGCCGGTTCCTCGTGTACCTGAGCAGGAGCTTGCGCTTCATGGGTTGCAACCAATGTCTCGTGGGCCGGAACCGGAGTTTTCACAATATCTTTTTCTGCCAGATGAAGCACTTGATCCGCATTAATCACACCCACGAGTTTGTTGGTCGTGTCGATCACGGGAACCGATGGCAGATGATGCTTATCAATCAATGTCTTCACCCGCTTTATATCAAGACCTATATTTACCGTATGTATATCGGTTGTCACGATATCTTGCAGCTTGGTATCTGCAGGAACAAACAATAATTGATTCAGGGTAACAGCTCCAATTAGTTTGTCATTCTCATCCACCACAAACATTTGGGTAGGCTGTTTTATATCCTGGTGCGTCCCTCTGAGAAATTCTATGGTTTCCTTAGCGGTAAGCTCCTTGTTTAAAGCGATAAAATCCGATGACATGATTTCGCCGGCCGTATCCTCTTCGGCTTTCATAGGACTGGTTGTTGTTTCATTTCCCTCGTCTTCCGGCAATGCGTGTTCCGGTTCTTTTTCAACGGTTTTGTGCAAGGTTTCCGGTTGGGGGCTGTGTTTTGAAGGTTCATGGACAACATGCCTCTCAGATTGTTTGGCCGTTTCAACTTCGGCAGGTTTTTCAAAATATCCAATAACAACGCCAACGCCCCATATGGCGACTACTCCAATGAGTGTAAATAAGATGATTCGTTTGGCAGCAAACCTTTTGAATTCAGCTTCATGATTTTGATCTTTTTCGCCGTTATTTGGATTTTCCATAACATCTCCATTTAGGATTTTTGACTCATCTGATGATCAACTTGAGTTTATTTTTATTGTTTATGGGGGTTAATTTCAAGCAAAATATTGATCCATATGAATTTTGCACGAGGTGGAGGCTTTTACCTGTTTCTCAGCTTACGTATATCTCCAATACGGATGGTGACATTCTGAGCATCAAAATATTCGATCAACGGTATAAGATACTTGCGAGAAACCTGGGCCATTTCCTTGAACTGAGGTGTTGAAATTTCACCATGGGTTTTAAGAAAATCAACCAGTCTTTTCTGCAAATCTTTGACAGCCTGTGCGTCAAAATAAAGATCTTCTTTGGCCTTAATAATCATTCCTTCATCCATCAAAAGCGAGAGCACATCTTTGGCCAGGGATGTTTCAATGTTAAAAGATGCTTTGAGATCTTTGAAATATGGAGGCGTCAGTCCGTTTTCAAGATAGGCATCCATAACCTTTTTTTTGATATCTGCCTGATCCACACCCAGGGACACTTTATGTGAAGCCATGCGAACCACATTGTCCTCGCTGACAATGGCGTCTCCTTTTATCATCTGATTCAGCATCAAATTAAAGAGCCGTGTCCCTAAAACAGCGGGGAATTTGGATTTGAGCTCTTCTTTGGACATACCGGTCTTTAATGGATTGGCCTTGTGATAACTTTTCAGATAATCGGATGTCTCTGCCTTGAATGTGTCAAAGCTTTTGCGATGAATGTAAGTTTGGTTTTCTCTGTCTGCCAGAATAATCGTCTGTTTTGATAATAGGTCCTGAACGATTTTCTGAAGCTGTTTTTCATGCAGGCTGGTCATTATTTTAAGATCGGAATAGGTAACCCCCTGATAGCCGGACGCGGCCACATGAAAGGAAATGATCTCTTCGGGTTCGTAATCCATCAACCCTGTTAATCCTTCAATCACATCGGACTTAAATCGCTTGTGCTTTTGGGGAATCGGGTTGATAATATTCCCGCCGCCTATGGTTCGCACCGGGGAATAGCTTCGAACAACAAAGCGATCATCTTTTATAACGGTAACCGGAGAATCGAGTCTCATCTGGGCAACAGTGGTGTCGCCAGGCAAAAGTTCTTCTCTGTCGATCAGAACAAGAATGCCAAGAACTTCACTGGTACCGGTATGAAATCTCAACTGTGTACGGTT
>Ga0316580_10000111_pt1 | contig 15193 bp, 8 predicted proteins | sample S0NA_2_FD_204519 | JGI IMG/M metagenome (GOLD analysis project Ga0316580, IMG submission 204519) | Rhizosphere microbial communities from salt marsh grasses in Alabama, United States - S0-2_160517rDrB | ecosystem: Host-associated > Plants > Roots > Rhizosphere | place: USA: Alabama | collected... | reverse complement strand
ATCTATCCAATCTCTTCGTAGGATAGGTTTGTTTAACGTGATACAGACAAGATTGTTAGAAGGTCTCTTACTCGCACACGAAATCGTGTGCTGTTGGAGGCTGCCTGTCGAATAGATGCATTGAATTACTACTTTGTTATTTATAGCCACAGTTGCTCCAGCAGCTGTGGCTTTTTTGATCCTATGGGTGGTTTGTTATGTGTTTCCGCCGTTTTGTTTTGATGATGTATCTCGCCTTACCTGACCGGTACTGGGATTAAAGTTCGGCCGTTTGCTGAGGCCGGCGTCCTGGTGCCGGGTCGTGGATTGAATCAAGAGTTTAGTGATTGAAATCAAAAAAGTGATCTGAGGTACATAAAATGAAAAAAGAAAATAATAAAGAAACTGAGAGATATAACTTCCGGGCTGTTGAGGAACAGTGGCGCGCATATTGGGATGAAATCGATCTATACCGGACGGGGGATGATCCTGAGAAAGAAAATATCTATATTTTGGATTTTTTCCCGTATCCTTCCGGTGCAGGCCTTTCGGTTGGGCATTGCAGGAATTATATCCCGACATGCGTCAGCTCGCGGTTCCACCGTATGCGTGGCTTTAATGTTCTGCACCCCATGGGGTGGGATGCGTTCGGCCTGCCTGCAGAGAATTACGCAATTGATCATGGAATTCACCCGCGTGAAAGCAGCGCCGAGTTTAGCGCCACGTACCGGCGGCAGATGAAGTTGATTGCTTGCTCTTATGATTGGTCGCGGGAGTTTAGCTCGACAGATCCTGATTATTATCGTTGGACGCAGTGGTTTTTCTTGCTGCTCTATAAAAGAGGGCTGGCATACCGCGCGTTGAGCAGCCAATGGTGGTGCCCTGAATGCCAGACGATATTGGCCAACGAACAGGTCGAGAACGGCCGCTGCTGGCGCTGTGACAGCGAAGTTGTCACCAAGGAGCTGGAGCAGTGGCATTTACGCATTACACAATATGCCGATCGCCTGCTGGATGATCTAGAACTGATCGATTGGCCGGAAGCGATTAAAAAGATACAGAGCAACTGGATCGGCCGATCTGAAGGGCTGGAGGTCAGTTTCGTCTTGCAGTCTGAGGATGGGGCGCAAGCTGATGCGCTACGGGTCTTTACGACGCGGCCGGACACGCTGTATGGAGCGACTTTTCTGGCGCTGGCGCCGGAACATCCACAGGCGGCAGCCATTGCTGCCCCAGAATATACAAATGAAATCAAAGCGTTTATCGAACGGGCTAGAAACACGGGCGAGCGTGCGCGTTCTGCAGAGAGCCGGGAGATGGCCGGCAGGTTCACCGGCCGTTATGCAGTGCATCCGCTGACAGGTGAAGCAGTCCCGATATGGATCGCCGACTATGTTTTGCCGGGTTATGGCACGGGGGCGATCATGGCTGTGCCTGCTCACGATGATCGCGATTATGCTTTCGCCATGGTACACAATCTGCCAATCGTTGAAGTCGTTCGTAGTCAGGATACGCCAATTGACGGCTGCTACACAGGGCAGGGCATTTTGGCTAATTCAGGGCCTTATAGCGGTCTAGAATCCCAGGCAGGTGGTGAGCAGATGGCCGCTGTTCTGGTTGATCGTGGTCTGGCTGATTGGAAAATTAATTACAAAATCCGGGACTGGCTGATATCGCGCCAGCGCTATTGGGGCGCGCCTATACCTATGATTCACTGCGCGAAATGCGGTATCGTACCGGTTCCAGAGTCTGATCTGCCGCTGCTCTTGCCGGATACCATGGATTTTGCACCGACCGGCAACGGCCGTTCGCCCCTGGCGCGAATTGATGAATGGGTGAACACAACATGTCCGGAATGTGGTGGGCCGGCTAAGCGAGAAACAGATACCATGGATGGTTTTGCCTGTTCTTCCTGGTACTTCCTACGCTTCGCAAGCCCGCACTATGACGAAGGACCTTTTGAGCCACAGGCCGTTCATGACTGGCTGCCCGTCGATACGTACGTGGGCGGTGCTGAACACGCGGTGATGCATTTGTTGTATGCACGATTTTGGACCAAAGTGCTCTATGATGCCGGGCTTATCGATTTTGTCGAGCCGTTCAGCAGGCTGCTAAATCAAGGTGTGCTGCATTCGGGCGTGGACGGCCGGCGAATGTCAAAATCGAAAGGCAACGTCGTTACTCCTGATGAAGTTGTAGCCGCTCATGGGACGGATGCCCTTCGTCTTTACATCCTATTTCTGGGTCCTTTTGACGCGGATGTCGTGTGGGAAGATCGCGGCATTAAGGGTATTTCCAGATTTTTGGATCGTTTCTGGCGGCTGACGGCCGGGCCTAAGAAAGAAGTACCCGCGCCTGGAGCAGGGGTTGCGGCCTTTGAACGGCGGCGGCAGCAGGTTATTAAGCAGGTGACGGAAGATATGATTCGCTACCGGTATAATACCGCCCTGGCGGCGCTGATGGAATATCTCAACTACTTGAATAAGGTGGCGAAGGTAGAAATCAGCGATGGAGAGTGGCGGCGGGCGATGGAAACGTTGACGCTGCTGTTGAGCCCGATGGCGCCATTTATCACTGAAGAAGTGTGGCAGAACGTTCTAGGATATCCTGACTCCGTGCACCGGCAGCCGTGGCCCGAGTACGATGAAGCAAAAGCGAAGGCGACTGTTGTGACCATCGTTGTTCAGGTAAACGGCCGTGTCCGGGATAGAGTGCAGGCGGAAGCGGGCGCCTCGGAAGAATCTTTGCGCGAACTGGCTTTGGATAGTACGGCCGTTCGACATTCTTTGGCCGAAAAGCGCATTAGCCGGATCATTATCGTGCCTGATCGCCTGGTGAATATTGTTATTTAAACCATTGGCTATGCCATAAAAAAGGGATAGGAACCTGGTTCCTATCCCTTTAACTTTATTCAATCACCTCAACTTTTAAAGGACGAGGTGTCTTAGTCTAGTTTATTATTCTGGGAAACCATTGTAGACGCTGGCGCGATTCTTGTAAATGATGTTTGACACAGCAACTAAATCGCTGCCCGCGGGACCGGTGATATAGATACCACCAATAAATGAAGTCCCGAATGAGTCGAAAGCGCTGGCTGCTAAATCGCCACCATTGCGTGTGTTAAGACCAAAAGCAGCTCCAGGGGCCAGGTTACCAGGCAGTTGCGCACCGGTGAATGTCTTAATGGTATTACCATTGGTATCGATGTACTCAACGGTAAGATCAGCAGCATTCACTGTGGTGGTGCCGACATTCTGCAAGTTCAATGCGGACCATTGGTTCCAGGTAGATCCTTGCGCGAGGCGATACTGCGCCGGAATAAAGATGGTATCAGCCGCGGAGGTGTCGCTAACCAGAGCATAGATACCTGCATTACCGGCAACGCCCCAGTTGGTGATGCCTGTACCTACCAAGGGCACATCGTTCTCAGAAGTAATCGTGACAGAGCCGTCCCAGCTGGTGCCCAGCGGATCGAACACACTCGCGTCCAAATCACCGCCGTTTTTGGTATTTAGACCACGGGCGGACAGCGGGGGTATTGTTGTGTTAAGCGTCAGAGCAGGCGTGCCGGAATTATCACCACGCGTGAAATACTCAACCTTGACCTGTGCAGTCGTGCTACTGCTCGTGTTCTGGATATTTACTGCTGAAAACAGCGTGTATTCAGAATCGCTTGGATTTTGCTTAAAGCGATAATGTGATGGGGCGTAAAGGACTGTTCCCTGATCGTTGGGGGACAATGCCTGGTAAGCTCCGGCGCGGTTTGGCCAGGTAGCGGTTGACGCCCCTGCCAGCATCTTATTATCTGTGGAGGTTATTGTTATCGAACCATCTTGAAAACCTGATGGCCACCCGGAGGGTAAATCGCTTGTATTACCCAGATAATAAGTTCTTGAACCATAAGCATTTAATGCTTCATTTGAGCTGCCCAAGAAATTACCGGAACGATCATAGAAATCGAGCTTAATATTATTTGTTCCCGCTTCTGCGTTTTGGACTGTGACGCGCGAAACGATTCCATTAAATCCCCAAACGGTGGGGAAGAAGATCGATGTTGATGTTCCTGCTGTGGATGTTCCGTTATAAGCACCCTGTGTAAAACCATCCGGCGCTTCGGGAACATTCGTATTCTTAATACTGACGACGGCGGCTATCGGCTGATCGGAAGAAACTACGGCAGCTCCAGAAAAACCGGCAGGCAGAGGCTCATCTTCTGCTTTAATTTCTTTCACTGACTTCGGATTAATCTTTACCGTCGTATTTTCGTATTGTTTAACACCATCTGTGCTGTAATAGGATACGATGAGGGTGGCCACCTGCCCGCTGCCCGTTGCCATGTTCTGTACAACAGTATTTGACGTTGACAGGCCGGGTTGTGGATAGCCCTGTGCATAACTAATGCCTGCTACCAATAGTAACAGAACGAGTGTTGTGGCAATTACAATGCCAATCTTACTTTTCATTAAAAACCTCCGTTTAGCGTGCAGGATAATGCACAAACAATTATTTAGTGTCATTTTAGGGCGAGAAACCTTGTTGATCAATAACCCATTCGGGTTAAAAGGTGGGTTATTTCTCTTTATTGGGTGACATAATCTAAGAAATCGGTCAGATTAGCCATGGTTTTTTGCCAATCGTAATGCGTGTTTACAAACTGCCGCCCAGCTTGGGCATACTTCTGCCATTCTGACTTATCTACCAGTAATCGATAGATAACATCTAAGAATTGTTGGGGATCATCATCCAGAACAAGTAAATCCCGCCCTGGTTTTGCTCCCGTACCAGAGTTACCTAGTGGGGTAGCGACTGTTGGCCTGCCACTGGCCATGCCGTTTAGTGTCTTGACGATGATTCCACCTCCTGTAAATAAGGGCACAACGTTTACGGCACTCATTTCATAGTAGGGTCGCAAACTTTCAACTTCTCCGGTAACTGTTACACCTTCTATGTGAGACAATGCCTTAACCTGTGGCGAAGGTGAGTTCCCTACAATGTAAAACTCTACATCAGGGAGGCGTCTTCTCAGAATTGGAAATACTTGTCTGGCGAAATAAACGGCCGCTTGTATGTTGGGAGGGATATTCATCGCCCCAGAAAATAACAAAACATTTCCAGCAGGTCGGGTGATTGGAATAGATTGCAGCTCTTCCAGACCTTCAAACCAGGGCGGCAGGAGGGCAATATTTTGATCGGGCAGAAACTTTCGCATCACTTCCAGGTCATTTTGCGATCGCACAAATATCCCATCATATTTATCTGCCCAGCGCATCTCAATAACCCGCGTGCGCAGCCAATCGTACCCGGCATAGTACCGGGGAAGTAGACGATTCTCAAGCTGGTAAAGGTTGTGGGCTACATCTGAATAAACATCTATTTCATCTAGAATGCGCTTTGCATTGGTTACTTGCAGACCATATTGGCTCATCATGCCGTCAACAATCACTACGTCAAAAGAATTTTGCGACAGCAGCTGCTTTAATCGAGAGCGGTAGCGAAGTGAAAAAACCCGCCCGTAAACTTTGGGAAGCAGAATGCGCCATCCCAATCGCCATAAACGAGAGGACAGCGTATGTTCACTATAAGGGACCTCTATAACTTTTTCGCAAATGGCTTTCATTGAATCGGCGGCCGCGTGTTCGTCAGCCTCCGTGAAGGCAATTAATGAAATTTGATGACTCTGACTGAGGGATTCCATGTAGTGATATTGGTCCAGACGGCCGCTGGTCCGCGCTTGCGGATAAGGCAAAAATCTACAAATAAATAAGATCTTCATTTCGGGATTATAAATTTTTATTGCTTCTGGTATTTAAAAGAAAATGCCGCCAGGTCATCACGAGTAATCGTTTTGGTAATAACCAGTTCGGCTAAAAAGAAAACTATTGAAAGAATTCCTGCCCCGAGAATATTCCAATTCATCAACCACAAAAAAAGCAATGAACTAAGCATAATCCCTATCATCGGTAGTAAAAGTGCCTTTATATAATCGAAATGAATGGACTTGTTCACGTAGTAAAAGTTTTGGAGCAAACCGACAAGTATTGTTACTACCGAAGCAACACTCGCTCCAATTAAACTATAGCGGGGAATCAACATGATGTTCAATAACAAATTCGCACCGTTACTTACCAAGGTAACATGAACTCCCCGACGTTCATTGTCGCTGGCGAGAAGGACCCGATAAAGGAAGCGTGATAAAAATGAAGGTAAGATACCTATGGCCAATATCTGTAAAATGATAATCGAGGGTTCATAACTATCTCCAAAAACCGTTAAGATCAAAAAACTAGCCAGGGCAATAATCATGATCGATAACGGAAAGACACCAACGAGGAGGAGTTTGAAGATTTGCGAAACCAATTCAGAAAAATGTTCCTCAGTGCCGCGATAAGCTCGCGATAATCCGGGGAAGAGGGATGTCATGACAGCCGGCGCAATCATATACAGCAGTTGAATTAATAAGGCTCCGGTTGCGTAAATGCCAACGGTTTCCGTATCGAAAAGCTTGGATAGGAATATACGATCAGTCTGTTGAAAGGCCTGCGTTAATGATACGATGATTACAAATGGAATTGCCTGCCGAAACAAGAGCGCTGAGAGGGCGCGACTGATTTGCGGCCGGAATTGTTTGAGAGAATCCTTGAAATAATATATATAGATTAAACAAACAGATAAGTAATAAATGCCCAGAAGGACAAAAAGGACTCCAATATTAAAGCCAAGCATTAATAGAAGTACTGAGCCGCCAACGCGAATAATGGTTAATGGAAATCGGGCAATAAAAATCCACTCCATTTTTTCAAGCCCGGTGATGGCCGCTTCGAAGATAGACGCTTCTGATTGCGGCAAAACAACGAAAAAGATACCCAGAAGAATTAGCGATTCGACTTGGGCAGGATAGTCAAGCAGAATAACAACAACGGCCAGGAGCCCTATGGTTAAGATGGAGGTAACCGCGCCGATTAAGGATGAATTGACTAATAGTTCGCCGGTCTGGCCGGGATTCCGGGAGATCTTACGCGGCAGCAGCATGACAAATCCCCAAGGAGCTATCGCTACGGCAACGGTAGTGAATGATAGGGCTGTGCTGTAATCACCCCATATTTCCCGGCCAAGAATACGAGCGACATACCAGGCTAAGAAAAAAGAAATCCCTCGTTCTAATATGACCAGTGATGAAAGAACTGTTGAGTTTTTTAGTACACGCAGTGCGGGAGGCATGGATTAATCTAAATAACCTAGATTGCGTAACCGGTCGGCTATCACGTTCGCGTCTTCTTCGCTGTTGGTCGATTCATCAATTCTGTCTGGAGGTTCCAGGACAGAAGATGTATCTTCTATCGAAGCGGGTTCAAATCCCGGTAAAAACATTTGATCTAACGTTCGACCATCTAAGTAACTGGGTGCAGCCACACCTAAAGCCGCCAGGATTGTTGGCGCAAGATCTGTTATCCGTGCGTTTTGGATTTGTTGCCCTGAAGCTATGCTAGGTCCCCAGGCAATCAGTATGCCATCTAATGCATGATTGCCGGAATAAGGAGTGGAAGAGGTAAAGACTGGTCCCCCCATGTCTACAGTGCTGTCCAGTACAAAGTTAGATACAGCCTGTGGGTCGTCCCGTTTAGGTTCTATAATCAGGTCCGGTGCATCATCGAGGAATCGGCCGTTATACAATTCTTCGCGTAAGTACACACCTGCTAAAGGAGAGCGGTTTGTTTGAAGCTCTCGTAAGTCCGTCAACGCGATAGATAGATCTTCCCGAAGTTGTTCATACTCTTTCCCCGGCGAGATGATTCCCTGTGGTTCTCGTCCCCTCACGTTCAAACGCAGTCCCCCATCCGGCGAATAGTATACCCGAGTCTTTGACCAATCAATCATCTGGCTAGAAATGATCGCTTTCAAATTGGTTATCCCCCAGTCATCCGGTAAGAAAGCGCGTTTCAAGCGCCGAAACCAGGGGATTGATTTTAGGCCGGATAGTCGATTGACTACAGCGGTCCGCCAATTTTTTTGTTCCCGCAAAATCAACAATCCCTGCTGATGCAGCCAGCGGTTGACATAGAAACGACGCGCGCAGCCGTTGAATCCGTGATCTGACATCACCAGGACAAGCGTGCGCTCCGGAACCTGAGCGATAATTTCAGCTATGGCCTGGTCTAATAAGGCGAAATGCTCGCGCAAGGCGGACCCGAATTTCTGCCTGCTCGCTTCGTTGTGATCGGGATGTTGGGAATCGATGTCTTCCCATAAAAAGTGCTGTAATCGATCGGGACCAGTGAAAACTACGCCCAGCATGTCGAAATCATCAACCTGCCAGAGTAAGCGTATTGTTTCGATTTGCTGCTGTGTATATGCCTGGACGCCGGCAATTAAGGCCTCCTTTTCATGTGCTCGGTCCCCCGCATCCAGAAGATAATTATCAAAATGTTGTAATAAACGAGCTTGTAGTTCCGCTGGGTAGGTAAACTGGGAGTCGGTAGAAGGTGTGAGCATCCCCCCCACCAGGAATCCATTAACAGGGACGGGTGGATAAGTAAATGGAATGTTTAGTAAACCTACGCGTCTCCCTGCCTTGCTTAGAATATCCCAAAATCGAGGGACACGAATGCTGGAGCTATTCGCTAGCTTAAAGCGATAGCTGTTTGGTTCATGATTCACAAACCCGAAAATACCATGCTGCCCAGGATTTACTCCTGTGGCGAAGGAAGACCAGGCTACAGAACTTTCTGGCCGGATGGTTGACCGTAAAGGACCGGAAGCCCCTTCTGCTACAAGACGGGCTAATGTAGGCAAGTAACCTTGCTCTATCCAAGGCTTCAGCAATCGCCAATCAGCACCATCTAAACCGATGACAATGACCTTGTCATAAGCGGTTTCCATCTTCTTATTCAAGATACCCCAATCCGCGTAGCCGGTCCCCTAACTGCATTTCCTCTTCATCCGAATAAGCTGAATCAGATGTGTCAGGTAACAGTTGATCGCGGTCTGCATCGTGGATGCGGACGGGGTGTGCTGCCAGGAAATCAGGATCAAATATCTCAGTGAGAACACGGCCGTCAAAGAAAGATGGAATTGATAAACCCATCATATAGAGGATAGTTGCCGGCACATCAAGCAAGCGCAGACCGTTTAATTCGCCGCCGGATTTCACAGACGGTCCGGCGGAAATAAAGATGCCATCCTGACGATGTTCGCCAGGACGAAATGGTTTATGTTCTTCAGCAAACAAACTCCCGGCCAAAGATTCGGCGCCGATATAATCCGGATCAAAAATTAAGATCACGTCAGGAAAAGATTCCACATACGGGCCACTGTAAATATCCTCACGTCGAGCCGCTTTCTTGATGAGGCACTTCCCTGTTGCCGGATCTATAAATTGTGCGCTGGCCTGTATGATGCGATCGCGTAGAGCTTCGTACTCCTCTCCCGCAGAAACAACCCCCTCGCGTCTTTTTCCTTTAAGATTTATTTCAATGCCGGAGACATGAAAGTAAATTGGCACCCAGTACGCCTGAGTTTTAGACCAATCTATGATATCACTGCTGGATGCTCTGGATGCGGTGGTAACTTTGTGTTGAGTCGACTGGGGCAGCAAGCGGCGTACGAGAGTCTTTAGATGTTTCTGGCGGCTGAGTAAAACCCGCCAGTATTCCAAATCACTAATTCCTTCCCTCCCCCTCTTTTGAAGGAATCCATTCTGTTCTAACCAGATATTGGGATATGCACGACGCGTAGGCGATGGTCCAAATCCATGATCAGACATCATCACTATATGTGCGGATGGTCCGGCAGTTTCTATTAGTTGACCGATGTCATCATCAAGCTCACGGAAATAAGCCAATAGTTCCTGTTTAATTGTTTCCCCTGCTTCATTTCGTGGCGGGTTCTCAGCCAACAAATCTTCCAAATCGTCCCAGAAAAAGTGGGAAACGCGATCGGTACTGGTGAAAACAACCACAAAAAAGTCCCAAGGCTCTTCCTTTAACAAGCGAATGCAGTACTTGGCTCGCGTATGAGACATTTGTCGAATGGAAGGCAGCATCTCCGCCTTTGAAGGAAAACCACTTTGCCGAAAACCTGATTGCCCACGAATGAAATCCACGTCAACTATGTAGTCCTCACCAAGTTTTTGGGCAAATTCAGGCGGGTATGTATATTCGGCTGCCTGAGGGGGCGTTAGCATCCCGGTTACCATGAAGCCATTTACTGGACGTGCAGGATAGGTTAGAGGTACATTGACGACGCCAACTTTCTTTCCTTCATCACTCATGACCTCCCAAATTGTGGTGCCTAATTGGCGAGCATCCATGAAACCGCTGCCTAGAGTATCATAATTAAAACTATCGCGTTTCCGAAAAGATAAAACGCCATGCTGCCCAGGATTTTGTCCGGTTGCCAGAGTACTCCAAGCAGCTGCTGTAAAGGGTGGAATGGTCGAGTCAAGCCTCCCCCAATATCCCTGATCCATTAGCTTCCCTAAATTGGGAAGATAGCCCATATCAACAAGTGGTTGCAGAAGGTCAAAAGTTGCGCCATCCAGGCCGATAACCAAAACCTTCGGGGATTTCGTAACCATAAGCAGCTGCTAATCGGCTGAACACCAGGCGGGATTCTGATCTTTACCAACCTGGTAGGTTAGGCGGGCCGGATTGCTACCATCCACATCTATTAAATATAATTCCCAGTCCTGAGTACGGTTAGATGAAAACGCAATTTGGTCGTTACCTACCCAAGTTGGGGTCGTGTTATCTTGAACACCTTCGGTGAGTTGGACTTCATTGCTGCCATCGGGGTTCATGGTGTAAATATCGTAATCAACTAATCGTTTCCCGGCAAACACAATGCGGGACCCATCTGGTGAGAAGCGGGGGTAAAAATCTACTCCTACATTGTTTGTTAACTGTACAACATCATTTGAGGGCGGGTAATCAGTCGAATAGATTTCCCAATCTCCATCACGGTTACTGGTAAATAGCAGTTTGCTGCCATCGGGGGACCAGCTGGGCATGGCGTTACTGAAAGGACCTCTTTCCAAACAACCTAATTCAGTCCCAGCAGAATCGAGAAAACAGACATTGAAGAGTTGATCCCGGTTATTCTGAAAGGCAATTACATCACCTCCCGGCGACCAGGCCGGCGCCCAGTAATGGACACCCGCTTCAGTCGCGAGTAGTTGGGCAGACTGCTCGCCGCTTTGCACGGTATAAAGCTTGAAGACGTCACTGCCTCCGATCCCGGACGAAAAAGCAATTTTTTGACAATCCGGAGACCAGCTTGGCTCGAAGGCCTGTGAATCAGTTTGAAGCCATTTTTCAATTAGACCATCAGGGCCATTCAATGTATAGATTTGGAAGGGGCCAGTCGCTTCCGAGTTGTAGACGAGTTTGCCCGGGAAACTGGGCGGAGCACTCGGTTCAGCCGTGGCCATGTCTGGTAAGCTTGCTTCTTCAGGCCCGGGATAAGCAGGGGCTGGATAGGCGGGAGCAGGATAAGCTTGGCTGAGTTCTTGTGACTGAGGGGAAGATGAAGGCTGTGCGGTTGCTGAAGGTGACTCAGCCGCACCACATGCTGTCAATAGATAAGCCGAAATTAGCAAGAGGATTAGCACCCATGTGTGCTGAGCAGGCTGTATTCGTTTTGCCATGTTTATAATTGTCTCCTGGTAGTTTTTGTCATTCAGTTTAGCGTGGCGTAATCGGCCGTAATAAACCGACACCTTAATCCATTTACCTAAAGGTACGAATTATACCCAAGATGGGATTCAGCCCGGCTATCTTATGTTGTTATATTTAGAATTACTGGATTAGCAAGGAGGGTTGCGCCAGTAATCCACTGTCTCAGCCGGTGTGTTTACAGACTGCAAGAAATCTATCATTTCTGTGTGTAAATTTCGAGCGATGTCACACTGCGAACCAATCAGATTCGACTGCTGCTTTGGGTCATCGAGTAGATAATATAATTCGCTGGTTGTTCTTCCGGCTCCATCGCAAAGTGTCCAATTCCCATCTGTTATAGTTATACGCTGCTTGGGGTTTGGAGCATTCTTTAACGAGCGAGAAGAGATGGCAGCCGGACGTGGTGACCCACTTTGCCCGTTTATATAGGGCACTAATGAAAACCCATGCATACCGTTAGGGGCCGGCACATCTGTGAAATCAAGAATTGTGGGCATAATATCCGCCGGTTGGGCGAGTGTCTCGAGTCGTTTGGGTGCTACCCCTGGAACACGAACCATCATGGGAATATGAACGAGTTCTTGATACAGCGAATAGGGTTCGTAATATGAATCCGTTGACCATGATTTACCGACCGCATTATGCTCACCAAGCATAAAACCATGGTCAGACATAAGAATGACAACTGTCTTTTCAGATAATCCCAGGGTATCTAGTTCTGACAAAAGCATGCCAAACCAATGATCGACCATAGACACCTCGGCCGCGTATAAGGCACGCATATGATTTAGCTCCTCGGAAGTCATGTAATCAGGAGGTGCATAAGCCGGATAGATTATTTGCTCACCGCTGTAACCGGGATTATAAAGATCGACATATGATTGGGGTGGGTCCCAAGGCTCATGAGGATCAAAGATATCAATGTGCAGACTAAACGAGCCGTAATCTTTATTGCGGTGTAACCAGCTGATTGCTGATTGAATTGTCTTGGCGGCGAGATAATCCGCTTCACTATTGCGATCGGCCATATTTCGTAAGTATTGTTCGATGACAGTAGATCCGTGACGAAATTTGGCGGGATCGGCCGGTAAGGATGGGTGGGGCGGATTAGCACGATACCGGTCATTTTCCTGGCCGCGAACCCATTCCCATGATTGAAAACCACGATCGAGGAAGAACCCTTCGTCTTTCAAATGCCAGTTGTCGAAGACTAATCCTGTCGTATAACCCGCATCGCTCATAACTTGTGCCGTCACAATAGCATCCTCGGGCAAATCTTCCCAGCCCAAGATGGTATACATGTAGCGTCCGGTAAACAGCTCGGCCCGGTTGAGGACCGTGGGAAAACCACCGGAATATGCCTTGTCAAATACCTGTGATTGGGATGCAAATGCATCTATGCTGGGAGTCTTGATCCAGCTGTTGCCATGATATCCAATATGGTCATAACGCAGCGTATCACACATGACGGTGATAGTGTTGAGTTTGCTTGCATCAGCTTGCCGAAGGATCCGGGGTAGGAAACAAAGCTGGTTTCCTCCAGCTGCTTGAGCCAGCAGGTTGGAACCCAAAACGGCCGACGCTCCCGCTGCCCCCGCCCCTGCTAAGAACTGCCTCCGTGAAATTTTTACATCTCCCATCTTATTGCTCCACTTAATTTTGTGCTAAAGATTAAAAGTAAAAGCCGATTAAAGAGAAAAATTGGCAAAAGAGTACTTTCTCCCTCATAGTCACGCCAGGAGAAGATATAATTGATATTAACACAAATAGATAACTATTTGAAGAGAATATCGAACCAGAGCTTTAGCTTGCTATTTGTTTCCCTTTAAATATGGAGAGTAGGCGGTTAATTAAGAGACCTTTCTTAGTTTTACACTCCAAAATTTCTTAAAACCAAAGCATTTGTTAGAATTAGGGCCGTTAGTTGGCGATAGTTTGGAATTGTCTTCAAAACGCTAGGGATGGGCACGAAGTTCTTGACCGTTTCTAGACGTTTTTTATTGCCATTTTTAAGAGACTTAATATGATAATTCTGTACCTGGGATGATGGGCTGCAATTGAGCATGCCAGGATTTGACATGAGTGGAGAAAAACCTTTCAACAATAGAAAGGTGGAACAGGTACTTGGAAAAGGAAAAACTTAAATTGTTAAATTTAGAACAATCAGCGAAATTGATCGATCCGTATGGCGGTGAACTTGTAGATTTATTGGTGCCGAAAGAGGCGCTAGAGGCGGCTTTTGAATATGCGGGTGGTTTGCCTTCAATTCGCTTGTCTGAGCGTTCATTATGTGATCTTGAACTGCTTGCTGTAGGCGCTTTTTCACCGCTGGATCGTTTCATGTCAGAAGCCGATCACCAGAATGTGTTGGATAATATGCGCCTCACGAATGGCTATATTTTCCCAATTCCAATTCCGCTGCCCATTGATGAAGATGAGAAGGCGGTTATTGAAATTGGCCAGGATGTTGCGCTTAGAAGTCCCAGAAATGAAATATTAGCCATAATGAAGGTTGAAGAAATTTACGAATGGGGTCTTGAAGAAGTCGCCCAAAAAGCCTTCGGGACAACGGATTTGCGGCATCCTCTAGTCGCCGAAATGTATCGTTGGGGTAAGTTCAATATATCCGGTCCCTTACAAGTACTGCGGCTGCCGTCCCATTATGATTTTAGCGATTTGCGGATGACCCCGGCTGAGACGCGGGCGATGCTTTCATCTTTTGGCCATCAAAACGTTATTGCCTTCCAAACACGTAACCCTCTGCACCGTGTCCATGAGGAATTGACCAAACGTGCGACCCAAGATAAGGATGGTGTTCTTCTTCTACACCCGGTTGTAGGTATGACCCGACCAGGTGATGTCGACCACTTCACACGTGTCCGTACTTATCGCGCACTGGCCCAACGTTATTACGATCCTGATCGTATCTTATTGTCGCTCTTACCTCTGGCAATGCGGATGGCCGGTCCGCGCGAAGCTGTCTGGCATGCTCTTATTCGCCGAAATTATGGGGCTAATCATCTGATAGTCGGCCGTGATCACGCGGGTCCGGGAAAGAATTCTAAGGGCGAACCTTTTTATGGGCCGTACGATGCCCAGGAATTGGTTGAGAGCTTAAGCGACGAACTTGGTGTAGAGGTCGTTCCTTTCCGTATGATGGTTTACCTGCCGGATGAAGAACGATATGAAGAAATTTCCAAGGTGGATGAAACAACTCGCACGGCTTCTATTTCCGGCACCCAGGTGCGAGAGGAATACCTTGAAAGCGGCCGCGAGCTGCCTGCTTGGTTTACCCGGCCCGAGGTTGCTGAAATTCTGGCTGAAACCTACCCGCCTCGTTTCCGCCAGGGGGCCTGCATCTGGTTTACCGGACTGCATAATTCCGGCAAATCGACAACGGCATCCGTGCTGACGGCACTGCTCCAGGAGCACGGCCGAACAGTTACTTTGCTGGACGGTGATGTCGTGCGTACGCATTTTTCCGAGGGATTAGGCTTTAGTAAGCGGGATCGAGATGATCATGTGCGGCGCATGGGATACGT
>Ga0316580_10000108_pt1 | contig 15273 bp, 12 predicted proteins | sample S0NA_2_FD_204519 | JGI IMG/M metagenome (GOLD analysis project Ga0316580, IMG submission 204519) | Rhizosphere microbial communities from salt marsh grasses in Alabama, United States - S0-2_160517rDrB | ecosystem: Host-associated > Plants > Roots > Rhizosphere | place: USA: Alabama | collected... | reverse complement strand
CACCGGGGCCGTGACCCTGGACCTCCGCGGAGGGCGAGTAAACCCGCAGGTATTCGCAAGGCAGGGTGAAATGGGAGCCGTCCTCGTAGCTGATCTCGAGCACGCGGGACTGCTGGTGCAGGTTGAGCTCTGTGGGTGTGGGCATGGGTTGGTCTCCTTGGCGGGACTCTGGGTCCCGGTCGTCGGTTTGCGTTTCGCAGGTCGGGCTTGAGCCCGACCGGGGCAGCGGGTGTTGGCTGCAAGGTCCTTGTCGGGCTGAAGCCCGACCTACGGGGGGTGGTGGCTCTCGGCGCGCCGTGTCATTACAGGATGTAGCGGGACAGGTCCTCGTCCGCGGCCAGTCCGGCGAGGTTCTGGTCCACGTAGGCCGCGTTGACGGTGACCGTCACCCGATCCAGGGTGGAGGCGTTGTAGGAGACGTCCTCCAGCAGCCGCTCCATGACCGTGTGCAGTCGCCGGGCTCCGATGTTCTCGGTGCGCTCGTTCACCTGCCAGGCGATCTCGGCGATGCGGCGGATTCCGTCCTCGGTGAAGTCCAGATTCACCCCCTCGGTGGCGAGCAGGGCCCTGTACTGGTCGGTCAGGGAGGCGTCGGGCTCCGTGAGGATGCGCACGAAGTCCTCGGTGGTCAGCGCCTTGAGCTCCACCCGGATCGGCAGGCGCCCCTGGAGCTCCGGGATTAGGTCGGAGGGACGCGCCAGGTGGAAGGCCCCGGATGCGATGAACAGGATGTGATCGGTGCGCACAGAGCCGTGCTTGGTGGAGACGGTAGTGCCTTCCACCAGGGGCAGCAGGTCCCGCTGGACCCCCTCCCGGGAGACATCCGCCCCGGCCATGCCCTCGGCGCGGCGGGTGACCTTGTCGATCTCGTCGAGGAAGACGATCCCGTTCTGTTCCACCCGCTCGATGGCGCGGAGCTTCAGGTCCTCCTCGTTGACGCGCTTGGCCGCCTCCTCGTCGCGCAGGAGCTTCCGGGCATCGCGGATGCGGAGCTTGCGGCGCTTGGTGCGGCCGGAGCCGAGATTCTGGAACAGGCCCTGGAGCTGGCTGGTCATCTCCTCCATGCCGGGGGGGGCCATGATCTCGACCCCCATCGGGCTCGCGGAGACCTGGAGCTCCACCTCCCGGTCGTCCAGCTCACCGGCGCGGAGCTTCTCCCGGAACTTCTCCCGGGTGCCGCTGCTCGTCGTGGCCCGGCTCTCCTCCTCGAAGCTGGAGGGGGGCGGCAGCAGGGCGTCGAGGATGCGCTCCTCGGCGGCCGCCTCGGCCTGGTCCCCAAGCCGCGCCATCTCCTGCTCGCGGAACATCTTGACCGAGATGTCCGCCAGGTCCCGGATGATCGACTCCACGTCCCGCCCCACATAGCCGACCTCGGTGAACTTGGTGGCCTCGATCTTGATGAAGGGCGCGTTGGCGAGCCGCGCCAGGCGCCGCGCGATCTCGGTTTTGCCCACCCCGGTGGGGCCGATCATCAGGATGTTCTTGGGCGTGACCTCGGAGCGCAGGGGCTCCTCGATCTGCATGCGCCGCCAGCGGTTGCGCAGCGCGATGGCGACGGCGCGCTTGGCCTCGTCCTGCCCGACGATGTGCTTGTCGAGCTCGGCGACGATCTGTTGGGGGGTGATTTCCGACTTCGCAGGCATGGGGCTCGGGTCCGGTGGGACGGGCCGCCCCCGAGGGGCGGACATTGACCAGAAAAGGTGCGGGTAGGGAGGGCCTTCCGCAAGTGGCCGAAGGACCGGGCGTCGGGCCCAGGGCGGTCAGGCGCCCGCCTCCAGCTCCTCGATCACCAGGTTGTGGTTGGTGTAGACGCAGATGTCGGCGGCGATATGGAGCCCGCGCTCCACGATCTCCCGGGCCGGGAGCTCTGTATTCTCCAAAAGGGCGCGAGCGGCGGCCTGGGCGAAGGCCCCGCCGGAGCCGATGGCCATGAGGTCGTGCTCCGGCTCCACCACGTCGCCGGTGCCGGAGATGATGAGGGAGGTGCCGGCGTCGGCGATGCAGAGCAGGGCCTCCAGCCGGCGCAGCATGCGGTCGGTGCGCCAGTCCTTGGCGAGTTCCACCGCCGAGCGGGTGAGATGGCCCTGGTGCTTCTCGAGCTTGGCCTCGAAGCGCTCGAAGAGGGTGAAGGCGTCCGCGGTGGCCCCGGCGAAGCCCGCCAGCACCCGGTCCTTGTAGAGCCGGCGCACCTTGCGGGCGTTGCCCTTCATGACCGTCTGGCCCAGCGAGACCTGGCCGTCGCCGCCGATGGCCACCCGGCTATTGCGCCGGACCGAGAGGATGGTGGTGCCGTGGAAGGTTTCCATGGGGGGCTCCGAGGGGCTGATGATGGGGCATTCTACCCCGGGGCACGGGGGCGGTCGGCCTGCAGGTCGGACTTCAGTCCGACAGCGACCTCGAGGGTTTCCTGAAACGCCGGAGTCGGGCTAAAGCCCGACCTACCCGTCGCCGGGGGCCGCGTCCTGGAGCCGCTCCCGGAGCTTGGTCAGCCGCTTGTGGGAGCCCACGCGCTTGACGGCCATGGCGAGCGCCCTGGGCTCCGCGATCAGGACCACCAGGCGCCGGCCGCGGGTGACGGCGGTGTAGAGCAGGTTGCGCTCCAGCAGGGTGTAGTGCTGGACGGCCAGGGGGATGACCACCGCGGGGTACTCGGAGCCCTGGGCCTTGTGGACCGTCGTGGCGTAGGCGAGCGAGAGCTCGTCCAGCTCGCCGGGCTCGTACTCGACGGGCCTCCCGTCGAAGCCCACGCGGACCAGGCCCTCCTCCGGGTCGATGTCGAGGACGCGCCCGATGTCGCCGTTGAAGACCTCCTTGTCGTAGTCGTTGACGAGCTGGATCACCTTGTCGCCGGGGGCGTAGGTCCAGCCGAAGCGCGTGATGCGGGGCTCGGCGCTCGGATTCAGCCGCTCTTGGAGGGCGACGTTGAGCGCGCGGGCCCCGAGCCCACCCCGGTTCATGGGGGTGAGGACCTGCACCTCGGCGACCGGGTCCAGCCCGAAGCGCTCGGGGATGCGCCGGGTGACGACCCGCAGGAGCCGCTCCTGGACCTGCTCCGGGGCCTCGCAGGGGATGAGGTAGAAGTCGGTCGCGTGATCGGAGGGGGGCGTGGGCTCCGGCAGCCTGCCGGCGTTGATCCGGTGGGCGTTGACGATGATCCGTGATGCCGCCGCCTGGCGGAAGATCTCGGTCAGCCGCACCGTCGGCACCGCCCCCGAGCCGATCAGGTCCGCCAGCACCGCCCCCGGTCCCACCGAGGGGAGCTGATCCACGTCGCCCACCAGCAGCACCGCCGCGTGGTTGGGGATGGCCCGCAGGAGCTGGTTCATCAGGACCACGTCCACCATGGAGCACTCGTCCACCACCACCAGGTGGGTGTCCAGCGGGGAATACTGGTCCCGCTTGAAGCCCTGGGTCTGGGGGTCGAACTCCAGGAGCCGGTGGATGGTGCGGGCCTCGCGCCCCGTGGACTCGGAGAGCCGCTTGGCCGCCCGGCCCGTGGGGGCGCAGAGCCGCATCTCGACGCCGCGGGCGTCGAGGATGCGCAGGATGCCGTTGACCACCGTGGTCTTGCCGACACCGGGTCCTCCGGTGATGACGGTGACCTTGCCGTTGACCGCCGCGGCCACCGCCTCCCGCTGGGAGGGCGAAAGCTGGATGCCCGTCTGGCCCTCCGCCCAGGGGATGGCCCGCGCGGCGTCGATCGCACCCCAGGGGACAGGGCTCAGCCGCAGCCTTCGCAGGCTTGCGGAGACCCCCTGCTCGGCCCGCTGCAAGGGCGTGAGGAACAGGGCCGGCCTGTCCTCGATCGGCTCCTCGACCAGGTTCTCCAGGGCCAGTTCCGCGACGATCGCCTGCTCGATGACGGGCGGGGGGATCTCCAGCAGTGCCGCGGCCTGCTCGGCCAGGACCTCCCGGTAGGCGGCGCAGTGTCCCTCGGAGGCGATCTCCTGGAGGCAATGACGCACCCCCGCCTGGGCGCGCATCAGCGAATCCCTTGGGATGCCGACGCGCTCGGCGATGGCGTCCGCGGTCTTGAACCCGATGCCGTGGATGTCCAGGGCCAGCCGATAGGGGTTCTCCGTGACCCGCGCTATGGCCTCCTCCCCATAGGTCTTGTAGATGCGCACCGCCCTGGCGGTGCCCACCCCGTGGGACTGGAGGAAGACCATGATCTCCCGGATGACCTTCTGCTCGGCCCAGGCCTCGGTGACCCGCGCCTTGCGCTTGGGGCCGATGCCGGGCAGGCCGAGGAGGGCGTCCGGGTTGTCCTCGATGACGTCGAAGACCCGCTCGCCGAAGGCCCGCACCAGGGTGCGCGCGAAGTGGGGCCCGATGCCCTTGACCATGCCGGAGCCCAGGTAGCGCTCGATCCCCTCCAGGGTGGAGGGGGGCACGCAGCGCAGGCTCTCGGCCTTGAACTGGAGCCCGTGCTGGCGGTCGTTGACCCAGCGGCCCCGGCATTCCAGGAACTCGCCGGGGGTCACGCTGGGGGCGGAGCCGACGACCGTCACCAGGTCCCGCTGACCCTTCACCTTGACCCGCAGGACGCAGAAGCCGCTCTGCTCGCTGTGGAAGGTGACCCGCTCGACGGAGCCGGAGAGACCCTCGTCAGGGGGCTGGGCCCCGTACGTCGGGCGGGACTGGGACATCAGGGCTCGGCCGGGATGACAGACACCGCGCCCAAGCATCGGGACCGGGAAAGCATTCCGCGTAGGATGGGCTGAGGAACGAAGCCCAACGAGCCGCGCACCGTAATCGCTTGATTGTTGGGCCTCCTTCGTCGGCCCAACCTACATTCAAGTGGCCGATTTCGGGCTCCCGACGAATACTTGCCCAGTCTCATCCCCCTTGGCATGTGGCCAGCCGAGGAGTCTCTCCGGGACGGCCTGGCACGTCGTTCCAGGGCGGTCGCCCAGCGTCAATGGACCCCCGCCACCGGACGCATCTCCACGTCGCAGCTCCCGCCCACGCTGGCGGTCTTCAGAGATCCGCCGTCGCGGCAGGACTCGCCCCGGTCATTGATGCGGCACTGGATCTCGATGGGTTTGCCGGCATTGATCCAGCTCGGGGTCTTGCGGTAGCGGCCGACCGACTTGAAGCGGCAGCCGGGAGGGACGCCGTAGGCCGGACAGCTGGACGGCTTGCGCAGGGACACCTTGCGGGCGTCCACGGTGAAGCCCGGGTAGTTGTCCTCGATGCGGATGACGTCTCCCCTGTCCTCCTCGTCGAACTTGAACTCCTTGAACTTGTATCCGCCGCCCGCTTTGCTGCCCACCTCGATCCGCGTGTTGGCGATCAGGGCGAAGTCCCCCCCGCGCTCCGCGACGGCCCCCGACATGTACTCCACCCGCGGGTGGTTGGGGAAGCACTTGCCCATCGCGGGGGCGTGGTAGTAGTGGCGCACCTCCTTGAGGCTGCCCAGGGAGCTGCCCGGGAAGATGTCCTTCAGATCCCCGTCGTCGCCGTAGAGGATGCGCTCGACATCGCCCACGTTTTGCTCGTACATGGCCTGCATCTTCCCGTAGTAGGTGTCGTCGGCCAGGTCCGGGCGCATGAAGCAGGAGGTGAGCCCCGAGATCTGGGTCAGATACTCGTCCCAGATGTTGTACTGGGACACCGACGAGGAGACCCCCTGGAAGTCCCCGGGGAAGCGACAGCCCTGACGGCTCAGGCATTGGCCCACGGCCCGGTTGCGCAGCGACAGCGCGATGACGTTGCGCTCGCAGCCGCCGTACGCGCTGCATCCCCGGCCGATGTGGCCCTCGTAAAGCGCGGTGCGCATGACGTAGTCCAGGTGCTTGGCGCGGGCCAGCGTGGTCTTGGAGCCGAGGCGGGAGTTGGAATCGATGAAACCGTCCCAGGCCCGCTCCAGGGCCGTGCGTCGGCCCGTGAGCGATCGGTTCGCCCGCTCGCATTGGGGGGAGGCATGGAAGGCCCGCACGATGCGGTCCAGCTCGGATGCCCCCCCCGGCGATCCACCGCCCTTGCGCGGCGGGTCGAAGAAGGGGGCCTTCTCGAGGGCATAGAGCTCCCGGACGTTGATCACGTTGCGCACACCGGGGTCGCAGTGATGGTTCCTCACCCGCATCCGGCCGCGCTCCGCCACCGCCCGCTTGAATCGCTCGGTGTCGGCGCGGGTCGCCTTGCGGGGATCCACCACGATCTCGAAGCCGACGTAGGGGGTGCCCTTGGAATCGGTCACCGGCTTGCCGTTTCGAATGACCAGGCAGGGGATCACCGAGGTCCCCTGGGTCAGGGATCCGGCCGGGGAGCGGCCGATCGAATCCACGCGGTAGTACGGGACCGACATGGGGCCGTTGAACTCGTAGACGGTCATGACCGGCGTGGCTGGGATGGCGGCCTGTAGCTGGGCTGCCGCGGCAAGCGCGACGATGCCGAGGGTGAGACGCATGGGATCGCTTCCTCTGGGCTGGGCGGAGACGTCTCCGCGGGGCGGCGCGGTTATGGTAACTGGAATCCGCGGGGCCTTGGGTCAGGTCCTGACGGGCATGCCCGCCGTCGAGGCCCGGGGTGGGGGCCGTGGGGCGCCGGGCGGCCTACCGGAGGCTACGGGAGGACGCCGGTTGCCCGGGTGCCGCGTGGGCTGTCCGCCGACTTGGGAATGAACCCGGCGGAGGCCAGGGCCTCCGTGACGTTCCCGATCACCTCGCCGATGGTGGTCTGCTCCGAGCTGGGGTCGAGGGTATGGGAGCGGCCGGACCAGACCAGGCGCTCCCGCTTCGCGTCGTAGAGGTTGGTCTCGAAGGCGAGCAGCCTGAAGCGGGCGTAGTAGTCCGGCTCGGTCACGTTGTCGTAGACCAGGCCGTAGTAGTGGTAGAGGCCACCGTAGAGGCTGGTGGTGACGTAGTTGCGGGCCGGGACCCGGGAGGTCTCGGCCGTCACTCCCACCAGATGGGTGATCAGGACCCCATCGGCACCGGATGCCCGTACCGCCCTACGGACCGTGTTGGCGTTCGCCAGCCCGCCCTCGGGCAGCAGGGCGTCCCCGGGTCTGGCCCTGACGCCATGCGCCTTCAATGCCGCGACGAAGTGGTCTTCGTAGGCGAGGCGCACCTTCTCGTTGGCCGCCACACCGAGCACCAGGATGTCCTTGTAAGCGACCGGGGCGCGTCCCGGCTCGACCCAGGTGGTCTCGAGGCGTGTGGGGGCGCAGGCCACCAGGGACAGGACGAGCAGGGGGAGTATCGCGAGGCGCAAGGCTGGGGGCATCGGGCTCGGGACTGCGCAGCAGGAACAGGGCGCAGAGTTTGATGGCTCGGGTGCGAGCGGGCAAGGACTGGAGCGCCGGCCCCGCTCGACTCGGTGCGAGGTCCGGACGGACGCGTGGGCGGGCGCAACGCGCGACCGGTCAGTCCTTGCTCGCCCCGGGGGCGGGCTTGGGGCGGCTGTCCGCGGCGTACTCGAAGGCGTCGGAGAACATGTGCTCGCGGCTGAGACCGCGGGACTCGAAGGCGTCGCGGCCCGCCTCCACCATGATCGGGGGGCCGCTCATGTAGACGTCGAATCCGCTCATGTCCGGGTGATCCTCCGCTACCGCCTCATGGACGAAGCCGCGACGGCCGGTCCAGTCCGGGTCCGGCTCCGACAGGACGGGCGTGTAGCTGAAACCCGCGTGCTCGCGGGCCCAGGCGTGCGGCAGGTCCGGCAGGTACAGGTCGCGGCGCGAGCGGGCCCCCCAGTACAGGTGCATTGGGCGGTCGATACCGACATGGAAGGCGTGCTCGATCATGCCCTTGAGCGGCGCGAAGCCGGTGCCGCCCCCCATCAGGATCATCGGGCGGTCGGACTCCTCGCGCAGGAAGAAGGTGCCCAGCGGGGCTTGGATGCGCAGGATGGTCTTCTCCTTCATGCTCTCGAAGACATAGTCCGTGAACTCCCCCCGGGGCACGTGCCGCACGTGCAGCTCGATGAGCTCGTCGTCGTGGGGGGCGTTGGCGATGGAGAAGGCCCGCTTGCGCCCGTCGCGGAGGATGAAGTCCAGGTACTGGCCGGCGAAGAACTGCAGCCGCTGACCCTCCGGCAGCTTGAGATAGAGCCGCGCGACGTCGTGGTTCAGGAGCTCCTTGCGGACCACCCGGCAGGGCAGGGTGCGGACCTCGATGAGTGCCGCCGACTCCACCTCTCGTACCTCGAGGACCAGGTCGGTCTCCGGCACCGCCTGACAGGCGAGGCAGGTGTCCGCCGTCTTGCCCTCCAGGGCCTCGGTCTTACCGCTCGGATAGCCGACCCGCCCGGAGATCAGTCGGGCCGCGCAGGAGCCACAGGTCCCGTTGCGGCAGCCGTAGGGCAGGCCGATGCCCTGGCGCAGGGCGGCCGACAGGAGGGTCTCACCCTGCTCGACGTCGAAGCTGTGATGGCTGGGCTCGGTGCGGATGTGAAAGCTCATGAGGGGTCCTGGGGTCTCCTGGTCTGTCCGATCGGGGCTTGCCAATCAGGCACTGTCCCCGCGATAGTGCGGGCGAAGACCAAGGTCGAGCACCGAGAGGCATGTTGATCATCGGCTGTGGATATGTGGGCGCGCGTCTGGCCCGCCAATACCTCGATCGCGGCGAGGGTGTTCTGGGCCTGGTGCGCTCAGATGAGGGTCTGGCCAGGCTATCCGCCCTCGGCATCCCGGGCATCCGTAAAGACCTGGCCAGGGACGACCTCGGGGACCTCCCCCTGGAGGGCGCCCAGGTGTTCCATCTGGCCCCGCCACCCGCTCGCGGGGTGGAGGATACCCATACCCGCGCTCTGGTGGCGGCCTTTGCCCGCGCGGGTCACCCTGGTCGGGTCGTGTATGTCAGCACCACCGGCGTCTACGGTGACTGCGGGGGCGCCTGGGTGGACGAGTCCTGGCCCATCCAGCCCGCCGCCGACCGCGCGCGCCGCCGCTGGGACGCCGAGCAGGCCCTGCATCGGTGGAGTCTGGAGAGCGGCGGAGAGCTGGTGATTCTGCGGGTGGCCGGGATCTATGGTCCGGATCGCCTCCCCCTGGAGCGTATTCGTCAGGGCCTTCCCCTGGTGCGGCCCGAGGAGGCGCCCTACACGAACCGGATCCATGCGGACGATCTGGTGGCGGCCCTGACCGCGGCCATGGCGCGCGGGGTGAGCGGCGCCGTGTATAACGCCTGCGATGGCCATCCGAGCACCATGACGGACTATTTTCTCGCGGTCGCGGAGGCGACGGGTCTGCCGCGCCCGCCGCTCATCCCCCTGGCGGAGGCATCCGGGCAGCTCTCGGCGGGCATGCTGTCCTATCTCGCCGAGTCGCGTCGACTCTCCAACCGCCGGCTGATCGAGGAGCTCGGGGTCAGGCTATGCTACCCGACGCTGCGCGAGGGTTTACAGGCCATCACCGGGACTCCTCCCGCGGCGCCATGAGGCCCCTGGACCTTGACGCGGCGCCCATTAGAGACTGGAATCCGGCCGGCCGTATCCATCGATCAACGCCGAGGGCGGCCGCCCTCGCTACGCTGGCCTCGATAGACAAAACCAACTAGCAGGAGCATTTGCACCATGACGAGATTCGACCGATTCCTGTCCTCAACGGGTGTTTTCATCGCTGCCGCCTGGCTCTCGACGGGTGCCCTCGCCCTCGACGAGAGCGATTTCAAGTTCGACACCACCGAGGACCTCTACCAGGTCTGCTCGGCGGAAGGTGCCGGCGAGGGCGTCACGGAGGCCAGGCTGGCCTGCCGCGCCTTCATCGAGGCGACCGTCCAGTATCACGACGCGGTGAGCGACCGCAGAAAGCTGAAGCGCCTGATCTGCTATCCCGGCACGGCGACTATCGCCGACGGCCGGGATGCGTTCGTCGCCTGGGGCGCGAAGCACACGGGCGATAGCGAGCGCATGAACGAGTTGCCCGTGGTGGGCCTGGTGCGCGCCCTTGCCGAGGCGTATCCCTGCAAGTAGAGCGCCACGTCGGTGGTCGAGAGAACGGTCGAGGCGCGGCTGGCGTTTCCAGCCCTACGCGTCCTGGCCAACGGTTTCAGAATTCGGAGCTAGAGAGATGAAGAAGATCGCCATTCCACTCCTCGCCGCCGCAATTGCCATGATGGTCGTCAGCTGCGGCAGTACCTCCCGCTCACGTACCGCAAGCGGTACGGCCATGGGTGCCGCCACGGGCGCCGTCATCGGCTCCTTCAGCGCGAACGCCGGACGGGGCGCCCTCATCGGTGCCGGCGTTGGCGCCCTCGGGGGCGTGCTGATGGACGAGCACCAGCGGGGCAGCTTCAGTAACTGATCCCCTGGCGCGGCCCCCTCGGGGAGCGCCGGCTTCTTCGGCCTCCCGCGTGGGGCAAGGGTGAGCGGCGCGTGTGCGCGGCCGCTCGCGGGTCGGCGGGGATAGCCGGCTCTGGACCGGCAAGCGGAGCAGGGCCGCGCGGCGAAGTCGGGCCCGCCTTTCCGCGGTGGGGCCGGAACCTGTCCCCGCCGCCTTGGTCCCACCCATCGAGATGGTCAGTCTGTCAGTCGACTTCCTGCATGCCCTCTGGCAGGTCCTGTTGGACCTGTCGCCGTCGCTGCTCCTGGGCCTGCTGATCGCGGGCCTGATCCACGTCTACCTGCCAGTCGGGTTCGTCCACCGCGGGCTCAGCCGCCCGGACCTCAAGGGCGTTGTGCGCGCCTCGCTAGTGGGCGTGCCGTTGCCCCTGTGCTCCTGCGGGGTCATACCGACGGCCCTGGGGCTGCGTAGGGAGGGTGCCTCCAAGGGGGCCACCACCGCGTTCCTCATCAGCACGCCCCAGACGGGGGTGGATTCGGTGCTGGTCAGCGCGGCCTTCCTGGGCTGGCCCTTCGCCCTGTTCAAGGTGGTCGCCGCCTTCGTGACCGGTCTGATCGGCGGTGTGCTGGTGAACCGTCTCACCGAGCCCGACCCCGTGCCGGCGCCGAGCCCCGCCGCGGAGTCGGGGTCCTCGGGTGGCGGTCTGGGCGAGGCCGTGCGCTACGCGGTCATGGACCTGCTGGGGGCCATCGACCTGTGGATTCTAGCCGGCGTGTTGGTTGCCGCCCTTATCACCACCCTGCTTCCGGCGGATTACTTCGCCTCCCAGTCCTGGTCCCAGGGGCTATGGGGCATGCTGGTGGTCCTGGTCATTGCGCTGCCGCTCTACGTCTGCACCACGGGGTCGGTCCCGATCGCCGCCTCCCTGATCGCCGCGGGCCTGCCCGCGGGGTCGGCCCTGGTCCTGCTGATGGCGGGACCCGCCACCAACCTGGCCACCTTCGGCGCGGTGTATCGGACCCTCGGGGGGCGCATCCTGGTGATCTACCTGGGGACGGTGGCCGTCATGAGCGTCCTGTTCGGGCTCCTGTTCGACGGCCTGCTCCAGGGCCAGGGCGTGGGCGGTCACGGCGTCCACGGGCACCATGAGGGATCGAGCTGGCTCGGCGTGCTGAGTGCCCTGGTCCTGATCGCCCTCCTGGCGTTCCTGTCGGTGAGCCGGCTGCGGCGCCGCCTCGCGCCTGGGGAGGCGCCCACCGCGGATCTGACCCTCAGGGTCCAGGGGATGACCTGCGGCCACTGTGTATCGGCGGTGAAACGGGCCCTCGAGGGGTTTGACTCGGTGGAGGAGGCATCCCCAGATCTCGGCTCGGGCCTGGTTCGGGTGCGCGGCAGTCACCTGGATGCGAGCGCGCTGATCGTCGCCATCGAAAAGGCGGGCTACCAGGTCGTCGAGGATCGCTGACCGTCCCGCCGGCCGGGCCCGGTCATGGAAATGTCACGCTTTTGTTCCCTTGCCGCGGTTGACGCCCGGGGCTCCTTACACTAGCTTTCGCCTTGTTTCCAGCGTGGCCAGACTCCAGGGTTCCGATCGACCGAACTAGCACCCGCCCATCGCCCCTTCGGAGCGCCACCGGGGCCCGCCCCAGGAATCTGACCCGTTAATCCGCCCTAAGCCAGGACTCGGCGCAGCGGCGCAGTCAGACTGGAACCATCCCCCTCCGTAGCCTTCCGATGCAGGCGTCAGCGGTGCATCCGTGCCCGGTTCGCCGCCGGGCGCGGGCCCCATCGAGCGGTCGATCGAGCGCATGAAGGTCCGGCTTCCGCCGCTTCCCTGTCCGACGAGTGGACTTGTGCGTTGGTCCCTCGGCGGGTGTCGATCGACCAATGCACACGAGCCTGAGAGACAGCGATGAGGATCTACGTAGGCAACCTGGCTTACAGCGTGACCGATGAGGATTTGCGGGAGGTCTTTGGCGGATACGGCGATCTGGCAAGCGCCGAGGTCATCAAGGACAAGTTTTCGGGTCAATCGAAGGGCTTCGGCTTCGTCGACATGCCCAACAACTCCGAGGCCGATGCGGCCATCAAGGAGCTGAACGAGTCGATGTTCAAGGGGCGCAAGCTCACGGTCAACGAGGCGCGTCCGCGCTCCGAGTCCCAACGCTCCCGCGGTGGCGGTGGCGGTGGCTGGGGCGGCGGCCGGGACCGGGACAGCGGCCGCTACTGACCCTGATCCTTGCGGGGGGCCTCGGTCTCGTCGTCAGCCGAGACCGAGGTCGTCCCAGATCCCATCGACGCGGTTTTTGACCGCCTCGTCCATGCGGATGGGGCGGCCCCACTCGCGCGCCGTCTCGCCTGGCCACTTGTTGGTGGCGTCGAAGCCGATCTTCGAGCCGAGACCCGACACGGGCGAGGCGAAATCCAGATAGTCGATCGGGGTGTTCTCGATCACCACCGTGTCCCGTGCCGGGTCCATGCGGGTGGTCATGGCCCAGATGACATCCTTCCAGTCCCGCGTGCAGACGTCGTCGTCGACCACGATGACGAACTTCGTGTACATGAACTGCCGCAGGAATGACCACACCCCCATCATCACGCGCTTGGCATGGCCCGGATACTGCTTCTTCATGCTCACCACCGCGAGCCGGTAGGAGCAACCCTCGGGGGGCAGATAGAAGTCCTGGATCTCCGGGAACTGCTTCTGCAGGAGGGGCACGAAGACCTCGTTCAGGGCCACCCCCAGGATGGCGGGCTCGTCCGGCGGACGCCCCGTGTAGGTGCTGTGGTAGATCGGCTCCCGGCGCTGGGTGATGCGCTCGATGGTGAGCACGGGGAAGCGGTCGACCTCGTTGTAGTAGCCGGTGTGATCCCCGAAGGGTCCCTCCGGGGCGAGGTCGTCGGGCAGGATGTGGCCCTCCAGCACGATCTCGGCGCTGGCCGGGACCTGGAGGTCAGAGCCCAGGCAGGCGGCGAGCTCGGTGCGGCTGCCGCGCAGGAGTCCGGCGAAGGCATATTCCGAGAGGCTGTCCGGCACCGGGGTGACCGCCGCCAGGATCGTGGCGGGGTCGGCCCCCAGGGCGACCGCCACCGGAAAGGGATGGCCTGGATGGGCCCGCTGGAAGTCCCGGAAGTCGAGGGCGCCGCCCCGATGGGCGAGCCAGCGCATGATTACCCGGTCGCGCCCGAGCACCTGCATCCGATAGATGCCGAGGTTCTGGCGGGGTTTCTCCGGGCCCTTGGTGATCACCAGCCCCCAGGTGATGAGCGGGGCCGCGTCCCCCGGCCAGCAGTGCTGGATCGGCAGCCTTCCGAGGTCCACCTCCTCCCCTTCGAAGGTAAGCTCCTGGCAGGGCGCGCCGCGCCGGACCTTGGGGGCCATGTCCAGCACCTTCTTGAAGATGGGCAGGGTCCGCCAGGCCTCCCGCATGCCGCGAGGCGGGTCCGGCTCCTTCAGGAAAGCCAGGAGCTTGCCCACCTCCCGCAGGGCGGCGACCGATTCCTCGCCCATGCCCAGGGCCACCCGTTCCGGGGTGCCGAACAGGTTACCCAGCAGGGGGATCGCCGACCCCCTGGGCCGCTCGAACAAGAGGGCCGGACCGCCCCGTCGCAGGGTGCGGTCGCAGATCTCCGTGACCTCCAGATACGGGTCCACCTCCACGCCAATGCGCTTGAGCTCGCCGCGCTGCTCGAGCTGGGCGATGAAGTCTCGTAGGTCCGCGTATTTCATCGTCTCGATAGCCTGTCCATGCCAGTCGTGGCGGCCGGAGACCCTGACTGGGATGATGTCGCCGGCGCGGGCGGCGGGTGGGCGTCCGCCCCCCAGAGGGCGAGTCCATCGACTTCGCGCCTGCGGGCGCGTTGCCCTGTCGAGGGCCCTCGGCGATCCGCTCCAGCGCTCACGCGTGGCGCCGATGCCCCGTCACGCGGCGATGCCCGAGTGTCGCAGCAGGGCGTCCGTCGTCGGCTCCCGGCCGCGGAAGTCCACGTAGAGCTCCATCGCGTCCCGGGAGCCACCCTTCTCCAGGATGTTCTCCCGGAAGGCGCGTCCGGCCTCGGCGTCGAAGACGCCCCGCTCCTCGAAGAGCGAGAAGGCGTCCGCCGAGAGCACCTCGGCCCACTTGTAGCTGTAGTAGCCGGCCGCGTAGCCCCCGGAGAAGACATGGGAGAAGCCGTGGGCGAAGCGGTGGAAGGCGGGCGGCCGCACCACCGCCACCTGCTCGCGCACCTCCTCCAGGATCGGATAGATCCGGCCGCCCTGTGCCGGGTCGTACTCCGAATGGATTCGGAAGTCGAACAGGGCGAACTCCAGCTGCCGCACCATCTGCATGGCGGACTGGAAGTTCTTCGCGGCGATCATGCGCCGGAAGAGGTCCTCGGGGATCGGCTCGCCGGTCTGCCAGTGGGCGGCGAACAGATCGAGGGATTCCCGCTCCCAGCACCAGTTTTCCAGGAACTGGCTCGGCAGCTCCACCGCGTCCCAGGCGACCCCATTGATGCCCGACACCGCCGGGTAGTCCACCCGGGTCAGCATGTGGTGCAGTCCGTGGCCGAACTCGTGGAACAGGGTGGTGACCTCGGTGTGGGTGAGCAGCGAGGGCGTGTCCCCCACCGGCGGGCTGAAGTTGCAGACCAGGTACGCTACCGGGATCTGATCGCAGCCGGCGGTATGCAGCCGGTTGGTGCAGACATCCATCCAGGCCCCGCCGCGCTTGTTGGGGCGGGCGAAGGGATCCAGGTAGAACTGCCCCCGAAGCTCGCTGGTGGCGGCATCCCGGATCTCGAAGAAGCGCACGTCCGGGTGGTAGGTCTCGAAGGTGTCGACCTCCGTGATGCGTACCGCGAAGAGCCGCTCGATCACCTGGAAGAGACCGCTCAGGACCCGCGACACGGGGAAGTAGGGCCGAAGCTCCTCCTGGCTGATCTGATAGCGGTGGACCCGCAGCTTCTCCGAGTAGTAGGCCAGGTCCCAGGGCTCCAGGTCGTCCAGGCCGTGGTGGTCCCGGGCGAAGCGCCTAACCTCCTCGAGCTCCTGACGGGCCTGG
>Ga0316580_10000105_pt1 | contig 15372 bp, 15 predicted proteins | sample S0NA_2_FD_204519 | JGI IMG/M metagenome (GOLD analysis project Ga0316580, IMG submission 204519) | Rhizosphere microbial communities from salt marsh grasses in Alabama, United States - S0-2_160517rDrB | ecosystem: Host-associated > Plants > Roots > Rhizosphere | place: USA: Alabama | collected... | reverse complement strand
GTTCTCCATGTACTTGGCAATCGGACCATCCGGTGCGGTCGACTCGAGCAGCTCGACTTCGCTTTCTCCGACCGGGAAAAAGGCGGTGGTCACCTTTTGCTCGGCAACGGTTTCGGTGCCCTCGAATGCCAGTCCGAGGACTTCCGACCAGAAACTTTTCCCTTCATCGATGCTGTTGACGGCAATGCCCAAGTGGTCGATCTTCAGAATTTTCATGAGGCGCTCCTTTTCGACGTATCGTGAAGAAGGTGAATCAACACTCTTTTCCTTCCGAATCAGCGGAATTTTTTCAACGCTTTCCCAAAGCCGGGAATCGCATTTACGATGGTGTCATCGTCGACGCAGTAAGAAAGCCTGAAATGCCCAGGACCACCGAATCCGCTGCCCGGTACTGCCAGGATTAATTCTTCCTGCAATGCTTTGACAAAGGCCACGTCATCCGGGATCGGAGATCGAGGAAAAAGGTAAAAGGCCCCCGGCGGCCGCACGAAGGTATACCCGCAGTCATCCAAACCATTACAGAGCAATGCGCGCTTGCGGGCATAAGCCGAAATATCGACAGTAGCCCCCTGAACGAGAGCCACCGCCCGCTGCATCAGCGCCGGGGCATTGACAAAACCCAGAATGCGGTTGGTTAATGCCATACCATCGATCAAATCCTGTCGATAGGACGCCTGCGGGTGAACGGCGGCGTACCCGATTCGCTCCCCGGGAATCGACAGGTCTTTGGAGAAGGAAGTGGCCAGGATGCTCTCGTGGTAACAGGTAAAGATGCTCGGCACCCGAACACCGTCATAAACGACCTTGCGATAGGGTTCATCGGAAATCAGGTAGATGGTGCGGCCGAACGCCTGGCCCTTTTGCGTCAGAAGTCGTCCGAGAGCCAGCAGGCTTTCTTCCGAATAGATCTGACCGGTGGGATTGTTCGGAGAATTGATCAGGACCGCCTTGGTTCTCTCCGTAACGGCAGCCGACAGGGTCTCGATGTCTAATGTAAAATCCGGTCGGGTCGGCACGGTTTTCAAGGTGCCGCCGTGATTGGCGGCGTAGAATTTGTATTCGACAAAGTACGGGGCAGGGGTGATCACCTCGTCACCGGCATCGAGAATCGCTTTCAAGATCATATTGAGCGCCCCGGCGGCGCCGCAGGTCATGATGACCTCGTTATCGGTAAATTCCATCCCGTGCTCGCGCGACAGGTAGTCGGCGACCGCTCGCCTGACGTGGGCATAACCGGTATTCGGCATGTAACCATGCCCCATGTGTCCCGTTTCCGCTATCACGGTCTCGAGAGCTTTGTTGAAGACATCGGGCGGATCCAGGATCGGATTGCCGAGACTGAAGTCATAGACATTTTCGGGCCCGTGTTGGGCCTTCAGCTTGGCGCCTTCCTCGAACATCTTCCGGATCCACGAAGATCCGGCCATCATTTTCTTGATTTCCTCTGCAATACTCATTGTCAGTCCCCGCCGTCTTCAGAATAGGCCGCAACACTGCCCGTGATCGTGATAATGCGTCGCCCCCAACACGATGCAGACGCGCCACTATTCAAACGGATACAACCGATTTGACCTCTGGAATTTCCTGTTTCAATAATCTCTCAATACCGTTTTTGATGGTCATCTGGGACATGGGGCAACCAGCGCAGGCGCCTTGCAGGCGCACCTTAACAATGCCGTCTTCGACTTCGATCAGCTCCACGTTGCCACCGTCTCTCTGAAGCATCGGCCGGATCTTCTTCAGTGCCGCTTCAACTTTTTCTTTCATGGCATCCTCCTTGTGTTTGCTGCCCTGTGGGACCATCAAACCGATTATGGCCTGCACAAAGCTTTACCGTATCAAAGCAATAAAATAAATACAAAATGAGAATTTGCCAACTGGCCAGGAACGCTGGCGCGACAGACTTCCGGCGCGTCATCCGCCTCATTGCATTAGCCGGAACGCTGCAGCTAGAGTTTTCGACCGGCCCGCCGACGATAAAATTCCTTTCGAAAATCCGTGAAGCGCTGTTCGGCAATTGCGCCCCGCATGTCCTCTGCCAGACGGAGAAAATAATGAATATTGTGTATCGTGTTCAAGCGATAGGCCAGAAGTTCCCGCGACATATACAAGTGGCGCAGGTAGGCTCGCGAGTAATGGCGGCAGGTGTAGCAGGAGCAGGATGAATCGGGAGGCCCCGTATCGGTTCGGTAACGGGCATTGGTGATGTTCAGGGTCCCGGCGCCGGTGAACATCTGACCGTTGCGCGCATTGCGGGTCGGCAGGACGCAATCGAACATGTCGGCCCCGAGTGCCACCAGTTCCACCAGGTCTTCCGGCGTGCCGATCCCCATGATGTATTTCGGATGAGATGCCGGCAACAGGGGCAAGGTCTGATCGGCTATTTCCAGCATCTGGGCCTTGGGCTCACCGACACTGAGCCCCCCAATGGCGTACCCGTCGAACCCGATTTCGGCCGTCAGATCGGCAGACCGAGCTCTCAACTCCTTGTACATGCCGCCCTGGACAATTCCAAACAGCGCCTGGTGACCGTCTGTCCGCAACTGCCATTCTTTTTTGCTTCGCCCGGCCCAGCGAGCGGTCAGTTCGAGAGCCTCGCGTGCGGTTTCACGCTCGGCCGGATAGGCGATACACTGATCGAGGCACATGACGATGTCCGCATCGAGACATACCTGAATGGCAACCGCTTTTTCGGGACCGAGCAGATGCGAAGATCCGTCGATATGCGACTGAAAAGCCACCCCCTCCTCGCTGACTTTTGCCAGCTGCGCGAGGGAAAAAACCTGGAACCCGCCGCTGTCGGTCAGGATCGGACCCACCCAATTCATAAACCGGTGGAGTCCTGAAAATCTCTCTATCACCTCGCACCCGGGTCTCAGGTATAGATGGTAGGTATTGCCAAGAATGATTTGTGCGCCGCACTGCACAAGCTCCTCCGGTGAAAGCGCCTTGACGGTCCCCAGCGTGCCGACCGGCATAAAAACCGGCGTCTGGACGGTGCCGTGAGCGGTTTCGATGACACCGGTCCGGGCACGGGTTACCCGGCAGCGGGACGTTATGCTGAAATCGACCATAATTTACCTTAAAACCTAAATCCTAAATCCTAAAAATTAAAACGCTCTAATTTTACATGATCAACATCGCATCCCCATAGCTGAAAAACCGGTACTTTTCTTTGATCGCCTCCCCGTATGCCTTGAGGACGTTATCCCTTCCGGCAAAAGCGGCGACCAGCATCAGTAGAGTCGACTTCGGCAGATGGAAGTTGGTCACCAGGCCATCGATCGCCTTGAATCGGTAACCCGGGTAAATGAACAGATCGCAGGTGCCGCTGCAGGCTGCCATCCGTCCCCGGTCGTCGGCGCTGAACTCGAGGGTGCGCACGCAGGTGGTTCCCACTGCGACGACGCGGCCGCCCCTCGCTCTGGCGCGATTGATGCGATCGGCCGCTTCGGCCGATATCTGAAACCGTTCGGCGTGCATGCGGTGCCGACGAATGTCGTCCACCCTGACGGGCATGAAAGTGCCGTAGCCGACGTGCAGGGTTATGGTGATAACGTCGATACCGCGCGCACGTAGGTCCGCCAGCAGTTCCCGCGAAAAATGAAGGCCGGCCGTTGGTGCGGCCACAGCTCCTTTTTGTTCGGCATAGACCGTCTGGTAATGGCATCGGTCGTCCGGCAAAGGACATCCGTCGTCTCGCCCGATATACGGCGGCAAAGGCACCTGGCCGATCCGGTAGAGATGGTCCTCGAATGAACCGTCGCAGCCGAACGCGAGCGTGAAAACGCCGGCGCCGCCTTCTACCACACTGGCCTGCAAACCGCCGTCGAAAATGAGCTCACTCCCGGGTTGTGGCGGCTTGGCGGCTTTCACCAGGCACCGGCACACAAACCGTCCGCCCTCGTTCCGTCCGCCGGCATAATCGAGAATCAAGACTTCGACCTTTCCGCCGGTGGTTTTGCGGCCCATCAGGCGACCGGGGATCACTTCGGTATTGTTGAGAACCAGCACGTCGGACCGCTCGAGGTAGGCGGTGAGGTCATGGAAAGTGCGATGCGTCACGACACCGCTCCCGCGGTCTAATACCATGAGCCGGGAGCCGTCCCTGCGGGCTGCCGGCATTTGGGCGATCCGTTCGGGCGGAAGATTGTAATCATAGTCAGATAATGAAAACATCCCTGTTTGCAACGACTTTCTATCGCTTCCCCAAATACACCAATACGAGTCCGATCATCATCAAAACGAATCCGAGGCGGCGCAGGTTTTCATCCGGCATTTCAATGACCTTCACGATCCAGAGCTTCATTTTCGCCGGAAAGGCAAAATACGGCAGCCCTTCGAAGATCATGACCATACCGACAACACACAGAAAAAATTCCATCCAAATTCCCTTATCTACGGGCGCACCGAGTGAAAATTCCCAAACATCCTCCGTTGGAGGCCTCCCTATACGTCCTCGCCTTATGGTTGTCAAAGGTAAAGGGCGGTTTCGGTTCCCTCCGGCCACCTGAAGACCGCCACCGGCGGGACGATGTCTGCCGGTATCACGATTCAAGCGGGGCAAAAAGATTCATGGCCGCTTGACACACGAAACACCTGGCGTTACTCATACCGTATTGTATAAAATGGGGCCGGATCGCTAACCCGTAAACCGGTGACTCAAAATGGCCGATGTCTACAAAAAAATGCCTGACCTCAGGATCCATGTCCATTACATCTTTACGATCTTAATGCTGACGATTTATGGTGCGCAGGTCTGACCGTTCATGGAGACGTTGCCCCCCGTGATCCTGGGGGCCATCATTTCCGGTGCGTTTGTTTTGATCGCCGTGCTACGGCAACCATTGGTCGGCCACTTTGTCGTCAAGGAACCGATCTCCTCCCAGCCGAAACGACAATTTTTCCTGGACCTCTCTCTTTGCATGCTGGCCGGTACGATTGCTGCATCGTTCAACACGGTTGCGTTCGGCTTTCCGGCCGCCAGTGCGGTGAGCCTTATTTTCGGCTGCACCGTCGCCGGTTTTTTCCTCTCCATCGATATGGCGTTGAACCGGGAGCGCCTTATCATACTTGACGCTCTCGACAACCATCGCAGCCTGCAGCTGCCCGAAAGACTCTTCCCTGTAACGCGCAAATTCTCCCTGGTCGCGGTGGCCACGGCCCTGTTCGTGGCGCTGATCATCATTCTGGTTATCTCGCGCGACATTATCTGGCTTTCAAAAATCGATCAAACCGAGTCGTCCCTCTTAGACGCCCAGCTCTCGGTAACGACTGAAATCTTTTTTATAATGGCCATCCTGTTGGCCCTGGTTATCAATCTCATCTTTTCTTACTCCAAAAACCTGAAGCTTCTGTTTGAAAATGAAACCCGCGTTCTTGAAAGGGTGAGTCGTGGCGATCTCTCGCATCTGGTTCCGGTTGCTTCAAACGACGAATTCGGACTCATCGCCGACCGCACGAATTCCATGATCCAAGGCCTGCGGCACCGCATCCAGTTAATATCGTCTCTAAAATTGGCCGAAGAGGTCCAGCGTAACCTCCTGCCGACCCACGCCCCCCAAATTCCCGGCCTGGACATCTCCGGTACCAGCATTTACTGCGATGAAACCGGTGGAGATTATTATGATTACCTCACCCTTCCGAACGGCCGGCTGAGCATCGTCGTGGCGGACGCTTCCGAGCACGGCGTCAGCGCCGCAATCCATATGACGACCGCCAGAGCTTTTTTGCTTTACGGTACCCAAAATGTCGACGGTCTTACGGGCATGATCGACGATGTCAACCGTCATCTCGTTCGGGATGGTTTGCAGACGGGTCGGTTTGTATCCCTCTTCTTGCTGGAAATCGACCCGCAGAAAAAAATGCTTCGTTGGGTGAGGGCTGGACATGAGCCGGCGCTGCTCTACGAACCGGGACCGAACGAATTTCAGCAGCTTTCCGGTGCAGGAATCGTGCTGGGCGTCGACGCCGATTACCGCTTTCACGCCTACAACCGCCGTCAATGGGCTCCCGGAAGCGTCGTCGTCATCGCCACTGACGGTGTCCATGAAACCCGAAACAAGGAGGACCGGATGTTCGGCCGGGAGCGGCTGCAAGAAATCGTCCGCCGGCATCACATGGAAACCGCCGGTTCGATTCAAACGGTTATATTGGAGGAACTGGAAAATTTCAGAGGTTCGGCGGCTCAGGAAGATGACGTCACCCTTGTGGTTGCAAAGCTGCTCTAGAGGGTCCCAGAAAAAAATAATTGCGCATCTTGCGTGTCTTTTGGTCCGTTTCCTGCGTTACATCCACCGGCACGTATCTCGATATGCGCCGGCGGATGTGCCCTGTGGACGAACCCAAATCCGGCGCAATCTTGTGGAACTATGTCTTACCGTGACCCTTAACCCGAAGATTTTATTGGTGGATTATCCCCCCCGACGACCAGTTGCCTTATTCCGGAAAGTCGATTGGTGCCTGTTTGCGACAACCTGAACAAATCATTCCCGCTACATTTCCGGCGGCAAACCGGCGGCGATATTCCGCATAACGGGCGCCTCGCCATATATCGGCAATACGCTCCCTGGTCAAATCCCCCATGTAGCTTTGCTGTTCCCAATCCGAGCAGCATAAAATCATTCGCCCATCATAGAGAACAAAGATTTGCTCCATGAGCCGCCGGCACCAGGTAAACGGCACAAGCCTGCCGGTACCAACCGCCGACCGGCGAATCTCGGCGTGGTCAATTCTGTTTTCAACCGGTTCGATATGCAGCTTGATGTGACGTTTTCGCCAATACCGGCGCATCTCGGGAAGCTCAGCATGGGTCTGGATAGAATCGACCGTGACGATCTCCAGCCGGGGCCTTTTGTAGCCGCCCTTTTCTTTGAGGTCGATGAGCCTGTCTATGTTCTTGAGGGTTCTTTTCAATGAAAGATTCATGATGTGCCGGTACGTTTCGGGGTTGATACTTTGAACCGATACTTTCAACTTGTCGAGCCCCGCATCGAGAAGTCTTCGCGCCATGTCCTCTGTGAGCAACCCGCCGTGCGTCGTAATCTTGGTATACTGGGGCTTTTTGATGCGGGCGCTGATATAAGCCACCCGCTCGGGAAGATTTCGGTCCAGTAGCGGTTCGTTCATCAAGTAGAGGGTGTAGCGACGAACGCCGAGCTCGAGGCATTGGTCCGCTACGGATCGAAAAAGTTTTCCATCCATGCAGCGCCCGAACGGTATCACGCGCCGCGTTTTTCCATTGGGGCAAAAAATACATCCACCGTTGCATCCCGTGACCGTTTGGATTTGAACATTCTCGGGCAGCGTGCCGTCGGTCGGATCGAAAGATTCTGATACGATTGTTGCCGTCATTTTTATTGGTCTATCCTCTCGATTAACTGTCGCCAAAGCGGTGAAAGACCGCTTAACACCGAACCGATTGTGAAGATTGTGATGCCAGGCCCTGAAACCGCTCTTCTCGTTGTTCGGTGACCCCGTACAGTTTGTGACCCCCTAATGCTTCACAAACGATTTTGACTTGTCAATTTGATTCGATCCGTATAGCGTATTCAGAAACCGATTCCTTTGACAAAAAGCGGGATTGTTACCCATGAAAACAGAGCAACCTCCAGTGGTCAAGAGAACTCTCTGGTCTTGGATCTTGACCACAAATCCGAAGTTACAGTTTCTGCTTATATTCATCATTCTAATTACCGTTTTCAGTCGTGTCGTCCCCCTTGAAATGCAGAAACGGATCGTCAATGAAGCGATCTATTTGCGAAAGATCGATCTATTATTGATTTACTGTGGCGTCTATCTGATAGCCGTGATCGCCCAGGGAGCTTTAAAATTCCTGATCAATTACATCCAAACCTTGATTGCCCAGCGGGCTCTGGCCGCAATGCGCAAGGATCTCTATCGCCATATCCTGACACTTCCGCTCGGCTTTTTTCGCAAAACACAACCCGGTCTAGTGGTTTCAGCCCTGACGACTGAGCTGCCTCTTGCCGGCAATTTCGTCGGGATGGCCATCTCCGTACCGGTCACCAACATCCTCACGCTGCTGGCTTTTGCAGCGTACCTTTTATGGCTCAACCCTCTACTGGCCGTCGTGTCTCTCAGCATCTACCCCGTGGTTGTCGTTATCTTGCCCATTTTGCAAAAGCGAGCCAACCAGCAGAACAAACGGCGTGTCGACACGTCTCGCCAAATGGCTGGTAAAATCGCCGAGTCCGTCACCGGAATACATGAGATTCACGGCAATGGCGCCTATTGGATTGAAAACAACAAATTCGATTTTTTAGTCGACAAGCTGATGCGGATTCGAATCCTCTGGACCCTTTATTCCCAAACGATAAAGGTCCTGAATAACTTTTTTACGAATTTGAGCCCTTTTCTCATATTTCTGCTCGGCGGCTACCTGGCGATGAAAGGACAGCTGGAACTGGGGGCCCTGGTCGCATTTCTTTCGGCTCAGGAAAAGCTCTATACACCCTGGAAAGAATTGGTCGCGATGTACCAGGTGCAGCAGGACGCCAGTGTCCAGTACGCACGCACCATGGAATACTTCGATCACGAACCGGACCACCTCATCGAGCCGCCCGACCGCGAACCGTATGTATTTCGGGGCGACCTCGACGTGCAAAACCTCTCGTTTTTAACTGAAAGCGGCATTCACCTGCTCGACGACATCTCGTTTACTCTCGCGCAGGGCCAAAACCTGGCTTTGGTCGGATTTTCCGGCAGCGGCAAGAGTACGCTGGCCCAGTGCATCGGCCAGCTCTACCGCTATACCGGCGGACATGTTCTGCTGGACGGCAAAGAGGTCGAAGAGTTGTCGAAAAAAGACATCACCCGCAATGTCGGATTCGTTTCCCAGGACCCGTTTATATTTTCCGGCACCATAGAGGAAAACCTGCTTTACGGCTGCCTGGCCAATTCCGATGGCGGCCCAAACGGCGGCAGCGACCGGATGCCGACCCTCGATGACATCATCGCAGTATTACAGCAAACCGGAATTTTTGTCGATGTCCTGCGCTTCGGCCTCAATACCGTGCTGACGATTGACCAGGATCCGGAACTGGCGGCCAGGGTGTTGCGCACAAGGGAAAGCTTCCAGCGCAATTTCGGGAAAAAACTGGCTGAATATGTTGAATTCTTCGACGAGAATCGGTACCTTTATTTTTCCAGCGTCGCAGAGAACCTGACCTTCGGTGCGGCCAACCGCGATGAGTTCAATCCCATCAATTTGCCGCAAAACACCTACTTCCTCCGTTTCCTGGAGGAAGCCCAACTCACGCGCCCGCTGCTGCACCTCGGCACTCGACTGGCCGAGCAGATGGTCGACATCCTGGTCAACATGCCGCCGGACAAGTTGTTTTTCGAACAGAGTCCTATCGCTCCGGAGGAGTTGAACGACTTTCGAAAAATCGTCGAACGCACCAAAAAGACTGAACTTCGGCAGCTCGAGAACGCGGACCGCACCAAACTCCTTGAACTGGCACTGCGCTTCACTCCTGGAATTCACAAGACGGTGGCACTTCCGGAGTTTCTGGAAACCCTGATCCTCGAGAGTCGCCACCTTTTCAGAGAAAAAATCGGCGCGGATGAACCGGACGCCTTCACTTTTTTTCAGATGTCACAATACATCTACTCACAAACGATTCTGAACAATATCTTTTTCGGGAAGACTAATATCTTCAATCCGTTCGCCCAGGAAAAAATCAACCAAAGCATTGTCCACCTGCTGATCGAAGAAGATTTTCTCGAAACGATTATCGAAATCGGGATGCAGTTCGAGGTCGGCAGCAAGGGAGACCGGCTTTCGGGCGGTCAGCGACAAAAGCTCTCGATTGCCCGGGCCCTGCTCAAGAAGCCGCCGGTGTTGATTCTGGATGAAGCCACCTCGGCCCTGGACAACAAGTCACAGACGCGTATCCAGAATTTGCTGGAAAACCGCTGGAAGGGTAAATGCACGTTGATTTCGGTGGTTCACCGACTCGACATCATTAAGAATTTCGATATAGTGGCAGTGATGAAGGCCGGCAAAATCCATGAAACCGGGACCTATGCCGAACTCATTGCCAAGAAAGGTCTCTTGTATGAACTCGAATACGGAAAAAAATGAAGATGGACCCGCCAGCGAGTACCAGGAAAATTTGAACATTCTCAGACAGATCGACTTTTTTTCAGGACTGCCTCTGGAGGCCACGAAGGTATTTGCCTACCTTTGCATCCGGGAAAAATTCAAGAGCGGTGATTTCTTGTTTCAACAGGGTGAAGAAGATGAGCAGGCATACTACATCATTTCTGGCAGTGCTCGCCTCCTTCATATGGACGATGGTCAGGAGTTGGATATACGAGACTGTGAAGAAGGTGAATTTCTCGGACGCCTGGCCCTCATGAGCACCATGAGCCGCCTGTTTTCGCTCAGGGCTCGGACCGATATGATCTGCCTGACCATTACCCGCGAGAAATTCACCAAGGCACTGGAACAGTTTCCAGACTTGATGCCGAAACTGATCAAGGTTATTGTTCAGAATATATACAATTGGGAAAAGCGGTTCGTCGATCACCGCGAGAAGGATTGCAGCGATTGTTTGAAAGAGATCGGCGTCAGCCTTGTGTGATGGTCGCGAACATGATAGAGATCATTGTGATATCATTGCCCGGCATGCTGTGCCGAGGGCTCACTGAAAAAGTAAGGTCACAATTGGAGCACCGCTGCATCCCGGCAGACCGCGTTGCGAAAACTCTGAAGAGAGAGATTTTCGTGCATTTTCATGTCTCACCGGCCGTGCACCTCACCTCTCAAGACGGTGCCCTTATTTTTCGTGAACCCTAACCGGCCCGGATCGGCGGATGTGAGGTCACAGGCCTGAACGATAAATCCAATGCCAAGGAAAAACGTATCGATCAAACTTAAAAACCGGATCTCCGAACTTGAAATATTGGGCCAGAAACTTCAGGCATTCGGAGAGGGTATTGGACTGTCCAAAAAATGTGTCTTTCAAATCAATCTGGCCCTGGATGAACTGTTTACCAATATCGTCAAGTACGGATTTGCAGACAGCAACCTTCACTATATTGCCGTCACGCTTTCCCATAGAAACGGCAAGATCAGCATTCGCGTCGAAGACAACGGTGTCGCCTTTGATCCGGCAGCAAAAGAGACATCGGAGCTGAAAGATCAGATTGAAAACTGTAAGATCGGCGGACTCGGGCTGCATCTGGTGAAAAAGATAATGGATGACATCGCATACGAACGGCGAGGAGAAAAGAACGTCATCACGTTGACCAAATATATTCCCCAAACGTGATGCCAGCCTTTTCTTAAGGCTCCGGAAACAAACCCGTTCCGGTCATGATAGTGTGCCGACACATGAAATACAAAAGGATGTGAGATGGAAATCATCGAAAACCAAAAAGAGGACGTCAGCATTTTTAAACTGAACGGTCGTCTCGACTCGAACACTTCACCGGCCCTGGAAAAAAAGCTGGTTGCGGCCATTGAAAACGGTACAAGGAACATGGTCATCGATTTTGAAAATCTCGACTATATTTCCAGTGCCGGATTGCGCATCATTTTAAAAACTACCAAGGACTTGAAGCGCACGGATGGCCAAATCGTATTGTGTGCAATGCAGGATTACGTCAGAGAAGTGTTTGAAATCGCGGGTTTCGATACATTTTTGCCGATTTTTTCAACTGTCGAAGAAGCACTGACCAAGGTTTAAGGTCGGGGTCCTCTGGTGTCATTAACACATCGCAACCGTTCACAGGCTTGCAAAGTCAGATGCGCTTCAAACCACCTAATCAACGCAATCCGATAAGGCCACGCTTGCCCAGCTCGCGCAAAAACCGGGTAACGGCCAATTCCGCCTCCCGTTGCTGCAGACGGTGTCTTGTGGCGAATTGACGGATCACATCGCGAACGCGACTACCGCCGTCCAAAAGGTCCCAAACCTCGGTCCCCAAAGCATCCAGTTGCAGTTTTTTTAGGTGTGTCGCTTCGGGCTTTCGCCCCAACCGCCTGGCTAATCCAGCCAGCCAAGGACGAGCGGTCACCGGATACGACAACTGCAATTCGCCATTTTCCGAGCGGGATTCCTCGACGCGATCGTTCTTGATCGGCTTACACTCAAGGGCGTCTTCACGGCTGGGAGCCCCGTCCTTATTCTTTGCATTAAATCGTCGCATACGTTTTGTAGATCCCATCCAGAGCCCCCCCTTCAACCGGCTGCCGGCCTTCCAACTGTATACCGAGAATGCGGTTTTTATCCACTTCGTGCCACAATCGCAGGCAGCGATAAAAGGGGTGCCGCTGAAGTCGCCGGTACAAGCGAGGAAATAAACCGCTCGGGGACCCGTCCTCCAGTTCTAGAATCAGCGGTGATCGCTTTGTAAATCTCACGGATCGGTTTGTGGACAGTCCGAGGCATTTCTTCTCGAAACCTTCCAGACCGCCGTCCTTGAGGAGCGCGGCCGCCGGTCCCCAACGCAACAGGGTGAGCTGCATCTGTCGGCTTGTGAAAAACAGTTCGTAGGCACCGGCCTCGAATCGAAACCGCTTCAGGTGATAGGTCTCCGGTACTTCGGCGACAATGTCGAATACCGACCAGAGCGTTTTTCGGCCTTCGGAGTGGTCGTTAAACGAGGCCAAAAGTCGGTCGGCTTGCCTGAAAGGCCGTTGCCCGTTCTTCTCGAAGAATTGCAACAGTATGGCCTTCCGACAGCCGCGACAATAGAGTACGGCGCCCCGGCCGCAGATGCCGTCGGTCTGCCAGGCAAATCCGAGGCTGTCGTAGCGCTCGACGGCCCGGGCCCAATCCGTCGGCAGATTCTTTTCCCGTAAGCCCCTGCGCAGCTGCCGCCCCTGGGAAGCGGCCAGGCGTTTGAGTTGGGTGCGGAGGTTAAATTTTCCCGTCACCGGTGCCCACTTGATTTCCATTGCCGGCCCCCTGGCGGTTTCGAGCAGCAGATAGCGGTATCCGATTTTTCCGATCTCCCAATCCATCGGTATATCGAAACGCACACCGTTCCAGGCGATTTGCCGCCATTTCAATTTCTCGGCATATTTGAGGCAATCAACCATTTCCGGTGACTCCGTTTCTCTTGGGAGAATCAGTACTGCAGGCTGCCGAGGCTTTTCAGAATCAGCGCGAAACCCATCGCAAACATGCCGGTCAGCCCCATACCGCATGAAAACCCGGCCAGCAGGACTGGTGCGTATTGCCGCCACATGGCCCCATAGCGCTTCAAAAAGAAAAACCGTCCCAGCAGGGCACCGATCACCTCCAATATAAAGCCGTGCGGCGTGGACTGACCCAGTCCGCGGACCACCCCATAGATCAAAAGGACCGGCAGTCCCAACACCGCCAGCAGAGCGTAAGTCACCAACCCGAACAGCATACCGCTCATCACGTAACTGGCCCGCAGAGCCTGAAAAAAAAGTGAGTTGCCCTCCAGGGTAGCGGTCTGCATGAGAAGAGTGTTCAAGGCCTGCAGATGCCAGAGTTCCTGGGCATAGGGGTAGTTGCTGGAAGGAATCGGAGCCAGGCGCCAGATAAACTGCGAAAACAGGAGACTGGCAATCATGACCACCGGAAGTACCACGATTTCGGCTTTGATGATGCCCCGCAGGCTGGTTCCGGTCAACTCGATTTCGCGGAATTGCACCGTGGCTTCGCCATAGTTGTGGATCGGTATGGGGGCGTACCAGATTTCGATGCCCTGGTAACCGAAGAACCTGGCGCCGGCAATGAAGCTGGCTTCCCGCACCAGCGGCAGGCTGACGAATTGGCCGGCGATTCCTTCCATGCGGGCGGTAACGTAGGAGACCAGGGGGGTGTAAATAAAACCGTACCCGAGGAAGAAGATCCAGGGAAAGTTCGGTACGAGCCAGACGCACAGCCCAACATAAGAAACGGTCGAGAACACGTAAATCCCGATGGAAATCCAAATGTTGATATCGCCGCGCTCGGAATGCGAGCGTAATAGATCCTTGAGGCTGCCTCTCTGACCGGGTCCCTTGTCGCCGAAGGATCGCAGAACCGACCATATGCCGATCGCGGCGATCGCAAGGCCGAGACCGATACCGAAGCTCATGTAAAAGTCGAAATTATTGGCAAAAACCGTGTCGACCGTCCCCATGCCCTCGTGCCAGCGATATAAGATCCCGTGCCGAAACAGGACTGGATTGGCCACGACGGTGATGATCACGCCGAACAATCCGCCGATCACTGCCCAAAAAGGAAGCACCATTCCAACGAACAAGAGGGTCAGATCCAACTGAATTCCCGTCGCCACCGCCGGCAGCACCCGGTCCGTATAGTGCGTCAGTTCGATCCAAGGTATCGGGATGAGGCGGATCGGTTCCATCAGCAGCAGGCCGGAGACAGTGGGCAAGAGCACATAAATGGCGCCGAACGTCAGGCCGATCATCCCTCCAATGGAAAAAACCCGCCACTTCCAGCTCTTCTGCTTGTCCTCGGTCGATTCGGCAAGGGCCATCGTCCCCAAGGCCCCAACCGGTGCCATGGGAAACGGCAGCTTTTCGACGTCCGAGGTGACGCGATAAAGGGTGTAGCCCAGCCCGAAACGATCGATGCGTTGGATGAGCTGGGTACCGAAAAGCAGAAGGATCGGTATCAACCAGTCCCTGTGGAAAAAATTCCGTTGCACCAGGGACTCCGAATCCGGCGGCGGGGCGACCCAGCTCGGAATAAACTCCGTCAACCCGAGCATGCGGGCGGCATCGGATTGCACCAGGTACTGATTCCACAACAGCCCCTGAAACGGCGTGGCCATGGCAGCGCCGGCCATATAATAGAGCAGAAAAATTTCCTGTTGCTTCAATTCGGTGTAAGACCGCTTGGCCACTTCCGCGAACAGGATTATGGTCACCCAACGGGCAGCCGGACCGATACCGGTGCCGATCACGAGTTGCAGGTACATACTGCCGGGCATCATCAGGAAGCCGATGAAAATGGCGCCGATGACGGTCTTCCAGTCAAACCCTTCTTCAAAATGGTCCGGGGGTTTGAGCAGATCCCTATATTCCTGGAGTTCCTTGTCGTCGTACATGATTTCAGCTAGGAAACACCAAATAACTGGAGTTGCGGAACAATCCAATGACCGCCCACGTGCCGGCCATGAAAAAATCACCGATAATCAACCCCACAAAGAACAACTGGACCCGTTTGAACAGCTGCACGCCGCCATAACGCATACAAAGGACATTGCAACACCAGCCGACAAAGAAGCTGAACCAAAGGATTCGCATGGCGGAACTGTAAGTGACCAGGTAACCGATCGGGTGAATGGGCCACCAGTAAAACTGATGATAACACACCACCAGGATCAGCATGACCACTGCCCCCACCAGCGAGA
>Ga0316580_10000101_pt1 | contig 15501 bp, 14 predicted proteins | sample S0NA_2_FD_204519 | JGI IMG/M metagenome (GOLD analysis project Ga0316580, IMG submission 204519) | Rhizosphere microbial communities from salt marsh grasses in Alabama, United States - S0-2_160517rDrB | ecosystem: Host-associated > Plants > Roots > Rhizosphere | place: USA: Alabama | collected... | reverse complement strand
ATGGCTGGATGGAGATTCGATCCTCCTGGAAGACCTGGGAAGTACGAACGGGACCTTTGTTAACAATGCACGTTTATACAATCAGGTGCTGCTTTATGATGGTGATGAAGTTCAATTTGGAGATACCTATCGCCTTTTATTCACAAGTCCGAATAAGGAAACTAACCCGGAAACACCACCTCCCGGCGATGAAGGCGTTGAGACCGCGCTCGAAGAAACCGGGGTGGATGCCCAGGAGCTTTCTCCCGCCTCGAACCCATTAACGCCGGATTTACCTATCCATCTATTCGCGGACGCGCAAGAAATCGCTCCAGATTCCTCACTGCCTGATCACCGGCAAAGCAACAACCTATTAAAGATCGCCGTCGTACTTGCTCTGCTTGTTGTTCTTTGTCTGCTAACGTTCGTCTTCCTGGATTCCTACAATCAAGGCAGGCTGCTCTACTGCGGAAACTTAAAACCGTTTTTTAATTTTTTGCTGGGACCTTTTGGTTTTAATCCTATTTGCCCTTGAGCTTCTTCAAGTCAGAAATAAGCTAATATGAATAAAAATGCGAAACCTTTACTACGCCCGTTAGATTTTCAACCTGTCTATTATCAGGAACAGCAAATGTGGTTTTTACGTGATCCCTTGCAGCTTTCCACCAGACAGTTATTTATGCCGGAGGCGATGGGGCCGCTGTTATCCCTCTTGGATGGGCAGCGTACAGCGGACGAAATTCACAATCAATTTTGTGCGATGGTCGGTGCGCCACTGGACCCTCAAATAACGGCCGATGCTCTCGACCTCTTAGATGATGCTTATCTATTAGAGAACGAAAAGAGCGAGCTGGCCAAGAGGGCTATTCTTGCTGAATATCGATCGCAACTTTTTCGCCCCCCGGCGCTGGCAGGGATTAGTTATCCAGCAGATCCACAAGCGCTAACCGAACAACTGCAGACATATGCCGGCGGAGGGGTCGTCTCGCAGTGGAAGGGTCGAGGCATTGTCTCCCCCCATATTGATTACAATCGCGGCGGCCAGGTTTATTCCCAGGTATGGCGCAGCGCCGAGTCGGCCATTTTGGATGCTGAGTTAATCGTGATTTTAGGCACCGATCACTACGGTGGTCTGGGTAGGATAACGCTGACAAACCAATCCTATGCCACACCATACGGTGTGCTTCCAAATGACAATGCGCTGGTCGATCAACTAGCCGCTGCTTTGGGACCAGAGGCTGCTTTTGCCAACGAGATAAACCACCACCAGGAACATTCGGTTGAGCTTTCGGCCGTTTGGCTGCACCATATTTTCAATCAGGCCGGAAAGGAACCCTGTCCCATGGTGCCCATTCTCGTTGGATCGTTCCAGCACTTCCTGGCCAACGGCAGCCGGCCGGCGAATGACGAGCGGCTGCTATCATTCCTGGAAGTATTAAAAAGAGAAACGGCCGATCGTCGCGTATTAACTGTCGCCTCGGTCGATTTGGCCCATGTCGGACCTGCTTTCGGCGATCAATTCCTCATCGATCCGGCGCGTCGTGAAAAATTAGCCCAGCTGGATTCGGAGCTAATGGCAGCGGCAGTCAAGGGGGATGCGGAATCCTGGTATTCGCAAATCGCAGCCGTTGATGATCACAACCGCATTTGCGGCTTCGCACCAACCTACCTGATGCTCAAATATCTTGGAGAAACAAACGGAACTCAGATCGCCTACGATCAATGTCCTGCCGACGATCAAGAGAGTTCCTTCGTGTCAATATGCGGCCTTCTCATTGATTGACCGGCATTTTTAGTTAAAAGACAAATAAGAAGGGATTGTCATATCAAGTAACTCAAGTTGTCACCTTGTCAGTTCTTCAATCTAATGACAAGATCGACCTAATTATATTTCACGAGATATTGAAGGTAGCAACTTGGGTTAAGTATAAAAAGGATGAGGCTGGGCGGGCGCCCAGCCTCAAGAGTCAGGGAAGAGAGAAGAGAAGAAAAAGTAGCGAGGAGGAGGATCAGACGGTTTTTTTGATCACTCTACCCTGTTCTGACGCTACTTAGTATATCCTCTTCAGGTTAACAATCGTTTAACAACTTGTTACGAAATTGATAAAAGATTTTTATTAAATTGATCTAACTCAACTTAGCCTGTCTCTCCATCCGTCAATTCTGCTAATAAACCGACGCGATCGTTGAAGGCATCGATCAAGGCGTCCATTTCATCTACATGGCCGTGGATATTGGTCCAATAATCCGGGTCATTCCACTGCGCCTGGATTTCCTCGAACGACCGGCCTTGCTGCTCAACCCAGGTATAGTACTTCAGGTTATGGATGCGCTTGCGATCGTAGTAGCTCAACTCTTTAACATAATCGATAGTTTGCCCTTTAAGATATTGGGCAAAGGAAGCCGCGGCATCCAATTCGGTAAAGGCGCCTTCTTCCTCATTCAATTCCTTTATACGGCTCTTGTACATTTCCATCGAATCAGTAGCCACGGTCACGATGATATCCTGCGGGCCTAGCTCGTAATATTTGGCCATCTTTATGCTGGACAGCATATTGGCTACACTGGAGATACCCAGCAAGGGCAGCTTCTCTACAAATTCAGTCGGTACACCCTGGCTCACCAGGAAATCCTGCCCGACCTCTTCATTAAACAAACGAATGAGAGACATCGTCGCCGCGTCATCAATGGCCATGACCATATCTGTATTCTTCACATTATGAATCCAGGGCACGTGTTTGTCGCCAATACCTTCGATGCGATGGGCGCCGAATCCATTCTCCAATAATGTGGGGCATTGTAACGCCTCGCTGGCCGCGATCTTGCTGGTCGGGAACTGCTCTTTCATATAATCGCCGCAGGCGATCGTCCCCGCCGATCCGGTGGTTAAGGCCGTACCGCGATAAGTATCCCCAGGACGCATCACCTCGTTCAATACTTCGACCATGGCCGGGCCGGTTATTTCATAATGCCACAGATAGTTTCCAAACTCTTCAAATTGATTGAAGATTACCAGGTCTTCACCAGAGGCGCGCAGTTCCCAACATTTATCAAAAATCTCTTTAACATTGCTTTCCGAACCTGGTGTTTTGATCGTCTCACCGGCGACCGAGGCCAACCAGTCAAAACGCTCCTGGCTCATACCTTCGGGCAGAATGGCAATCGACTCGCAGGCCAGCAGGTTGGAATCATAGGCACCGCCGCGGCAGTAATTACCCGTTGATGGCCAAACCGCTTTTTGCGTCGTTGGGTCGAATTGGCCGGTAACCAGACGAGGCACCAAACAGCCAAAGGCCGCGCCGACCTTATGCGCCCCGGTGGGGAACCATTTCCCAACCAGGGTGATAATGCGCGCATCGACACCGGTCAATTCGGGCGGGAACTCCAGGTAATTAACGCCACCAAAAGCGCCGCCGCTGGGAACCGGGTCGTTATGCCAGGTAATCCGGAAAAGATTGAGCGGATTCAGGTCCCACAACCCTACATCAGAGAGGCTGTCTTTGATAGCATCGGGAATTAATTCCGGGTTCCGCTGCTGCTTGAAAGTTGGAATAATAATATTACGCTCGCGGGCACGCTGTACGGCATGCTCGAGAGCTTCTTCACTATGAATATTTAAGTCAATCATTTTTTCCTCTTTTTTACTCAAGTGTCTCCATGACACGTTTTACATCTTCCAGGTCCGGCGCGACGCGGTGAGCAACGGTGCCAATCTGATCAACGGCCGTCATCGCGCTGGCGATGTCCTTGAGACCGTTGCCCGTATTCAACACGATGACGCGATCGGAAGCGTCGACAAGCCCGTCATTAACTGCTTTGACCAAACCGGCGTAAGCCGTAGCCCCGGCCGGCTCACCAAAAACACCGCTCAAGCGGGCCATTGCCGGTATAGCATCCAGGATCTCATCGTCGCTGACACTCACGTAAGCGCCATCCGTTTCTTTAACAGCGGCCATAGCCTTCATGCGATCGCGCGGCAGTCCGGCGCTGATACTATCGGCAACGGTGTGCGCATCAATCGGTGGTTTTGTGAGAACATCCTCGTCGTTAATCCAGGCCTGGTACATATAGTCGCTGCCCGCGGCTTGCACGCCGATCAGGCGCGGCATACGATCAATCCAGCCCATGGCCACCAGGTCTTTTAGACCTTTATGCAATCCCCCGATGATGCAGCCGTCGCCCACGCTCACGAAAATAGCATCCGGCGCCTGCCAGTTCAGCTGTTCGCAAATTTCAAGGCTGGCCGTTTTCTTACCTTCCGACATATAGGGGTTGTAACCAGTATTGCGGTTGTACCAGCCATATTCATCGGCCGCCTGTAAACATAGTTCAAACGCGTCATCGTAGGTGCCGCGTACAAGTAAAACGGTTGAACCAAACACCAGTAATTGGGCGACTTTAGCTTGGGGTGCGCTTTCAGGTACTAAAATGACGTTTGGCTGTTGAACACTGGCACAAAGTCCGCTCAAGGCGGCGGCCGCGTTCCCCGTACTTGCTGTGGTTATTACATCTGCTTTTAGTTCCTGCGCTTTTACAACAGCGATGGCGCTGGCCCGGTCTTTAAAGGAGGCAGTAGGATTACGGCCGTCATCTTTGACCCAAACCTGCTGCAAGCCCAGATAATCGGCCATCCTTGGCGAATCATACAAAGGCGTCCATCCGACAGCCAGAGGCGGTACCGCCGCATCGGAAGCTACCGGAAGCAGCGGTTTGTATCGCCAGATGGTGAAATCCTGATTAGCTGCCAGCTGCTCCTTACTAAACCGGCTTTTGATCAGGTCATAATCATACTGGACATCTAGAATACCTTCATTGCCATAAGCCGGGTCTACATACATCACCTCATCAGGTGCAAACTCCCGGCCACTGATCAGGCTTTTTAAACTTATAACGTGATCTATCATTGAACTACATCCAATTTCTCGGAAACAGCAATATTTCTAAATCAAGATCAGTCAAATGATGCTTCCGGGATAATTTTCTTTATGCTCTAAAATGTGTTCCAGTTTCTCCGGCAAGCGCTCTTTCCAGATTTTCCGGATTGGTAACAATGGCCCATTTGCCGCCACCTTCCAGGAAATTGATAATGGCCTTGATTTTCGGAGCCATGCTGCCGGACTTAAAATGCGTGCCTTCCGCCAGATATTGTTTGGCCTCCTCGAGGCTCATTTCATCAACCCATTCTTCTTCGGGCGTGCCGAAGTTCAGTGCTACCTTTTCCACGGCCGTACTGACGATGAACAATTCCGCACCGATGCGGTTAGCCAGCAAGGCGGAAGCAAAATCTTTATCGATCACTGCGGCTACGCCGGACAGATTCCCTTCTTCGTCGGCGACAACGGGAATACCACCGCCGCCGGCGGTGATGACAATAATCCCGGCATCGAGTAGGGTTTTTACTGCTTCCTCCTCTACGATCCGGATGGGCAGTGGAGAGGCAACCACGCGACGCCAGCCGCGACCGGCATCCTCAACGCAGTCCCAATTATCCATTTCGATACGCTTCAGCGCCTGATCTTCTTCCATGAAACTGCCGATCGGCTTAGTTGGATGCTCAAAAGCGGGATCATCGGCGCTGACCTCGACCTGGGTCACGACCGTGGCTACACCGCGATTGATCCCCTCATGACGAAAATTATTCTGTAAGTTTTGCTGTAAAGCATAACCAATAGCACCCTGCGTATCTGCGCCACAAACATCCAGCGGTATCTCATGCAGTTCCGAAGCTGCTAATTCCGACCTTCTCAAGATAAAGCCTACCTGGGGGCCATTTCCATGGGAAATAGCAACATCCCAACCTTCTTTAACCATCTCGGCGATATGCTTGGTCGTCTCTGAGGCGGCGATGTATTGGTCTCTTACCGAAGCGTGAGTCTTATCTTTAATTAACGAGTTTCCCCCAATAGCAATAACGGCTATCCTTTTGTCCATATTAAGCACCTCTATCTAAGGAAATTAGCTGGGAGGATAAACCGGACGATCAAACGCCGGGATCCTCCCAGCAATTGTTTTATGACATTGTTAAAGCCATCACTGCTTTTTGGGCGTGCAGGCGATTTTCCGCTTCATCGAAAACCACAGAATGCGGGCCATCAATGACAGAATTAGAAACTTCAATCTCGCGATCAGCAGGCAGCGGATGCATATAAATCACATCATCTTTCCCTAATGCGATCCGCGCATCATCAGCGATCCAATCCTTATATCTATCCTGAATTTCCTTGCCTTCTTCGTAATCGTGCGTGGTCATCAACGGACCCCAAGACTTGGCGTAGATCACGTCCGCATCTTTACAAGCCTCATCCATATCATGGACTATTTCAAATCCGGTATGGTTCTGGCGAGCAAGTTCCTGCGCTTGATCTAAGATATCAGGCATCAGCTTAAATTCCGGCGGGTGCGCCAACACAACATCCATACCAAAACGGGGCATCTGTAAGATCAATGACTGCGGCACCGACATCGGCTTCAAATAGGAGGCGGCATAAGCCCAGGAAACGACGATCTTTTTGCCGCGCAAATCGCGTCCTTTTTTCTCCTGAATCGTCATCAGGTCGGCCAGACATTGATGTGGATGGTAAACCTCGCACTGCATATTCAAAACAGGCACGCGCGAAGCCTCAGCAACAAGATTCAGGTAACGATTGCCAACGCCCCAATCCACGTGGCGAATAGCAATGCCGTCAAAATAACGGCCGAAAATATCGCCCATTTCCTTTTCCGTATCGCCATGTGAAATCTGCGTCGTGCGGCTTTCAATAAAGGCTGCATGCCCGCCAAGCTGGGCCATGCCCGCTTCAAAAGAGCCTCGCGTGCGTGTGCTTGAGAAAAAGAACAGCATGGCCAAGACCTTATCACGCAGATAAGCATGCGGCTGACCCAGAGCGCGCTTTAGTTTCAGATCCCAGGCTAGATCCAATACGGTTTCTATTTCTTCTTTACTAAAATCGAGATCGCTGATGAAATCACGACCCCTTAATCCGGTTTGCATTATGACCTCCTCGGTAGTCGGTTGCTAATTGTCAGTAAACAGTATTTATTAATCAGCTGTCAGTTAATGGTTTTTATTCCATTTTGCCTAATACAAGAGCCAGCAGAGCCATGCGCATGACCACGCCGTAGAATGCTTCCTGCCAGTAACGGGACCAGCGTGTGATATCTACATCGGCGGGGATTTCATCCATACGCGGCAGGGAGTGCAGCAAGATGACATCCGATTTGGCCTTCGTGGACAACAGCTCGCGCGTGATCTTGTAATTGCTGGGAGTCAGTCCTTCTTCACCTGTCCGCTCGTCACGTGATTTGGTGTAATCAGGCTGCACCACGGGCTCTACCAGGATCACATCGGCATCAGCAATAACGTCTGCGACATGGTCGGCTTCGTCGTACACCAGGCTGTAAGGCTCCAGGCTGGCCTTAAATTCTTCAGGCAGAGACTTGTCCGGTGGAGACACGAAGGTAACCGGGCAGTCGAACTGGGTCAAAGCATGCGCCAATGAATGCATCGTGCGCATACGCATATCGCCGACAGCCAGCCAACGCAAGCCATCGATGCGCCCTTTCTCACGAAGGACGGTATACAAATCGGTCAGGATTTGGGTTGGATGTTCGCCCCAGCCGTCACCCCCATTGATAATCGGAACAGACGACCATTTAGCCGCCTCATGCGGTGCGCCCTGTTGGAAATGGCGCATGACAATCACATCGCCATAATACTCCAACATCTTGACCGTATCTTTAATTGATTCCTGGTAGAAATCACCGGCACGGGTCATCTTGGCATCGGAGAATCCGGTCACTGCCCCACCAAGGCGTAACATGGCAGATTCGTGAGCTAAGCGCGTGCGGGTTGAAGGCTGGTAGAAGGCGGTTACCAGAGTCTTTTCTTTCAGAAGATCGCTGTTGCGGCGGTTGCGCGCAATAGGCTCCAATATCTCAGCGGCTTCAAAGACTCGGAAAAACTCGTTCCGCTCGAAGTCCTTCAATGATAAGATGTCTCTTCCAATAAAACTTTTCATGATCCTCTCCTAAGGGTTGATTTTGGCCGAAAATCAGGCCCATCTTAATTATGGTCTATAAAATCTGTTAATAAATAGACCGAAAAAACAATCAGGTTGTGCGGCGAATCATACGAAAACGCACAAGATCGTCGCGGAATATTGAAAGAGCCCAAAGAATGGGCTCATTATCATCGTTATAACCAGTCTCTTCTAGAGCAAGCATTGGCGTATTAATTTTTACATTCAAGAGCTTGGCTAATTCTTCGTCAGCCGCAATAGGTACGACTTCCGACAAATAATAGTTAAGAGATTGCTGGCAGCATACTTCGACAAAGTCATATATGGGAATGGTCAGCTGTTCTTCGTCAATTTCCTGGTTTACAATGCGGCTTGGAATATGGTTTTGGGTGTAAATGACCGGTTCCGAATCCTCTGAAAACAGCTTCTCGATGACGGTTACTTCCTCATCAGGAGTCATGTCCAGGATTTCGCGGATCGCCCCCGACGGCCGTTCCCGGCGTACATCCAGCAGTTCAACAAACGGCCGGTAGCCATGCGCCTCCAGGACAGCTTCATAAGACCAGATTTCATCTAAACGTGATTTGATTTGCAATCCGGGACGATTGACGAAGGTGCCCGCGCCTTGCTTACGATAAACCGTCCCTTCTATTTCCAGACGGCTTAGGGCGTCACGAATGGTGGTACGACTTACCCCTAACTCATTAGCCAGGTCAGACTCCGACGGAATACGGCCGTCCTCGAATTTCCCGTCTAAAATCAATTCCTTTATGTGGGCTTTCGCCTGATCGGTTAGTGAAGGACTTCGCTTGAGCATGAAAGGTCCAGTCATAGGGTCGTAAGGTCGTATGGTTGTATGACGTATTTTAGCAGACCTTACGGCCGTGTCAATACATTCTGGAATTCTCATCGCCCTTGCGGGCAAATTGCCCCCATAAGATTCTTGGGAGTTTTACCAGGCGTTATAGGGAACCAGGTTGGTTATCAGGTTATTATTGAGTTTAGATTTTATAGAGGGGTAATTATTTAACAGCCAAGACCATGTCTTCGTGATGTGTGGATAGTTCGCTGTGCAGCTCGGGAATTTGCTCGGCAAGGGTGCCGAGGACACCGTTGATGAAACGAGGGGCGCTGTCAGAGCCATAAGTCTTGGCAAGCTCAACCGCTTCATTGATGGCTACTTTAACCGGTGTTTCCTCGGAGGCGATGAATTCGTAGATGGCGATGCGCAAGATATTGCGATCGATAACGGCCATTTGATCCAACGGCCATTCGGGGGCATAGCGGGCAATTAATATATCCATGCCCTCCATGTTCTGCATAACGCCCTGCACCAGCTGCGAGGCGAACTCGGCGCCGGCCGAGTCGATGCTGTTCGCTTCCAACCGGCGCTGCAAAATTTCTCCCGGTGGATGGTGGGCGATATCGTATTCGTAAAGAACTTCCAGAGTGGCGCGGCGAGCGCGACGCCTAGTCTTCATCGCTTAACACTCAGATCACTTCTCCCTGTGCGTATGACACATCTTCGACATGTACATTTACCGCATCTACGGGAATACCCACTAATGTATCAATCGCCTCGGTAACGGCCGTTTGCATCTTCCGGCTCGCTTCCAACACGTTCACTTGCGGCTCCATTATAACGTAAATATTAAATCTGGCGCGATTATCAATAATATCTAAGATTATTCCGTCTTGGCGCGTCGCTCGCCGGAACATATTGGCTATATAGGGTGGGATTGGAGCCATTTGCGAAAAGCCCTCTACCCGGCGCACCGCGTACTGGGCAATCGTCGCCAGCACCTCCGGCGCAACTTCGATTCGTCCCAAACTTTCTCTTGGTTCTTCCATCGTTTCTCCGACTATGTGGCAATGCCGCCATCCACAGCGATTACTTGCCCGGTAATATATGAAGATTGATCAGAAGCTAAAAACGCTACCACATGAGCGATTTCCTCTAATTCACCCCATCGCCCAAGAGGAATAAAAGCCAATGTCTGTTCAACCAGGTCCTCTGATAAATCGGCCGTTAAATCCGTAAGCACAAAACCGGGAGCCACAGCATTCACCGTGATATTACGCGAACCCAACTCTTTCGCCAAGGATTTCGTAAAGCCAATTATACCAGCTTTCGAAGCCGCGTAATTGGTCTGGCCCGCCTGGCCTACTAAACCAGAGACGGAAGAGATATTAATGATCCGCCCACCCTGCTTGCGACGGACCATGGGTCGCGCTGCCGCTTTACAGCAATTAAAGACGCTTTTAAGATTCGTATCAATCACGCTGTCCCACTGCTCCTCTTTCATCATCATGAGCAATGTGTCTTCAGTCGTTCCGGCATTGTTAACCAGGATATCGATCTGTCCAAAGTTGTCGATAGTTGCCTTAATCAGCATTTGCGCTGCGTCGAAATCACTGACATCGGCCTGTACAGCTACAGCCGATCCCCCCTGTTCCACGATTGCTTTTACCACCTCTTCGGCCGCTTGAGGATTGGAATGGTAATTTATGACCACCTTTGCCCCACGAACTGCCAGTTCGGTGGCAATAGCACGGCCGATCCCCCGTGATGAACCGGTAACAAGTGCAACTTTTCCTTCCAACAATGGTGTCCTCCGTTATTCCGGTCCAGTATCATAGGCAGTTCGCTTTGCCTGCCGGTCTATGCGCTTTAGCAAACCTAATAATACATCATTGGGGCCAACTTCGATAAACGAGTCGCTTCCCGCATCAAGCAAATAACGCATGGAAGCAGTCCAGGCCACCGGCGATGTTAGCTGGCTTTTCAATTCGCGGCGAATTTCGTCAACCGACAGCAGTGGTTTCGCCGTGACATTGGCAATTACCGGCACCTGCGGAGTTTGGAAATTTACTTCATCTACGGCCGTAGCGAACTCCCCTGATACACTCTCCATCAGTTCGGTATGTGCAGCAATAGTGATCGGCAGGCGAACGATTTTTCGCGCACCGGCCTCTTCCATTAATTCAACTGCGCGTTGCAAGGCTTCTTCAGCGCCCGAAATAACAGTCTGGCCTGGGCAGTTGTCATTGGCCACCTGCACCAACAAACCTGTTTCCTCTTCAGCCTGGGCGCATAGGGTTACAATCCGCTCCACCGGTAAGGCAATAATGGCTGCCATAGCCCCCGGGGAGAGTTCTCCGGCCCGTTTCATCAACTCGCCGCGCTTGCGCACTAGCTGCAAGCCATCACTGAAGGACATGCTCCCTGCAGCAGCCAATGCTGAAAATTCGCCAAGACTGTGACCGGCCAGATAGCCGGCTTCCGGCCATCCCTCTTCGCGCATATATTGTAAATTAGCCAGGCTGGTGACATAGAGTGCAGGCTGCTGGTTCACCGTATCGGTTAACTGCTCCTCCGGCCCCGAAAGCACCAGGTCCGAAAGACTGAAACCCAAAAGAGCGTTCGCCTCGTCAAATAGTGCGCGTGCCGCGGAACTTCTTTCGTAGGCTTCACTTCCCATTCCTACGTATTGGGAGCCTTGCCCGGGAAATAAATAAGTAGTAGACATTGGCTGGCCTTAACTGAAATAAAAAAAGGGCCGCTTCTTACGGCCCCGTTTTGATTCCTTCGTTACTCCTCGTCGATGAAACCGGGGAGTATTTTCCGCCCTCGGTAAGTGCCACAGTTGGGGCACATGCGATGCGGGCGTCTCAGCTCGCCACATTCAGGGCAGCTCACCAGATGGATTGCACTTAAAGCTTGATGTGCACGACGCCGGCCGCGGCGGGCTTTGGATATTCTTCGTTTCGGAACAGCACCCATTTCAATTTCCTCTTCAATTACTCAAATACCCGCAGCGTAAATTGCCTATCATATTCGCAAGCTGTCTGGGCAGTTTGTTTACTATTAGATTCCTTGTGACAAAAAACTAGCGGCATCATAGGCCGCAACTAGTCAATTATAACCAGCGCCCATGGTGTGTCAAGCGGTTTTTAACTTGCTGTGATGAACCGCTTATTAGTTAATTTTGGGCCGCTAGTTATTGGTGGTGAGATCGTTCACCTCATCTTTTTGAACCATATTCATCATGAGAAAGCGCCAGTTATAACGTACCCAAGGCGCGATCATGGCGTAACTTTTCAACCGATCCGTCCCTTCAACTGGTGCGTTCTTAATGGATATGAGGTGCTCCTGAAGCAGACGCCAATGCGGATAGGTGCGCCCGTCTGTATTGGATGTATCGTACCAGGCCATTCGCGCCTGTCTGGTGTTGTATTGAATCCAGTGAGCCTGGGGATGATCCCGTTTCAAGAATAAGACTTCCGGAATCATATGAAAACGGCCGTAAAGCCCCAGCTCGCCGACCAGGACGCGATCCGAGGAAGAAAAAGCGCCAATCATATGCGTCCGGCGTAAAACCGCTGTTCTGATGAGTCCAAAGACCATCACCGCCGTCATATTGTGTCGCCGGCAGGCCGCGGCATAGAATCGCTTCCAGGGTTCATCAACTTCGGCATCAATGAAGTTATCGTAATCCCTAAAAACCTCACCGTTCTCATCAATGCCTGCTGCCTGGGTATAACACAAAACAACTTCTGCATCAGCATCAAGAACTTTCACGCATCTTTCAATATAAGAAGGTAAACAGATATCATCGGCCGCAGCCCACTTGAAATATTCACCCTCAGCCATGTCTACCAGTTGGTTGTAGTTCTTCGCCGCGCCGAGATTCTCACCATTGCGCACATACTTCACACGCGGATCCTGATTTACATAGAGGCGGCATATCTGCTCCGTTCCGTCCGTTGAAGCGTTATCAGAAATGATCAATTCGAATTGTTCGTAAGTCTGGGACAATAGAGAATCAATCGTTTCCTCCAAGAAATCAGCACCATTGTAGACTGGTAAGCCGATAGTTACCTTTACTTCATTATTGGACATAACTTATACTTCCACCGGAAAATCTTTGTCTTTATTATAATGGTCACCTTGCTATTGATCATACTCAAATACAAATCACTTAATAAGGGTTGCCCCATTCTTTCATTTATCATTATTCTAGAGGGTTGAATAACGGACAAGGAGAAGTAGATCAATTCGGCCGTCTTAATTGTGAATGAAGGCAGTGGTGGTTTATTTATAAATATGCGAATTACTTACGTGACCGGAAATCATCCGCAGAAAAAAATGGGTGGCGCTGAATATCAAACCTGGTTACTTGCAAAGGGCTTACAAGAACTTGGCCATTCTTCTACTTTTCTGGCAACAGGCGCCGTTCGAGAAGAGCACTATAAAGACGAAGCAGGCTTATCAGTAGTAGAAATCCCTGGCGGTCACGCTAAAGACAAGGCGGGATTCTACGAATTGGCCGCGCAGCAAATCGAGAACTCCCAACCGGACCTCGTCTACATCAGGAATTTCACGGACATCTCCTATTTGGCTGATATATGTAAGGCCAGGGAAATTCCCTATGTCACTTTGTCCGTTCATGCCATGGAAACCTCCCCGTTTTTATTTGGCTATCACCCAAGAGAAACTTTCAGTTATCTACTCACAGGAACAGCCTGGGAGCACTTTAAATCATTCCGCGCGATTGGCGACGCGGCCGTGCATGTTTGTAATCTGCGTGGTTTACAAACAGCGATCGAAAGATGGTATCCAGATAAACGAATAGAAACCATCTACAACGGCAGTCCGGTCCCCGAATTCAAAAATGCCAGCAAAGAGCCCTCCGGTCAAGTGATCTGGGTGAACAATATCAAGCGCTTCAAACGGCCCGAAATCTTTATTGAATTGGCAAGACGCTTACCAGATTACCGCTTTGTGATGGTCGGCCGTATGCATGGTGGAAGTTATGGGGCACAGGTCGAGCAGCTGCTGGCCGAGGCGCCGCCAAATTTGCATTACCTGGGACCTAAGCCCATTGAAGAAACAAATAAATTGATTAGTGAAAGCGATCTCCTTCTCTACACCAGCCTGCCGGTAGAAGGATTTGCAAATTCTTTTTTGCAAGCCTGGTTCCGCCAGGTTCCCACAGTTAGCTATACTTTTGAGCTGGATGGCGTTCTGGACCAGGAGGAGATCGGCCGTTGTGTCAAAGAGTTCGATGATCTTGTGGGCGTTGTCGGCGAACTCATGAGCGATCATGAAAAGCGACAGGGAATGGGCGAACGTGCGCACCAATATGCCGTGAACCAGTTTGCGGTAGAGCGAATGGTCCAGGATTACGAGAAATTATTCAGGGATATACTCGCTTAAGACTGGCGTAATTGACCCACCAAAAAAGCATTGGCAGTTTGCCAGGCCACATCCTGTTCGAGCAAGGAACGCCGGTAAAGCGCGGCGACTTCCAATAAATCACTATCCGGCAAGCCTCCCTCTCGCAAACGCATCAGGTAGCTTGGTCGATCTCCATTTTTCAGCTCCAGGTCCAACCAGCGATCGAGCTGGGCGGAACTGATCAGGCGTTGATCCGGCCGTTTTTCGATGACCATTTGCATTTCAAACAGACCATCCGCTTCAAGTAACTTCTTCAGGTCAGTCTCGTCCCAATTGACTAAAGGATCGGCCGGATCAGCGTAGATCGCTTCCTCTAGAACAGCGACCTTCTCACGCAACTCCTCTCTACCCGACCAGTCAACCAGTTCATAGAGACGCTGAGTATGTCGCGGCAAAACCTGCGCGAAGGTAAACCGACCGTCAGGAAGCAGGTGCGCGGCAATGATGGGTGCCAGCTCTGGAATTTCGGCCGTTCGCGAGGTAAACAAATTTCGGCCCAGGATGTGATCGAAGCGCAAATCACTTTCATTCCGTAAATTAAGCAAATAATCCAGATCGGTAATATCACCGATCAAGATTACGGGGCGTTCCACCTCGGGCAGACGACCGGCCATTTGGCGCAGTGCGGTGCCATTCTCGGTTTCGGTAGCCAGAGACCATACGCCACCTTCAGGCGTTCTACGCATGGCCTCCCAGGTCAACAACCCACTACCCGCGTTCAGATTCAAGACAATATGATGCCTGCGCAAATGAGCCAGTTCAAACAGCCGCTCGCGAATGTGCTGAAGACGGCGCCCCGAACTGGCCACGGCCCTGTTCAACCACATCTCTTGGGCTTTATTTTGCGGGCTGTTAGATAAAACCTCCAGGGGCGAATCCAGATCCCCCTCGACCATTGCCGCCAACTGCGCCTCGCGCCGCCGATCTACACCCACCTTTATCTGTCTCTCATATCCCAGGTCTCCCGGCTGGTAAAATACCTTCCCCTGCAAGGAATCAGGAAGATACTGCTGGGCAACCCAATGGTCGCGATAGGCGTGGGGGTAGAGATAACCCTGACCATGCCCGAAGCCTTCTGAATCGCGACTGCTGTCCCGTAGATGGTTGGGCACCTCCGTCTCCTGCTCTGATTCCACAGCTGCGAGGGCATCGAAAAAGGAAAAAGCCGTGTTGGACTTCGGCGCGGTAGCCAGATAAATAGCTGCCTGGGCAAGTGGGAACCGGCCTTCCGGCATGCCGACCCGCTCAAAGGCTTCCCAGCAG
>Ga0316580_10000098_pt1 | contig 15550 bp, 12 predicted proteins | sample S0NA_2_FD_204519 | JGI IMG/M metagenome (GOLD analysis project Ga0316580, IMG submission 204519) | Rhizosphere microbial communities from salt marsh grasses in Alabama, United States - S0-2_160517rDrB | ecosystem: Host-associated > Plants > Roots > Rhizosphere | place: USA: Alabama | collected... | reverse complement strand
ATGTTCCTGCACGACGACACCGAGCTGCCGGCCGGTGCCGGGGCCGCCATCGCGAACGGCTTCGACGACCCGCGGGTGGTGATGACCTGCTTTCGGCTCCGCTTCGATCAGCACCACTGGCTGCTCGGCCTCTACAGCTGGTTCTCCCGCTTCGAGACGTTCTGGACCACCTTCGGCGATCAGGCGATGGTCGTGCGGCGCGAGGCCTTCGACACCGTCGGCGGCATGCCCGACTGGCCGCTGTTCGAGGATGTGGAGCTGGCGCGCCGGCTGCGCCGCCATGGCCGCGTCGTCAAGCTGGGGCTGGCGGTGACCACCTCGGCCGGGCGCTACCGCGCCAATGGTGTGCTTTCCCAGCAGCTCGGCAATGCGCTGCGGATGCTGCGGTTCCTGCTCGGCGCGCCGCCGGAGCGGCTGGCCGTCGGTTATGAGGCGCAGTCCGGCAGCGGAGGTGAGCGATGACCGCCGACCTCTGGGTCGGGATGATGGTGCTGCCGCTGCTGTTCCTGTTGGAGGGGCTGCGGCCCTTCTATAAGGAGCGCCGGCACCGCTGGCGCCATGCCGGGCGTAATCTGGGGCTGGGACTGGTCAGCGGTCTATTGGGTGCACTGGTGACACCGCTGCTGTTGCTGGCCATGTCCCGCGCGGACGCCGCCGGCATCGGGCTGCGGCACTGGCTCGGGCTGGGACCGGTCGTCGGGGCGGTTGTCGTCTTCATCCTATTCGATTGCTGGATGTACCTCTGGCACCGGGCCAATCACCGCATCGGCCTGCTCTGGCGGCTGCACCGAGTCCATCACACCGACACCGCAATGGACGCGACCACGGCCCTGCGCTTTCACCCCGGCGAGATCCTGCTCTCCAGCCTGACCAATGCGGTTGTCTTCGTCGTGCTCGGCATGACGCTGACGGTCTTCATCGCCTACAAGGCGGCGATGATCGCCGTCATTTTGTTTCACCACAGCAATGTCGCTATCCCCGCACGGCTCGACCGCGCCCTTGACCTGGTGCTGGTGCCGCCGTCGATGCATCGCGTGCACCACTCGGAGCGGCGGATCGAGACCGATTCGAACTACGGCACGCTGTTCTCGGTCTGGGACCGGCTGCTCGGCAGCTTCCGCCGTCGGGCCGACATCCAGGCCATCCGCTTCGGCATCGGCCGCTTCGGCGACGATAACTGGCAGCGCCCGCTGGCACTGCTGCGGCTGCCGCTGGTGGCCGACGCCCCCGGCGAGGCGGGCCGCTGAGCCCATCTGGGACGCCCGATGAAGCTGCTCTTCGTCTACAACGCCGATTCCGGCCTGTTCAACAGCATCGCGGAAGCGGCGCACAAGATCGTCTCGCCCCAGACCTATCGGTGCGATCTGTGCCGGATCACCTACGGCTGGTTCCGGGAGCGTGCCGACTGGCGCGGCTTTATCGACGGCCTCGGCATCGAATGCGAGTTTCTGCATCGGGACCAGTTTCGGGCCCGTTATCCGGGCCTGGAGATCGCTTTGCCTGCGGTTCTGCGAGTCGATGCTGGTCCTCCCGAGCCTTGTATCGATGCGGCCGCCCTCGCCGCCTGCGTCGACATTCAGGGCCTGATCGGTCAAATTCAGCGGCACTGCCGCGCCGAGCCCATTTGATCCGCGTATATGCTGCATGGGAAACGGAAATCCGATCCGCAGGACCGGCCACATCCGCGCAGGCATGCCGAAGCCGCTCCCCAGAATGGCCACAGTCCTCATCGGTGTCGCGCTGAAAAACCGACACACCAGCCCGGAGCGCCGGTGCGACAGGAGCGACCTCTGGCCGGACGACGGCATCGGCATTCCCGCAGCGCATCACCGCACCCACACTGACCCGAAAGACTGTGAAGACATCGCCGCCAGCTGCCACCAGCGCGAAGCGCCGCGGAGTGATCGGCGAGGCATTTCGAGCGGATCGGTGCGGGGCGAAGGAGCACGCGATGTACCCATCGAGGCGCTTAGACGATTGCCGGAAACCTCGATACCGGATGACGCAGGGTTGGCGTTTGCCTTCAAGGAGGGTTGGCGGGAGCATGGCCAGCTCTGTGACCACCAGCCCGACACCGAAGGCGGGCGTCAAGACCGGTCAGCCGGTGTGAAAGCCGACAGAAATCGCCTCAAGCCGTGTATTCACGGCCTCTCGGCCTCGGCGGGTCGCGATCGCCACGCCGGCCGCGCGCCGGCTCCGCAGGATGCGCGTCCTGGTCGTCTTCCCAGCGTCGGTGCCGAATCCGTCGAGGCGGGTCAGCTTACGTTCATGCCAGGGTGCCACCCCGCAAGATCGAGCGTTTGTTTCATCCTAACGTTCATGGCACGGTGCCACCCCGCAAGATCGAGCGTTTGTTTCGTCCTAACGTCCATGGCACGGTGCCACCCCGCAAGATCAAGCGTTTGTTTCATCCTAGCGTTCATGGCACGGTGCCACCCCGCAAGATCAAGCGTTTGTTTCGTCCTAACGTTCATGGCACGGTGCCACCCCGCAAGATCGAGCGTTTGTTTCGTCCTAAGGCGCCGGACCGAGCACCGTCCCGGCAAGCGCGTCGGGCCCCATGCCGAGCCGTCCGCCCTCGTCTTGGTCGGCGAAACGCCGAAGAGGCCGACATGAAGGCTGCACCAGTCATCCATGTGGTCGACGACGATGCCCCACTGCGCTCCGCGCTGCTGTGCCTGCTCGGCGAGGCCGGTTTCGAGGCCCGGGGCTATGGCTCGACCGGCGACTTTCTGCTGGACCCGCCGCCGGACGGCCCCGGCTGTCTGTTATTGGACCTGCACCTGCCCGGGCCGTCTGGGCTGGAACTGCAGGCGGCGCTGAAGCGCCAGGGGATCGATCTGCCGGTGGTGTTTCTGACCGCCTTCGGCGACGTGAGCTCCAGTGTGACGGCGATGAAGGCGGGGGCCGTTGACTTCCTCGAGAAGCCGGTGTCGCGGGATCGGCTCCTCGATGCCATTGGCCGCGCGCTGGCCCACGATGCGGCGGTGCGCGCGGACCGCGAGGAGGCGGCGGCGCTGCTTGCCCGCTTAGCGGACCTGACGCAGCGCGAGCGGCAGGTCTTCGACGGCGTGGTGGCCGGCAAGCTCAACAAGCAGATCGCCGATGTCCTCGGCATTGCCGAGCGGACCGTCAAGCTGCAACGGGCGCAAATGATGCGCAAGCTCGGCGTCGGATCGGTGGCGGAGCTTGGCGCCCTGGCCGAGCGCTGCAAGGGGTTGTCCGCCTGAGGCCGCTGGCGCAACCTTCCCGGCCCCCGTTTTCCGGCGATGCCCAGATCCGAAGCGCCAAGCGACGCAGCCTTTGCCCGTTAGGGCAAGTCGTGTTGCCCCGATGGCCGATGGCGATGGGCACCGCCACTCCCCATTCTCCTCGCGTGAGGTTGGGAAATTCCTTCCCAGCCGTCCACTACGAGGAACTCGATATGCAAATCAAGCCCGCATTGACCGTGACGACCCTGGGGCTCATGCTGGCGCTGTCCGGCGCTGCGGCCTTCGCCGAATCGGCCGCTGCCTATGACCAGTCAGCGGTCCAGTCCGACGAGGCGGCGATGGCCAAGGACGAGGCAGCGGAACGCCAGGCGGAGGCCGGCATGCAGAAAGAGAAGAGTCAGACCGCGGCGGAGACCAAGTTTCGTGCGGGGGAGACCAGGTTCCATGAGGAAGAGGTCACCGGCGACCTGACCCCTCCCCACGAGGAGGGCAAGTAGGCGTTCTGACCCCCGCCTGTCCTGCTGACTGGGCAGCAGCCGCTGGCAGGACCGCGGCCGGGCGTCCCTAGCGGCGCCCGGTCATGCCTTCGCCGATGTAGGTCGAAGGCGAGAGCCTGCGTCGACGGTGGGTCTCGGTGACGCTGGCCGGGGAGGCAAATACCCTCGAGCCTTGCGCCTGGCGAGTGCCATCGCGGATGCGCCGGGTATTCACCCAATGGCGTGAGGCGCGCTCGGCGGCATGGTCGGTCAAGGGCTGCGCGGGGTGCTCGAGCAGGACGCAGAAGGTCGCCCAGTCGTTGAGCAGCTCGCGGGCGAGCGCGCGGGTGTCCCCACGCGCGAACTCGGCGCCGTGGACAGGGCCTCACTGCAGACGGAGCAGACCCCTGGATGATGGTGTCGCCCACGAGCACGGCCAGGCGCAGCAAGCGCCTTCGCCGGGTGGTCGTCTCCCGTCTGCGCCTCGGGCGCTGTGCCAGACTCACCCGGGATTTCTACCAGAGCCTGCGTCGGCGCGATCCCCGGCCAGGGGGCGCGACGGAGGCAAACCGTCGCTCGGATTCTGCCCCAGGCACCTGCGCGCCTCTTTCAAATCCGCCAGTAACCTTTCACCGGCAGCGCCCGCGGGCGCCCTTCCTGCAGTGCCAGGAGGTGAGTGTCGTCGAGCTGGGCAAGCCCATCGGGCGAGAGCGGCATTAGACCGTCGCGTCGATCTCCGCCAGCCCCCAGCACTGGCGTCGCTGACGAAGGCGATGCGTCGCCGATGATCTAGAAACAGCTCCCAGCCACCAGCAGCCAGCTTAAAGGCATGTCTTAGCCCTGCTTTTCGCCGTTCGATTCCTCACCCAACGGTGCGTCGCTGATCGGCGAAAGAATCCGCCAAGTCACTGATTTTCTCCGCTGGAGGCTGGCGGCCGGAAGCTGACTGCTCCGTTTAAGATGATGCATCCGACGTTTCGCGCAGCCGCGGTCACCAGGCTGTCGACGCGGTCATCAGGACGGTTCACCAGTGGATCGGAGGGATCCGCTAGAGCGCGCGCACTGCGGCGACCCCCTGGAGCGGCTCGATCAGCTCGATCGCGTCGGCGACCTCCTCTTGGCGCCACGGCTTGCGTGCAGCCACCAGCGCTGGCGTCCCGGCAGGAACCCCGAGCGGCGCCGTGTCGCCTGCGTCACGACCAATTCCGGAGTGTCCTCACCGCGCGTCAATCGCTGAACTTGACCAGCCGCGTCACCTGGATGTCGGAGATGAAAACCACCCCCGAATGCTCGTTGTAGAAGGGCGCGAAGCCCTGCAGTATCGGCTTGACCAGCTCCGACGGCACGGCGGCAATGATCATGATCAGCACGTCGTCCTCGTTGAACATCAGGTGGCCCTCGTGGAAGCCGTGCCGCCCCTTGCCCGAGAGGTTGTTGATGATGGTGTAGCCCTTGACGCCGGCGCGATCGAGCAGGTCGGTGGCAAAGGCGCGATGCTCGCCGCCGAGGATGATCTCCAGCTTCTTCAGCGGACTGAAGTTCAGGTTCTTCATGACAGAGAGGACTCCTTGCGGGGTTGGGTGGGAAGTGCCCCGGCGTGGGGCCCGCACTGCCAGCCACCGTCGTCGAACAGGCAGACGTCGGCGGTCTCGGGGTCGATGACGATGAGCCGGATCCAGCCGTTGCGCACCAGGCGCTTGACAGCCACGACATTCTCCACCGCGGCCTGGGCCTGGGCGAACGGGGCCTCGATGACCGTGATCAGGCGCATCGGCTCGTGGTAGGGGCGCCCGTCCGTCAGCACAGTCTGGGAAGGCAAGCCGGTGCGCAGGTCGCTCAGGTTGCCGGTCATCACGCCGAAGCGCCCGGCCACGTTGTGATAGACCTTGCTGCCGCTGCCGAAGCGCTCGTTGTCGACCGCCGAGAAGTAGTGCTCCATGTTGATCCACTGCCCGACCACCAGCGGCCCCGTCAGGATGGTTTCCAGGAGCCGGCGGTTGGGGTCGAGGCGGTAGTCGTAGGAGTGTAGGAAGGCCCGCCCGTCCAGCACCATGGACTGGGTCAGGCTGCGCCGCCCGATCACGAAATAGGCGTTGCGCGACAGTCCCCACTCCGGGCGCACCTGGGACCAGTCCACGGCATTGCGTAGGGCGTCGCGGGCGGCTGCCGCCGGGTCGCGACGGGAACGCGCCGGCTCCAGGCTCGGCATCCGCTCCTGCGCACAGCGTCGCGACGCGGCCGTGAGTCCATTGCGCAGCCGGTCCAGATACACCAGGTGCGAGGTGGGCAGCAGTCCCAGGTCGTGGAGGCTGATCTCGTCGGTGGTGGTGTTGTGCAGGGCCGGAATGAACCAGGCATCGTCCGGGATGCTGACGCCCCGCTCCGCCAAACGCTTGCGCACCGCAGGATTGTTGGCCATCCGCGCGAGGACGCGGGCGCTGACCAGGCCGTGGTTACCGCCGCAGGCACCGCAGTCTAGGGCCGACTCGTACGGGTTGTTCTCCGACGTGCTGCCATGGCCCACCAGCAGGATGAAACGTGAGAAGTCCTCGGTGAGGCCGATGGAGCGCAGGGCCTGACGCACGAATTGGACCTGCTCGTCCAGGCTGAAGCCGATACGCCCGAGCTGCTCCATCTGGCGGTTGGCGAAGGGGGTGTTGATCCGATACGTGCTCCGCAGGGTCTGGACGAGGGCCTGGACCCGCTGCTCCGGCACCCCCAAGGCCGAGGTGAGATCCTGCTCCAGCTCCGAATTGCCGAGGGCGGCCTCGCGCAGCTCGCGAACCAGAGTATCGGTGATCGCCTCCGGCGCGAGCCCCAGCTCCTGCCCGGCCGCCTCCACGATGACCGCCCGCTGCACCGTGCGCAGGATCGAATCGGCCTGCTCGCGGCTGAGCTTGTCCACCAGCAGGTGGGTGGCCGGCCTGTGCTCGTGCAGGTGGCTGCGCCAGCGCCCGTAGACACTGGGCGCGACGGTCTTTCCGACCATGTCGAAACCGAACAGCAGTCCGATCGCCTCCACGGTGACGAAGGGCGAGAGCACCGATTCCTTCAGGGTGTGCATAGCCCGCTCCAGGGCGGTGAGCGCGGCCTCGTCCGTGCGCCCCGCGGCGGACATCTCCAGCACCAGGTTCTTCGGGGTCAGCAGAACCGGACACAGGTGCGTCTCGCTGCCCCGGCCGAGCTCCATCAGGCTGACAGGTACGCCGAAGAAGCCCGCGATGCCAAAGGTCTGGTAGTCACCTACCGCCTCCAGGTGCCGTCGGATGCGCTCGGAGCGGGTATCGATGCAGAACGCGGCCTGGACGAAGGGGCGCTTCTCCCGGCTTGGCGGAGGCTCCAGGCTCAGACCACCGAGGAGCTCTTTCATGGTACGGGCCTCCAAGGCCCGAAGCCAGGCCATGCCCTCGGCCTTCTCAAAGTCGCCGAGGGCCTCGAGCAGGGCGCGGACGTCGTCGCGGCGCAGCGCCGCGAGTGCATCCGGCATCCCGGCCTCCGACGCCAATGCGCGCAGGCGCGCTACTTGTGCGCCGGCCTCGCGGGCCCGCTTGGCGCGAGTGTAGTCGGCGAACAGCGCGTCGATCTCCGTGGCCTTGCCGCGCGCCAGGCAGGCCTCTACCCGGTGGGCCATCTCCGGAAGCATGCGCGCCGAGCCCAGCTCCAGACGCAGGAAGGTCTCGCGCGGGCGCTCGGCGATCAGGCGCTCGAGGTCGCCGCGGTTCCTCGGCAAGCGGCCCCGCGCCCGTGTTTCGAGCAGCACCCGGGTCAGCGTCAGGCGGACGGCGAGCAGGTCCACGAGGTCGCCGGGATAGCGCTCGGACCAGTGATACCGGGTGGCGGAGGCCCGCCAGCGGATGAAGCCGGACCAACCGTGCAGGCGCGCGATCTCCCGGGTGAAATAGCCGGTCCAATCGGCTTCCGGGACCTGCAGGCTAACCATGATCTGGTGAATGACCGTCTCCGGCATCAGCGCGTCCCGCGCCACGCCCGCGACGGAGGCAATTCGCTTCAGCAAGGCCCTGGCGTCCCGGCAGGCCACCTGGCTCCAGGCCGCGAACAGGCCCTGCTCGCGGTCGGGCATGACCCACACCGACTGCCCCTCGTCGAGGAAGTCCAGGCAGGCGCGGATCATGGTGTCGTCCAGGACCTCGCCGATGCCGGTGTCCCACAGGTCATCCACCGCCTCGTAGACCGGCCGCTCGCCAAGCAAGGTCCGACGCAGGTGCGCGTCCAGCGCATCGGGGTCGTCATTCACCGGGGCGTTGCCGCCGCTGCCCGCCAGGACCGCGTGAACGTCTTCCGCGCGGGCCGAGGTGTCCGTCTGGAAGATCGGCTCGGGGCAGCGCCGCAGCAGGGTCAGCAGCCAGTGCTCCAGGTCGATCCCCGGGACGGGGTCGCGGGCGGCGGCGAAGGCACGCACCTCGGCCGCGAGTGCCTCCGGGTCCACCTTGTCGTCGGCCAGATAGCCCTGGTAGAGGGCCCGCGTCAGGAAGCCCCGGGCCTTGAACAGCGCGGTCCCCCGCTGCACGGCCGTCTCGAAGGGCAAGTGCTCCAGGCCATGCAGCGGGTTGTGGTGGATGAAGGACCGCATGGGCCAGAAGAAGGCCACAGGCTCTCCGGCGACGTAGACCATCGCTCGGATGCGCAGGTGCTGGCCGAGCTGGTCGCTCGAGCTCGCGGTCACAGCAGCACCTCCGACAGCGCGATGCCGGCCAGACCCAGGAGCGTCAGGGCCGCGGCGTAGGCCCAAGCCGCCGTCAGCGACAGATCCGCGACCCGCGCACCGCCACCGGGTCCGACGACCAGCCCCTGGATCAATCGGGCCCCGGACCAGGTCCACAGCAGCCACACCAGGGCAATGGCGACTGCCGCCGCCCCAGGCGGCTGGGCGGCAATGGTCCCGACCAGGCTGAAGAAGCCTGGGGCGAGCGGCGTCGCCACGCTGGCCAGCACCGCAACGACCAGCACGGCGGCATAGCGTGGCGCCACCGAGGCAAGGCCCAGGTTCATCCGGGTGCTGACGGCGCCGACGAGGGCCTCCAGCTTGCCGCCGATCAAGGTCAGCAGCACGAGGGGTGCGCTGAGGCCCAGGGCCTCGACGTGCCGGATGGCCGGGCTTGAGTCGCTCAACCACAGCAGGGCCCACGCGGACGTCGCCAAGAATCCGATCCAATGTCCCAGGTCCCGCAGGGCGGTGGCGCGGTAGGCGTAGAACAGCGCCGTCACCAGCCCCCAGGCGGCCAACCAGTCCGGGACGCTTGTCCGCGCCTGCGTGAGCAGCAGCACCCCGAGCTGCGGCCACAGGACCAGAAACAGGGCGCGGCGGCTCGGATGCCCTTGACGGGCCAGGACCCGATTGAAGACCAGGCTGGCGGGAAACAGCGGCAGGAAGAGTCCGGCAAGGAGGAGTAGGACGAGGGACATGTCAGCTCCACCTCAGCCAGAGGTTCAGGCGCTCGGCGCCCGCCAGCAGCCGCCGCGATACCCAGCCGTAGAGGTCGCTGACGAATAGCTCGCGGGAGATCGCCCGGTAGGAGCGCCGCCGCAGCCCTGCCAGCCAGTCCCGGCCGCGCCCGCGTCGCTGCTCGGCGTAGTAGGTGAACAGCCAGCCCAGGACGATCACGACGGTCACCAGCGCCACCAGGGTATCGAACCAGGCCACCTCGATGCCCGCGGCGGCGTTGATGCCCGCCCGCAGCACCGGGTCCGGGTACAGGAACAGGTCGAAGGCGTGGCTGATCAGGGTATAGCCCAGCACGACCACCGTGAAGGACACCAGGATCAGCGTAAGCAGCCGGGCCAGATTCTCCGTGCGCATGCGATAGGTGGCGAAGATGAGCTGGGCGCCGGTGATCCAGCCGAAAAACAGCAGCACCACCGCCCCTTGGCGGTAAATGAAGCCGTGCTCGACCAGATAATGGGACAGGAACAGGATCACCGCCGGCACCGCCAGCGTGACGGCCGCCATCAATAGCCAGGGTCGGCGCTGCCGCACCGGCCGGCGTTCGACAACGAAGGTGTAGAGGTCGTGCTTGGGCACCCCGTCGTCCCGGCGCGCCTCGCCGATCACGCCGCCCGCCCCCAGGAAAAGCGTGCCTTTGAAGACTCCATGGGCGATCAGGTGGTAGATCGCCAGCGAGAAGGCCCCGACGCCGCACTCCATGATCATGAAGCCCATCTGGCCCATGGTCGAGTAGCCCAGGGCCTTCTTGACGTCATGCTGGGAGAGCATCAGCACGGAGCCGATCACCGCCGTGACCAGGCCCATCAAGAAGACCCAGTGCAGCACCTCACCGGTGTGCACGAACACCGGCGCGAAGCGATTGATCAGGAACCCGCCGGCGTTGACGATGCCGGCGTGCATGAGCGCCGAGACCGGGGTCGGCCCGCCCATGGTGTACGGCAGCCAGGTGTGCAGCAGGAACTGCGCTGAGCGCGCGAAGGCCGACAGCGCGATCAGCCCGCCCACCACCTCGGGCAGCGGCAGACCCAGGATCTGCGCCGGCGTATCCGCGCCCATCGCGGCAAAGATCTCGGGCAGGGACCAGGTGCCGTAGGCGCGGAACAGCAGGCCCGCGGCCAACACCAGCGGCAGGTCCCCGACGCGGTAGGTCAGCAGGGTCCAGAAGGCGTAACGGTAGGCGGTCGGACTCTGCACATCCTGGCCGAGTAGGAAGTACAAGAGCACGCCCACCAGGTGCCAGGCGACCAGCAGGGTGATCAGGTCGCCCGCCGAGACCATGACCAGCAGCGCCGCCGTCATCAGGTCCAGCAGCACAAAGAAGCGCGCATAGCCCGACTCCTCCGCCATGTAGCGACGGGCGAACAGATGCACAATCACGCTGATACCCGACACCACCACCGCCATCAGGCTGCTCAGGGGGTCGAGGAGCAGCAGGCCCCAGCCGTTCGCGAGCGCAAGGACGCCGGCGGGCCCGCCGCCTAGCATCTCAATCAGCAGGGCGACCGAAACCACGAAGGCGCCCAGGGATAGCGCGATACTCAGCCGAGCGACCTGCCGGCCGAAGGTGTCGGCGAGCAGATGCCCGAGTAGTGCGCTGGCGAGCGGCAGCGCGACCATCAAAAGTACCCAGCGCTCCATCTCGTACGAATCCCCCTGGTCGGCCCGCGTCGTCAATTGATCTCCGGCAAGTGTCTCCGCGGCAAGCCCCGTATGGAAATAGATATTTCGGTCGTTATCGATATACAAAAATCGATGCATTGCCTCGGTGACCTTTTTTCAAAGGCGCTGCACACCGACCTCGGTCCAGCGCCTGACCCGGGTCCACAACCTTCCAGCCTGCCACCGCTTGGGCTTTGCGCCGGGCATTCTGCGGATTGTGACCAGGCCCTGCTGCTCCACTGCGCAGGACTGCGCGGGGCTGCGCTAGGCGTGGGTCAACCGGCGATCTGAAAAAAACCCGCCCACTGCGTAGTTATACGGATTGTGGCCGCGGACGAAGCTCACTAATCTGCGTTCCCAAGGAATCGCACAGGGATCAGCGATCCCCGCGGCACACGGATGTGCCGCTCTTTTTTTATCGCCGTGAATGCCCGCGGTACCCTGGACAGGGTCGCGGCGGCAAGCGACGACAGAGTGGAGTGACGCCATTGGCCTCGATGACGCAAAGGCCCGCCATCTTTTGCCGGGTTGTCCTCTGGCTCGCCGACCCCGACCGCCCGCTGCCGCGAAGCTGGCCATTTCCGTCCCGGCGATAGGAACGGTCGCTGGGCCAAGCCGCCGGTTGATCGCCGCGCCCCTCGGCACCTCGACTCCAATCACGCCTTTCGCTGTTGGCATTGGCGGCCGCGACTTCTGTATCCCTCCGCCAGTCACCGAGTCTGGCCCGGCGCCCGTCGCCCCTGCTTGAAGGCGCACGCCGTGCTGGCGCCCTCTGCCACCTGATTTCCGCCAATCGCCGCAGCGATCAAGGGCTCATTCTTGATGAGGCCACTAACAGGCTTGAGGACGAAGACCTCGTGCAGATGACTCAAGTTTGCCCGCGATGACGCGCTCTTCCGGCAAAGGACCGAGTGCCAAGGGCCGAATTCGCAAAACCGGGATGTTCAGCGGCCCCTCCGCCCTCGACGCTTGGCCCAGTCGGAGGAACGTCTCTGTTCGGCAACAAGGCGCTTGTCTCTCGTCGGTCTGAGTCGAAGCCTCGCTCGAGTCCGTTGCGATCTTGGCGGTTCAATTCGGTCGTCCCGGGTGATGACTCCGCCGATGGCCAAGGCCGGTGGGTCGATATGAGTATTCACACGGATTACGGCGGCGAGGCATCTTCACTAGACTGTTCGAGAAGGCCCCTTCGATGGCGTCCGTTGTCACCAGGAGACGCACATCAGGTCGGGGTCGCGGGCTTCAGCGACGCACCATGCCGCTGCCCCGGGATTGCCGACAATAACCCTGGCCGCTGAGGAGGAATTACGCATGGTTGCTGCTATGGGCGTCGATGCCCTCCTAAAGGACGGCGGCGTCGAGTACGCGAAGGTCCGCCGACGCCGAGCACGGCGGCGGCGCGGCGTCGGCTTAGGTGTAGACCACGCCATTCCCGAAGAGCAGATCGTCAAGACGCTGCTGCTGGTCGATGCTGGCGGCTACGGGCTGGCAGTGCTGCCGAGGAACTGCCACCTGGACTTGAACGCCGTCGCTGCGGAGTTCGGCCGCGCATTCCGTGTGGCAAGCAAAGAAGAGGTGCTGCGGCTGTTTCCGGGACTGCCGCCACGGGCATTGCCGCCGGTCGGCGGCCCCGGGATCGAGACCTTCGTCGACCAATCCCTGGTGACGCTTGCCGATGTCTACCTCGAGACCGCAGACTCGCGCCGCCTGGTGCGCGTCGACGGCGAGGCCTTCCGGGGCCTGCTCTACGGCGCCTGGTGCGGGCGCATCAGCGAACCCGGTACCAAAGGGATCACTCGCATCGCCTGATCTGAGCTGGACCGCACGCAATCGTGCGGGCCGCATCGGACGGCATTGATAAGGCGGGCGGTGGTTAAGTGAGCTCGCACCTTCCTGTCGTCACAGGCAACCCGGAGAAGGCACAAGGGCACGGAGTGCGAAACACCACCCTATAGAATCTCTGCGCTTCTGATCGTTGCGCCGCGTCCTCTGTGGCTAAGAGCACGCCCACCCCGTGACCGCTTCCCGCCTATCATCGACTCGCCGTCATAGCTCGTCGATAAGCAACGGTTCACCGATAGATTAAACGACTCCATTAGAGACCATTTTCAGCGCCATCGTCGTTGTTGTAATCGAGCTGATGGTCACGCCCCAATTCACTCACACCGCGCGGCGCCGCTGTCCGAGCTTGATCGGCATCGAAACCGTGCAAGAGCCCGAATATTCGCCAAATACACGTATTTTTCCCCAGATGCGCAGACGCAAAGGATGCACAGAGAAGAGCGAAGTAAAACAGACACATAGAAAGCGCTCTGCGAAACCTCTGCGTCTGTGCCGTTATCCTTTTTTGCGCTCCTGACCAGAATACCTGAACAGTCTCCACTTAACGGGTCGAGCTGCGGTAGACATCGAGTCGCCCATGTCCGAATTGCATCGCTCCCCCGGTGACGACAACGATCGTGCTGGTCGGCTAACGTGTTCTTGACGCGTCGCCGACAACGTTGGGGTTGTTTTGGGCACCTTTGCTAACGGAAAAGGGCGGCAATTGTACAATTGCCGCCCTTTGGGTGTGAACAGAAACCGCCTTCCTCCGCGAATCCTTGCCTCAGGCGATGTCTGTCGTCTCGTGCACCAGCTTGCTCGTCGTTTCGTCCGGCTTCCGCGTCACCCGCTCAATCATTGAGTCGGGCGTGCTTTGTGACGCCGTTCCTTGGAAGCAGGGCTAACTTTCTACGCAATCAAGTACACACGCGTATGACAAAGGTCTGGTAATAGGGCTATGCGTCAGCCCTTAAAAGCCGGGGTCGTCTTTCCGGTAATAGCCGCGCCCGCCAGCAAGACGGCGCCGCCGAGACTCAGCATCGCTACCAGACTCAAGACCATCGGGGCCAAGCCGACCAGCGCCAGGATTCCGAGCGTTGCCGCCGCTAGCCCGACCATGACCTGCAGGCCTGCCGAGCCAATCACGGAATCGTGGATCCACTGTGTCCACTCTGCCTCTGGTTGCTGCTGGGAATTCCAGTGCAGCCGAGCCTTGTCGAGGCGCTCGGTCGCTCCCGCGGCGAGGACCAGGGTGCTACCCATGACGATGGCCGACACCGGGACCAAGATGGCCGGCACGATGCCGATCAGGCCGAGAACGCCCAGGGTCATGCCGCCGAGGCCGCCGATCACTTCAAAGGCCATGCCGCCGCCCAGCACAACACGGGTTTTGCTCGACTCGCTGATCTCGCGCTCGAGTACTTTGTACTGAGACGCGATGGCCGAGCCTTCAAGGAACAATGCGGCACCAGCACAGATCGCCGCAATGGATACCAGGTCCACCGGAAGTACCCCGGTCAGACCAAGCACGGCGAGGACCACGGCGGCCCCGCCTGCTATTGCCTCTCCCATCGATCCCGCCGCAAGGAATTGGACGGTTCTCTTCGGGACAGTGCCGGCCCGTTGTTCACGGATACCTATTTCTCCGTGTCGGCCGGTGTTGGTAGTCACATCTTGTGGCATAACTCACCTCTTTGTCGCTTTCCGACATCATTGGTGGATTTCCGCCGGACGTAAAACGCCCGACTCGAAACATTGGGCCGCCAAAGAGCGAACAAGTTCACCGTTCATTGCAAATCGGATGAATAAAAAAGGGGTCGGAACCCTTATTCTAATCTCTGCCATATCATTCGCTTACACGGCGTTCATCAATAGCTTCAACATTACGTTTACTTAATGTTTTCAACGGCGGAAAGCCCCCGATGCTGGCGCGTCATGTCTACCCTGTTTACGGGGCCGACCGCGCGCTGAATAACCAACCTTGACCCCCAGCTCGTGCTCGAGTTGCCGGCGAAATTCTTCGTCCCCAAACGGCGTGCCTGTCTGTACGCAGGCCCTGATGTCCTTCGACAGCTCTGGGTTCAGCTCGTCATTCATCAAAGCAAGGTAGCTGGCACGCCGCGCGCGCTCGGTGGCACCCAAGCGGCGATAGCTCGCATGCGGCGTAATCAGGGCATTGGCCTCCCCCAACGCGTGACGGCGATAACTCGACCAGCGATAGTCGGCAGGATCGGAGACGACGCCCAAGCGCACCGGATTCGCCTCGATATAGCAACAACAGGCAAGGAGGTGGTCATCCGGTTGGACAGGACACGCCTTGAAACGCCCTTCCCACAGCGTACCGCTCCGCCGGTGACGGCGATTTACATAAGCCACGTACCGACGGCCGAGCGCCTGCATTAGAGCACTGACGCCTTCCCCTTCTCGCGGCGTCACAAGCAGGTGGATATGGTTGACCATGAGAACGTAGGCGTGGATGACACAGCCATGACCGACGGCCTCCTCGGCGAGCCCATTCAGATAGACGCCGCAGTCGGCATCATCGAAGAAGACCGGTTGCCGATTATTCCCTCGCTGAACCACATGCACCGGCACTTCCGGAAGAAAGAAGCGAGTCTTGCGGGGCATTTGAAAACGGCTGCTTGACCGCTTGGCAGTCTGCTATCCGCCGATGTCGCTGTAGCCGCTCGACTCGACCTTGCCTCGGAAAACCATGTATTGATAAGCGTTGTAGATCAGCATCACGGGCAACAGCATGCCCACCCCGGTCAGCATGAACACCAGCGTCTTGTTTGAGGCGGCCGCCTCGGATAGCGTGACCGACGGCGGGATCATGTACGGAAACAGGCTGATCGCCAGCCCGGCGAAAGAGGCGATGAAAATGCCGATACTCCAAAAGAAGGGCGCGTGATCGCGTCTGC